>ERZ650312.983-NODE-983-length-16060-cov-5.321899_pt1 | contig 16060 bp, 15 predicted proteins | sample MGYA00376248_ERZ650312 | MGnify/ENA primary metagenome ERZ650312 (study PRJEB26733, sample SAMN07839316) | wastewater metagenome | biome: urban; feature: wastewater treatment plant; material: waste water | place: USA: North Carolina | collected 2016-07-28 ... | reverse complement strand
TCGCTGCATATCAGCCTGCTCGTCATCATCTGGATACGCTTCGCCCAACGCGCCGAACGCTTCGCGCGTGTCCTGGTCGACGGCTGGGCGCTGCTGATCGGCGTTTCGGTGCTCACCACCTATCAGCATCACTTCATCGACGTTCCCACCGGCGCGGCGGTCGGCCTGATCTGCCTGTGGCTGTGGCCCGACGAAGGCCATTCGCCACTGCATGCCCTCGTTCGGCCGAGAGCGCAACGGCAGTCGCGCCTCGCCGCGTTCTACCTCAGCGGCGCCGCGCTCATCGCCGCCGTCTGTCTGTGGTTCGGCGGAGCTGCCTTGTGGGGATTGTGGATCAGCCTCGCGCTGTTGCTGACGGCCATCGTCTATTTCAGCGGTGATGCCGACGGTTTCCAGAAAACCGATGGTCACCATGCGTTCGCCTCCCGCATCCTGTTTGCGCCGTACCGGTATGCTGCGCGCCTCAACGCGTGGCTGTGGACACGCCGACATTCGCACTCGGATCACATTGCCGAAGGCGTCTGGTTGGGCCGCCATCCGGACGCCACGGCATCCACATGCGCTGTTCCCGGACTCTCCACCCTGCTCGATCTCTGCCCGGAACTCTCGGCACCGCGCGCTAGCCGCACATGCCGCAGTCTGCCGTGGCTCGATCTCGTCGTCCCGACGCCGGCACAGCTGGACGAAGCGGCACAGGCGATCGAATCGGCGCGGCACGCCGGTCCCTTGCTGGTCTGCTGCGCATTGGGTTACTCGCGCAGTGCCTGCGCCGTCGTCGCCTGGCTGTATCGCACGCGGCGCAGCGCATCGATTGCGGCAGCCATCGAACACGTGCGCGCCTGCCGACCGCACATCGTGCTCAGCCATGCCCACCAGCGCGCGCTGGCATCGCTGGAGGCCGGATCATGAGCGCGCAGAAGTGCCTGTTCGCCGCAGCCACTCTGGCGACCGGCACGACCATCGACCGCTGGAGCCGGGTCGGTGCCCTCGCCGCGCTCGTCGCCTTGCTCGTTTGCACTCCGCGCTCCGCCAGTGCCGTGGCGGTGCTGGCGTTGTCGCTTCTCGCCGCGCTCGGTCAAGCGTTCCTTGCCGCGCGAACATCGCTCGACGAACGCGTCTTCGCACAATGGGGCCGGCACTGGCAACGTGATCCGAGCGCCGCAGACCGGGGTCGCGCCGCGTTCGATGGCGCACTGCACGACCAGTTCGGGAAACAGACGACACCGCGCACGCTCGACGCACGCATCCAGGCCGCGCTCCGCCTGCTGCAACGGCAAGCATTCGCATGCGCCGGACAGCTGTTCCTGCTGGCGCTGTCAATCGCACTCAACCTCAGGGGGATTCAATCGTGAGCAAGCCGCGCCTCGCCGAACGTTTCGTCGCGTCTGCCCTTTGTCTCTTCGCCCGCGTCCTGACCGGCGTTCGGCCACAATGGCTCGGTACGCCACCCGGCATGCGGACACGCATCTACTTCGCAAATCACCGCAGCCACGGCGACTTCCTTCTCATCTGGGCTTCGCTTCCGACGGCGGTACGCGATCAGACCCGCCCGGTGGCGGCCGCCGACTACTGGTTGTGCGGGCGGCTCCGACAGTACATTGCGAAGCGCGCATTTCGTGCCGTGCTGATTGACCGGTCGCACACCGGCGGCAGCGCGAACCCGGTTCAACAGATGTCCGAGGCTTTGACGGCCCGCGACTCGCTGATCCTCTTTCCCGAGGGAACGCGCAATCTCGATGAGGGCGTGATGCCGTTCAAGAGCGGGCTCTTCCACCTGGCCTGCAAGCATCCGGAAGTCGAACTGGTGCCGGTCTGGATCGAGAACCTCGGGCGCGTGATGCCCAAGGGCGCGTTCATGCCGGCGCCGCTCATCTGTTCGCTCGTCTTCGGCGAATCCTTGCATCGCCACACCGATGAGCCGCGCGACGAGTTCCTCGCCCGTGCGCGCGCCGCCCTTCTCGCGCTCGCCCCCGACAACGATTGACCCCCGAAAATGGAGATTTCCATGACTCCCAATGACACCCTGGCCACGCTCTTTGGCTGCATATTCGCAGTACTCGTCGTCGCCAGCTCGATTGGCGCTGTCCTCAAGTTCCGCCTCGCCCCCGACGCGCCTTCGGGCACCATCGACAACCTCAACGCCCGGATCAAGGCCTGGTGGTGGATGATCGGCCTGCTCGCCGGCGCACTCTGGATCGGCAAGCCCGGCATCATCGCGCTGTTCGGCTTCGTCTCCTTTCAGAGCCTGCGCGAGTACATGTCGATCACCTACACGCGACGCGGCGACCATCGCGCGCTGTTGTGGAGTTTCTTTTTTCTCCTCCCGCTGCAGTACTTCCTGATTGCCATCGACTGGTACGGGTTGTTCTCGATCCTGATCCCCGTCTATGGCTTCCTGCTGCTGCCGATCTCGGCCTCGCTCGGCGCAGATACCACGCGCTTTCTCGAGCGCACGGCCAAGGTGCAATGGGGGCTGATGATCTGTGTCTATTGCCTGTCGCACGTGCCGGCGCTGCTCACCCTGGACATACCCGGTTACGAAGGACGCAACGCGCTGCTCATCGTCTTTCTGATCCTCGTCGCCCAATCGAGCGACGTGCTGCAGTACGTGTGGGGCAAGCTGTTCGGCAAGCACAAGGTCTCGCCGGCCATATCGCCTTTGAAGACCGTCGAGGGGCTGATCGGCGGTGTGCTGAGCTCGACTGCCGTCGGCGCCGCGCTGTGGTCGATAACCCCGTTCGAACCCTGGCAGGCCGCGCTCATCGCGCTGACCATCAACGTCCTCGGCTTCTTCGGCGGCTTCGTGCTATCGGCGATAAAGCGCGACCGCGGCATCAAGGACTGGGGATCGATGATCGAAGGCCACGGCGGCATGCTCGACCGCGTGGACTCGATCAGCTTCTCTGCCCCGGTGTTCTTCCATATCGTCCGCTACGTCTGGGCGTGATCGGTCTCCGCCAGCACTGTCGGGGCCGCATTCGTTTCCGCCTCGACCTCCCGGCCCTGCCCGTCCTCGATCCACGCCTCGAGCAAGGTGTAGGTCACAGCGAGCACGACCGGTCCGACGAAAAGCCCGATCAGACCGAAGCCGAGCATGCCGCCGATGACGCCGGCGAAGATGAGCAGCAGCGGCAGATCGGCGCCCTTCTTGATCAGCATCGGGCGCAGGAAGTTGTCCATCGTCCCGACAATCAGGCTCCACACCAGCAGAAACGAACCCCAGCCCGTCGCACCCGACCAGAACAGCCAGCCGACCGCTGGAAACAGCACGAGTGCCGGCCCCAGCTGGGCGATGCATAGCATCAGCATGACCGCCGCGAGCACGGTTGCCGCCGGCACGCCAGCGATGGCCAGGCCGATGCCACCGAGGACCGTTTGCACTATGGCTGTCACGCCGACGCCGAGCGCCACGCCGCGGATCGCCTGACCGGCGAGGATGATCGAATTCTCGCCACGCTCACCCGCCATACGGTAACCGAAACGCCGTACTTCCTTTGCCGCCGTCTCGCCGTTGGCGTACAACACGGCGGAAAGACCGACGATGAGCAGGAACTGGAGGATCATCATGCCGAATCCGCCGGCCTCGGCGAGCAGCCACTTGCCGGACTCGGCGGCATAGGGCGCCGCCTTGGCCAACAGTCCCTGCGCCTCGGCCGTCGAGGCACGCAGCCAGAGTTCGACGAGCTTTGCGCCGACGATCGGGATGCCCGCGAGCCATTCCGGTGGCGCGGGGAGCCCCGAGGCCGCTAGGCCGCGAACCAGCTCGACAACGCTTCCGGCATGTTCGGCAATGGTCGCCACGGCGAGCCCGAGCGGCAGAACGAGCAAGAGCAGCATGGCTAGCGTCATGATGGCAACCGCCGGCCCCCGGCGGCCACCGAGGCGCTCCTGCAGCGACTTCAGCAGCGGCCAGGTGGCGACGACGATCATCGTCGCCCATACCGTCGCCGCCAGAAACGGCCGCAAGACCCAGAACGAAGCAGCAATCAGCAGAATGATGCAGAGCACCGCCAGCACGGTACGCGTCAAGTCGCGTTGGATTTCTTTCATGGGGAACTCTCGGCATGGAGGAAATGGATACGGCATCTTACTGCAAGGCTCATCACTGCTGCCGCGCCGCCCGGAAAGATCACGAGCGCAAAGTCGCCGGGGTTAGAATGCCGGACGCATTCACCGCCGGCGGCAACACCCAACACACTCAGGAGACAGCTTTGGCCAAGAAAAATATGACCGTGGTAGCCACATCAGTGGCTGCCGTTCTCGCCGTCGGGTATCCCGCCTCGGCATGGTATCTGGGTTCACAGATCGAAAAGGCGCATGCCGAAGTGCGCGCCATGATGGCCGCGCAGCCCTATCTCAAGATAGTGAATGAGAGCTACGAACGCGGGCTGTTCAGCGCCAGCGAGACGACAACGATCGAGATTCCGGCCGCATTCTTCCAGCCGGTTGGCACGGAGACCGAAGAAGCCCCGGCGGAAAAACAGGATGCCGATCGGCCGCTCCGCATCACCATAAGAACGGCGATCAAGCACGGTCCGCTACCGGGATTCGCGGCGCTGGCCGCCGGCAGCGAAACGTCGACCATCGAGTTCGACGAGCCGTTGCGCGCGAAGATCGCAGAAGCCTTCGGCAGCGAACGGCCCTTCGACATCCGCACGACCTACGACTTCCAGGGCGGCGGCCGTTCGACCTTTGCCAGCAAGCCGTTCAAGCTGGTTCTGCCGGGTGAAACCCCGGAAAGCAACGAAACATTCAGTGGCGAAGCCACCGAGCTGGTGATGGAGTTTTCCAGGGGCTTGGCCGACTACACGGTCCGTGGAACGGTACCGGGTTTCGCACTTTCCGAGGCCAATGGTTCCAGTCTGGCGGTGAAAGGCATGGCGTTCGACAGCCAGCTCAAGCGCGTCTTCGCCGACGAACCGCTGCTCTACGCGGGATCGCAGAAGGTCACGGTCGCCGAAATCAGCGTCACCCCGGGAGCCGCGGAACAAGCCGAGCTGAAGCAGAAAGCGGCGCTCAAGGAACTCGCCTACGACGTACAGATGCCGGTTACTGGCGACTTCATGGACGTCATCGCGAAACTCGGCGTCAACGCGGTCCAGGTCGGCGAACAGAACTACGGTCCGGCCAATTACGACTTTTCGCTCAAACACCTGCACGGCCGCAAGCTGGTCACGCTGAGCCGCGGCATCACGGCTCTTTACGCCAAACCCGAGGTGTTCGCGGACCAAGCACAGTTGCTGCAGGCAATGGCGCCCCTCGCGGCCCCGCTTTTCGATCTGTTGGCCGACGGCCCGGTCTTCTCGATCGACCGCATCGCCTTCCGCACCACCGACGGCGAAGCCAGCTTCAACGCCAGCGTCAAGTTGACCGACCCGAAACCCGACGATTTCTCCAATCCGTTGATGCTGCTGGCCAAACTCGACGCAGGCGCAGCCGTCGTGCTGCCAACCGCACTGGTCGACACGCTGATCGGCATCGGCAAGAGCGAGGAAGAAGCACTGTTGGCGCAGCAAAGTGCCGCTAACACGCTGGAGCAGTTCAAGCAGCAGGGTTACATCACGGTCGAAAACAACCTGCTCAAGAGCAGCGTAACCTTCAAGAATGGCCAATTGCAGGTCAACGGCAAGCCGTTCAACCCGATGACGGCATTGATGCAGCAGCAAGCGGCACCATCGGCACCGCAGGAACCCGAGCTTGGGCTGGAAGACGAGGAAGAGGCCGAACCACAAGGCTGAGGGTCAAACAGGGGCGGTAAGTCGGTAAGATGTGCGCTCGCGTTGGCGCGCGCCTGGCGGACGGCATCGCGGCATTCCGCTCTGGTCGTCCCGCCAACGCCACTTCCGCCTTTCGTCTTACCGGTTCGAGTACCCGTCCCTCACCATGATCCACGTCTTCTCCCTGCTGCTCCTCTACCAACTCATCGGCGAGTTGATCGTTCGCGCCTTCGCCTTGCCAATCCCTGGCCCCGTAATCGGCATGGCGCTCCTCTTCCTGACCTTGCTCGCGCGCGGCCGCGTCGGCGAGGAGTTGCGGAACGGGACCAGCGCCTTGTTGCAGCACCTGTCGCTGCTCTTCATCCCGGCCGGTGCTGGCGTCATGCTGCACCTGCAGCGCATCGAGAGCGAGTGGTTGCCGATCACGGTGGCACTGATCGTGAGCACCTTCGCCGGCATGGCGGTCACCGGGCTGGTGTTGCGCGCGATGACACGTGGCCATGCACACGACGCCGGGAAGGAGGACGCATGAACCCGCAATCCATCAGCGAGACTTGGGTTTACCTTTCGGCCTCACCGCTAATCGGGCTGACGCTCACGCTGCTCGCCTATCAGCTGTCCCTTTGGCTGTACAAGCGCAGCGGCCACCGCGCCTGGGCCAATCCGGTGCTGGTCGCCATCTTCCTGATCACGCTCTTCCTATGGGCGACCGGCACGCCGTACAAACACTACTTCGACGGCGCACAGTTCGTGCATTTCCTGCTCGGACCGGCGACCGTCGCGCTCGCCGTGCCGTTGTATGCGCAGTGGAAGCGATTGCGGCGTATGGCATTGCCGCTGATGGTCGCGTTGCTTGCCGGTTCGGCGACGGCCGCCGTCTCGGCGATGTTCATTGCCAAGGTGCTGGGCGCGACGTCCGCTACCGTGTTTTCGCTGGCGCCCAAATCGGTGACGACGCCGATCGCGATGGGCGTTGCCGAGAAGATTGGCGGCTTGCCGTCGCTCACCGCCGTCCTCGTCATCATCACCGGTATCGTCGGCGCCATCGGCTTTCCGACGCTATTCCGCTGGCTGCGCATCGGCGACCACGCGACGCAGGGATTCTCGGTCGGGCTCGCGGCACATGGCCTGGGCACGGCGCGCGCCTTCATGTTCAGCGAGGAAATGGGCGCCTTCTCGGCGCTGGCGATGGGGCTCAACGGCCTGCTCACCGCGGTACTGCTGCCCATGCTGCTGCCGCTGCTGCGCCCCTTGTTGCAATAGGAACGACTTGATCCGATGCCGGAAAACGCCATGAACAAAGACTACATCCTCGCCCTCGACCAGGGAACGACCAGTTCGCGTGCCATCCTCTTCGACCGCGCCGGCAAGATCGTCAGCCTCGCGCAGAAGACGTTCCGGCAGATTTTCCCCAAACCGGGCTGGGTCGAGCACAACCCGATGGAGATCTGGGGCAGCCAGAGCGGCGTCGCGCGCGAGGCGCTGGAAGAGGCCGGTGTGCGGCCGGAGGAAGTGGCCGCCATCGGCATCACCAACCAGCGCGAGACGACGATCGTCTGGGACAAGGCCACCGGCAAGCCGATCCACAACGCCATCGTCTGGCAATGCCGGCGCACGGCGGCCATCTGCGACGAGCTGAAGGCGCGCGGTCTCGAGGACTACATCCGCGAGAACACCGGCCTCGTCATCGATGCCTACTTTTCGGCGACCAAGGTCAAGTGGATTCTCGACCACGTGAAAGGCGCCCGCGAACGCGCGAAGAGGGGCGAGTTGCTGTTCGGCACGGTCGATACCTGGCTGATCTGGAACCTGACGCGCGGCGCGGTGCATGTCACCGATTACTCGAACGCCTCGCGCACGATGCTGTTCAACATCGGCACCCTGCAATGGGACCAACGCATCCTCGACGAACTCGACATTCCGGCGTGCATGTTGCCGGAGGTCAAGCCGTCGAGCTGCCTTTACGGGTACACGGACGCGCACACCTTCGGCGGCGCGATGATCCCGATCGCCGGTGACGCAGGAGACCAGCAAGCGGCGCTGTTCGGCCACGCGTGCTTCGCCGACGGCATGGTAAAGAACACCTACGGCACCGGCTGTTTCCTGCTGATGAACACGGGCGAGAAACGGGTCCCATCGCGGCGCGGCTTGCTGACGACGATCGCCTGGGGTATCGGCGACACGGTCGAATACGCGCTCGAAGGCAGCATCTTCGTGGCCGGCGCCGCCGTCCAGTGGCTGCGCGACGAGATGAAGCTGATCGACACCGCCGCGCAGTCGGCCGAACTGGCGATGGCCGTGCCCGACAGCAATGGCGTCTATGTCGTCCCCGCCTTCGTCGGGCTTGGCGCGCCGTACTGGGATATGTACGCGCGCGGTACCATCGTCGGCCTGACGCGCGGCGCCAACCGCAACCACATCGTGCGCGCCACGCTCGAGTCCATCGCCTACCAGACGCGCGACGTCCTGCAGGCGATGGAGGACGACTCCGGCATCCCGCTCAAGGTGCTCAAGGTCGACGGTGGCGCGGTGGCCAACAACTTCCTCATGCAGTCGCAGTCCGACATCCTCGGCGTTCCGGTCGAACGGCCTTGCGTCACGGAATCAACCGCCATCGGCGCCGCCTTCCTCGCCGGGCTGGCGGTCGGATTCTGGAAGAACAAGGCCGAAATCGAGGCCATACGCTGCGTCGACCGCAACTTCATCCCCGGCATGCCCGCCGAAGCGCGCGAGAAGGCTTATCGCGGTTGGAAACGCGCTGTCGAACGATCGCGCGCGTGGGAGGAAAGCGAAGAACATGAGGCCAAAGCGACGCCCTGAGCACCGTTAGACCGCCTCTGCACCGTCATTCCGGCGAAAGCCGGAATCCACCATCGGAGAACAATTGCCGACTGGACCCTGGTTTTCACCGGGGTGACGAACTCAATCATCATCGGCCTACCCACCGACTACGAGAACGCCCCCATCTCCTTGAGAACAAACGCGCTCATGTGGCTCGCGACGGTGACGACCTTGTGCGAGAAGAGCGGCCAGTCGGCGCAGTCACTGACGAAGTCGCCGACGATATGCGCGCGCCCGACCTGCCGCCAGCGGATGCCATCGAGCGACCCACCGGCGACGCCGGACGCGGAGACCATAAGCTGATCGCTTGCCAATCCTTCCATCAGCATCTTCTTCGCCGCCGCCTTGTCGAACGCTTCGACGACGAGGTCGCAGTCGCCGAACAGCGTCCAGCAGTTCGTCGCGTCGATGCGCGCGACAATGGCGTCGATCTCGACTTCCGGCCGGATGCGTTGCAGGTTCTCGCGCAGCGCTTCGACCTTCGGGCGGCCGATCTGGTCGCGAAAGTAGAACTGCCGGTTGAGATTCGACGCTTCGACGCAATCGAAATCGACGATACGGAACGCGTCGATGCCGCTGCGCACGAGGTTGAGCGCGACGTTGGAACCCAGCCCGCCGGCGCCCGCAATTCCAATTTTCGCGATCTTCAACTTCTTCATAGTGCTGCCTCCCAATCCTTGAATACGGGTTGATAACGCCGGGCGACGATGGCCGCGGCGACTTCGCCGACGCTGCGCTCGTCGGTGATCTCGAACTGCAAGGCCGACTCGCCACGCTGCGTCTGCTGCTTGATCGGGATCGCGTAGCCGCCGACGCCGGTGCTCGATCCGGCCGAGAAGCGCGTCGCGCCGAGCGTGAGCAGCCGGTCGCGAAATTCCGCCCGTTCGCGCGTCGACAAGGTGATCCCGGCGCGCGGCAGGAAGACGCGCAGCGCCGTCATCAACTGCACGAAGAGCCGGTCGCCGACGTGCTGAGTCGCCGAGAAGCCGCCTTCTGCTTCGTTGATGCGCGGCAGCGACACCGCCACTTCCGTCTGCAGGAAGTTGGTTTCGAGAAAGCGTGCATGCAGACCGGTAAAGAACATCTCGCGGCGCGGTTCGGCCAGCCCGAGCAAGGGGCCGATGTTGACCGTGCGCAATCCGGCCTCGGCGGCGCGCGCTGGCGCGTCAAGCCGCCACGCAAAGTCGCGCTTCTTGCCGCCGAGATGCACGCTCTTGTAGACCGCCGGGTCGTAGGTCTCCTGAAAAACAGTCATCCCGTCCACGCCGGCCGCCTTGAGCTGCGCGTATTCCTCGGTGTGCAGCGGATAGATCTCGATCGACACCGAGGCGAAGTAGCGCTTGAGCACCGCCACCGCGTCGCACAGATATTCGAGCGGCGTTGCACGGCGGTCTTCGCCCGTCAGGATCAAAACGTGCTGCATGCCGGTGCGCGCGATGGCCTCGGCTTCGCGTTCGATCTCCGCGAGCGAGAGCACGCGGCGCGGGATCTCGTTGGTGACGTTGAAGCCACAGTAGGTGCAACGGTTTTTGCAGTGGTTCGACAGATAGAGCGGGATGAACATCTGGATCGTCCGCCCGAACTGCTGCACGGTCAGATTTTGCGCCCGCTGCGCGATGGCTTCGAGGTGATCGCTGGCGCGCGGACTGAGCAGTGTCAGAAAGTCCGTCGCACCGAGCGACTCCCTGGCGAGACTGCGCGTGACATCGGCGTCGCTCACGCCAGCGAAGAAGCGGTCGAAATCGAAGCCCTGATAGTCGGAAAGCGTTTCCTGGAAGGACATGCCGCCTCCTAATCGTCGAGAAAGCCGGTGAGCGGTGAAGACGCCTGTGCGGTCGCCGACTCGGCGGCCATGTCGGCCAGGAACGCCATCCGTCCGGCTTCGACGGCGAGCGCGAACGCCCGCCCCATTGCCGCCGGATCGGCTGCCGTGGCGATCGCCGTATTGACCAGCACTGCAGCCGCGCCCATCTCCATCGCCGCCGCCGCGTGCGACGGACGGCCGATGCCGGCATCGACGATGATCGGCAGGCGGCAATGTTCGATCAGCAGCTCGATGAGCATCTTCGTTTCCAGCCCGCGATTGGTACCGATCGGCGCGCCGAGCGGCATCACGGCGGCCGCGCCGGCATCCTCCAGCCGCTTGGCGAGCGTGATGTCGGGCAGGACGTACGGCAGCACGACGAAGCCCTCGCGCGCGAGGATCTCGGTCGCCTTCAGCGTCTCCCAGTTGTCCGGCATCAGCGTCTGCATGTCGGTGATGACTTCGATCTTGATGAAGTCGCCGCAGCCGGCCGCCCGCGCGATGCGCGCAATGCGCACCGCCTGCTCGGCGTCGCGTGCACCCGAGGTGTTCGGAAGCAGCGTCACGTTCTTGGGAATGAAGTCGAGGATGTTCTCGGCACGCCCCGACTGGTCGACGCGGCGCAGCGCGACGGTGATCATCTGCGAACCGCTCGCCGCCAGCATGGCCGGGATCTGGTCGTTGCTGGCGAACTTGCCGGTGCCGGTGAACAGGCGGTTGGTGAAGCGCACGCCCCCCAGGATCAATGCATCGTCGGTCATCACTCAACCTCCCCCGACGAAGGACAAGAGTTCGAGCCGGTCACCGGCGACGAGCGAGGTCGTCGCCCATTCGCCCTGCGGCACGATGCGCCGGTTGAGTTCGACGACCAGCGAAGCCGCCGGTAGTCCTTTCTGTTGCACGAAGTCGGCGAGCGACGCGGAGGACAGATTCTCCGGCGCGCCATTGACGATCAGTTCCATAGACATCTCCCAAAGGACCAATCGGCATAGGGGACAGCCCTTATAGGCTGCGCCCCTGCCACACCACCCGGCATGCGGGTCCGCACCGGGCGGTTCGAGAAGTTGAGGTCATGAGAGACGGGGTACGCCGAGGCGGTCGAAATAGGCGATGGTCAGCACCCGTTTGATGTCACCATCGCTGTTCCGCCACCAACAGCGGGCGTTTTGCGCCACCCGCCTGGCTATCCAATCGGCCGCGCCGAGGTAGGTCAGTTCCCGGGAGATCGTACTACCCTGCTTCCAGTGCTTGAGCTGGATTGCCCGCAGGCGATGACGCAGCCACTCGTCCAGCGAGCGCCAGACTTTCGGTGTTTGCGCCAACCCGAAATAGGCTTTCCACCCCAGCAGGTAAGGTTTCAGTCGCTCGATGACTTCTGCCATGCTGCGCCCGCCCGAGCGCCGGGTCAGTTGCCTGATCCGTTGCTTGAACGTCGCCATCGGCTTGTCGGCCACTCTGCGCTTGACGCCTTCCTTGGCAAACCAGAAGCTGTAGCCCAGAAACTTCCTTCCCTTCACGCTCGCTACCGCACTCTTGGCCTCGTTGACCTTGAGCCGTAGCTTCGCGTAGCACTTGCGCAGCAGCGCCATCACCCGTTCGCCCGCTTTCCGACTGCGCACGTAGACGTTGCAGTCATCGGCATAGCGCGCAAAGCAATGGCCGCGCTTCTCCAGCACCTTATCCACTTCGTCCAGCAGCACGTTCGCCAGGAGCGGAGAGAGCGGGCCGCCTTGCGGCGTCCCTTGATACCGCTCCAGCACCACGCCACCACTCATGATGCCGCTGTTGAGATACGCACGGATCAGCCGAATGATCCCGGCGTCATCGATGCGTCTCCGTAGGCGGTCGATGAGGATGTCGTGATTGACGCGATCAAAGAATTTCTCCAGATCAACATCGACCACAATCTTCCGGCCGGATTGGACGTAGGCTTGCGCCGCTAGAATCGCGTCGTGCGCGCGCCGCTCCGGCCGGAAGCCGTAGCTGTGTTCGCTGAAGTTGGGGTCCAGCCGTGGTTGCAGCACTTGCAGCAGGGCTTGCTGGATCAGCCGATCCGTGACCGTTGGAATGCCAAGCTCGCGCTCGCCACCGTCCGGTTTCGGGATCGTTACCCGTCGTACCGGACTGGGCCGGTACGTCCCCCGCAGCAGGTGTTCCCGAATCAATGGCCACGCCGTGACGAGGTGGTGCGCCGTCTGGCCAATGTCCAGTCCGTCGACACCCGCCGCCCCTTTGTTGGCTTTGATCCGTTTCCACGCTTGTCGCAGGTTCTCTCTCGCCAGCGCCGCTTGCAGCAGCGCTGACCCTGTGTTCTCGGTGTCCCGTCGCGGGTTGGCCGCTTCGTCGCTGACAGGGTCGCGCCCGGCTTCACCGTGCATTACCCCTGCCCGCTCTGCTTGCGCTGACTTCTGACGCCTTGCGTTCAACATCGACATGGCTTCGAACACTCCGACTCGTTCGGCCCTTCGCTCCTTGCCGGCAGCTACTACGGCCTCGGCTGACTTCTCGCTCCGTGTCTCCACGTCGGCCTTTCAGCCATGAGGCGAGATCTCCCCGGGTAAGAACGCACTCCTTCACTGCACAACCGCCGGATCTACGCCACTTCGCCTTGATCACGAGAGCTTCGCGGAATCATGCCCGCTCGCCCTGCTCGGTAGCGCCTTCTATCCGGTTCTTGTCCATCGGCTCGCAGTTTCGCTCCACGCTTCCTCCCCACAATCAGTCGCCCTCATGCAGTTGCGCTTCGCTTCGTTCGCTGTGATCAACTTACGGTGGGACTTCCACCCACAAGAGTGCGCACGTGCCGGGCGCACATGAAAAAGCCGCTTGCCCCTGGGGAAGGGCAAGCGGCTTTTCGGGAGCCTGGAACCGGAAACGTGACTGGAGAAACCGGATCGTTTTGACTTGTCCGCTTCCCTTCGCCGGCATTATCCGGATCAGGTTCATAGGGTTGGACAGAGTCCTCTCAGCAACAACGCACCCCTAGCGACCTCGGCTTTATAGGCGAGGTCGCGGAGTCGTGTCAAGCAACGGGGTCGGCAACGATGATTCGGTGCAATGCCCTTCGGTTATTGCACCCTACGCGTTGTCATCAGCGAAAGGACGTAGGGTGCAATAAGCAACGCGCATTGCACCAAACCACGGCCGAGTTTTGTGTCGTTTTTGTATCACCGACCGAGACAACGGCGGCCATGCAGTAGAATTTTTCCCTTTACGCCAGCCCCACGCCGTGAGCCCACCACCTCCCGAAGTCTTCCCGGTCGACCTCGACCACATACCCGATATCCGCCTGATCGCCTGCGACATGGACGGCACGCTGCTCGACGATGACGATGCGATTCACGACGAGTTCTGGCCGCTGATCGAAACGCTGTATGCGCGCGGAATCCTCTTCTGCCCGGCGAGTGGCAGGCAGTATTCGAGCCTTTTGAACCGCTTCGAGCCAATCGCCGACGATCTTATTTTCATCGCTGAAAACGGCACCTATGTCATCCAGAGAGGTGTTGAGCTGAGTTCCGATCCGCTCGATCTCGACGATGCGCGCACCATGATCCGCGTTGCGCGCGAGCTCAAGGCCAAGCATCCGGGCGTCAATGTCGTGCTCTGCGGCAAGCGCTCGGCCTACGTCGAGTCGACCGACCAAGGGTTCATCGACGAAGAGGTGGCGAAGTACTACCTGAAGCTCGAAATCGTCGACGATCTGCTGACCGTCGAGGACGACATCCTCAAGGTCGCCGTCTTCGCATATCAATCCTCGGAGCGCATCACGTATCCGGCATACGAGCGCTTTGCTGCGACGCATCAGGTCGTCGTCTCCGGCCAGCACTGGCTTGACGTGATGGTGAAGAACGCCAACAAGGGCTCGGGCATCCGGCACATCCAGGAGAAACTCGGCATCACGCGCGACCAGACGATGGCCTTCGGCGACTTCCTGAACGACATGGAGATGATGGACGAGGCGACTTACTCGTTCGCCATGGCCAACGCCCATCCGGCGCTCAAGGAACGCGCCCGCTACCTGTCGCCCGGCAACACCGACAACGGCGTCGTGCGCACGATCAAGGCGGTGCTCGGCCTGAAGTAGCTGGCGATCAGACGTTAGTCGGTTTCCACCCGATCCCAGCGCTGGAACCACTCGACCAGCGAACGCGTCACGCCGAACGGCGCCAGTGCGCGTTCGACGGCGTCCTGATTGCCCCAGACGACGTCGGCCAGCGCACCTTGTTCGACGCGTGCTTCGATTTCGCCACAGTAAAGCCCGAGGTCGCGTTGGACGTAGAACCCGTAGGTGCGGCACGCCACCGGACGCTGGGGATAGACCGGGCAGGCGCCGTTTTCCCGGTCGAGCAATGGGCAGATCACCGGGCGCGGATGATCGTGCGCAAGCGCGGCGACCTCAGCGCGGATTTCGGCCAGACGTGCCGTCGGGAGCGCCGCCAGCCCTTCGCACAGCAGCGCCCATTCGCTTTCGGTCAGTTTCGGAACATCGGCCAACTGCCGGCAGCAGCGGTCGCAGCCCTTGGCGCACGGCCAGTCGGCTCGATCCGAGCGGATCGACTGCACGCGCGCTTCAATATCGGCATGAACCTCTGCCAAGCGACGATTCAACACCTCGCTCAATTCCTGTATTTCTCCTGCAACATGGCGCCGAGCAAATGAACGACCTTCTTGCTCGCCTGCTCGGCCGTCTTCATGTGCTCGATTAGACGATCGCGCACGTTGCTGTCGGCCTGCCAGTCGTCCTGCGACAGCTCAAGCGCCTGGCGAACCCCGTCGTGCGTCGCCGCATGTTCCTGCGCAAGGTGCCGGTATGCGGCGGTCCTGCCAAACGCTGCTTCGCCCTCGGCCTGATACCAGTTGCCGAGCCGGCAGTTCTCGGCGTCCATAAGTGCGATCTGCGCCTCTTCACTGCTGGCACCGTTGTGCAGTGCGGTGTAGGCATTCTGCATAAAGACCATGTGATCAACTTTGGCCAGCGAGCCGAACGAGCGATCTTTCGTGCGCATGACCTTGTCGATCGTCGCCTGCGCGGCATCGGAGATATCGGCGAAGCGATGCTTGAATTCAGCCATCTGCTGATCGACGTGGCTGACCACGCCGCGTGCTTCGCCGGTTTCGGCGACCATGCCGGCAATACGCTGGATGAAGCCTTCGACGATGCGCTCGATTTCCACCGTCGAGCGCTTGGTGCGCTCAGCCAGCTTACGCACCTCGTCGGCAACGACAGCGAAACCGCGCCCCGATTCACCCGCGCGCGCGGCCTCGATGGCAGCGTTCAATGCCAGGAGGTTGGTCTGGTCGGCGATGTCGAGGATGAGATGCAGTGCGGCATTGATTTCCACACTCTCCTTGCCCAGCGTATCGGCAGCTGCGGCCAGTTCGGTAACGCGGCCGGTCATGGCGGTGAGCGATTCGCTGATCTGGGCGACGGCATCGACGCTACCGACAGCAATTTCCTGGTTCGAACGGGCAATGCGCTCGACCTCGTCCATTTCAGTGCTCGTCTGCACGAGATCCTGCTGGTTGATGCGCAGGTTGCGCAGGATGCTGTCGGTGTTCATCGCGTGCAGCTGACTGGCCAGCGCGTTCTTGTTGATGAAGCGCTGGTTGTCCTCCATGGCCTTGATGGCGACGTTCATGCGCTCGAGCGAATGCGCGAACTCGCCGGGCAGGCTGGCCGAGATGGCCTTGCGGTAGA
>ERZ650312.980-NODE-980-length-16088-cov-4.131604_pt1 | contig 16088 bp, 12 predicted proteins | sample MGYA00376248_ERZ650312 | MGnify/ENA primary metagenome ERZ650312 (study PRJEB26733, sample SAMN07839316) | wastewater metagenome | biome: urban; feature: wastewater treatment plant; material: waste water | place: USA: North Carolina | collected 2016-07-28 ... | reverse complement strand
CTCTTCCGATCTGTACCTCTTTGGCACGAATTTCCTCGTTGATGTTTAATCGGTTTGAACTCTTAATAATACATACTCCTACGCTGTTTGTTCGGTAAGTCGCCCTTTTTGGGCAACCGCTTGGTTAATTAAGTCAATTAACGCTTCGACGCTCATCACGCCCAAGTTTTGGCCTTCACGTGTGCGCACGTTGACTTGGCCAGATTCGACTTCTTTGTCACCCAGTACCACCATATATGGGATACGTTCTAGGGTGCGTTCACGGATTTTAAAGCCAATTTTTTCGTTACGCAAGTCGGTAATGACACGTAGACCGGCATCGCTTAGTTGTTTGGCAACGTTTTCACATACGTTAGCTTGTGCATCGGTAATGTTCATTACGACCACTTGTTGTGGGGCTAGCCAAGCTGGCATCCAACCTGCGTAATGCTCGATAAGCATACCCAAGAAACGCTCAAATGAGCCCAAGATTGCACGGTGTAACATCACAGGCACTTCACGTTCGCCTTTTTCATTGACGAATTCCGCACCTAGGCGTTCTGGCATATTGAAATCTACTTGAATAGTACCACATTGCCAAACACGACCCAAACAGTCTTTTAAGCTAAATTCGATTTTTGGGCCGTAGAATGCACCTTCTCCCGGTAGATATTGCCAATCAAGACCGGCACTGTCTAACGCATCGGCTAAGGCTTTTTCTGAAATATCCCATACTTCATCACTACCCACACGTTTTTCTGGACGGGTAGAAAGTTTCATCTGGATATCGTTAAAACCAAAATCATCGTATACGGCTAAGGTTAGCTTGATGAAGTCAGCGACTTCTTGCTGGATTTGGTCTTGGCTACAGAAGATATGGGCATCGTCTTGGACAAAGCCACGGACACGCATCAAGCCATGCAATGAGCCTGATGGTTCATTACGATGACATGAGCCAAACTCTGCCAAACGTAATGGCAAATCACGGTAAGATTTCAAGCCTTGATTGAATACTTGAATGTGACAAGGGCAGTTCATTGGTTTGATGGCGAAGTCACGGCTTTCTGACGCGGTGGTAAACATGTTAGTCGCATAGTTACCCCAGTGACCTGATTTTTCCCAAAGACTACGGTCAACGACTTGCGGTGTTTTGATTTCTTGATAGCCGTTGTCTTTTTGAACTTTACGCATGTACTGTTCAAGAATTTGGTAAATTGTCCAACCATTGGCGTGCCAGAACACCATACCTGGTGCTTCTTCTTGCATATGGAACAAGTCTAACGCTTTGCCGATTTTGCGGTGGTCACGTTTTTCCGCTTCTTCGATACGTTGGATATAGGCTTTTAGCTCTTTTTTATCTGCCCAAGCGGTACCGTAGATACGTTGTAACTGTTCGTTTTTGGCATCACCGCGCCAGTAAGCACCGCTCATTTTGGTGAGTTTAAACGCTTTTAGGAAGCGGGTGTTTGGTACGTGTGGGCCACGGCACATGTCGATGTATTCTTGGTGATAGTACAAGCCCATTTGTTTTTCGTCGGGCATGTCTTCGACCAAGCGAATTTTGTAGTCTTCGCCACGTTGTTTGAAGATAGCTAGAACTTCATCACGTGGGGTGACTTTTTTAATAACGTCATAATCTTGGTCGATTAGTTGGGTCATACGTGCTTCGATTTTTGCCATATCCTCTGGCGTAAATGGACGCTCGCTGTAGATATCGTAATAAAAGCCATCTTCAATGACTGGCCCGATAACCATCTTAACCTCTGGGTACAATTGCTTGACCGCGTGCCCCAATAAGTGAGCACAAGAGTGGCGAATGATTTCCACGCCCTCGAAGTCTTTTGGCGTGATGATTTGGACAGTGGCGTCTTCGGTGATTGGGTCGCACGCATCGACAAGTTTGCCGTTAACACGACCTGCTACTGTGGCTTTGGCAAGACCTGCACCGATACTTTGTGCCACTTCCATGACGGTGGTGGTGCCGTCAAATTGTTTGATATCGCCGTTGGGTAAAGTAATTGCTACCATGATGTTTCCTAGATTTTTTCCGTTGGCAGTGATGTTCGCTACTATCGAACATATAACCGCTAGAGTGGGGGTTGGTGAAACCAAGTTCATTATAATGGGGACAAAATTACGTGGTATCAACCATTGGGCTATCTACCAGTCGTTTTATCACCTTTTTAGAAAATTATCCAGTATAGCAAATGTCAAGCGCCATGCCAATAAATGCCCCAGTAAAGCATTCCGGATTTAAGCTAACAGCTAGGCGATTAACTATGCGTTAAGTTAACGGCGCATTTACACAGGATAAAATTCGCACACTACAACCCACCTTATAAAACTAGCTATAATGGTAAAATCGAAAAACTAAAATAAGGATAATAAATGGCGATTGATTTTTCTCATACGTTAATTGTGGCGGTTTCAGCGACGGCATTGTTTGATTTGGCGGAATCGGAAAATTACTTTGTAGAGTTACAACAGACCGATCCCGACAATGCGGTACAGCGCTTTCACGAATATATGTATGAGCGTGAAAATGAACCTCTCAACACGGGTACAGGTTATCCATTGATTCGTGCGCTACTCAATCTAAACCGATACCAAGCCCAAAGTGCGCATCCTGAGTCCCCTATTGTTGAGGTAGTCATTATGTCAAAAAGCACACCCGATACAGGAATTCGGGTACTAAATGCGCTGCGCTCGCATGGCTTGCCAATTACGCGCTCAGCATTTACCTCGGGGGAGCCAGTCGCCGATTATGTCGCGGATTTTAATGTTGATCTGTTTTTGACCACCAATCATATTGACGCCCAAAATGTCACTGATAAAAATGTCTGTGCTTGTGCGATTTTGGATGCGCCACCGATTGATATGACGGAGCTTGATACCGAGCAATTACGCATTGCCTTCGATGGGGATGCGGTTTTATTTGATGAAGCAGGGGAATTATTGTCACAGACTAAAGGGTTAAAGGCGTTTCACGACTATGAAGCTAAGATGAGTGACACGCCAATGAATAAAGGCCCATATGCGGATTTTTTGATTAAACTTTCAAAGCTGCAAAAGCGCTTACCGATTACGGTACAAAAAGCCCCGATTCAGATTGCGCTAGTGACCGCGCGTAATGCACCGGCGGATTTACGTGCGATTAAAACCTTGCGCGAGTGGGGTGTTGGGGTGGATTTGGCGTTCTTTTTGGGCGGGCTGGATAAGACCCATGTGCTACAAACTTTTGCACCACATATTTTCTTTGATGACTCCATCAAAAACTACGACGCTGCCAAAAATGTCGTGCCGTCCGGCTTGGTGCCATATAACTCAAGCTCCAAACTGTATGTGATACCGGCCAAAGCTGAGCCAAGTACAATAGAAGTCGAAACTACAACGCTCACGCCAGCTTCAACCTCTCATCCATAAAACGCTATTTTTAACCACTTTAATGACCGATAAAAAATACCGCCTTATAAGAAGGCGGTATTTGTGTTGTAACTGCGAGTTAAGATTAGTGGTCAGATGCTTTAGAGGCACCGATACCAGTCAATGAACGTACATACTGTGCATCATAGCCAGCACGGTCAAGCGCAGCACGTGGTGAGTTGTCAGTGATTGATACAATCCAAGATACGATGAAAGTAATAGGCATACTGAACAATGCAACGTTTTTGTATGGGAATGCAGGGGTCTTATTGTGCATTACATCAACCCAAACCGCAGGGCCTAATATGATTAACAATACCGCCATGAATAGACCAGCAAAGCCACCGATTACCGCACCTCGAGTGGTCAAGCCTTTCCAGAACATCGCCAAGAATAGAATTGGGAAGTTTGCTGAAGCGGCTACCGCGAATACCAAGCTCGCAATAAACGCAAGGTTTTGGTTTTCGAAGATAATACCCAATACCATTGAAAGCACACTTAGTACAACAACGGTGATTTTTGAAGCGCGCATTTCGTCAGCAGGGTTCGCTTGGCCTTTTTTGATGACACTAGCGTACAAGTCATGACTTACTGCTGAAGCACCTGATAAGGTCAAGCCTGCAACAACCGCCAAGATAGTTGCGAATGCTACCGCAGAGATAAAGCCTAGGAATAAGTTACCACCAACTGCATGAGACAAGTGAATCGCTGCCATGTTTGCACCACCAATTAACGCTTGGGTGCTGACGCCATCTTTAACAATGGTTTCATAATATTCTGGGTGTTTGGCTAGGATAATGATTGCACCTAAACCAATCAGAATGATTAAGAAGAATACGTATGAGATACAGCTTGCCGCAATCAACACTGACTTACGTGCTTGTTTCGCATCTGGCACAGTAAAGAAGCGCATTAATACGTGCGGTAAACCTGCGGTACCAAACAATAGGCCAAGACCTAGAGAGATAGATTCGATTGGGTTGTTAACCAATTTACCTGGTGACAAAATCGCTTCATGCTTAGCGTGAGCCGCTACAGCTTCTTTGAATAGGGTATCGAAACTGAAGCCTACTGAGTACATGACCATACCGGCCATGAAAGTTGCGCCTGACATCAATAGAATAGCCTTGATAATCTGTACCCAAGTGGTTGCAAGCATACCACCGAACAGTACATAAATCATCATTAGGATACCAACAGTCATGACCGCATACATATAGTCTAAGCCAAACAATAACTGAATAAGTTTACCCGCACCGACCATCTGAGCAATTAGGTATAGTGATACAACGACCAAGGTACCTGATGCTGCAAAAATACGCACTGGGGTTTGAGAAAAGCGATATGATGCGACGTCAGCAAAGGTAAATTGTCCCAAGTTACGTAGACGTTCAGCAATCAAGAATAGAATAATTGGCCAGCCAATCAAGAACGCCAAGGTATAGATCATACCGTCATAACCAACGGAAAAGACCATACTTGATAGACCTAGGAAAGTAACTGCCGACATATAGTCACCGGCAATCGCAATACCGTTTTTGGTACCAGAGATACCGCCACCCGCTGTATAGAAATCCGTGGTGGTTTTATTTTGTTTTGATGCCCAAAAAGTAATCCCCAATGTCGCCACAACGAACATCAAGAACATAATAATCGCTGAAATATTCACCGGTTGTTTCTTAACTTCACCGTCTAATGCGCCCGCTGCCCAAGCAGGAACATGAGCCATCAAACCCAATAGCGTCAAGCTTGCGGCAGTTGATACCTTACCGACACGCTTGGCAATGCTTGTATACTGTTGTTGTAACATCCCACCCTCCGTGGTGTAAAAAATCTAAAAAATGATAAATACCCAGTATATAACCGAACACTATCCTTGTGCGGTTATAGTGAACCTGCATTAATTTTATCGATTACTTTGCGAGTAACGGTATCAAACTCACCATTTGCTTTACTCACATAAACCCAAGTAATCGCGGGTACAAATATCATAATAGCGATGACAATATAAAAACCGATTGGGGTCATTGAGCCAGCGCTGACAGGCGCGGCAAACATTTCTTTATCAAAACCCACCAATAGTAGATAGCCGAACCAGACAATCAAAACCACAACCGTAAAGATCATACCTAGGCCAGTTTTTTTCTTGGCCATGCTTTGAAAATCGGGATCATTCATGATCCGTTGTACTTGTGCCTCATCCATGATAACGCTCCTTATCATATTAGTTAATAAAACTTGGATGAAGATGAAATACGATGCGTTGGGAGAGAAAATAGACATTTTTGAGGTTTGTCTAGATAGGTAACGCAGCTCCTTTGCGCATGATGACTGTGTGCGTTTTGTCTATAGTTTAAAACGATACAGTTTATATCACCTTCCTGGTGTACTATTATTAAATGAAATTCACGAAAAAATCCACCATTATTTGAACAAATTATGCGTCAGATACAAAAATTTTTGTTACATATTGTTTATATTCAGCAACAAAAAATGTTTTTAGAAACAATAATAAACATTTCAGTATAAAATAACAGTGAATAAGCAGGCTCTTGGACCAAAGTCAGGCTTGGTGACAGCGCCACGATGAGCTATCAGACGCAATTAGCCACTTGCTAATCAACGAGTGCGAATCTCGTATTGGATTGTTGGATGGGCTGCATGGGTAAAAAGTAGTGCAGATAGATAGCAAGCTAGACAATCCCAAGGTAAACAAGCTAGCTTGCCACGTAACTCAACCCCCCAGTGGCTGAGTCGCGTATCCGTTGAACATTGTATTGTACGGTGAACATTGTATCGTTCAGTAGAGACTATCGGCTTTGCAAAGCCGCAAGTACCGTGTTGTGGGTAAACTGGTAGCCTTGGTCAAGTAAATGCGTTGGTCTAACTGTTTGACCGTTAATCAGCAGTGTCGCCATTTCCCCAAACAGGGTTTTTAGTACGAAGGCGGGCATGGGGGCAACAGTTGGGCGATGTAACCATTCACCCATCGCATGGGTAAACTCAAGGTTGGTCACCGGTGTGGGTGCCGTTAGGTTATAAACGTCACTGATTGGTTGGTTCGTTGCTAAGCGCTTGAGAATAAACCGCACCGCACCGACCCAGTCATCCCGACTAATCCAACTCATGATTTGTGCACCATCCGCTAGCTTACCGCCGAGCCCCAAGTTAAATGGGCTAATCAGACGCCCAACCATACCACCATCCGGCGCAATCACCACGCCAGTCCGCACGATACTAACTGGTACGCCAAAGTTGTTGGCGGTTTTGGCAAGGGTTTCCCATTGCTGACACAACGCATGTTGAAATTCTTCACGTGCTTGGCTGGTTTCATCAAGTACGATATGGTGTTCGGCACTGGTGTACGCACCATACCAACCGATCGCAGAACCACTAATCAATAGCTTGGGCTTGGTGCTCACACGCGCGATATAATCAATCAACGCTTGGGTTGGTGTGAGTCGACTATCGAGTAAGGCTTGTTTACGTGACGCTGTCCAACGGCTATCGGCAATCCCTGCACCCGCTAGATTAATGAGTACATCAAAGGTTTGGGTCGTTGTGCGAAGGTCATCGTAAGTGATAACCGCGACATTTGCAGGCGCATTGGTGGTCGCTTGCCGTGACACCCAAGTGATATATACAGCGGTATCATCAACTGGGTGACGAATCAGTGACTGAGTGAGTGCTGAACCTAAAAAACCTGAACCGCCTGTGATAAGAATCTGCATGGTAAATTGTCCTGTTAGTTAAAGCTATTGGGTTGCTGCTGGTCAGTATTGGCTAAAAGTAAGCGCTTTAAGACATTCACTAGGGATAAAACCTAACGCTCAATCTGGGTAACACATAAGGATAAAAAAGATAAATAGGGTCGGTAATGATGATTGGCATGGCAGTGGTCGGCAGTGAGCCACTAAAAACGTCGGGTTTAACTGCACAAATGTTACCGACACTTATCAAGATAAAGTCATATAAGATATTTGTTAGGCTATCGGTTTTAATGAGATTTGTAAACTGCTATACCATGTAAACTTTGCCTTTTTTTGGCAAAATTTATTACTATGACAAACGGCTATTAACAATCGCAAGATTAACAACGAGATAGCCGATGTCCCACCACAAAGATAGGGATGATATCTTTTACAACACTAAGGAATAATAATGAGCATGACTGCACCCACCTATGAAAAAGTGATTTATCGTATCGAAAACGGTGTCGCTACCATTAGCTTAAACGACCCTGCCTCGCTCAATGCGCTCGATAGCGTGATGAAAGGTGAATTACTACAAGCGCTAGAGTTTGCTGAATATGATACTCAAGCTAAAGTTATCGTGTTGACGGGTGAGGGTAAGGGCTTTAGTAGTGGCGGCGATATCCGTGAAATGCTAGGCAGTACCGAAAATACCGCTGCGGTGATTAATATGGCGCGTGGCTTGACCACCGGTGTCGGTGATATCAGTCGTAAGATTCGCAAAATCAGCAAACCTGTCATTGCGCGTATCAATGGTGCGTGTGCGGGTGCGGGCATGAATATCGCTTTGGCATGTGATTTTCGTGTGGCGGTGGACAGTGCCAAGTTCTTACAAGCATTTGTGAATATTGGCTTGGTGCCGGATGCGGGCGGGATTTATCTGTTGACGCAGTTAATTGGTGCCGCTAAGGCCACTGAATTGGTGATGCTAGGTGAGCAACTTACCGCGCAAAAAGCCATGGATTTGGGGTTGGTCAATGCCTTGGTCAGCGCTGATGAGTTGGATGCTGCGGTACAAAAATTAACCAGTCGTTTGACTTACTTGCCCGCCTTATCATTGGCGGCGATGAAGCAATCGATTAACCAAATCGCGTATGCAGGACTTGATAGCGCGATTGACCAAGAAGTCATGTACCAAATCCAAATGGCGCAAACTCAAGACTTTAAAGAGGGTGTCACCGCATTCATGCAAAAACGTGCTGCCAATTTTACCGGTCAATAATTATTTGCTGAGAGAAAAAGGCCCAGACAGCATCAGGTGTTTGGGCTTTTTTTGTAGCTGTAATGTGATAAAGGCAACTTTGTACTTACAACTTCATGGCGGTAATTTTGTGACTAGGCATTTTGCACTTTTTATAAATTCTTATAATGGCCGAAGTCGTAGCGAATCTTGTCATTACGTAACTCACCGATAAAAAAGCGGTACAGATTGGCATGTAGGTATTTGATACCGGTTTTCATAAACCCATCTTGCTGTAGGCGGCGTGGGTCAAAGCGAAAACTGATGGGTAACATACGAAATGTCGCCAGTTTTTTGGCGCGATTCACATAGTCACAGTCTTCACACAGCTTAATCGTCTCATCAAAGCCATGAAGTAACTGGTGGGCATGGCGCGTGGAAAAAATACACGCGCCGACCGCTGTGGGCGAGAAAAACTGGGTCATAAAAATCCCGGTATTAAATAGCTTGTACCCCAAGCGATAGTGTAGCGGTAGACCTTGGGCATTCATATACACGCCCGCCACGTCGGCAGGTTTTTGGTTGAGCTGTTCGACCGCTTTGACCAAAAAATCACTATCCAAACGTACATCGGCATCCAAGAACAACAGCCTTTCATGGCTTGCTAAGCTTGCACCGGTATTGCGCCCAAGACTAACGCCACGCTTTGGCATAACATGAACCGTGAGTTTAGGTAGTTTATCCATAAACGTTTGGGCGATAGTGGAGGTGTTATCGTCACTGTTTGAATCGACCAAAACCACTTCAAAATTGCGATAGCGTTGTGCTGACAAGTCTTGTAATAAATTACCAATGCGTTTTGCTTCATTCAAGGTAATCACAATCACGCTAATCGCTGGTTGGCTGATAGATAGCTGTTTGGTAGAAAGGGACATAGGGTGTTAACCAGTTATTGATGTCCCTTTATCATAAAGCGCGATTGTGACGATTTGGTGTAACGCATAGGGATAACATATTAGGGCACAATCGCTTGGTAAACTTCGCGGTGAGCGTTAGGCATCCGGTGGGGTGTTGTCATCCTTACGTGTAGCGGCAGTTGAGGATTGATTGATACGAGTGCGTTGTATGCCACGCTCAGCACGCCACTTGTCTAACCATCGGGTAAATAAGCGCCATAACCACCATACCAGTATCGCGCCCAAGATAAATGACTAAAACTGGCTAATCAATAACAAAAATTCGACAAAATACAGCTAACCGGCTTTTAGGTTATCCATAGTCGTGGTAAGAAGTTGGTCGACTGCTCATTACGCATTTTGCCATCGATATCTTCAATCACTTGTTCACGGATTTTTTCGGGTTGGCTAAACGTTAACGCAATACTACTTAGGGCAAGGGCATCTTGTAACCCTTGACGCTCAAGGTCAGCATACAGTTGCTGTTGCCGTGCCAGTGCCGTTTGGTCGGCCACATTAATATTACCAGTTTGGGTGGTTTTGTCAGCGCGTTGGGTCGCCAGTTGGTCGGCTTTTAACGCGGCAATTCGCGCTTCGACTTGGGCTTTTTGCAGCTCTAGCGTCACATCCTTGGCGTTAAATTGACTGTGATCCAAAAAGGCAATATATTGTTGGAGTTGCTGTAGAAAACTGGTAACTTGCGCCTTTGGAACCCGCACTAGCATAGTGGTTTGGCGCGTATAACTGGTCAGTTGTTTGAGTTGATAATTGCCGATGCTAAACTGATTGGTGTTGCTATCACTGTTAATAATTTCGCTATTGGTGATATAGCTGCCATGTTTTAAGGTGAGTTGCTCGATTTGGTTGACCGTTTGCTGCACGTCTTGAGCTTGGAAACTGGCATTCGCGGTGACTAACAGCTTTTTATTGGCAAGAGCAGGGTTGTCGGTCTCTTGGGTGATGATGGCACTGCCCAAGGTCAGGTTATCGCCAGTTTGGCTAGCGGTACTCTCAGTATCGCTTTTTGCCTGAGCGGTTGCCATACTGCTGGCATCAGCACCTGCGGCGGTACTGGCAGCCATCTCGCCACTTGCAGGGGCGGGTTCGATAGCCGTGCTTTGTTCTGGGCGTTTGCTACAGCCGGTAAGCAGTAATGCTGTTACACTGATTGCTAAGAGTTTTTTGTGCCAAGTGTTTGTCATTAAAAGCATGACGATTCCTTTTGAGAAGCGACGCATAATAGATATAAGCAAAATTTGATTGATTATAAAAGATGGGTTAAGTAAACATTTGTACGTAATATTGATTTGTGGGATGGCTTATGTGTATTACCGCTATTGGGTGGCAGTTATTTGACGAGATGCCTTTGCTGATTTTGTCCAATCGGGATGAGTTTATCGACCGGCCAACTTTGCCACTGTATGAATGGCAAGGCGTTCATCAAGGTGTCATTGCCGGACAAGATGCGCAAGCGGGTGGGACTTGGTTAGGCGTTCAACCTCAAAGCGGTCGTTGGGGGATTTTGCTCAATTACCGTAAGATTGACAGACACAACCCCCGACCGACATTTACCACCACGCGTGGCGAGATTGTGGTGGATTTTTTATTAGGGGGTTTATCACCCTTGGCGTTTGCCCGTCAGTTAGAGGTGATGGCCTATGATGGGTTTAATCTGGTCATCGGTGACCGTCACCAAGCGGTAATGCTGAACAATCGTGGTCATGGGATTGAGGTACTGGCCAATGGTTTGTATGTGTTATCCAACGGTGAGCCCAATGACGCTTGGTTTAAGACTGAGCGGTTGCGCGGGCGTGTTCGTCAAGAGGTATTACCGCTGGTGGCTGAGAAAATCGCTGATATGAAGATGACAGATGAACAGCAAGCCGCTCAACTTCCAACACAACTGTCAAATCAGCTGTTAAATAGCCAAGCCGATTGGCAAACAGCCGCCTTTGCTGTCTTGACCGATACCGTGCAAGCGCCCGTTGAACAGTTGCCACCGACCGGTCTATCACCGGATGCTGAAATGGCATTATCCTCGATTTTTATCCCAACGGCGCGTTTGCAAGGTGTATTTTCGCATGGCTACGGTACGGGCATTAGTAGTGTGGTCGCCATGACTAAGCAGCATGTTAGCATCGTTGAAAAACAGCATTTTACCAATCGTAAGCGCCAGATTTTATGCGAATTCACACACTAGACCTTGAGGGTTATACTGACATTGATAATGCCTATTCATCAATGGGCTAAAAACGGTACTTAAACCAACAAAGTGGTAAAGATAATCGCATCGAGTCGGGGTTTTTTTGTTAAAATAACCATCCGCTTTTGAGAGTGGGTGGTTTTTTTATGTACCTCACAAGTTAGGTACTTGGTTGATTAACGGCTTGTTAAGTCCTATTGAGTTGCGCTCATGTCTATCTCTGTTGTAACCGAAAAATCCTCGAATGAAGAAAAAACATCCAATGGCATCCAGTCGTTAGAGATTGGCATTGATGTGCTAAATGTGCTGATTGACAATAGACAACCGATGATGCTCAAAGAAATTGGTGAGCGTCTTAGTATGCACCCTGCCAAGGTGCATCGGTATTTGGTTAGCTTAATTCGCAAAAATTATGCCCAACAATACAGCGATGGTCGCTATGGCGTGGGGGACTACCTTAAACGCTTGCGATTGCCGCCAATCAAACCCTTGGAAGTGGTACAACGTTTGGTGAATGATATCCAACAACAATATGTTGGCAATATCCAAGTTTGCCGTTGGCTGGATGAAGCGCCGGTGGTGATACAGTCCTTTGAAACCAGTCAACCAATTCAGATTATCACCCAAATTGGTTCGCGTATGCCGTTACTCAGCTCAGCCACAGGGCGGTTGTTTGCCAGTTACCAATCGGCAAGCCAGATTCGTCCGTTATTAGATAAACAGTGGTCAACCACCTTAGCGGTTAAATCAGTCCCAGCTAACTGGGCAGCGTTTGAAGCATTGCAAAAACAGATTGTCGCCCAAGGTTATGCCACCGTGATTGGCGAGTTGTTGATGGGTATCAATGCGATTAGCCTACCGTTATTTAATGAGTTTGGTATGATTGAATACTCGGTGACCTTAATCGGCTTACAAACCGATTTGCCAAGTGAGCAGTTAGATGAGATTGCCGAACACTTATTACAACTGCGTCAAGCGATTACGGGGTAAGCGCTAGGGTAGCCGCTAATAGCCAACAAATCACTATTTAAAACAACAAGGGCCAATATGATATTGGCCCTTATCCTATCGTGCGTTATCCAACACGAATGTTCGCTGGCTTTGGCAGCACCCATACCGGTTAATACACCTAGCACTATCAAAACTATGCCAAATTTAGATAAGGCGTGATGTGACAGGGATATAAATACGTGAGGGAAAGGTATTAATCTTGTTGGTACAGTGCCATTAATGCACTATCTAACGCGGCAAAATCCAATACCAAGGTATTGTCTAAGAAAATAATCTCGATGCGATTATCGACTTGTGGCTCACTTGCCAATATATCCAAAGAATCTGGGGTAAAGTTTAAGGTCTGCCAATTTTGATTGGTATTGACCACGCTTTTGATACGTTGCCAATTCGGCAATGCCATGAGCCAGTCCATTAAGGCAATCATATCCACTTGCCAGTCAGGCGGCAGTCGCCAGCCCATGACTTGATAATTGGCTTGTTGGTCATGATAGCGAAACGGTAATTCAGGGTTGGTATTCTCAGGCTCACTTGCGGCCGTATTGATACCGCGGTTAAGCATTGACGTACCACGCGTCATTAGGCTAACTTGGCGATAGTGCTGACGTTGGCTTAACACCTGACTGGGCTTTGCCAATATAGCCTGTAATTCATTTGCAAAAACATCATCAAAGCGATTACTTGATTGCCAAAGGATGGTCGCGCTAGGATTCATCGCATTTAACCAAGCCGTTAAATCAGCAATTTCGCTTTGTATTAATTCATTAAAGCGATTCACCACGACCACATCACAAAAACGCACATGAGCTTGATAGCCGTCATGGTCACGGTAGCGTGGCTGTTGCCATTGCTTGGCGTTTAAGATACTCACAGCAGATTTTAGCGATAATGCCGTTTGCCAATGTGGCTCGGCCAGCTGGCTGAGTAACTCTTGGGGGTGCGCCATACCGGTTGGCTCAATCCATAATCTATCAGGGTGATTATCGGCAAGTAGGCGGGCGAGGGCAATTTGTAGCGGTAATTGACTGGTACAGCAAATACAGCCACCGCTAACTTGACGAATCGCTAACGGACTTTCATCATCAGTCTTATATAGGGCTTCGTCAATTCCAATTTGACCGACTTCATTGACCAAAATCGCCCATTTTTGCCCTTGTTGCATATTTGCGATACAAGCATTGATAAAACTGGTTTTACCAGAGCCTAAAAAGCCCATCACTAGGTGACAGGCCGTGTTTTGAATCAACATTAATTTTCAGCCCCATCTGGCACGAACACATAACCCACGCCCCAAACGGTTTGGATATAACGGGCTTGCGATGGATTATCTTCAATCAAGCGACGTAAGCGCGATACTTGCACATCGATTGAACGTTCCATCGCACCCCATTCGCGGCCACGGGCTAGGTTCATTAGTTTATCGCGAGTCAATGGCTCACGCGGGTGTTGTACCAAAGCTTTTAATACCGAGAATTCACCAGTCGTTAAGGTCACTACATTGCCATCACGTTTTAGCGTGCGGGTTGATAAATCCAATGTCCATGAACCAAACTCAACCACTTCCATCTGTTGGCTTGGGGCGCCTGGTAACTCGCGGCTTTGACGGCGTAATACCGCTTTGATACGCGCAAGCAATTCTTTTGGGTTAAACGGTTTTGGCAAATAATCGTCGGCACCCGCTTCAAGACCGGCAATACGGTCAGCGTCTGAGCCTTTGGCGGTCAGCATAATGATTGGAATATCTGAGTTTTCGGTGCGTAAGCGTTTGCAGATGCTGATACCATCTTCATTTGGTAACATCAAATCAAGCACGATAAGCGAAAACAACTCGCGTTGCATCAACTTATCCATCTGTGCGCCATCATGTGCAGTACGCACAACAAACCCATCATCTTCCAAGAAGCGTTGTAATAAGGCACGTAGACGCGCATCGTCATCGACGACTAAGATACGTTGGCTGATATCGCCATGCGTGGCAGGTACCGAGCTGTCGGTTGCGTGAATGTCAATATCGCTTGGATTAGTCGTGAGTGGTTGTTCTAATGTCGGACTGGTGGTCTCATTGTTCATCGTTGGTTTCCTTAATTAAGTGGTTGCCGCAAGCAACTGGTAAGGTGACACAAAGGCGACGGTCACAAATTATAAGCTATACTCGCATTATGAAAGTCTAAGCGCGTGATGGTCAAGCATTTTAGCAAATTCTTGTAACAATTTTGCCAAACCACTGTGACAGTGACAACCCTTATCAATCGTTATATGGTTAAATGTTGCGTTTATCGGCTATTAAATCAAATATTGTGCCTGACTGCTGTAGTGATTTTGCTAAGAAGGATTGGTGTCATCACTGCTAAAGGCTCATGGTATGTTTGGGATAGACCTAGATAAATTTTACTAGAAAAAATTTTACTAAATAGCTAGGTTTTAACTTACGCATTGGTAATAACAAACCAAAAATCCTGTCAAGAAACTATATTTTAATCATAAAAAATTTAGTTATTGTCCAAAAAACAAGCTTTTACCTATCTTAAACGCCTGTGTTACATAAACAATCTGCCAAAATACACGTTTTCCTAGTATCTTTTTATAGCGTTTTGCTATAATGCCGTATCTTTGCCTGAGCCTAGTAGCCACTAGCGATTGGGTGTTATTCTTTGATATTAAGCTGTGATGACGACCGTTATGACCAACAATAATACTTTAACGCCAGCGGTGCTTTCTGACTCTGAGCAACAAGCCATTTACCAAAAACTGGCGAGTGAACTGGGGTTGACCCTTCGTCAAGTAACCGCCTTTGTTAAACTATACGACGACGGGGCGACGATTCCGTTTATCGCGCGCTATCGTAAAGAACAGACCCAAGGTCTTGATGACGTTCAACTACGTGCCTTAGAAAAATCACTTAATTATGAACGTGATATGGCAAGCCGCCGTGGCAAAATTATCGAATTATTGACCTCGCAAGGTAAGCTGACCGATGAATTGGCCGAGCGTATTGCCAATGCTGACTCAAAACTTGCCTTAGAAGATATCTACCTACCTTATCGCCCACGCCGCCGTTCATTGGCAAGTCAAGCACGCGAAGCCGGTCTTGAGCCAATCGCCCTTGCTATCCTAAATGACCAAGTTGTACCAGAAGCGACTTTAGCTAACTACCAAGCCCCAGCCCCAACCACCAACGAACAAGGCGAAACCGAAGAATCTGCCTTTGCGGATACAGAAAAACAACTGGCCGGTATCGGCGCGATTATTATCGACGAGTGGACACAAGATTTAGACTTACTTGACAAACTGCGCACAGGCTTTGGCAAAACTGCCCAAGTACATAGCGTATTGGTGAGTGAAGAAAAACGCGAAGTTGGCGAAAAATACAAAGATTACTTTGACCATAGCGAAAGCTTGGCAAGATTGCCAAACCATCGCTTACTGGCTATGTTACGCGGCCGCCAAGATAATGTACTAGCGATTCAAATTGAGGGCGAAGATGCGCCATTTATGGAGCAAATCGAACGTCAATTTGGCTTAACTGATGTTCAACCGACTGAGCGCCAAAGCTTTTTACAAGGCCTTGCCAAAAAATTATGGCA
>ERZ650312.978-NODE-978-length-16098-cov-5.246338_pt1 | contig 16098 bp, 14 predicted proteins | sample MGYA00376248_ERZ650312 | MGnify/ENA primary metagenome ERZ650312 (study PRJEB26733, sample SAMN07839316) | wastewater metagenome | biome: urban; feature: wastewater treatment plant; material: waste water | place: USA: North Carolina | collected 2016-07-28 ... | reverse complement strand
CGATATCTCCTATAACCGACAGCACCCCTTTTACCTGTTCTGCTTGTGAGCTTAGAGCCGCAAGATTAGAGGCAAACTCTACCTCGGCCTCGACGCTCTCCTCTATCATTGCAAGCATCTTTGCCGTTGCAGCCTCAGCCTCCAAAAGTTTTTTATTTGCCGCCTCCACTTCACTCTTGGCACTTTGCGATTCAGAGACGGAGGCTTTGTTTTCGGAGATAATTTTTTTTGAAACCTCATTTACCTCTTCTATCAAAGAGGCGGCCATCATAGCCCTCTCTCCTACATTTTTACTGGTTGAGCTAAGTTCTTGCGATATAGAGGCATTTTCGACAGAGGAGTCTTTTGCTTTGTTCACAACCACCGCCGTAGCGTCTATAAATTTGTTTACGGAGTGGATAACGTCGGATATCTCGTCGTTGCCGGATGCTTTTAGTCTAAATGTTAAATCGGCATTTTTATTTTTCATATCTTCCGCTATCTTATTGATAGGTGCAACATCCATCAATGAACTCATTATTTTAGAAAGTATCCATATGCCGAGAGCCACCGTAACCCCTATGGCAACAGATGAAAATACGAGGGTTAATACCAGAGTATTTGTGGAGCTGTCGTAGATTTGTCCTATCATATCTCTCGCTTCTCCGTCTTGCTCCTTTACAAGTTCCTCGACCAACCCTGCAATTTTTGACGCTTTGATATCAAAACCCTCCATAACCTTGTTGCCGGCCTCGGTTCCGTGTTTTACATACGTCTCGGCCATAGTTTTGCCCTCTTGTCTATATGCGGCAAAATCTTTTTCTATCTGTTCAATTCTGGCTAAAGCTTTATTGTCGTTTTCGTTTTTATACATCTCCTTAAATTTTAAGACCGTTTTCAAAAACTTCTCGGCAGCCTCATCTGCCTCTTTTAGTCCATCCTCTTCTCTTGTTGCGCCAACGTCCGAATAAAACTGCTGAACCTGACACACCTGAAATTTCATATCATTTGCCGCAAGTACAAAAGGTAGCGACTCCCCTTTTACATGCTCGGCTTTCTCTTTTATAGCCGAAACCAAAACGTAAACTACAATACTCAGAGCAACCAGCACTATGGCGGTAACACCGCCGGAGAGCTGTAATTTTCTTTTGATGGTCATCACCGTCACCTTTTTTTGAAAAATAAGTTTTAAAAATATTTTACTTATGATTTACTTACGTTTTTCGCACGGCAATAAAAATGCATTTAGTAGTACAATAAACCAACTACACGGAGAGAGAAAATGCAACTAACCGTAACGGCGATTTTTGCCGATAACATCGAGACTTCAAAAGATTTTTACGAAACTGCACTTGGCCAAAAAGTAGCAATCGAAAGTAAAGGGGCATACATATCGTTTGAGAGCGGCCTTGCGATATGGCAAAAAGAGCTTGCGGCGGAGACGATTTTCGGCTCAAAAACCCTTAGGGGTGAAGGGCATAGATTTGAGCTGTGCTTTGAGTCTGAAAATATCGAAGAGGATTTCAAAAAAGTTTGCGATGCCGGAGCCGGCGTAATATCAAAAATAGAGTTTCAGCCTTGGGGACAGATGGCCTTTAGGGTGTTTGATCCGGACGGGCACGTCATAGAGGTAGCAGAGCCGCTAACCCACACGATACACAGATTTGCCGACGGTGGTTACACTGCCGAACAAATCAGCGAAATGACGCATATACCGCTTGATAGCGTCAAAGAGGCGCTAGAGGGAGAGTAAGGCTGTTTAAGCAGATAGAGGCCAAAAAAACATATAGATTTGCAGGGTGCGACGGGTGCGATGCGTGTTGTCGCTTTTTGTTTATCCCGCTAATATTGGATGATTTTCGGTTTGTCTATAGATTTTTTCCGATAGTTTTTACAAAAATCTCAAACGAGCTTCGAGCCGTTATCCTGCTTGGCGAAAACGGGTGCAGATACCTACAAAACGGGGTCTGCACCATATACGACTACAGACCCCCTTCGTGTCGCATTTACCCTTTAACACCGTATTTTGATAAAATAATGATAGACGATAACTGTCCCTCCGTCGGTGATGTCGGTGAGTTTTTGGCGGATGAAACGGAAATTTCACAAAAAAACCGCTCCGAGAGACTCGTGGGATTTGGCGACAAATACGCAAAAACGGTTGAGTTTTTAGACTCTATACAAAACGACCTAAAAAGCATAGGCTACTACGCCGGATACGAAATTTTCGGCTCAAAAAGAGCCGATAATGAATACCTGCAAATGCACGGTGAGTCTCTAAAATTTTTATGAGCGCAAGGGGGTATAAAAAATGAAGCCGAAAATAAAGGCCGAAAATTTTGATTTGGACGAGTACCTAAACAGAATAGGCTACACCGGCAAAGTCTCAAACGACGGGGAAACGCTACTTGGGATTGCAACGGCACAAACCAGATCCGTCCCTTTTGAAAATATTGACGTACAAAACGGAAAAATAATATCGCTAGACCCAAACGACATAGTAGAAAAAATAGTAAAAAACAGACGGGGCGGCTACTGCTATGAGCTAAACGGCCTTTTTTCGCTTGCCATGGAGGCCATCGGTTTTGAATATGATATGCTGTTTGCAAGACCCAGATACGGCTACACAGAGAGAAGACCGAAAACCCACATGATACTCTCGGTCAAAGCTGACGATACAAAATACCTGACCGATCTGGGGTTTGGAGGGTATGGGCTCAGACACCCGCTAGATATCGGCTCACTAGGCGGCGAGACGGTGCAGGATAACGACGTATACGCCCTTAGAAGCGACAAAAAAGAGTACGTCCTATCGGTCAAAATAGATGGGGAGTTTGCCGATTTGTACGGGTTTGATACCCTCCCCGCCGAATGGGTGGACTATATTCCGGCAAACCATTTCAACTCCACCTCCAAAAACACTATTTTTACCCAAAAGCTAATCGCAATCATCCAAACGGCGGACGGGAGAAAAATACTCATAGGCGACGAGCTAAAAACAATACAAAACGGTCAAAAAACAGTGCAAAAACTAGACAAATCGGAAATCACCGAGGTGCTATCCGATCATTTTGGGATTAAGCACAGTATAAAATGAAAATAAGAGATATATTTTTTATTATCTTTTTATTTCTATGTGGTTCTTTGTATGCCGATGCAAAACAAAACACAAAAAACGTATCTTTGCAATTAAAATGGAATCATCAGTTTCAGTTTGCCGGATACTACGCCGCTTTAGAGAAAGGATTTTATAAAGATGCGGGGCTAAACGTAGCACTTGTGGAGCTAAAAAATACAAAAGAGCCTTATCTGGACGTATTAAACGGAAAAAAGGAGTTTGGGGTCTACACAAGCGAGCTTCTGCTGAAATACAACAGAGGTGACGGTATCGTAGCTCTGGGAGCCATATTTCAGCACTCTCCGCTTGCACTAATGACATTAAAGGGGATCAACCTTGACAACCCCAAAAATCTGAAAAATAAAAAAATCATGCTTGAGGACGGCTCTGCCGAGCTTGAGGGGTTTTTGGGGAGAGGGGGAATAAAACTGCATCCCGATAACATGATACCGCACACGCATGATTTGATGCCGCTAATCAAAAAACAGGTGGACGCAATATCTGTCTATACTACGGACGAACCGTATTTTATGGAGAAAAACAACATCAAATACAATCTGTTTAGTCCGAGAGACAACGGGGTGGACTTTTACGGAGATATACTTTTTACAAGCAAAAAATTTGCAAAAGAGAATCCAGAGCTTGTATTAAACTTCAAAAAAGCATCCATAAAGGGGTGGGAGTATGCACTATCGCATCCGGAAGAGATAGTCGATATTATCCTAAAAAAATACAACACCTCCAACAAAACAAAAGAGCAGCTACTATTTGAAGCAAAGCAGATGCAAAAACTAATAAAAAGCGAAACCGTAGAGATAGGGTATCTGTATCCGTGGAGACTCAGGCATATGCTGGATGTATATGACGAGTTGGGGATGGCTGGGAAAAACGGAAAGCAAAACCTAGATGAGTTTATACTAGAAAACTATCTGGACGCTATAAGCTTAAAAACCGTATCGCTAACGGACAAAGAAAAGCAGTATCTAAAGCAAAAACAAACCCTTACAATCTGCGTCGATCCGGACTGGCTGCCGCTTGAGAGGATAACAAAAACCGGAAAACACGAAGGTATATCGGCTGATATATTCAAAGAGATTTCAAACAAGCTAAACATACCGATAAAACTAATACCTACATCCAGTTGGGAGGAGACGATAGAAAATGCAAAAAACAGAAAATGCGACATACTTCCGTTTGCTATGGAGACAAAAGAGAGGCAAAAGTATCTAACATTCACAGAGCCGTATTTTGCCTCTCCTCTCGGTCTAGTCACAAAAGCAGACCAACCTTTTTTGCCAAATCCATTATCGGCACTTGACAAACCGATAGGAATAGTAAAAGGGTATGCGATTATTGAGACCCTAAAAAGAAAATATCCCGATATCAGGCTGATTGAGGTAAAAGATAGAAACGACGGCCTCGAAAAGACCCTAAAGGGGGAGATATTTGGATACATAGACGCTTTGGCGTGTATCAGCTACTCGCTCTCAAAAGAGGGGTGGAGCGGCCTAAAAGTTTCCGGCAAACTAGACGACGAATTCAGGCTCTCTGCCGCTGTCAGAAATGATGAGCCGATATTGTCGGATATAATAGAAAAGGGGCTAAAGTCAATCTCCAAACAACAAAAAGACGCTATATTCAACCACTGGTTTAGTGTCGTAATAAAAGAGGGGTTGGACTATTTTACGGCACTCAAATGGCTTGGAGGGGGACTACTTGTTATTGCGGCTCTTTATTATAGAAATTTGTCGTTAAAGAGAAAGATCGGTGAAGAGGCGGAAAAAATGGCAATACAGGAAAAACTCCTTGTTGCACAATCCAAAAATGCCCAAATGGGTGAGCTAATCGACATAACGGCTCATCAGTGGAAGCAACCTCTGTCTAGCATCAGTCTAATATTTACCGATCTGCTCATGTCATACGAATACGGAGAACTCAATAAAAAACTGCTTGACGAGTCAAAAAATATAGTATCGGAAAGGATTGGTTTTTTACTAAAGACACTTGAAAATACAAGGGAATTCCTAAACCCGAATCAACCGACCCAAGAGTTTGGACTACAAAATGCAGCAAATGAGATGTCCGGTATCTTGCAAGGAATTTTCTCCGGTTTAAACGTCGAAATAGTTGTCGATATAGACGAATCGCTCACCATAACCGGATCAAAAAACTCATTTCAAAATATCATCCTCAGCATGGCAAGCAACTCAAAAGATATTTTTAAAAGCAGAAACATCAAAAATCCTGTGTTTACGGTTGCGGCGCACACCACAAAAGAATCGATCGTTTTGAGCATAGAGGATAACGGTGGCGGGATAGAGACCGATGTGATTGATCGGATATTTGACTATAGGTTTACCACCAAAACAGACTCCGGAGGAACCGGAATCGGCCTTTATCTGGTGAAATTGATCGTAAAAGAGAAATTTGGCGGCAACATCAAAGCCTCAAACACCGACAAAGGTGCAAGGTTTGAGATTTATCTCTAAAACCCCCACCCCGCTTGCCACAAGAATCTGGTTTTTACATCTGAATTATCGGATACTACTCTCTCGGCGTACCCTCTAGCTCCATCAATAAACAGCCCTACCTTGTGTCCGTATTTTCCAAATATCCAGTCTCGGCACTGTACTCACCTTCCGGATAGGCTTTTACGCCGCTTTGTCCGGTAAAAGACATATCTTCACTTCCGTCCAGATTTTTGCCCCACAATGTTTTTGCACCTGCATCATCGTTTGTCTTTGCGGTATCGTCTCTAAAATAAAGCTTTCCGGCAGAGAGCGTAGCTACTTTTGAACTTGCACCAATATTTATAACCAAACCAGCCTATTTTTGCGTTAGCTACGCCCTATACCCATCCAAAAAGAGCCTGAGTCTCTCGGCTAGCCCTTTTACATGGGATGATGCGGCGGCTATCTCCTCTACGCTTCTTGCATTTGATATCGCCATATCGTTTATCTGTGATAGATTTGAGGTGATCATCCTTGCGTCGTTTGCATTTTTATATGAGACCTCAAACAACTCATCGACAATACCGATAGCGCTTTGCATAGCCTCCACGCTACCGTCTATACTTTTGCCGACACCGACGGAACCCTCTCCTAACGCTTTGATCTCGTCAACATTTTTCCCCATCTGCTCCGTTGCCTCGTCTATTGCTCCGACTATAGCGTTGATGGTGTTGTTCGTCTCCGACAGGCTCTTTTGGGTCCGCTCGGCCAGTTTTCGCACCTCATCGGCTACGACTGCAAACCCCCTGCCGTGCTCTCCTGCCCTTGCCGCCTCTATAGCCGCATTTAGAGCCAGCAGATTGGTCTGATCTGCTATATCTCCGATAACCGATAACACCTCTTTGATCTGTTCTGCATCTTTTGTCAAAACCTGCAATCTATCTGAAAACTCCGTCTGCATCTCTACGCTTCTAGCAATAGTACCTATCATACCGGAAAGCTCTTTTTTGGTGTCAGATAAAACATTGTTTGCCGACGATATATTGTTTTTTGCCGCTTCCGCTTTTGATACGAAGAGACCTATCTCTCCTATGATAGCGGTTGCCCCCGTATAGGCACTGCCGACGGTAGCGGCCTCGTCCTCTGCCCTTTTTCCGATATTTGCCGCCGTTTGGGATAGCTCTATCGACACCGATGCATTCTCCTCGGCAAAAACCTTTGCGTTTTGGACTATTTTTTGGGTTGCATCTATAAACTTGTTGATACTAATTCCGACATCCGACAACTCATCGGAGCCGTACACCGTTATCCGCCTCGTCAGGTCACCCCCGCCGTGCGATAACTCATCCGCCATCGACGACACCTCTTTTAACATTTTTATCGACGTTAGTATTGAGCGTTGTATAAAATAAAGAACTACAGATACCGCCAAAAACGACAATGCGGCTGTTGCGATGGACGTATTTTTCATAAAAGATATCAAGGATACGATCGTCTCCTCCTCGCTCTTTTGAGATTTTGTCTGCACCTCTTTTAGTTTTAGTACCTTCTCTTTTACCTCTCTCCAAAGCGATGTGTTTTGTTTTATGGAGGCGATATCTATAGTTTCGTTTTTGTCGGCCATCTCCAAAAGCACAGAGGTATGACCCAAAAACCTATCCAACTCATTATAGATAGAGTCATACCCTGTTTGGTCAAGTTTTTTTAGCTTTGCCGCATGCTCTTCAAATTTTTTTATCGCATCCGCCAGATTCTCTTTTGCTTTTTTATCGTTTGGGTCTATAAATACGTTTCTGGCGGCCTGCCCGCACTGCAAACCGTCCGAGAGCATAGCGCCGCCCAACTCTTTTAGTTCGCATGAGTATCTATATTTATCGAAACCATCCTGCACCGACGCAGATTTGACAACCCCGATAAATCCGGTCACTATGAGTGAAAAGGCTACAAGGCAGAGCACAATCGTTAGCCTGAGTTTAATTGTTATATTTTTTAGCAAGTAATCTCCTATTTATTACAATTTAATAACTAGTTTTCATTGTATTTGAAGTATCTGCTAAATTAATGCTTGAAGTTTTGAGGGTAAAGTCTGCTTTTACTTGTGTAGTGACACTATTTTATCATGTTACGATTCTAAACATTTTTTTTAAAGATTGAGACCTCTGATTAAATAGAGGTCTCAAAAGAGCAACTAGTTGCGAGAGCCGTCTGCTGAAGACCTCATTTTGGGCTTAGCTCAAAATGTGAGAATTAATCAGATGGTTCAATTATAAAAATCTCCTATCAAACCATCTGCTAAAAATATAAAGCCCCCATAGGTGATGGCGAAACCCCTTGTCTTTTCTCGGTTTCATATAAAATTCGATATTTGCCCTATCAAAAAGCCCGCTCTCCTCAGACACTTTTCGGATCACCTCCAAAGAGCCGTCCTCTTTTAGCCACTGCATATACGGATAGCTAAACCCTTTTTTGTCCCTGTTTGCTATTTGGGACGGGAGTATATCGGCAAACGTCTCCTTGAGGTACGATTTGGGAGAGGTGGGAATTTTAAAGCCGCTCGGCACGGAGAGCGAATGAGAGACAAACTCCCTGTCCAAAAACGGAGCCCGAACCTCAACCCCGTTGTGCATCGAAACTCTATCAACCTTGTGCAAAAGCGTCTCGACCAGCCACGTCCTAAAATCTACAAACGAAGCCCAACGCCAATAATCACCGCCTCCGCCGTCACTAAACTCACTTAGAACTTGCGACAACAAAGAGATAGAGGGTATATGTTCGCCGCCAAACAATCTATCCCTTTGTGAATCCAAAAAATTCTCCCCGTACCCCCTATAAACAGGCTCCCCCCTAAAAGCCCTCAAAAACCACTCCCACTCTTTGTTGTAGGCGATATGCGACTCAAAATAGTTTTTTAGCCAACCTTTATGGGGAGTAGCATCCAGTGCTTCAAATTTTGCGTATTCGACGTATTTGCGGTATCCGTAGTATTGCTCGTCGCTCCCCTCCCCGCTTAAAACGCATTTAATCCCGATTTTGCGGATTTGAGCCGTCAAAAAATCAAGCGGCAAAGCGGCAGGGTCGTTTAGAGGCTCATCCATATACTCTATAAATCTATCGAGAGAGGCAAAAAAATCCTCTTTGCCAAACTCAAACTCATAGTGCTCGGAGCTCAGTAGTTTTGAACTCTCCGCCGCCGCCCCTCTCTCGTCGTATCCGTCATAGCCGCCGTATCCGACCGTAAACGTCTTTAGTTTTTTCCCGAAAACCTTTGAGGCCACCGCAAGGACAAGGGCACTATCCATCCCGCCGGAGAGCAGAGAGCCTATCTCCACATCTCCGCAAAGCCTTAGACCAACCCCCTCAAAAAAACGCTCTCTCGTTTTTTCTTTGCAATAAGACTCATCTCCGCCATCGTAAATAGGCTCCAATACGGATGAAAAACGCACCAATCTCGTATCTCTACCGTCAAATTCTAAATATTCGCCGGGAGAGAGCTTAAGTATACCCTCGTAAATAGTATACGGGGCAACAGTAGACATAAAGCCGAAATACCCGTTTAATCCCTCTTTTGATATTTTGGTTTTATGTATATGCCCTAGTATCGATTTTATCTCAGAGGCAAATATCAGGGTGTTGTTTTGAATGGTGTAAAAAAGCGGCTTTTTCCCTATATCGTCTCTTGCCAAAAACAGTTTTTGCCCGTCAAAATAAGAGATAGCAAACATCCCTCTCGGTTTTTTTAAAAAAGAGATCCCCTCTTTTTTGAGTCCGGCAAGGATGACATCGCCCTCGCAAAACGGGGGTCTAATATTTAGATTTTCGGCTAGTGCTTTGTAGTTGTATATTTCGCCGTTAAAAGTAAGAATATGCCCATCATCACAAAAAGGCCCGGAGGGGAGATCTATATCCATAACAGCCAGACGGGTCTGTCCAAAAAAATAGCCGCCGGAGGCCTCAAATCCAAACCCGTCTCTCCCTCTAGGAGAGAGGAGGTCTAACGATTTTTTTGCCGCCTGCTCGTCATAGGAGCCGACAATGCCGAAAATCCCACACACTTATCTGATTATTTCTTCGACCAATTCGTCAAGTTTTAGGGTCATTTTGTCGTACACGCTTTTTGCATCGGTTCTGACTCCGATATTTGCCTTGCACAGCTCCACCAACTCCTCTACCGTGTCGGCCTTTTTCATTAGCCCCTCGTCGATCAAAAGCTTGTCATAGTGGCTCACAAACGAACGGGTAGAGATGGTCGGTGTACCGAAATACGTAGCCTCGGAGTTTAGCGTACCGCCACCGCCGATGAACAAATCCGCAAACGCTAAAAGATGTTGGATTATCATCTTCTCTTTTAGTACCGTAGCAAACGGCAATAGCTCCTGAAGCGGCTCCGGCTCGTATCTAGGGATAGCGACAAAGTTTACGTCCATTTGGTCTTTTAGGATCTCAAGCCCCTCATACAAAATAGGGTACTTTTTCATCACATAACTTGCCTTATACTCCTCCTCCCTGATAATAACGGTCGGTTTCGAGGTGTCAAGGCCGTATCTGTCCATTACATCCTCAAAGTATTTCCTATCCGGCTCAAACTCGGCTAACCATGCAAGAACGTCTAAAAATCCATACTCAAATATCTGGTCTCTCTCCAGACTGAACCGCTCAAATATCTCGGACGGAACCATATACGGCCTAAACGCTTTTGCCGATAGCGGGAGTGTGAGCCTAGCTTGCGGCAATGCTTTTTTAAAGTTTGCCGTGCAGTCAGAGAGGGGGATATCGTAAAAATTGTAGATAGGGATACCAAGGCCAAATGCAACCCTATTTGCATCTACGGAACACAGACAAACAAGCTTTTCGACATTTTTTTCCCTAATAAACTCCATCAGAGCAAACTGCCTATCTATGCTTGCTTTTAGCTTGTCCTCTAGCCTCCCGCCGCCAAATGCACCAATAGCATGAAACGCTATGTCATAAAGCCGCAAAAGCTCAACAAGCTCAGTATAACCTGCGCCCTCTCTGGCGGTAACAAAGACCTCTTTATTTTGCATTTCAAGCAGTCTAATAATATTTTTAAAAAACATTACATCTTTAGGGGTGATAAGATCAAACCAAATCATATACCAATGTCCTCTTTCCAGCCTTAGCCTATGCTAAATTTTGTGATACACAAAGATACCACTCTACCGTCTTTTCTATCCCGCTCTCAAAGTTTTCATCGGCCTTCCAGCCTAGTTCATTTTCTATCTTTGTAGCATCTATAGCGTAGCGTCTATCGTGCCCCGGTCTATCCGAAACATATCTTAACTGCTCTTTGTAGCTTTTACCATCCGCTTTTGGATGTCTTTTGTCAAGTAAGCCGCATATTGTCGAAGCAATATAGTTGTTATCCCTCTCGTTTCTACCACCAATATTATACGTTTCTCCGCCTTTGCCTTTGTGGTAGACTATATCTATCCCTTTACAGTGATCTAGCACATATAGCCAGTCTCGTATATTTTTACCGTCACCGTATATCGGTATATTATCACCGCCTAGAGCTTTTCGTATGATTGTCGGGATTAGCTTTTCGCTATGTTGTTTTGGACCGTAGTTATTTGAACAGTTTGTAGTCACCGTGTTCATTCCGTATGTATGGTGATAACTTCTTACTATCATATCAGACGAGGCTTTTGAGGCGCTATACGGAGAATTTGGAGCATACGGGGTTTCTTCCGTAAACAGTCCGCTCTCGCCTAGTGTACCGTATACCTCATCAGTAGATATATGGTGAAACCTACAATTTTCATATCCGCTTTTGTAAGAAAATGGCTTCTCCATCCAATATTTATAAGCAATGTCGACAAGTGTAAAAGTGCCGTTCACATTTGTTTTTATGAATACGTCCGGATTTGCTATAGAGTTGTCCACATGGCTCTCTGCTGCAAAATGTATAACGCCTCGTATATCATATTTTGCAAATACCGACTCAACGAGAGCTCTATCGCATATATCACCATGGATAAACGTATGTCTATCGCTACCCTCAACCTCTTTTAGATTGTCTATATTTCCGGCATAAGTAAGTAAATCAAGGCTAACAAGTTTATAGCTTTGGTATTTTTCTAAAAAATAAGGGACAAAGTTTGAGCCGATGAATCCAGCGGTACCGGTTAGAAGGACGGAGGTCATTCTTTTTCTCTTTTTACTATATCTGCCAAATATCTGCCATAGCTATTTTTGAGCAGAGGTTTGGCCAACTCATTTAAATCTTCAATCGTGATGTATCCCATTCTATATGCTATCTCTTCGATACACGCTATCTTTAGCCCTTGTCGCTTTTCTATTACTTCAATAAAATTTCCGGCCTCAAGGAGACTCTCGTGCGTTCCTGTATCCAACCATGCCATACCTCTTCCTAAAACCTCTATTGTGAGATTAGAGTTTTCCAGATATGCCCTGTTGACATCTGTTATTTCAAGCTCACCCCTCGGCGAAGGTTTGATGGTTTTGGCAATCTCTACAACCGTGTTGTCATAAAAATATAACCCAGTTACCGCATAGTTTGATTTCGGACTCTCCGGCTTTTCCTCTAGCGATAATACAGTTCCATTTTTGTCAATTTCAGCCACACCGTATCTATGTGGATCTTGAACATAATAACCGAATATCTTTGCGCCGGTTTTTATATCTGCACACCGCCTAAGCTGAGTCGGAAGCCCTTCTCCGTAGAATATGTTATCTCCCAAAATCAAACACACCGAATCATCGCCTATAAACTCTTCACCTATCAAAAAGGCCTGCGCCAATCCATCCGGACTCTCTTGAACAGCATATAGTATTGAGATACCGAGTTTGCTTCCATCGCCAAGCAACGATTCAAACCTACCGATATCGGCTGGGGTTGAGATAATCAAAATTTCCCTAATTCCAGCCAATAACAAGACAGACAAAGGATAGTAGATCATAGGTTTGTCATATATTGGTAGCAGTTGCTTGCATATAACATTTGTAACAGGGTAGAGCCTTGTTCCGCTCCCACCTGCCAAAATAATACCTTTCATTCTACAAACCTATTCATGACTTCTATTATGTTCGATATATCTTCCGTAGTATGAAAGTATGATATAGGAAGGCTAACCGTTGTATTGTGTATCTCCTCCGATATCGGATAATTGCCCTCGATAATACCCTGCATTGCTTGCTGTCTGTGTGGAGCTATAGGATAATGCACATCTGTTTTTATATTATTTGCTAGCAAGTATTCACGCAACTCATCTCTATTGCTAACCCTAACATTAAATATATGATATACGTCAAAATACCCATCTTCAACTTTTGGCTTGATAAACTTATCGGACAAGCCGTTTATATATAAAGTAGCAAGCTCCCTTTTGTGACTATTTATCTCGTCTAGTTTTTTTAGCTTAACGCTCAAAAAACCGGCCTGCATCTCGTCAAGTCTTGAATTATAGCCTATTAGTTCATTACGGTACTTTACCTTTGAACCGTAATTTCTGAGCGTCCGTATCTTTTGAATTAGAGTTTTATCATTTGAAATTATGGCTCCGGCATCACCGAGCGCACCTAGGTTTTTTGTCGGGTAAAAACTAAAGCATCCAAAATCACCAAATGTTCCTGTTTTTTTCCCTTTGTATGTTGCGCCGTGGGACTGAGCGCAATCCTCTATTAGCTTCAGGCCGTATTGGTTGCATATTAAAACAATAGGATCCATATCGCATGCTTTGCCGTACAGATGAACAACCATTATCGCTTTGGTTTTTGTCGTGATTGCGGCCTCTATCTTTGACGGGTCGATATTATACGTCTCAATATCCGGCTCAACAAGTACAGGTTTTAGCCCTGCATGCAAGATTGCCAGTATAGTAGCTATATATGTGTTTGAAGGGACTATAACCTCGGAATCTGCCTCAAATTCAAAGGCTTTTAGCGCTAAAATGAGGGCATCCAACCCATTTGCCACGCCTACAGCGTCGGATGCATTATTATATCCGCTAAACTCATTTTCGAATTTCTCGACATTGGAGCCCAGCACATACCAACCGCTTTCCATAGTAGCCCTGAATGACTCTAAATACTCGTTAAAAAAAGGTTTATTCAGTTTTCCTAAATTTTCATACTCAATCATTTTTGGGCTCTTCTTGTACATAATCTCCTTTGTCGTAATGCTCCGATGCCAAAACAAGCAATATACAATCTTTTGAAAAGTCCATCGTATGCCAATCTTCCGGTTCTAGCAATAAAAGCTGATTTGGCTTTGAAAGTAAAAAAGTTGTTTTTTCAACTCCATTATTTACGTATATAGAGCAGCTACCGGCAACCGATATAAGAGCTTGTCTTGTTTTTTTGTGAGAGTGTCCGCCTCTTTGTTCCGTAACCCCATAGATATAAAATACCCTTTTTATGTCGAAAGGGAGGAGGTTGTCGATGACGGAGAGGGAACCTGACGAATCATTAAAGGTTGGGATATTTAGTAAAAATGACATTTACGACCTTATGATATTTTTCATGGTGTCAAACATCAAAAAATCATTTCCAATTGATTTAATCTTGTCTGAAACATCAAGCAAATCGGCTATATACGGTTTATAAATATGCTCTACGATGTCCGGTAAAATATCGTACTCTTTGTATGTGGCTATGACGACATCGGAAGATAGTAATTTAAGTCCGTGAAAATGGTAAAACACAAGTCCAAAACTGTATTGCGAGCTTTTCTCAACCATAACAACGTTATCACCGAGCATATCGGCGACATACTGCTGAACATTCCACGGCGCTACGCCACCGCCCAAATGCTGCAAAATATGAACCCCTTCAAATCTGGTCGTCCAGTCATCAAGATACTTTTGATCCCCAAATTTCCCATTTTCGCACCTAGCATAGCACCACTCTATACAAGCATCAACCCACCACTCTAACGCCATCATCCCAAACTCATCGCCCTTAAACGTAACAAACTGAACGCAATATATCCCGCTAGTTTTTGTCTGATCATGCTTTGGCGTATACCTATGTTCCGTAATAAGAATTGATTTGCCAATGAGTTCATCAACCAAAATGGACGGATTGGAAAAAAAGTATAAATCGGCATCTATATACGTACAGTGATCAAGCCCAAAAGTCTCAATCGCATGCTTAATAACGGAGGGGGTGCAAGTCCAACAATACTCTCCAATGGTTCTATCTTTTTTGGCTTCCAAAAGACGGCTGTTTTCAAAGTCGCAAAGCGAAACAAGTATAACGGATTCTAAATCCAAAGAGGCAAGCAGATCATACGTAGCCTCATCAAACGTATACATGAAGAGCGTAAAATTTTTTATATGCCGCCGAAGCGACTCATACATAGCAATCCCGCGAGATGCGTATGCAATATTAAAAAGGGTGCAAAAATTATAAGAGCTATAGAGCGGCATCAATCTCGTCTTGTAGTTTTTTATCAGAATACTCAAGCGCCGTGTTGATATAGCCCGCCATACCGATTGCTTTGCATTTTTTGCAAACGTCTTGGGATATTATTTTTTTTGATACCGACTCGTAAGAGTCAAAATCAAACAAAGAGCCTACGCTATATTCCGTATGGTCTCTCGGGGTTTGGCAACAAGTCAAAACATTTGACTGCTCATCCAAAACCAAAAAACCATATTGCCAACATCCCTCTTTTTTGCTCTCGTCAAAGTATCTATCCATATGCCTATCTTCAAGCATAAATAGCTCTTTATTTAACTTTTCAAGTTCTGCTTGCTGTAGTGTTTTTTCAAAAAAACTCTCCATTTTCCACCAGTGGTTGATTATCCCAAATGTAGGTCTCAGCTGTAGATTGTTTGCTTCGCAAAACTCTTTCGCCATTGCAAGCTCGTCGGCATTGTGTCTATAGATATGAAAATTTAGATATAGCCTAGGATTTTCGACATGAGCCCTTATAAGTGCAGATATTTTTAGTATATTGCTTTTTATTTTTTCTATATCAAAACCGTGCATTTTTGAGTATGAAGCATCCAAAAAACCGGATATAGAAAATGTAAGACTATGAAGATTTTTCACAAAATCACCGTCTATAGATCCAATAACTGAAGCGTTCGTACTCAATGCAAACCTAAGTCCGAATTCATTCATAACAGCTACGATAGAGCCAATCTGCGGATGCAAAAACGGCTCACCCCATACAAATAACGAAAAGAGTGTATTTTTGTCGGCTATTTTTTTATCAAGCAGCCACGCAATACTTCTGCGAAAATCTTCCGTAGAGATAATATTTTTATTTTTGTCTATAGCATTGACACCGGAGTGACAATAGACACATTTGGCATTACAATATCCGACTATGTCGAAGCATATATTTTTATACATCTTTTTTTTCTATTTTCTTTATAAATTTGGCCGGATTTCCGGCATATACGGTATACGGCTCGACATTTTTGGTTACGACGCTACCGGCGGCCACCACGGCCCCCTCGCCGACCTCTACACCTTTGAGGATGATACATTTAGCGCCGATCCAACACCCTTTTCTCAAAACAACGTTTTTTGTATTGGTGGTAGACCAATCGTGATTAAAAT
>ERZ650312.976-NODE-976-length-16118-cov-7.349125_pt1 | contig 16118 bp, 9 predicted proteins | sample MGYA00376248_ERZ650312 | MGnify/ENA primary metagenome ERZ650312 (study PRJEB26733, sample SAMN07839316) | wastewater metagenome | biome: urban; feature: wastewater treatment plant; material: waste water | place: USA: North Carolina | collected 2016-07-28 ... | reverse complement strand
TCCGATCTCCATTCTAAATTTTCAGGACTATCATTTCTTTCATAGCCACCTTTACCGTCTTTATGGTTAATTACAAGATCATCAGAGTTATCGGGGTAATCTAAAAAAACATGTCCAATAGCACGATGTCTACTTAAATGTCTACCATTGAGTGTAGAAGCTCTGTAACCACCACCATCATTCTTATTTTTTGATGGTTTAGTTATATACCAGTTTATTTTTTCACCAGTTTTGACATTAAGTAACTCACCATCGATATTGATAGCTCTATCGGTGAACATTGGAATGTAATAAAAATTAGGGTAATTAGGAACTTCTAGTTTACCATCTTTGAATCGATAGCCTATATTTGTTGCATGTAAGTTTTCTTTATCACCATCAATTACAAAAGCCTTTACATGGTGATAGAATTCCTCAGGTATAGTAAGGAATTTAAAATGAAGAGCCATTAAGTCTATAACCCTGTAGAATGTAAAACCATTCCATGATTTTACTTTAACAATAATGTCGCCATTATTGTCTTTAGATATTTTTACATCATTTCCGTTTTTATCTTTAATTTGACCTAGAACATTGATCAGATATTCTTTGTCGCTTTTAATGAGGTTGGTTAGACCTTTAGTGTAGCTGTATCTTTCAAACATTACCTTTTCCTTGTCATTTAGAAACATAAGGTAAGTTTGATATTTTTTATTTTAATTTAGTATAGCATTAAGCGTCTCTAAGTGTGATGGAGCAGGAGACACTGAGTTGAAGAAAGAACCTTTAGTAGGGAATTGCCACGCTACTGGTAAGCTGTCATCTATTTCCCATGAATCAGACAATGGTCTGAGTTCTTCAGTCTTAACTGTAGTTTTCAAATGTAAGGTAGAAGGATAGATACTACCGAATCCAGTTACTGGATAACGAGTAACGAAAGCAGGATATCTCTTATAGAAAGGATAAACTGCCAGATACATTAACTCGGTAAAAGTAAGCGGTGTAACTTTTGATCTATCATAAGCCTCGGGCATTTCATCAATGTCACTAAAGACTTTGAAATAACCTTTATCTTTGTAGATAAGGCCCATGTAATAGCCTTCAACTTCAAGAGCTTTATGGCGGATACTCTCCTCCCCATACATGGAGATGATTTTATCTAATCCTTCATCTGACATCCAAAGATCATAGTTCTTTGGTTTAGCCATATGTTGTACTCTCTTGAGAGTCTTCTTATCTACCAAGTTAGCTGGAACGCTAGGACCGGTAAAGACTGTACTTAAGAAGCCAGTTTTAATCTGATGCTTGGTTACCGGTAAGGTAGCCTTCATATACTGGTACAGTCCAATAACAGTATCGTTGAAACCTGGATTACCTTGACTACCTAACTTATTAACTGGGATGTTGGAAGTGGTAATAACATTGCGAGTTCCATTAAACACAGCACGAGTAGCCCACTTACCCATGTAGAGTTTCTTCTTACCCTCCACACTGGACTTCAAGAGTTCGTAAAGAGCATTGAAGTTATGTTGGAGTGCATTTCTAGAGCTATCCAGAAGTTCTGGGCTATAACTGAAGGTCTGCAAAGAAATGGAGTTACTAATTGAGAGAATCTTTCGATAGAGATTATTCACCTCATCTTCGGATTCACGTCCATCCGCTGTGATTTCATAATCACGAAGACCAGCAGGCATAACAACGATTTTATCGATGAACGCTTTGCTCTTATACTTTTCAATCAATTGAATATTGAGTTCTCTGCTATCGGATTTACGATCAGGATACTTAATATCTTTCCAGTGACTTACGAAGAAATTAAAACCGGTCTGACCGTCTAGTTGATTAGACTTAACAAAGTCACCTAAACTCTTATCAAAGACAGCATAAGTCTTACCTTGAAGGATCTCACCATACAGACGTTTGATCTTGGTAAAGGTCTCAAACATAATCGGGTGAAAGATTGGTATTTTGATGTCGATGTAGGAGAAACGTCTACTGCGTGCCTCATCACCAACTCTACCAAAAATTGATTGAGAGAACAATCCATCTTCGTGGAAGTTCTTAGTCATACCTGAGAAAACATCATTGGTTCGAACAGGCTTCAAACCTTTGAGCATATTTTCATCTAATACCAAGAGGCTGACGTTAAAGGGTATTGCTAGGTTACTCACATAAAACCTTTCGAATTTTTAAATTCCTATGAACTAATGAAACAGATAGATATCATTTAAAACTATTTATCTGTTAGTCTGTATCAAATCATTTTAAATTGGAGCTAGTCATATGGCTAAATTTCTAAAACTAAGTTTAGGGAAAAAAGCTGAGCCAGATGATGATCTGGACATCCCGGACTTTGAATTCGGTAATCCAGATACGAAAGATGATAGAACTCCTGCGGCGAAAATTGCTCTGTCTGCTAAGCAAGGTTTTACCAATGCGTTAACAGATAGAGAGAATCTCAAGAAGAAGTTAAAAGAGAATCTCCCTAGTGAATATGGAGAAGCTGCTGACTTTGTCTCGAACAGTGTCACAGAGACTAAAGATTTCATCGATCAGTCTGTCAAAAGTTTAAAGCCCGCTGCTAAGAATATCGCTAAGTCTGTTAAGATGTTTCTACCACCCGGTATGTCACGTCTTCAAGAGAGACTCGATAGAATTGAGAAGTGGGCTGATGATGAACAAAATAAGGGACCCAGTGTCGAAGCCCAGAGAGATCAAGAGATCGGGATCGGCATTGGTCGCATCTTTCAACAGCAAGCCTTACAAGATGAAGTTAAGGAAGCTAAAGAAGATGCAAAGGATAAAGTTAATCAAGCTATTGAGTTTGGTAGACATAAGGATCAGGTCGCTATCCTTAATGCTATCAGTAAAGCAGTAACTGGAACTAATAACTACACCACCAGGGTTAATTCCGAGTGGCAAAAGAAATCTCTAGAACTACAATATCGTTTACTGTTTGCAACCAGAGACATTCTGGAAGTAAACACGAAGTCTTACGAAGACACAAAGACCTTATTGGCTAATATTCAAAAGAATACTGCTTTACCTGAGTTTCAGAAACTCAGACTCAATGAACGATTCATGGAGCAGAGCAGAAACAAATTCATCGGTAAAGGTTTGGATACCGTAAGCGGTTATGGTAAACGAGTAGTCGGTAACGTCAAGAGACAAATTCAAGCTTCTATCGATACCGTCAATGACATGTCAAGTATGTTAGCCACTGGCGCTGACATGGCTAAAATGATGGAAGACTTTGAAGGTAAGAAAACCATGGGACAGCACGCTGGTGGAGCTGCTGGTGGTTGGCTTGCTAATAAATTAATGGATGTAATGATTGGTAAAGGCGGGGCTAAGCTTAGAGAAGACCCAAAACGTTTGGATAAGTTTGCAAAAGTCACTAACCAGTTAGGGTATCTGTTAGGTAATAAGGATCGCTTACTTCAAAATCTTGAGAACATTGACGAGGATGATCCAAACATTTTCAAAAGAGGTGCTGGTAAGTTCATGAGAACTTTCAGTGGTAGCCAAGCTATTGATACATCCATGAGAAGAATGGGTGTCGACGAAATGCAACAAGGTGGTGTATTCACTAACCGAGTAGCTAAATCTATCACTGATATTATTCCAGGTTATCTGGCTAAGATTCTGAGAGAAATCACTGTCTTAAGAACAGGTGACGAGAAGACTGGTTTACTTACCTACGACCATAAACGAGATAAATTCATAAAAGAGAAAACCTTAGTAAGACTTAATAAACGACAATTCGAAAAAGGCAACAAGGCCGTCGAAGATAAGATCAAACCAATTTTATCCGTTGTTGAGAGTAACACTAAACTTAATGATGCTGAGAGATCTCAATTTGTTAGATTCTTGATGGATTATTCCATGCAAGGTGGTTTATTTAATTTTGCTAACTTTAGTAAACCAAGTCTCTACAAAGGAAAGCTCACTCCAGAATTGGCTGAAAAGGTTGCCGGTGCGTTTAAGGCACATACTGATAGCATTGGTACTGATGGCTCCGAATACCAAAGACAAAATAGAAGGCTGTCCGAGTCTTTCAATTCTATTGGCGCGAGTATGACTACCAGTGCTAAAGATGCACAGGACTTAGTTACATTTGGTCAAGAACACATTGCACGTAAAGCTGGTATGATTAACCAGTATGGTTCCTATAACCTTGATGGTCAGAAGAATCACGTTGCAAGTAGAATATCTGCTGCTGGACCATTGGCTCCTAGGAGTCAAGAAGACATCGATAAAGATAACATGCGTGACACGGAAGCCAGTGATTATGATGCCGAAGAAAGACAGCAAACTAATCTGGATAAGAGCAAAGAACTCGAATCCGATATCTTAGCTAAAGAGAATATCAAAACCACCAAGAAGGGTGGTCTTTTAGATAAACTCAGAAAACTTAAGCTATACGATTGGAACTATAAACCAAGTGCCAAAACCAAGGACGGTGGTAAACCACATACTGGTCCAATGGCGCAAAATGTCAACGACATCCTAGGTAGTTCTTTTGCACCCGGTGGCACTAAGATTGACATGGCTAACATGAATGGTTTCTTAACTGGAGCTACTCAAGAGTTAGACGATAAGATTACTAATTTAGAAGGCTCAATTAATAAGGGCGGCGATAAGGGTACAGTTCCTGAGAACACTCTTAACTACTCTATTAAACTGACTGAACAGATTAGAGACAATACAGCTAAGATAGCAGCAGGCACTTTACTGAGCTTACGTTTCATGGGTAACTTAGACTTATCCAAACTCAACCTCTCTAAGATTGATCTTAATGCTCTGGTAAAGGGTAGTAAAGAAAAGTTAGGCGTAGGTATCGATAAGCTTAAAGACAAAGCACGTTGGGGTTATGACTATGCTAAGGATGGTAGTATCCTCAGTCATGTCCATGGTCTGTTAAACGCTGGTTTGGGTATTGGTGAGAGCGTCACTGGTCTGGGTACTAAAGCCTACGGTAAACTCAAGGCTGCCGGACAAGACATTTATGGACGTGTCAAGACTGGTGCTAACTGGATTAAGAAGAATCCATTAGCTGCTGCTGGTAACTGGTTAAAAGATAAACATCAAGAGGCTAAGAACGCTTACGATGTTTTTGTTAAACCAGAAGACGCGCCTAGAATGACATCGAAGAAAATCCAAAGAGGCGACTACTTCGATTCCACAGATAGTACCAAACCACTGAAGACTAAAGAAGAAATTGAAAACACCAAGGGTGACATTCTTGACAGTAAGACTGGTCAAGTAGTTATCTATATTGGTGAGATCGACGATATCTACTTTAGACAAACTAGTCTTGGTAAAGTCATCAAAGCTGCTCGTCGTCTTAAAGATAATGTAATGGGTGCAGCACGCACCATTAGAGGCTTTGTTCCTGTTGCCTATACCTTTGCCTGGAATACGGCTAAAGGAGCGTACAAGACCGCTTTAAATTGGATTGAAGGCCCTACCGACGTGTATGTCAAGGGTGAGGAAGTTCCTAGGCTCTTTAAACACGCAATGATTGCTGGAAAGTACATCAGGGCATCAGATAGTAAAGTAATTGAAAGACCTTCTCAGATTGATGGCATGGTTTATGACATGAATCAAGAAGTAGTCCTGAGTGCTCAAGACTTTGCAAAAGGTATTGTAAACTCCAAGGGACAACCTTTCACCGGCCCAGTTAAGAAAATCCTCTCCAAAGCCAAAGACTTAGCGAACTTTGCAAGAACTAAGTTAATCGGTGGTGGCAAGCAAGCCTTAGCTGCTTTGAAGAAAGTAGGGCAAGGCGCCGCCAGAATAGCTAAACATGGCTTGACTGGCGCAGCACAAGTAGTTGGAACTGGTATAGGTGCTATGAGCTTTGAGGGTATTGATATTCTCAGAAGCATTAGAGATATCTTAGATGCTAGACTACCTGGTGGTGGAGGTATTGGTGTTGGAGGAGTTAAACATGACGAGAACGGTAATGAAATTGCCGGACCGGCTGCTCCTAGAAACAACACTAAGAACTCTTTGCTTAGTTCTATTAAGTCTTATAGTTCTGGTAACCCTTTAGATGCTGTGTCTGGCTTAGCCAGTGCCGCTGGTAGAGGTATTAGTGGTCTTTGGAATAAGTTTAAAGGCAAAGCTGAGAAAGCCAAGACTGATTTTGATGAATCAGAAGCTGGCCAAAAAGTTAAGGACCTTAAAGATAAGACCAAAGCTGAAATCGACAAATTGAGAAAAACTTCTTTGGCTGAAAAAGTCAAAGCTAAGAAAGATAAACTCATGGAAAAAATGACAGCAGGTAAAGAAGCTGTCAAAGGTCGTATTGGTAGTTGGCAGAGCATGAAAGAGCGTGAGAACGTTAATAAGTCTGACCACAACAAAGAACTCAATGAAGTTAAGAAGTATGAGATCCGAAATACTTTTGATCTCATCGGCGACATGATCAAGAAAATTAAGAACGGTATCGGTGGTCTCTTCGGTGGAGGGGATGACGATGGTATCGATATAGATGTTGACGGAGATGGTAAGAAACGCCGTAGACGCCGTGGTAGAGGTAGAATGAAAGGCCGCATGGGGCGTATGGCTAGAGGCGCTGGTAGACTCTTAGGAGGAGCTGGTCGTTTAGCTGGATCTGCTTTAGGTGGCGTCGGTAGAGTTGCCATGTCTGGTGCTGGATTAGCTGGTAGAGCATTGATGAGTACAGGCGGCTTAGTAGGCCGTGGTGCTTTAATGGCCGCTGGTATGGTCCCTGGTTTAGCTAGTGCCGCAGGTGCTGCTGGGTCTGCTCTGTTAAGTGGTGCAGGTGCAGTACTTGGTAGCATTAGCTTACCAGTTGTTGCAGGTGTGCTTGCAGTGGGTGCCCTGGCTTATGGTGGTTATAAACTCTATCAATACCTTACCAAGAAAAAATGGAACGATACTGAAATACTCCGTATGATGGAGTATGGTCTCAGAGGTGGTGATGAAGAAGCGTTTAAGAAGATCTATGCTCTAGAGAAGATGCTCACTGATGCTGCTACTGTTACCGAAACTGATGTCACTGTTGATAATAAGAAGGTGAAAGCTGAGGAAGTTTACAAAATCTTTGGTATTGATCCTGCTTCCAACGATGATGAACAAGTACAACGTAAACAGATGTTTGATGTCTGGTACGAACAACGCTTCTCTCCTATCTTCTATAAGTGGTTGAAGGCAGTTCAAAAGACATATGGTGATAAGAGTCTGGATAAGTTAGAATCTGCACCAGAGAAACAATACGCAGTAGTTAAAGAAACATCTACCGATAATACCGGTTGGTTAGTTTCTAACAGCCCGTTTAATCTTCAGAATCTGAATACTGATACTAACATTATCAGTCAATTCAGGAAAGCTGTCATGGACAAATTGTCTAAAGACGCAAAGATTGATGGTAACGATAAGAAGGATATGGCCAAGGTTGAAGGTGCTTCACCTGAGGTTGCAAAGGCTGTATCTGCTGGAGCTGCTAGTGGTATAGCTACTAACAGTAAAGATGTATCTGGTGCTTCGGAGACAGCTTCTAGTAAAATGATGTCCGCTCTTAAGACAGCTTTTGGTTACACACCTTTGGGTCTAATGGCCACTGGTATTTCCAAAGCAGTGGGGGCGGGTGCATGGTTTGCCGATAAGGTAAGCGGAGCAGGTGGTTTGAAGATGGCCTTCACTAGCCCTAGTGAGTTCTTCTCTAATGTGTTCAGTAAGTCTGTTAGCGCCTTAGAAGCTATCAAGATGAGAGCATATGGTCTAGGCAATATGGAGACATCTAAGGTCAACACACTTCGTAAACTGGAAGAGTTACTGATCAATGAAACTAAATTTGGTAGTGACGGAACCATTACCTGGGATGGCGATCTTCAAGTATTAGCCGGTGGCGCCAGAAAGCTTTTTGGTATTGGTGACCAAGATATTCCAGAGAATAAAGCATTGTTAGAATATCTGAGTAAGAGATTCATTCCTACTTACTTGATTTTCTACACTGGTATGAATTCTGTTATTGGGAAAGCCGACATTAAAGCATTGAGAGATGTCATGGATGTTATCTCTCCCACTACTGCAATTGATATTGGTAATAGACTGGTTGGATCTAGAGATATCTGGAACGTAACTGATAGTCCGTGGAGAGATTACAAACTCCTCACCAACGCAGAGGCGGTAAAAGAGAATTTGGCATTCTTATCCCAAAAGGCTAAGAGTGAAACAATGCCTGAGCAAAAGAAGGTAGACTCTAAGGGTTTGATACCTACTGCAAGTGCTGCGACTATTCCTGAAAAGGTAAATAATCCAACAGCTCAATCTGCTCAAGCGCAGTTCTTTAAACCACCAGAACCAGAAGCAAGTCCAGATGCTGAAGGTAAAGAAATTGGTGGAGGCTCCAGTGGTGGCAAACCAGTAGATAATGCTACCGGTGGTGCCGTCCAAGGACGCTTAGTGATGGCAGGTGGAGAATTAGTTAATGGTAGCGGTGCTAGCAAGTTCATCACCTTAAAGGGTGGCGCTAATATTGCTAACATGAATCCTGACTTCATGAAACTCTTCAACGGAATGGTTGAAGAGTATGGACAGAAGACAGGTAAAACCGTTCAAGTTAATTCTGGATGGAGATCCATGGCGGCTCAAGCAGAGCTGTACGCAAAGATGCCTAAGGGTAGAGCTGCTAAACCGGGTAGTTCTCTACATGAGTTTGGTCTGGCAATGGATATTAACTCCGCTGATCTGGATGCAATGGATAAGATGGGACTGCTGCGTAAGTACGGTTTCACCAGACCTGTTGCTAAGGAGCCATGGCATATTGAACCTATTGGTATCAATAGCCCAGAGTTACTTGCTGCTGCTAAGAAAGACCCATCAGTAGCTAAGTCAGCTATTGAAGCAGGTATCGGTAGAGGTGGCGGTGGCGTCGGGGATACTCAACGCAACGCTAGTAGCTATTACCGCGATTGGAAGGCTCACAATGCTATTTTTAATAGCAGCGTTCCTCCGTCTAAGGAAGATACTGAAAAGTTGCTGGCTGGTTTACCTGATACAGGCTATAACTCCAGTGTTGAGAAATTAAAGAAGAACCAAGTACAATTACCAAGCCAAGGAAACACGGGTGGTAATCTTACCTCTTCCCCGGAAGCTGAAGGTAAAGCTGGTTCTAGTACTTTAGGTGGGGGGTCTAGTAGTACATCTACTGCCGCTGCATCTGGTATCGAAGCACCGCAAGGTGGCTTCAAAGGTAATGCCGATAATCTCGATACACTCAAAGAAGCGGGTGGTTCGGGTGGTAAAACTTGGAAGGATCTTCCTAATAATAATGGTGCAAGTTGGCAGGCTCAAGGCACAATGATCCAAGAGGCTGCTAAGTGGGTTGGTATCGATCCTGGTTTAGCTGCCGCTGTAGCTGCTAAGGAGTCAGGTTTTAATCCTACATCCATGTCCAGGGAAGCCGGACCTAACGCCGCTAGAGGTATGTATCAATTCAAACCTGATACATTCAACGAAATGGTTAAGAAGTATGGTTCCAAATATGGAATCACTGCTCAAAATGCTAACATCATGGACCCACGTCAAAGTGCTCTCATGGGTATGCATTATGTGAAACAAGGTATGTCAAGTGCTGGAGGTAAATCTGCTGGCTGGGCTTATCTTACACACTTCTTAGGCCAAGGCGGTAACTTGGAGAAATTCAAGTCTATGGGTGATAGCGATATTCCAGCTAAGGTTCTTTCTGGACCGGCGGCTGCTAATAAAGCTGTATTCTACCATGGCGGTGATTTAAGTAGACCTCGTACAAAGGCAGAACTGATTGCCTATTGTGATAACGAGATGAAGAGAAAGCTTACTGAGTTTAAGGTCCCGTTATCTCTTGAAACTGGTGCTACTGTCCAGCCTTCTGGCTCAGTACCCTCTACTGGCTCCGTTGCAGATACTGCTAGTGTTACGCCACTGGCTCAAGTACCTGCTGTGGATAACAGTAATCCTGAGATGCGTCCTGAAACACGTCCGCAGTCTAAGCCTAGCTCTGGTTTTGGTAGATTTAATACACCTACTACTGAACAAGTAGTGGCGGCTAATCAGCCAATCCAAAGAGGTACAGATCCTGCAAGAGATGTAAATCTCATGGATGAAACCAATCAAATCCTTGGTAGACAATTGGATGTATTGGTTGAAGTTAGAGACTTGATTGGTCAATTAGTTTCTAATTATTCATCTGGTAGTGCAGATCCTGAAGCTAAGGTAGAACCTACTGCTGCAAAAACCAATGAGCCTAGCAAAGTAAGACAGAGAGACACTCCTGTCACTACCATGTCAAAGCCAATGGTAAGTAGAGCACGTACTACTATCGTATAAACAAAAAAAGAAACGTCATAGTTAGGAGTGGCCTAGGCCACTCCTTTTATGACGCTGTTAATTGCGTTTTACAACAAAGATACAGTATCCTTACCAACCTTATAATGGTCGGCATAGTCGTTAAATATCAATGTTATTTAACGTATACAAAGGTAGCCACTTTATGGCCTTGGAGTCGGAGACGCTTACTGACGGTAACCAAATCTGATTCGAAAAAAGACGAAGAGACCAGGAAAACGCAATCGCTATAAATGCCGGTTAACAAAGCCTCTGCTTTGTAGTCAGGATTAACGGTGCCATACTTTTGGCGATGCAGTGTGAGCAATCCAGACAGAATGTTCCATGCCTTAGCGGCTTCAAAGGTCTGTGAAGAACGGCCACTGATATCATAAATGATTTCAGAAGGTCTGATTTTAAAATTGCCCACGTCTTCACCAAGGTCGATGAGTTCTTGTGCAATTCGAACCAATCGTTGATTGGTTAAATTGTCTGTCAAAAAGTAGTTTGTGAATTTACTGAGATTGTGTCTTTTGCTAATGCTTTTGACTGCATAGCGCCATTCGGTATCTGAAGATCTTTCAACCACACCGTTATTTGACAAATAAGTCACGATGTAATCTTCAATGGTTTTATAAGTGCTATTAGACATGGTGAATATCCTTTAAAAAGAGGTTAAACGGTTTTAAGTTAAGTTGTAACTCACCTCAAGGATATATCGTTGAAAAGTTTTTAAATGAACAAAAAAAAGAGTACCCGAAGGTACTCTTTTTTGTTAACCATTACTCACCATTTTCAGAAAGTCTGAGTTGAGGAATGGTTTTTCTTTTACCTCTGGACGAGGATAATGGCTAGAGACAGTGCGTTGAATAACATTGCCGGTTTGTTCATTATAATCAGATACTGTATTGGGTTGAGCCAATGCTGATCTGGTGCTTTGAGCGAAACTAGCTATAACATTATTCATTCTACTAATGACTGTGTCACGAAATCTCTCCAATCCTGTCCGTGTGAAGTAGGTGTTGCCTCTTGGAATAGGATCAATTTCTAAGGCATAATTGTTAACGAAGTCTCGGGCAACGACGGGCGCTTGCATCCTTTGTTGGAATTCAGTATCTAGAGCTGTGGATGGCCGGAAAATAAATCTCGGATAATCACCTTTTTTTATTCTACATTCATGATGCTTGAGTATAGCCAAAGGCCGTTTACTCAGATCAGTAATGTAGTCATGGAACCTAGTAGCTTTCATGAGGTCATACATTTCATTCACAAGATGTTTTTGGTTGAAAGTAAACGAAACATGGTTTCTTAAGCCACGGACTTGGTCAAAGATAATCTCTTTCGTCTGCTCACTGTAATTGCTATTCGGTGCCGGAATACCATGGATAGTGTTTCCACTCTTGTAGTCATCTTGTACAGAAAACGCAATAGTGCAGCAGTTACGTGGATTTTCAGAATCAGTGATGCTGAAAGCAAAGTAAATACCAGTACGCATGTAGCTGATATAATCGAAAATACAGTGACGCATCTTCGAGCCTTCATCAAACAGATCAGTACCATTGTTGATCAGTTTGACATCAAGCTTACAGCCATCGACGGTGATTGTAGTTCCTTTCAGTTGAGGGAATTTATGGATATTGAAAAAGTTCTTTTTCTTCCACTTCTCACGACGTTCTTTTTCAAGAATCTGCTCACGATCACAATCACGTTTCATCTGAGATAAACGAGAATGTTCATCAGCAAAACGCCGCAGACTCCATTTACCAGAAATAGGTACACCAAGATTTTTAACAATCTCTGGATACTTAATCTTTAATTTTTGGAGACTGTCCCACATTCCGATGTGGTCAATTATATCCTTAGCTGCCGTGCTAAAAGTGTTGGCGTCCTTATCGCACTTTTTGAGAAACAGCAAGATCTCTTCAATCAGATCCATTGACACTGGCTTGCTGATAAACCCATCAAGCCACTCTAAAGCATGAGTGTCAGTACCAACGTGCAGGCACTTAGCCAAGATCTCCAGAGCCCGATCACTCTGATACCATCGAGACAGGCTGAATTGTCTACAGGCAGGAATCTTCACCAAAGCTTTCCATGCACTTGGTGTGAAACGTTTCTTGAAGTCTTGAATACCGTATGTTTGATCACGCTCATAGATACCGTATTCAAACGGATAAATAGTACTTTCAATGCAACGCATTTTATAGTAGAAACGGTAGATGAACCAAGCGGTATAACCATCGTCGATGTTTTTCTTAAAACGGTTGAAGTTTTCCTTCTTTTGAAGATTGAAGATCTTTATTAGAGAGGCAGCAACATTGCCGGCATATAGTGGACCATGATAACCAAACAAATTACTAACAGCCACCACCAAGCGTTCGTAGTTCCTGCGTTCATCTTCTTCAATAGCTCTTGCTATAGCTGCACCAACGTGGCAGTCTGTTTTCTTATTACCAGCCTTATTCTGAGGACGGCTAATAGTGTCGAGACTAGCAGCGTACTTGTTCTTTTTCACAGAAGTATCCTTTAAAGTTTGGGTAGTTGATCTAAGATCACAATTATGATATATGGCTATAAACTTTTTATTTGTCAATACTTTATAAACTAAAGAAATCAAATAGAAAGGATCGTTTATGAAAGCAGTAATTATCGGGACAGCAGGCCGCTCTCATAAAGAGCTACTCACAGATAAAACGTGGCCTAATATGGTAGCCAAAGCAAGAGAGCTTGTACCTAAAGGAGCTATGGGTATTTCTGGTGGTGCAGCCTGGGCTGACCATATTGCAGTTGAGCTTTATAGGTTAGGTCACCTCAGTCAACTAATGCTTCATCTACCTGCACCAATTGATAACGTGAGTTGTTGTTTTGTTGGTGGTTACATGGGTGGTCCAAAGAGTGCTGCATCAGCAGCTAACTACTACCATGGTATGTTCTCTCAAGTACTCCAGAGAAACACCATCCAGGATATCGTAGAGGCTATCCAGACCATTGGATGTGGTTACACCTTCCAGCCACCTGATATGGGTCTAAGAGCTATGTTTGTGAGAAATGCATTAGTAGCTAAGGAAGTCTCTGAAGGTGATATGGTTCTAGCTTATACTTGGGATAGAGGTGAACTCTCTGACTCTGGTACGAAGAATACTTGGGATCAAATCAAGATCTCCAATAAGCAACATATCTCAATGTTTGACATGGTTATTTAAAATTGTATGCTTAATAGAATCTAGAATCCCAGAGTCTATAGAACTAACTGCAACTATTGTTAATAAAGAGGATGATATGGCTACGGCTTTAATCAATGATACCAACAGCAACGAGCAAGTCTCCGCTGAACTTACTGTTACACCCGGTACTAAATTCACTATTACTGGTCATTCCAAGAATGGTAGTAATTGGCATGTCTTCATGCAAAAGAAGTTTAGTAATAACGAATGGTACAACGTACGACAAATCAATAGCGCTAACCCAATGGTTACGCTTGAAGATGGTGGTACTTTCAGGTTGTTTAAACCTGCTGGTATTACCTGTCTTGTTGATCGAGATTAAACAAAAAAAAAAGACTCTCCGATAAGGGGAGTCTTTTTTTGTTGTATCTTAATGTGAAAATACAACATTATTAGTACGTGAGTAATTCACGAATTCTTCCCACTGTTGGCCAAGTACTTTCTTCAGAGCAGCCTCTACCTCAGAATGCTCGCCATCGAACAACTCTGGCTTTTGTTGTATGTAAGAATTCAACTGAGCGATTGCGATACCGTTATCAGACAAACCAAGAAATTGTCGTTGTGTAATCAACATAATAAATCCTTCAAAGTAGGTTAAGTTTGCTTAGATGATTCTAAGCTCATAATTACTATATATTGCCATAATCTTTTTATTTACAGCATAAAACAAGAACACCTTACATGTTCTTACTCTAGGTTATCTTATACGTTTCTTATCGACTTCATTATACTCTACTACAACACCCTTAGGATATAACATTACATGAGGTACAAAAGCAGCATACTTGTCTCTAACAGTATCGAGAGTAGGTTTCTTTCCATCCTCTTCAAAGTACCTTCTAGTCTTACTAACAAACTGTCTAGTTGCTCTTTCTAACTCACTATTACTATAACCTATGTAAAGCTTCTCTTTAGCTATCTCAACACTCTATCTTTAACCCTATAAACTCTCTTGTTGTGAGAGAGTTATACCTATCCTTAGAATAGTGATACAACAACATTAATCATTCCTTACTAGTTAATCGTTAATTAATGTTAGTTACTTCGTAATAAGTTTATCTAGTTTATACACTATGATGTACTTATACTTAGCATGGTACTACGTACTTAACTAATCTAGTTTATTTAACTTTAGTTAAATAAAGTATATACACACATATAAACCCCCCTCTCCATAAGGTTCTCCCCCCTAAGTTAAAATTACATTTTTAACTAGTTAATCATGTGATCTTCGTAAGTGAAAAATTACAGTAGAGGTTGTAAAATGGATAAGATTAGATTTACATGTACTAGACTAGCTAACACAGGTAAGAAGGGTATTATCACCCCTAATGCAGATGGTTACTACGATCTGGTTATCGGTGGTTTAAACATGTATAACTCAGCAGGTATGAAGTACACTGCTGTGAAAGACGTGTTAGACCTGTTTCAAAATAAGAGTTCATCATTCCGTAGAAAGATTGAACGTGGTGCATTACGTGGTGAGGTAGGTCATCCCAAGTTCTTACCTGGAATGAGTAAGGATCAGTTCATTGATCGCATCATGACTATTGATGAGAAGAATGTCTGCTGTCATTTCTCTGAGATCTATCTAGACTTTGATAGTTTCAAGAATGAAGATGGTTCACCTATCATCACTATTAAAGGTTTAGTGAAACCTAGTGGTGCACAAGGAGCATTCCTTAAAGAACAGTTGGAGAATCCCAAAGAGAACGTTTGTTTCTCTATTCGTAGTTTCACTGATGATTACTATGAAAAAGGTGTACTTTGCCGTGACATCAAGAACATCATCACGTTCGATTATGTGAACGAACCTGGTATCCATATTGCCGAGAAGTTCAAGAACCCAGCTTTGGAGGATCTTCAGTTAGTTACTCTGTCTAAGAGTGACTTTGACAAGAGTCTTCAAAGACAAGTTGTTGGTGTCGGTAAGGAATCAGCCATGATGAATATGAATGAACTCTTTGCTTCTTTCGGTTGGTCTGAAAAGAAGAAGGGTTTACCTGCCCATAGTAACTGGTAAAAGAAAAAAAAGATAGATAAGATACAGGTAGTATTTAAACTACCTGATCTAATTTACAATATACGTTAACTTGTCAATCGACATGTTAAATCCTTTTCTATAAAACTAAAATGTTTTAATTAGAAAATCTGATATGATATAGAGAGTTGTTTCCAGCTGTTACTGGGACTAGATCAAACTTCAACTGTCTGATCATCTCCACTTCACAGTGCCATAACTTCCAGACTTGAGCATCTGAAAGTAACAACCTAGCTATTCTTAACTTTTCCATAGGAATCTGTTAATTGCGCATTGTGATGTCTAGTAAAGATTGCTACTACAATCTTTACTAGGGCTAGAGAGAGGGCGAAAGCCCTCTCTTTATGCTGCCTCATAAGCGGCATAAAAAAGATACCTTATTGGTATCTCATATTTTTCCTTTAAAGACTAATGGCGTTTACATCTGTCAGCTTCATGTAGCCGACAACAGTTTCTTTATCTTGACCGAAGATCAAAAGATCACCAAGCTCAAGATGGGACGGCTCATACGAAGGTCGCGGAGCAACTGGATCTTT
>ERZ650312.975-NODE-975-length-16125-cov-4.856876_pt1 | contig 16125 bp, 17 predicted proteins | sample MGYA00376248_ERZ650312 | MGnify/ENA primary metagenome ERZ650312 (study PRJEB26733, sample SAMN07839316) | wastewater metagenome | biome: urban; feature: wastewater treatment plant; material: waste water | place: USA: North Carolina | collected 2016-07-28 ... | reverse complement strand
CTGCGTACTCGGTGTAATCGGTATCTTCTTCTATGTAGGTGTTGAGATTGGTATTCCAGCTCAGCTTATCTTCTACATCAGTAGCATGGACTTCACAGGTGCAGCTTCTGTAGGTGGTGCTTTCGCAGCAGTTTACTGGCTGCTTATGATGTGCGGCCGATTCCTCAGCTCATTCATCAGCGGTGCCGTTTCTACCAAGACACAGATGACAGTAGTATCAACAGTAGCTATCCTCCTGTTGCTCACAGCCATCTTCTTGCCAGAGGCAAACACATTGAACTTCTCTTTGGCAGGTGATTCAGAGATTGCAAGCCTTCTCAAGCTCGACGACCACGGTACTGGCGTTGTAGCATTTACAATCCCTACCAAGTGTGTGCTCATCGCCATCTGCGGTTTGTGTACTTCTATCATGTGGGGTGGAATCTTCAACCTTGCTGTTGAGGGTCTTGGCAAATACACAGCTCAGGCATCAGGTATCTTCATGATGATGGTAGTTGGTGGTGGTGTAATGCCTCTCATCCAGGATGCAGTTGCTAAGGCTGCTGGCCCTATCGCATCTTACTGGGTTATCATCGCCATGATCGCATACATTCTTTTCTATGCGCTCGCAGGTTGCAAGAATGTCAACAAGGACATCCCTGTAGAGTAATTTCGGCGCAAAATTTTTGGAGGAGTGGGCATTTTTGACCCTTCTCGGCGAAAGCGGCTCACAGGTTATTTTTTACAGTAAAAAAGTAGCACCTGGGACATTGCAGGCTATCGAGATGCTAAACGACCTTTATACGAGGGTTTTTAATACTAAAGCTATACATTTATGTAAAGACAAAGAGTCGCTGGCGGAGGCTATGCAAAGCGCAACCTGTGTGGACGGCTCTTTTATCCCTCTTACACAGACTAACGCCCCTAAAAAAAGACAGGATGTTGCTATCAGGATTGCAAGGCTGATCGGCAACAACGATTACGGAAAGCTCGATTTTTATGAATTTACAAAATACGGTCTTGTAGAGGTTGACAAAGACAGATGCACTATGTGTCTCGGGTGTGCGACGGTTTGCAACGTTAACGCCATTTTTGCCGATCAGGAGAAGGGTGAGCTTTTGTTTAGCGCTCCGGAGTGCACGACTTGCGGATATTGTGAAGCGGTCTGTCCGGAAAAATGTATAACCGTTGCAAGAGATGGTGTACACCTAAACGGAGGGTATTTCTCACATAAAACCCTTGTTGCGGATGAGCCGTTTTTGTGCATTGAGTGCGGTGTGCCGATTGCCCCTAAAAAAGCTATTGAAAAAGTTACCGCCATGATGACCCCGTTGTTTGCAAACGATATGTTTAAAATAAAATCCCTTCATTGTTGCCCTGCTTGCAAAGCTAGATTGTCGGTCGAGGCGTTTGCGGAGCAAAAATTCGGTGCAGGAGAGGGGCTATAATGAACAAAGAGTTGCTAACAGTAAGGTCTTTTTTTTACGGATTACTATCTAATTTTTTTATCTATTCGGCTTTGGAGTCCAACCTCCCATCCGTCAAAAAAGCAATTCAATCTTTAATGGATAACTCGCCTACAGCTGAGATGGCGGATTCTCTTGGGCGCCTTGCGGATGTGTTGGAGAGCGATTTTGGACTTTTGGTCTCTGAAGCAGATAAGCTTTTTTATAATCCGTTTAATGTTTTAGTTCCGCTTAGCGCATCGTATTATGAGGAGGGGAGGGAGTTTGGGAAAAAACTTATTACCGCCAGAGAGATACTATGGGGTGTCGGTATTGAGAAAAATGAAGATGTATATACGGAATCAGAAGATACTATAGGTTTTTTACTCTCATCTATGCACACTCTAATCCAAAAAGAGATCTCCGAAGAGGCGACCGAAAAAGCTCAGCTTGAGTTATTTTCAAAACTAATCAACCCTTTTGTATCGGATTTTACCGAATTGTTGAGCCAGCATCCAAATTCGGTACTTTACAAAGACATAGCAGTGATACTGGATTTTTTTGTTGCATTCGAAAGAGAGTCGTACGGGATTGTAAGAGCGCATAGAAGCGAAAAGGCAAATCTGCTATCGCCGCCTAAATTTGGGAAAAAAAGAAAAAAACAAGAGAGCAGCGGAAGCTGTGAGATATAAAAACAGTTTATCTTATAAAGGAGGTAAGAAATGCACGATGAAGCTAATGTGAATCCGAGAAGGGATTTTCTAAAAAGAGCCGGTATAGGAACCGCTGCTATTGCGGGTTCTCTGGGTCTCGTGGAATTAACCCATCCACATTTGCCGAAGTCAGACAGCGACGACGTTAAGTTCGGTAAGTCTCGCAAAAAAGAGATTCTTTTTGAATCTAGTCCGACATGGGATAAGTACTACGCATCGGTTAATTAAATTTCTATGAAAGGAAACAGGGGCTAATGGAAACAAGAAACGATGTCCGTCCTGCAAAGGTCGGAAGACGCTCTTTTCTAAAAATGGCCGCCGCCGCTACCGCTTTCGGGTCAACCGGAGCTTTGGCTAACACGGCAGTCACAAAAACAGCATCCAACCTCAAAGAGGCACATTCCGGCTCAAAACTGGTAAGATCCGTTTGTTCGGCTTGCTCAGTTGGTTGCGGAATAGTTGCAGAGGTCAAAAACGGGGTGTGGCTACGCCAAGAGATGGCAATAGACCATCCGATATCTCAAGGGGGCTACTGCTGCAAAGGTGCTTCTATGATCGACATGGTCAGAAGCGAAGTTAGGGTCAAGCATCCTATGGAAAAAGTAAACGGAGAGTGGAAGAGAATTAGCTGGGATGAAGCGTTCAATAAAATCTCCAAAAAACTCTCTGAATTGAGAAGCAAAAACGGTCCCGATTCGACTATGTTTTTGGGTTCTGCAAAGCTAAATAACGAGCAGGCTTACTATTTCAGAAAATTTGCGGCTTTTTACGGGACGAACAATATAGATCATCAAGCTAGAATCTGACACAGCACTACAGTCGCCGGTGTGGCGAATACTTTTGGTTATGGTGCTATGACCAATTCTATCAACGATATCATAAACTCTAAAGCCGTATTGATAATAGGCTCAAACCCTGCGGAGAACCATCCTGTAGGTATGCAGCATATATTAAGGGCAAAAGAGCATCACGGTGCAAAGATAATCGTTGTTGACCCTAGATATACGAAAACGGCCGCAAAGGCAGATTATTACGTCAGAGTAAGACCGGGTACCGATATACCGTTTATGTACGGGATGATAAATCTGATAATCCAAAACGGATGGGACGATAAAGATTTCTACCTAAACAGAGTCTACGGTATGGAAAAAGCTATCGAGGAGTCAAAAAAATATACTCCGGAAGTAGTTCAAGATATTACCGGTGTTCCGGCGGCCCTACTAAGAGAGGTAACGGAGGTTTTTGCCAAAAACAAACCGGGTACTTTATTGTGGGCGATGGGGCTAACGCAACATACCATAGGAGCTTCAAATGCAAGACTTGCCCCTACTATCCAGATGATTCTCGGCAATATGGGTAAAGCAGGCGGCGGTTGTAACATCCTAAGGGGTCACGATAATGTACAGGGTGCTACCGATATGGGTTGTAACTCCGATACGCTTCCCGGTTATTACGGCTTAGCAGAAGGTGCTTGGAAGCATTTTAGCGCCGGATGGGGTGTTGATTACGAGTGGATGAAAGGCAGATTCAAATCCAAAGACCTGATGGAAAAAGTGGGCTTTACGCTTGCCAGATGGAATCAGGGGGTATTGGAAGAAGAGAAGATATATAACGGCGGAACAAACCTGAAAGCATTGGTGGTTTTGGGTAACGGTATAACCTCTACGGCGCTACAGCCAAAAGTAAAAGCGGCTTTGGACAAGCTAGAATTGATTGTTTTGGCAGATCCTTTTGTAAACGAGGCGGCAGTACTAACCGACAAAAAAGACAACGTCTTCTTGCTTCCGGCGGCTACGCAGATGGAGACAAGCGGTTCGGTGGTTGCAACAAACCGTTCAATACAGTGGAGACATCAAGTTGTTAAGCCTGTGCATGAGGCAAAACCGGATCAAGAGATTATGTTCGAGCTTGCAAAAAGACTCGGTTTTTACAAAGAGTACACCAAATCGCTAGGCGACGGAAACGGAAACTTTAGTTGGCCGGAAGATGCGACTAGGGAGATCAACAAAAACATACTAACGATCGGTATGCAAGGGGCTACGCCGGAGAGACTAAAAAAGCACTCCGACAATTGGCATTTGTTTAGCGTCAAAGACCTAATGGGCAAAGATACTTGCGCTAACGAGTATTTCGGTGTTCCTTGGCCTTGTTGGAGCGAAAATCATCCGGGAAGTCCAAACCTATACGATACTTCAAAATCGGTTATGGAGGGCGGTCTAGGGTTTAGAAACGGCTGGACGGACAAAAACGCCGAAGGCAAAGTTGTAACTGTTTATGAAAAAGACGGTGTAAACCTTATGGCGGGTGACGGATTTGCCCCTGTCGGCTCTAAAGTAGCAGGCGGATACGGCGAGATAACACCGGAAGAGTTAGAAAAACTAGGCATTGCACTATCACCTGAAGAGGCCGAAAAGGTAAAAGGGAAAAACTGGAAAACCGATAGAAGCGGTATTCTTGTCAAAAAAGCCCTTGAAAACGGTTTGGCACCTTTTGGAAACGGAAGAGCTAGAGCATTTGCGTGGAACCTTGGCGATAAACTGCCGATCCATAGGGAGCCTATACACTCTCAAAGAGCAGATTTGGCCAAAAAATACCCTGCTCAGGCAGACAAAAAAGACTTTTTCCGTGTTGATACCCAATATATCACAAAACAAAAAGAGAAAGACTGGTCAAAAGAGTTTCCGATTAACCTTGTTACCGGAAGACTTGTTGTATATAACGGTGCCGGTGTTGAGACTAGAGCGTCTAAATATCTGGCAGAACTCGTCCCCGAGATGTTTGTGAGAATTCATCCAAATCTTGCAAAAGAGTTAGGGGTGAAAAATAATTCGATGGTTTGGGTTCACTCTCCTGAGGGTTCAAAAATCAAAGTCAAAGCAAAATACAGTCATCAAGTGGATGAAAAAAGCGTATTTATGCCTTTCCATTTTGCCGGTGTATTCCAGGGTGAAGATTTATCGCACAAATACCCGCAAGGGTGCAAACCTTATGCGACTGGCGAGAGTGTAAATACGATTACTAACTACGGTTTTGACTCCGTTACGCAGATGCCTGAAACAAAAGGCGGACTATGCAGAATAGAGAAAGCGTAAGGGGGAATGGATGAGAGTTAAGTTTTTAATAGATGAGAACAGATGTATCGAATGTCAATCTTGCGCCGTAGCGTGCAAAGAGGGGCATGAACTTCCGGTCGGTGTCAATAGACGAAGGGTTGTTACGGTTAATGAGGGGATACAAAACAAAGAGATTTCGGTCTCTGTGGCTTGCTGGCATTGTGAAGATGCCCCTTGTGCAAAAATTTGTCCGGTCGATTGTTTTTATATCAGAGCAGACGGTATCGTCTTGCACGATAAAAACAAATGTATAGGTTGCAGTTATTGCCTTTATGCCTGCCCATTCGGCGCGCCTCAGTTTGCAAAACAGGAGCCTTTTGGCGTCAAAGGGAAAATGGACAAATGTACCTATTGCGCCGGCGGCCCTGATGAGACACACTCGGAAGCCGAATTCCACCATTACGGACAAAACAGGATAGCCGAGGGTAAAGTACCATTGTGTGCCGCTATGTGCTCAACAAAAGCACTTGTAGCCGGAGACGGTGACGAACTTTTAAAAATTGCCCAAAAAAGAGTTCATAAAAACGCTTTGGGTATAGACAGAAGCCAACAACCTTTTGCATGGGGGCAAGCTTATGGAAAATAAAAGCTTTTTCAAAAAATACGAGGCGTATATATTAACCGCTATAGCTTTTACGCTTCTAAATATTTGGTATTTTAACGTTACGGTTGCCGATATGGGTCTAGTGGTTCAATTTATCGCAGTAAAAACAGGGCATTTGCTCGGTATTTACGACGAACTACCTAGATTGACGGCCGGAGACCCTATCGGAAATAAGGTGTTTAGCGGCGATTATGCACTATTTGCCCCTGAGGTGATGAGAGCTTCTGCCGAGAGAGCCGAATACCTCCCTTGGGTGTTTAGTATAGAGATTACGGTTTTTGCCTTGATGTTTATATTTTTGGGGAGAAAAGAGGCCAAACTAACTAGACCGGATGATCTGGTTACGGTGTTTTCGCCTTTCCAAAGAGCGGTTATATGGGCTAACATTTTTATGATGATTTGTCTGATTATCTCCGGTTTTAATATCACGTTCGGGGATAGATCTCAGGGTGGTATGATCCCTTATTATCTTAGACAACTCCATGAACTGGTGGGCTTTTTGTGGGCTCCGGTATTTATGGCTATGACCGTTTTGGCGTTTAAAGATTGCAAGTTGCTCAAAAAAACCAGCCTTGCCGGTGTAATATTCAAAGGTGCTTTTACGCCGACTGAAAGGGTAGGATACTATGCATACGCAATTTTCGGTACTCTGATTGTTGTATCCGGTCTATATATGTTTTTAGTTCATCCGCACTCGCTAATCAATGCGGAAACAATCAATATGAGAAGGCTGATGCTGTTTTCCCACTTTGCCGGAACCGCTATTTTTATGTTTTTTACACTCGAATACGTATATTCAAGTGCAGTAGCGGTAAAGGGTTATCTAAGGGGACTATGGAGCGGAAAATATCCGAGAGAGTATCTCGAAAAGTTCCATCCGGAAATAGCCTCTGAGCTGAAATAATTTATAATTGCTTTATTAGCCCCCTGATTTTTCAGGGGGTATGTAAGGCAAGGTATATAAATGAGCGAATTTTTAAAAAAAGTAGTTATAGAGCGTTTGGACGGCGATACCGCCGTTATAGAAGAGGATGTGACAATCCAAGAGAGTAGAATGTCTGTTTTTTTAAACGGAGAAAAAGCTATCTCGATGATGTGTATTCCGGTAGATCAGGATGCTCATGCGCTCGGTTTTTTGATGGGCGAGGGGGTCATATCAGATGTGTCTGATGTGGACAAGATAGAGATATCAGAAGACGGCCTAAGGGTTGATATTTTTACAAATAAAATTAACGAAGAGAGCCTCAAGCATCTATACACCGAAAAGACCCTTGTATCAGGTTGCGGCGGCGGCATAACCGGAAATGTTGAAAATGCGGTAGAGGTTGATTTTATTGAGAGCGATTTTACCGTAGAGGTAGACTACATAAGAAGCAATGTAAAGCAGTTTTATCAGGAGAGTGAACTATATAGATTGACGGGGTGCGTCCATAAGGCGATGCTGATTTTGGATGACGGTCTGACGATTTGTGCCGAGGATATAGGTAGACACAATGCAATCGACAAAGTGGTAGGAAAAGCAAGATTATCCGGCAAGTGTACAAGCAGGGCTATTTTGGTTGTCAGCGGGCGGCTATCTAGTGAGATGGTTGTAAAGGCGGTTATGCACAAACTGCCGATTGTAGTCTCAAGAACCGCACCCACATTTTTAGGGGTCAAGACCGCCATGGTGCACGGTATCACACTTATTGGTTTCGCAAGAGGACAAAAGATGAATATCTATTCTCACTCTGCTAGATTATCTGGATTTAAAAGAGTAGGTATTTGATAGATATAGTCTCTACCCGTGTCGGTAGCGACTCAAAGCTTCAGTGTATTGAAGGGTGGAAAATATCCAAGGAGTTTTCGATTGAAAAAACGAAAATCGGGGATATATGCAAAGGTTCTAATATTAAAATCTCGGATTGTGAACTAGGTCTTTTTGGAAAGAAAAAAAATAGACGAGATATGACGGGCGGCTTTGACGGTGAAATAGTCGAAAAGCTGTTGAAACAGGTAGATACTGAAAAAAAGATATCATGTGAAGAGCTATGGGGGTTTGCCTCAAAAAACAACCTCTCGCTTTTAAAGGCCGCTTCAGTCGCCGATGAAGCCGGAGTAAAAGTCATAGATTGTTGTTTCGGTTGTTTTTAGGCTGAGGCTTTATTGTTTAATCGTCTTAAAGTGATAAAAATAACTATGCATACAACCATCATTATAGCGGCAACAGGTGCCGAGTAGCTTAGACCGAAAGAGTTAAACCTCTCATATATGAGCACCGAAGCTGTCATCGGATGATATGCCAATATGACTACGGCTCCGAATTCGCCTATACCTCTCGCCCACATCATAATAGCCCCGTTAAATATATCCCTTTTGGCTAGCGGAAGCGATATTCTAAAAAATACGCTAAACATTCCGGCCCCAAGGGTTCTACCGACATTTTCGAGTCTTTTGTCAACCTTGCAAAAACCCTCTTTTGCTCCGTTTATAAGGTACGGTGCCGATAAATACATCATAGCTATCATGATTCCGGCCTCCGTCCCCATAAAGCTGATACCAACGGCACCAAACAGCTCTCCAACCGGATACCCACCCCCAAAAACACCAAGCAATGCAATTCCGACAGCCGTATGCGGGATTAGCGTCGGTATATCAATGATTGTCTCTATGACAGATTTCCCAAAAAAGTCGTATCTAGCCAGTAGATAAGCAAGCGGAATACCTGTTAAGGCCACAAATAAAGTAGCGTAAAGGGCAATTTTTAGGGTTAAAAATATGCTCTCCAAAACAGACGGCTCCATAGCGGTTTGGATAACGGCTTTTGGGTCTGCCCCAAAAATCATTTTTGCCAATGGAATCGTTATAAACATAAGGAGTATTGAGCTTAGAAAAATAAAAATCCAAAAAAAACGGCTTTTGATCATAAAAACCACACATCTCTTTCGTTAAATCCGATATATACCGATTCGCCGATTTTGGGTAATAATGCGTAATACTCTTTTAACGGGACTTTGACAAACAACTCCCCTGCCGCAAAAGAGAGATAGACTTTGAAGTGATCTACTATCTCTATGATATTTATAATACTGGCCCCAAAGGTATGCTCTTTGCCGTTTTTGTCTCTTGAAATCTCTACCAGATTCGGGTCAATACTAAAATGACGTTTGGTGCACTCTTTTTTTAGCATTGTGCATTCAAAAATGTTTTTATGCCCCAAAAACTCCGCTACTTGCAGGTTTGATGGATGTTTGAGTACGCTATTGCAGTCTCCGACTTGCAACAAAGAGCCATTCAAAAGTACACCGATTCTATCCGCCAAAAAAGAGGCTTCCCTGAAATTATGAGTTACATACACGGTTGTTAGCGAGAACTCTTTGTGCATCTCAAGTAAAAATTGCATTATCGAATTTCGCAGCGATGGATCAATCGAGCTAAGAGGTTCATCCAGTAAAAAAAGTTTCGGTTTAGATGCCAAAGCTCTAGCTATCCCTATCCTCTGTTTTTCGCCGCCCGATAGATTTGCTATTTTGCGATCCAATATTTTTTCTATTTGCAAAAAAGCATATATCTTATCTAGTTCGGCAGTTGTTGCAGTATCTTTTTTGTATTTGCACGAAAATAGAATATTCTCCCTTGCACTCATATTTGGAAATAGGGCAAAATCCTGATATATGAAGCCTATATTCCGTTTTTCAGGGGCAGATTTCGTCATATTTTTGCCGTCAATATGTATCTCTCCGGCTATATCACGAAGACCCGCAATGCTCTCCAGCAAAAATGTTTTTCCGCTACCCGAAGAGCCCAAAATTGCAAAAAATTCACCTTTTTTTATGTCAAGATTTATGGGCGAAAGACAAAATCCGGAGCCAGTAAAAGATAAATTTTTTAGCGATACGAAATGCACCTTATTTTTTACCTTTGATGACTACGGATGGAAGTGGATTATGTGCGTTTGCCCTCATTATCTCGAGCCCCTCTTTTGAAAGGACAAAAGAGGCAAACAGTTCTGCCCCTTTCGGATTTTGCGGACTATTTTGGTTTTTCGGTATCGTCAACCCGTATACTATGGCCTCACCGTATTGTCTGTCTATTTCACCAGGTTTTTTGCCGGTTATATCGAAAAATACTTTTTTATACTCCCCATCTTTTGCAGGGTCAGACAAGTCGATTTGAGCCGGTAGTTTGACGTACGGCATTTTGTGTTGTTTTGCTACCGATTCGTATATAAACAGATAATCCAGTTGACCGCTTTCCAAAAGCGCCAATAGGTCGGTCTCTTTCGGGCGTATGTTTTTTATCGGTCTGTTTTTAACTAACGAATCAAATAATCCCTGTTTTTTGTAAAATAGTTCCGAGAGCTTCCATACGAGCATTGTCCTGTAACCGGCTGGATCCGCATTCGGGTCAGAGTGTCCGTAGTTTACTCCTGCTCTTTGAATTACGTTAAACCAATTTTGGTTGTTTATCTCGTTTGCAAATTTTGATTTTGGGGTATACATAATTACCATTGAGTTTGTAGCGAAGAGGGCATTGTATGTTGCATTTCCGGACTCTATTAGCAGTTCGTCAATAACCTTGTAATCTGCCGTTGCAATCACGTCACACGGTTTTTTAAGCTCAGTTATATTTCTTGCAGCGGTTCTGGAGCCGTATGCTTCGCGCAAAACGTCGTACTCAGGATATTTGGACTCAAAAGCGCTTTCAATGGCCGCAAACGGAACCGATAGGCTACCGGCATGGAAAACCACTATTTTATCCTTTGCCGAGAGTATTGTTGAGGCAAAAAGGAGTGCGGCAAGGATGAATCCTGTTTTTGTTTTCATAAAAAATAATCCCCGTTTCATTATGCATTTTTAGAATAACGAAATTATGCCTTTAAAATGTTATAAAAAGCTTAAGGGATTAGATTATTTTATACTTAGGGCTTTGTGTTGTCTGTATCTAAGTCCTAATAGTGAGACCGTCTCGGCTATTTCGGAATCAGACAATTCCGTAAAACTAAAGCTCAACATCTCTCTGGCGGCCTCAATATCGTATCCGGCAGCCCTAAGTACAAAAGACGGCTCTTTTGTCATAGCATTGCAACCCTCACCGTTTGTAATCATAATTCCATCAAGAGACATTATATAGACGAATTCACCGGCCTTTATCCCTTTTAGGCCGAATGCAAATCCGTTTTTAAACGTCTTGTCAGGCTCTATAAAAAATATAAGATCATCACCGAATACTGTTTTTAAGGCGTTTATTACTCTTTGTTTTGTATCTGTAATCTTTAGCTCTGTTTTTTGTTTTATACCATAGTGCAAAGAGGCTAGGGCAAATAAATCCACTCCGGAGAGATCGATATTTTTTGTTTTTTTATCAAAACAAAAAACCGACGCTTTTGTTCCGGCCGTTATCCTATCACCTCTGACAAACGGTATATCGGTATACTTTGAAGGTGCACACCCGAAAGATACGTCACTTATCAGTAGAGCATCTTTTATGGTATGCTTGATATTTTCGAGACTCTCAACAATAAACAACTCATAATCGGTCTCCGATACAAAAAAGGCCTCAGCTCCTTGTTTTATGGCCTCTTGCAATGAATGGAGCGATACATTGCACTTACTGTCTATCTGTATCTCAAAGCAGTTGTCTCCGTAAAAACTCTTGGCGATTCGTTGCAGATCTATACTCTCTTTTTTGCTAACCGCTATTTTGTTGCAACCGATGGATTTTAGGTAATCAAAAATACCCAAATACAAAGATACGGTCGAGTCTGCATAAACGATATTTTGACGATTCATTGTGGAGGCTATAGAGGAGAGTATATTTTTTGCCTCCAGTTGGCTCTTACGATCGCTAGGTGTCGGTTTTTTCCCGAAATAGTTTGCAAAAATCTCCCCGCTATTCGGTAAAGGCAAAGGGTTTAAAGCGATATCAAGCCTCATTTTTTTGTTTCAACCCATCAAAGAATTCCCCGTTTTCACCGAATATCTCGGCAAACCGTTTGCTTGCATAGCCATCTACATCAAGCCTAAAAAGCTCATATTTTGATATCAGTTCTTCGCCGATAGCCGATACCTCGGCGCCGCCGCCGTCTGTTCCGCCTCTTTGTTTTTTGCTCAAAATATCACTGCTCAGCAGCTCTTCGACTACTTTGACATGCCCCCACGCTTTTTTGTATCCAAGCTCCATTTTTTTAGATGCGCCTAAAATACTGCCTGTCTCTTTGATTGCAGACAAAAGAGCCTTTTTCCCCTCACCGAAAACTATCTGCCCGTTGTCGTCTTCAATCCAAACTTTTATTTTTGCTTTCACGCTTCACCTCTTTTTATGCAACATACCTATAAAAATTGTACCAAAAAAATCACAACCGTCCAGATAAAAGCTTTTTAACATCTCCAAACTATAATATCCCGCAAACAGAGAAAAAATTTCGGAGAAAAGTATATGAATAAAGGTAATGACCCTATTGTAGGATTTTTGGACGCTTTGCATTTGGTTGCGGATAAAACAAAAAATTTTTCAAAAAAAGAGACGGTATCGTTGTTTGAAGCGGTAGATATGGTTTTGGCAGAGGATATACTGTGCGTAAAACCGCTTCCGGCTTTTACAAACTCGGCAATGGACGGCTATGGGGTCAAAGTTTCCGACGGCGGTAAACGTATAGTTGTCAAATACACCGTGTATGCGGGAGATAATCCGGAAGGTGTGGCAATAAATGACGGCGAGGCGATAAAAATAATGACAGGAGCCCCGGTTCCTCCGTCAGTCGAGCTTGTTGTCCCTTTTGAAAACGGCATTGAGCCGGATGATACAGGGGTCACTCTGCCGGACAACCTAAGAATGTGGGCAAACATCAGAAAAAAAGGGGAGGAGGCAGACATGGACGAACCCCTGCTGTCGGCCGGAACAGTCTTGACCCCGTCTGCTATCGGGATGCTTGCCAGTCAGGGGGTTTTTGCCGTTACGGTAGCCGCAAAACCGAAAGTAGCCGTCATCTCTAGCGGAAACGAGATAGTGGAGCCGTGGGATAAGGCCTTAGAGCATCAAATCTATAACTCAAATGCATCTACCCTCATGGCGCTTTGCAAACAGTACGGTTCGAAGCCTCACTACGTCAGACTCCTCGCCGATACATACGAGGCTACCGTAGATGCGATAAAGTCGCTTAGCGGATACGACCTGATTTTGACTACCGGAGGAATCAGCATGGGTGAGGCCGATTACATCGGCAGAGCATTTATCGATTGCGGACTCTCTGTAATATTCAAAAAAATTCAGCTAAAACCGGGGAAACCTACAATGTTTGGGTATTTGGGTGAAACTGCCGTATTGGCACTCCCTGGAAATCCGTTGTCGGCTATAGTCAATTTCTATCTATTCGGAGCACCTGCAATAGCCAAAATGCAAGGCTCAAAAGCACTCTATCCAAATTTTGTACTGGCAAAAAACAAAATTGGATTTGAGATTAAGAATTCAAGAGCAAACGTTGTTTTAGGCTCTCTGAGAGATGGAGAGTTTGAGGTTTACGGGCAAAACAAGTATGGCTCCGGGATGCTAAAACCGATAGCAGGATCCAATGCTTTTATCGTAACGGGGGAGAATATAACAAAGGTAGAAGAGGGTGATAACGTCAAAGTTGTTCTGCTAGACTCCGGACTCATCGAAGAGTTTTCCGACTTTATGATTAATTAAAGTTGTTTAAATGGCGGTATACAACAGGATTAGAGGAGCATAAAAGCTCCTACTAAGCCCCGTCAAAAGCTATTTTTGCAGCACCTATTGCACCGTTTAGCTGTGGATAAGGATGCAAAGATAGTTTGATTTCCAATTGCAACTCTAGCATTTCCACAAGCAGCGGGTTTAGTGCTCCGCCACCCGTAAATACGACTCTTTTGTCAAGCTGATATTTTCTAGCCATTGTTGATAGCCTTGATGCCACGGAATTGTGTACCCCTGCCCCTATATTTTCAGCACTCTCTTTTTTGGCTATTAGGGATATTAGCTCTGATTCTGCAAATACGGCACACATGGAAGATATTTCTATCAACTTGTCGTATTTTTTGCACGCTTCTCCAAACTCTTCGAGTGTGAATCCGAGTCTTGTTGCCGCAATTTCTAGAAATTTTCCCGTTCCTGCGGCGCATTTATCATTCATTCTAAAATCAACAAATTGCCCGTCTTCTATCTGTATCACTTTTGCGTCTTGACCGCCGAGGTCTATAACAACAGAGGTATCCTCAAAAAACATACAAGCCCCCTTCGCATGAGCTTGTATTTCACTGATACTTTTGCATCCGGTTTTTTGCTTCATCATGTCTCGCCCATAACCTGTGGCAACTATGGACGATATGTTTTTGCCGTTTAAAAACTCCATGACCCTATCGTCTTGGTTGACTAGCGTGTGTATCGTATGAACTTCGGATACGCCACCGTTAGCATCCAATGCCGCTATTTTGGTGTACGTCGAGCCGATGTCCACTCCCCAATACATCAGGCTTTTGCCTGTTTTTTTGCTTTAACGGACTCGATAAACGCCTCAACTCTTGTTTTTATCTGTCCGGCATCTTCCGGTGAATAGTCGGATTCTATTGCAAGATATGGTATTCCTTCTGCTTTTAGCGCCTTTTCTACCAAAAAAGACTCAACATTGTATGTGTGGCAAAATGACAACGTATAATAAATAACGCCGTCCGCTTCTCTTTCTTTAAACATGGAGACTATTTTTTGTATTCGCTCTTCGTTTGGAGTAAAACAAGCGCAATCTATTTTTTTGTATCTTTGCATCATTTTTGCCGTCAACTCTTCTTTTGTGCCGACACCGTCAAGCTCTACGTCATCTTTGTAGTATCTATGCCCTATGCAAGACTCTTCGTTTATGATAGCCCCGCCGCTTGTTTCTACTATGTGATGTAACTTCCAGTTTGGAGCGGCAAAAGGGGTGCCTAGCACCATAAGCCTAGCCGTATCGCTATCAAAAACACTGCTTTTTTGTGATACTCTTTTTTCTAGCTCGTCGCACAATTCGTTTAGCATTTCGGTAAACCTGGTAGGTTCATCTACAAACGATATTTGAGATATTAGTAGTCCGTCTTTGCCGCTTATAGGTACGATATCAGGGTACATCCCCCTTAATTTGTCTAGTCTTCTAAGCGCAGCTCTTTTTGCATTGATAATCTCGGTTGCATTTTTCATCTCTTCAAAACTAAGTTCCCTGCCGGCGACCTCTTCGATATGCGTGTTGAACTCTTCAACCTCTTTGCCCCACAATACCATGCTTTTTTCATCTTTTTTTTGCGGGATTTGCATTACATGAACGGGATGGTGTGTGTTTAGAACTTCCCATGTTTTTTTCTTTGCCTCACAGGTCGTTTCGCCGTATATAAAGTCTGCAGATTGAGTGTATCCGCACATTTTTAGCAGCTTGAAGCCGTGAGCAGACTTGATTAGCGGACAGATGTTTCTAGGGAGTTCTTTTTCGGCTTCAGGTATAGAGGCTGGCGAGCCGCTACATAGACCGTAACAAGCACCTCCTGCCGCCACGACAGTCTCTTCGGGAACGAATATGCAAAATGTTCCGACAAGCGGTTTGCCCTGTTCTTTGAGTTTGTCTAGTTCAGCTATTCTGCCCGTTTGTAGATTTCTCCAAAACTCATCAAAGTATTCCATTTTTGACGGTCTGTTGTTTTGCGTCAAAAACACCTCTTCGTGTCTTTTGATTGCCCCGTCAACTCCGACCGTTATTTTTTGGGTATCGATACCTAGTTTGTTCCATAGGGAGTGGTATTGTTCGTAGCTCATTGCTGCTCCTCATATTTTTAGGCGCAGGCAAAACTTGACATCGTAGATAGTGCATACAGGATGTGCGTCCCAACCCTTGGGATACTGCCTTGCGTTTTCAGTACTTGACTGTGCCTATATTATCTGCCTTTATCGCTTAAAATCGGATATAATAAAAACGTCTTAGTAATATGAAGGTTTAAAATAATGGAAAAATTGAAATTTACTAGTTGGTTATTTTTATGCTCGTTTGCATTATTTATATGGCTGTTTTCTATTTTTTTGAAACCTTTTTTGGTTGCATCTTTATTGGTTTTGGCAACATACGAGTTTTCGGACAGAATTGACGGTAGACTCTCTAATGTCCGGATAAATTTGATAGCAAAAAACAAAAATCTTATAACGGCTTCACTCCTTACCGTTATTTTTGGTGTTTTACTGTTTGCTCCGATCGGCTACTCTACGGTGTATATATTGAATGACCTATCCGGATTTGATATCTCATCCGTACAGGGTTGGAT
>ERZ650312.970-NODE-970-length-16151-cov-9.019881_pt1 | contig 16151 bp, 10 predicted proteins | sample MGYA00376248_ERZ650312 | MGnify/ENA primary metagenome ERZ650312 (study PRJEB26733, sample SAMN07839316) | wastewater metagenome | biome: urban; feature: wastewater treatment plant; material: waste water | place: USA: North Carolina | collected 2016-07-28 ... | reverse complement strand
TCCGACCTACGCGGATGATGCTGCTGAACTGCTTTATTTTGTAAGGTTATTTTTTCGAATTGGTATGATGGGTTGGAAAACGTTGCCATATCAAAAGGCCGTCTGAAATTTTTGTTTCAGACGGCCTGTTTAATGGCGTTTAGGCATCGGCGCAGGCGCGCAGGCATTCTTTCACCAGCGCGGGCCCGCGGTAGATGAGGCCGCTGTAAACCTGCACGGCGGCGGCGCCCATGTGCAGCTTGGCGGCGGCATCGGCGCCGCTGAGTATGCCGCCCACGCCGATCACGGGCAGCCTGCCTTCAAGCTCGGCGAGCAGCTGCTTGAGCACGCGGTTGCTGGCTTCGCGCACGGGCGCGCCGCTCAGGCCGCCTTGCTCGCCGGCGAGCGGGTGATGGCCGAGGGCGGATTTGTCGATGGTGGTGTTGGTGGCGATGATGCCGTCGATTTCGGTTTGTATGGCGGCGTGGGCAATGTCGGCCACTTGCTGCTCGTTGAGATCAGGGGCGATTTTCACCGCCAGCGGCACATAGCGGCCGTGGGCGGCGGCCAGATGCGCCTGTTTGTTTTTCAGGGCGCTCAAGAGTGCGCTCAATTCATCGCTGCCTTGCAGCGCGCGCAGGTTTTGGGTGTTGGGCGAGGAAATATTCACGGTGATGTAGCCGGCGTGGGCATAGGCTTTTTCCAGGCAAATTAAATAATCGTCGGCGGCGTTTTCGATGGGCGTGGTGGCGTTTTTGCCGATGTTGATGCCCAAAATGCCGTTGAAGCGGCTTTTTTCGATATTCTGAATCATGGCGTCGATGCCCTGATTGTTGAAGCCCATGCGGTTGATCACGGCTTGGTGCTCGGGCACGCGAAAGAGGCGCGGCTTGGGATTGCCCGCTTGCGCTTTGGGGGTGACGGTGCCGATTTCGATAAACCCGAAGCCCAGCGCAGCCAAGGCGTCGATGTATTGGCCGTTTTTATCGAGCCCGGCGGCCAGGCCGACGGGGTTGGGCAGGCTCAAGCCCATCAGGGTGGCGGGGCAGGTGTGGTGTGCCACTTTTTGCAGCAGGCCGAGCCGGTAGGCGCGCGCGAGGCCGTCGAGGGTGAAATGGTGGGCTTGTTCGGCATCGAGCTTGAACAGCAGCGGGCGGAGCAGGGCATACATAGGATGAGGCCGTCTGAAAAAATAAGGGGGATTTTATACCAAACCCCAAAAATAACCTAACGGCGTTGCCGGCAGATGAAAAGAAACGCAGGCCGTCTGAAAAGAAAAGGTTTCAGACGGCCTGCGTTTGATGCGCTGCGTTTACCAAGGTTTGTCGAGCGTTTCCTGCACTTTGGCTTCCACTTCGGCGCGCAAACGGCGGCCAAGCAGGCTGCTGAGGCGGTCTTCAGGGGTGTAGTCCACCAATTCGGGCGCTTTGATCACATCGCGCGCCACGCTGTAGACGTTGCCGTAATCATCAATCAAGCCCACTTGTTTGGCTTCGTTGCCGGTGTAGATGCGGCCGCTGAAAATATCGGGCGTTTTCTGCTCGCTGATGCGCTCACCGCGGCCCAGCTTCACGGCTTTGATGAATTCTTGGTGGATGTCGGCGAGCATTTTTTCCCAAATAGCTTGCTGCTCGGGCGTTTCGGGAGTGAATGGGTCGCCCATGCCCTTGTTGCTGCCGGCGGTTTTCAGACGGCGCTTGATGCCGACTTTGTCCATCAGGCCGGTGAAATCGAAGCCGCCGCCGATCACGCCGATGCTGCCGACGATGCTGGAGGGGTCGGCATAGATTTTATCCGCCGCCGCGGCAATGTAATAGCAGCCCGAAGCGCACATGTCTTCGGCCACCACATAAAGCGGAATGTCTTGGTGCTCGGCTTTCAGACGGCGTATTTCGTTAAAGGCGATGTTGGATACCACCGGCGAGCCGCCGGGGCTGTTGGCGCGGATGATGATGCCGCGCACATTGCTGTTGGCATAAGCGTTGCCCAAACCTTCGCGCAACATCGCCACTTGGTCGGTGTAGGGGTCGCCGATGGTGCCGCTCAGGTTGATAACGGCGGTGTGGCGATTGCCCATGCCGGCGATTTCGGTGGGCGTGCCGCAGCTGCGCATGTTTACCAACACCGATAAGAAAAGCAACACGCCCACGCCGCGCCAGATATTGCGCCAAAGGCGGGCACGGCGCTGCTCCTTATGGGCTTCGAGCAGCACATCGCGCAAAGTGTGTTGCGCCCAGGCTTCGTTGCCGGCGGTGTCGGTGGCGCTCGGCAGGGAATCGCCTTCGCGGCGGATACGGTATCGCATGGTGGTTTCCGAAAATGATAAGCGGCTTATTGTAGGCGCTTTATGGCCGTCTGAAAAGGAAAGGTGCGCGTTTAAAGCGTGCGCAAAAAAGCGGGCAATTCATTCAGATTGTTTAACACAGCCAAGCAGGGTGCGCTTTGCAATTGGGCGGCGCTGTGTGCACCGGTGGCCACCGCCACGGCGCGCGCACGGGCATTGGCGGCCATTTCGAGGTCAAACGTGGTGTCGCCCACCACCAAAGCTTCAGACGGCCTCAAGCCCACCGCGTCACACAATTCCAGCACCATATCGGGCGCGGGCTTCGATGGGCATTCGCTGGCGCAGCGGGTGGCGAGCCAATAATCGGCGGTGCCGGTTTGCGCAATGGCGCCGTCCAGCCCGCTGCGGCCTTTACCGGTGGCCACAGCGAGCCAATAGCCTTGCTGCTTGAGCGTTTCGAGGCAGGGAAGGGCGCTGTCGAACAAGCGCATATTGTGATTATTGGGATTCAGATAGTGGCCGGCATAAGTGCGCATGATTTTTTCACGCGTTTCTTCGCCCAAATTCGGCGCGAGCGATTCGACAATGCGCGCCAGGCTGTAGCCGATAAACGGGCGGATTTCATCGGCGGCAGGCGAATCCAATCCGTGCTCTTCAAAAGCGGCCTGCATGGTGGCGATAATCGGTGCGGTGGTGTCGGCGAGCGTGCCGTCCCAGTCGAAGATAATGAGTTTCGGAGGCATGATTTTCCTTTCAGACGGCCTTGATTTGGGAATATGGATTTTGAAATTATAAAACCCATCTGTGAAAACAGATGGGTTTTATTTGAAAAACTTTATTTGCTGCAATTGCCGTTGGTGGCCATTTTGAGTTTTGCTACAGCTTCTTTGCCTTGTTGCTCAGAAACTTGTTCCAAATTTGCACCGCCAACGAATGCGCCCAATTTAATATATTGGCGGATAAAATAATTCTGGCCCGCTTCGGTGGTTAATAATAATTTGTTGGGAGAAAATTCCGACTCTGTGGATATCTCATGCTCTCCGCTGGGAATTTGGGTGAAAAAGAACACATGAGGAGCGGACTCGCCCAAGCAATTGCCATCAACCCAAATATCTTTTTTCAGCGCGCCACCCAAAGTGCTGTCTCGATACACATAGAGACCGGACATGCCTTCTGCCGGCGCACGGAATTCTTGTGCTTGAGCAGATTCTTCAGGGTTTGCCATATTTACAGATGCGCAACCGCTCAGCGCTAATGAAAGAGTAGATGCGACCAAAGCCAAATTTTTAAAATTCATCATGTTTTCCAAAGATAATTGTTTGAGATGTATGATTTGGTAATCATACGTGAGTTTACGTTAATCATGCAATTAGGGCAATGCTAATGTATTATTTTTTTCAGTAGGGAATCCGTTTGCAGTTCAGTAGGTTTTGATTGGCTGTTTTCCAACATGGCCATCATCTGCGCCAATTCCTGCGGCAACGGTGCAACCAATTTCAACGGCTCATCGGTGAGCGGATGGCTTAAATGCAATTCGGCGGCGTGTAAGAACATGCGTTTCAAGCCGATTTTTTGCAGGCGCTTGTTGGCCTGATAATCGCCGTAGCGCTCGTCGCCGGCAATCGGGCAGGCCTGCGATTGCATGTGCACGCGGATTTGGTGGGTGCGGCCGGTTTTGAGCGTGGCTTCAATATAAGTTAAATCGGAAAGGCCGATTTGGTGCAGCATGGTGCCGGAAAAGCGCTGCAACACACGGAAAATAGTGTGCGCCGATTGGCCCTCTTCGCTCACGCGCACCATTTTTTCGCCTTGCGCGCCGGTGTATTTATAGAGCGGCAGCTTCACATGGACTTTATCTTGCGCGAATTTGCCCACGCCCAGCGCCAGATAGATTTTTTTCGGGTGGTCGTTGCGGATGGCTTCGTGCAGCTTCACCAGCGCGCTGCGTTTTTTTGCAATCATTAATAAGCCGCTGGTGTCTTTATCGAGGCGGTGCACCAATTCGAGATAACGCGCTTCGGGGCGGGCGCGGCGGATTTGCTCGATCACGCCGAAGCTGATGCCGCTGCCGCCGTGCACCGCCACGCCGGCGGGTTTGTTGATTACCAGCATGGCATCGTCTTCATACACAATCTCAAATTCGCGCGCGGGCGCAGCGCTGCTTTCAGACGGCCTTTGCTTTTCGGCAATGCGTATCGGCGGAATGCGCAGCACATCGCCCTCAGTAAGGCGGTCGGTGCCTTTGCAGCGCTTTTTGTTGAGCCGCACTTCGCCGGCGCGGATGATGCGCTGGATGTGGCTTTTGGGCACACCTTTCAAAACCTTGATGAGATAGTTGTCGAGCCGCTGGCCGGCATCGGCTTCGGTGATATTCAAATGATTGACCAAGTCTTTGCTAATTGTCGGCATTTTCTCTATAATCCGAAAACGGTTTTCCGTGTAAAGGCGCAGTATATCAATTCAGCCTTGAGGCCGTCTGAAAACGATGGCGGCCGGCAGAAAACCGAGCGCGCAGGCGGAGCGAATCCGGCTCAGGCGCAAATTGTGAATAGAAATATTTTATATTAAAAACGCACTCCATAAAGCAATTCCTTTGCCCTGCTGAAGCCGGCGGGCAGAGAGGTAGTTAAGTTTGACCTTTTCGGCAGGTGTTTGTCCGGCTGTAAGACGCCGCAGGCGCAGCGCTCGGGCAGAAATGCCGCCGAACGATGATAAGAAGACACGGCTCCGATTTTCGGGCGGCCGCGCGCGCCTCGGGCAGCGCGGCCGCTCAGGCGTGCAGCATGGCGTGAATCCATATCGGGCAACATCAAGCGGGAAAATGCCGCCGTTGCCTGTGTTTCGCGCCATGCTGCATGCCCGCTCTTTATTTCCAACCTTCTTGAATCCGTAAAGATGCCCCACACGCCGCATTATCCGCGCGGCCTGACCATTGGCGGCTTAATGAGTGTCGAAAACTGATTACACGCCTCGTGAGTGCAATAACGAGGTTGTTTACATGAAACGAATGTTATTTAACGCCACGCAGGCCGAAGAGCTGCGCGTGGCGATTGTCGACGGGCAAAGCCTTTTAGATCTCGATATCGAAACGCTGGGCAAAGAGCAGCGCAAAGGCAATATCTATAAAGGCGTGATCACCCGTATCGAGCCGTCGCTGGAAGCGTGTTTCGTAGATTACGGCACCGACCGGCACGGCTTTTTGCCGTTTAAGGAAGTGTCGCGCGCTTATTTCCAAGATTACGACGGCGGCCGCGCCCGCATTCAAGATGTGCTCAAAGAGGGCATGGAAGTGATTGTGCAGGTGGAAAAAGACGAGCGCGGCAACAAAGGCGCGGCGCTCACCACCTTTATCAGCCTGGCCGGCCGCTATTTGGTGCTGATGCCCAACAATCCGCGCGGCGGCGGCGTGTCGCGCCGCATCGAGGGCGAAGAGCGCCAAGAGCTCAAAGCCGCGATGGCCGAATTGGAAGTGCCGCGCGGCATGAGCCTGATTGCCCGCACCGCCGGCATCGGCCGCAGCGTGGAAGAGCTGCAATGGGATTTCAACTATCTGCTGCAATTGTGGCAAGCCATCGAAGAAGCCGGCAATGCGCATCACGAGCCTTACCTTTTGTTTATGGAAAGCTCGCTTCTGATTCGCGCCGTGCGCGATTATTTCCGCCCCGATATCGGCGAAATTCTGGTGGATAATCAAGAGGTGTACGAGCAGGTATCCGAGTTTATGAGCTATGTGATGCCTAATAACGTAGGCCGTCTGAAGCTTTATGAAGACCATACGCCGCTCTTTTCCCGTTTTCAAATCGAGCACCAAATAGAAAGCGCGTTTTCGCGCAGCGTGAGCCTGCCCTCGGGCGGCGAGATTGTAATCGACCACACCGAAGCGCTGGTGTCGGTGGATGTCAACTCCGCCCGTGCCACGCGCGGTGCCGATATTGAAGACACCGCCTTCAAAACCAATATGGAAGCGGCTGAAGAAGTGGCGCGCCAAATGCGTTTGCGCGACTTGGGCGGCTTGGTGGTGATCGACTTTATCGATATGGAAAACCCCAAGCACCAGCGCGATGTGGAAAACACTTTGCGCGATGCGCTCAAAAAAGACCGCGCCCGCGTGCAAATGGGCAAGCTTTCCCGCTTCGGCCTGCTCGAATTGAGCCGCCAGCGCCTCAAACCCGCGTTGGGTGAAAGCAGCCATGTGGCCTGCCCGCGCTGCGCCGGCACCGGCGTGATTCGCGGCATTGAATCAACTGCGCTGCATGTGTTGCGCATCATTCAGGAAGAAGCGATGAAAGACAACACCGGCGAAGTGCACGCGCAAGTGCCGGTGGATGTGGCCACCTTCCTGCTCAACGAAAAACGCGCCGAATTGTTCGGCCTTGAAGAGCGCCTGGATGTGTCGGTGTTTCTGATTCCCAACACCCATCTCGAAAACCCGCATTACGAAATCAGCCGCGTGCGCACCGATGATGTGGATGAAGATGCTGCGCCGAGCTATCAGCGCGTAATCGAGCCGGAAAAAGACGACAACGTGCCCTTCGGCAGCGAAAAAGCCAAGGCCGCCCGCCCCGAGCCGGCGGTGAAAGGCGTGAAGCACACCCAACCTGCGCCGATTGTAGCGCCCGAGCAGCCGGCCGGCTGGTGGGACGGCATCAAAGCATGGTTCGGCAAGCTCTTTGCTGCGGAATCCGCGCCCGAGGCCGAGCCGAAAAAAGCCGAGCGCAGCGGCCAGCAAAACCAGCAAAACCGCCGCAATGCCAACCGCCGCCAAGCGCCGCGCCGCAACAGCAATAGCCATAATAAACGCACCGATGGCGAGGTGGAAAAAGCCGAAAACAAAGCGCCCAGAGCCAAAGAAGCAAGCGCCGAGCGCAACGGCGAAGCGCGCAATAACGACAACCGCAACAACCGCAATCGCCGCAATCAGGGCGACAATGCCAACCGCGAGCACAACAATCGCGCCAATAACCAGCCGGCAGAGCAAGAGCGCCGCAATCCTGTGCCGGCCGAAGCCGCTGCCACACCGCGCGACAGCGAGCCGCGCGAACCCGCGCAAAACCGCCGCCGCAACAACGAGCGCAACCGCAATCAAAACGAGCGCCGCCACGAAGCCGAGGCCGTTGCTCAAGCCGAAGTGGTAAGCTTGGCGGCTGTGGCAGAAGAAGCTGTTGCCGCGCCGGTTGCCGTGGAAGCGCAGGCAGCCGATAGCGATACGCAGGCCGACAACAAGCGCAGCCGCAGCAACGAGCGCAACAGCCAGGAGCGCAACCGCAATCAGCGCGAGCGTCGCAACAACGGTAAAAAACGCAATATTCCCTCTGCCGCCAAAATCGAACAATATCTGATGATTGACGAGGCCGGTGACAAGGTGCGCAATGCCGTGGCGCATGTGTTTGGTGAAGCGGTTGAAGCGCCGGTGGCCGTGTCTGTGCCTGCCGCTGCCGTGGCTCAGCCCGAAGCGGTGCAGGAAACCGTGCAGATTGATGCCGCCACGCCTTTGCTGTTTGCGATTGAAGCTGATGAAGCACCCGCCCAAGCAGCGCCTGTTGCGGCAGATGAGCAAGTGATGGTCAGTGATGCAGCCGCCCAAGTGAAGCAGGCGGTGGCGCAGCTGTTTGAGCAAGCGCCGGTGGCTGCTGTGGATGAAGATGCCGTGCCGGTAGCACCGGTTGCCGTGGCGCAGCCGGAAGCCGCGGTGGCGGTGCGTGCTGATTTTGCAGGCTTCGATTTGGGTGGTTTGGTGCTGGTGCAAACCCGCGTGGAAGCGTTGGCCGCCGCTGCCGCTGCACCGCAGCCTGAAGCAGAGCCGGCATTGCGCCGCGCCGATTTGCCCAAAGCGGCGGCAGATGCCGCGCCGGATATGCCGCTGGTGCAGGTAGAAACCCGCCGCTAACCAAATAGTTTGCGGAAAAATCAAGCCCGGTTGCTTTGCAGCCGGGCTTTTTGTTGCAGAAAAACCCGCTGCGGCTTGTGGAAAAAAGGCGGCAGGCGGGCTTCGCGCCATGATGTTTCACGGCTTTGCGATATTGTTCAGACGGCCTTTGCGGCGGCGGGTAAAGCAGGCGTGCGGTGCGGCAGGGTTTGGTGACGCTGCCCAAGCCAAATCAGCCAAATTGCTTTACAATAGCATCCCAATATTATGTGATTTCCAGAGTGGTAATGAACGAAGCTGCCCATTTGCCCGCCGCCACCGGCGACGATTATCTGCTGCTCGGCCAATATGCCGAGCGCGCCTATCTCGAATACGCCATGAGCGTGGTAAAAGGGCGCGCGCTGCCTGATGTTTCAGACGGCCAAAAGCCGGTGCAGCGGCGCATTTTATATGCCATGAAAGACATGGGCCTCACGCCCGGTGCCAAGCCGGTGAAGTCGGCGCGCGTGGTGGGCGAGATTCTCGGCAAATACCACCCGCACGGCGATGCTTCCGCTTACGATGCGATGGTGCGTATGGCGCAGGATTTTACCTTGCGCTATCCGCTGATCGACGGCATCGGCAACTTCGGCTCGCGCGATGGCGATGGCGCCGCAGCGATGCGCTACACCGAAGCGCGGCTCACGCCGATTGCCGAATTGCTGTTGTCTGAAATCAATATGGGCACGGTAGATTTCGTGCCCAATTACGATGGCGCATTCGAAGAGCCGCTGCACTTGCCGGCGCGGCTGCCGATGGTGTTGCTCAACGGCGCATCGGGCATTGCCGTGGGCATGGCCACCGAAATTCCGTCGCACAATCTCACCGAAGTCACCCAGGCGGCGATAGCGTTGCTGAAAAAACCGGCCATGACGATTGCCGATTTGATGGCTTATGTGCCGGCGCCCGATTTTGCCGGCGGCGGTCAAATCATCACGCCGGCTGCCGATTTGCAGCATATTTACGAATGCGGCAAAGGCAGCGTGCGTGTGAGGGCGCGCTATGAAATCGAAAAACTGGCGCGCGGCCAGTGGCGTGTGGTGGTGGGTGAATTGCCGCCCAATACCAGCGCGCAGAAAATTCTGGCCGAAATCGAAGAGCAAACCAATCCCAAGCCCAAAGCGGGTAAAAAGCAGCTCAACCAAGATCAGCTCAACACCAAAAAGCTGATGCTTGACTTAATCGAAAAAGTGCGCGATGAGAGCGACAGCCAATCGCCCGTGCGGCTTGTGTTTGAGCCGAAATCGAGCCGCATCGAGCCGGAAAACTTCATAAACACTTTGATGGCGCAAACCAGCCTTGAGGGCAATGTGTCGATGAATTTGGTGATGATGGGGCTGGACAACCGCCCGGCGCAGAAAAATCTGAAAACCATTTTGCAGGAATGGCTCGATTTTCGCGTGATTACGGTTACACGCCGTCTGAAATTCCGCCTCGGCCAGGTAGAAAAACGCATTCATATTCTCGACGGCCGCATGATTGCTTTTTTGCACATTGATGAAGTGATTCGTGTGATTCGCGAGGCCGACGAGCCCAAGCCCGAATTGATGGCGGCTTTCGACCTCACCGAAATCCAAGCGGAAGACATTCTCGAAATCCGCCTGCGTCAGCTTGCCCGCCTCGAGGGCTTCAAGCTGGAAAAAGAATTAAACGAATTGCGCGAAGAAGAAGGCCGTCTGAATCTTTTGTTGGGCGATGAAGGCGAAAAACGCAAGCTTGTTATTAAAGAGATGCAGGCCGATTTGAAGCAGTTTGGCGATGCGCGCCGCACCTTGGTGCAGGAAGCCAGCCGCGCCACGCTCACGCACACCACCGCCGATGAGCCGATTACGCTGATTTTGTCGAAAAAAGGTTGGATACGCAGCCGCATCGGCCATGGCCTCGATTTGAGCCAAACCGCATTTAAAGAAGGCGACGGCTTGAAGCAGGTGCTCGAAGGGCGCAGCGTGTGGCCGGTGGTGGTGCTCGATTCGCTCGGCCGCACCTACACCTTGGATGCCGCCGAAATCCCCGGCGGGCGTGGCGACGGCGTGCCGGTGGGCTCGCTGGTCGAGCTGCAAAACGGCGCCGAAGTGGCGGCCATGATCAGCGGCCTGCCCGAGCAGCATTATTTATTGAGCAACAGCGGCGGCTACGGCTTTATTGCCAAACTGGCCGATATGGTGGGGCGCGTGAAGGCCGGCAAAGTGATGATTTCGCTGGAAGCCGGCGAAAAAGTGCTGCCGCCGCAAGCGGTGTTTACGGTGTCGTTGATCAACCCCGATTGTAAAGTGGTGTTGGCTTCCAGCGCCAACCGCTTGCTGGCATTTGCATTGGGCGAGCTCAAAGTGATGGCCAAAGGGCGCGGCTTGCAGCTGATGAATTTGGGTGAAGATGAAAAATTGGCGCACATCGCCGTGGTGAGCACGCCTGAATTTATGGTGGAGAGCGTGGGCAAGCGCGGCGCGGCTCGATGCGAGCGTCTGCGTATTCAGGATATTGAAAACAAGCGCGGCCGCAAAGGGCGCTTGCTGGAGATATCAGGCCGTCTGAAAGCCATTGGCGGCACGGATGCGGAATAGTTAAAAAACATGTACGATGTTATATGTCATATTGCATCCGAAAAATAAGATAAAAACACGGCCATAACGCGAAAAAGCAATGTGGCCGGGCAAAGTAGTGCAGATAAACTGTGGTTGGGGTTGGGCATCATGCTGATGCAGGCGCACACATACTAGGGAGTTACGCTTGATGAGCACAGTTGGTTTATTTTCAAAGCGGGATTGGGAAACACAGAGCGAACGGATTCCGGGGCTGATCAACATCGCCCGGATTGCCATTTTATTTTCTTTGCTGGTGATTCAGATTGCCGGCAATTATGCCGACAGCGACGGGCCTTTGGCGATTTTTCCGCCGGCCGAATTTTACAGCTGGGCGGCCGTGTATGGCGTGCTGATTTTGGTGACGGTGCTCAAGCCCGAATGGCAGCGGCAAACGCTGGATTTGCCTAATGCCAATGCCGTGGCCGACATCACCATGATGATGATACTCACCTATATGGCCGGCGGCATCGATTCGGGCTTCGGCATTTTGGTGCTGCCTTTTGTGGCCACATCCTGCCTGCTCAGCCACGGCCGCTACCCCATGCTTTATGCCAGCTATGCGGCCATGCTGATTGTGTTGACCATGTTTTTGCTCGGCCACATCAGCTTTATGCCGTTTGATGTAGCGCACCACAGCATCATCACCGCGGCCTTATTGATCGGCGCATGCTATTTAGTGGCCGCGCTCACGGCTTTTCTGGCTTCTTATCTGCAAGCGGCCACCGAATCGGCAAGTAAGCACCAGCTGGCCTACCGGCGCGTGAGCGGGCTCAACCGGTTGGTGCTCAACCGCGTGCAGGAAGCGGTAATCGTGATTGATGCGGCTCAGCGCGTGTGGCTGTTCAACCGCCAAGCCAAAACCTATTTTCCCGGCTTGGCTGTGGACAAACAGGAAAATGTGTTCGGCGATTTGGTGGGGCGTTGGCGGCATCAGCCCGATAAAGCTTTTGAAACCGATATCCATATTTTCCAACATGCCATGCATGTGCGCGCCGTGCCGCTGATTCAGGAGCAAACTGAGCTTCTGATGCTGTTTGTGCGCTCTTTGCGCGAAGTGGCGGCCGAAGCGCTGGCCACTAAGCTCGCTTCGCTGGGCCAGCTCACCGCCAATTTGGCGCACGAAATCCGCAACCCGATGTCGGCCATCCGCCATGCCAACGATTTGTTGCTGGATGGCGATGCCGATCCCACCAAAACCAAGTTGCACGGCATTATCGACAGCAATATCCAACGCATCGACAAAATGCTCGAAGATGTGTCGCTGCTCAATAAGCGCGACAGCATCAGCCGCGAGCCGATTAATCTGATGCAGTTTTGGTTGAAATTCAAGCAGGAATTCACCCTCAATAATCCCGATGCCATCGGCTGCATGCGCATGAATATGGATGGCAGCAACCTGAGCGTGTTGGCCGATCCGATGCATGTGCAGCAAATTATGTGGAATTTGTGCAACAACGCCTGGCGGCACAGCCGCAAAAGCGAAAACGCCATCACCGTGCTGATCAAGCCCAGCGGGCGCATGCATATTTCCATTGTGGTGGCCGACGACGGCCAGGGCGTGTCGCCCGATGTGCGCAATCATTTGTTCGAGCCTTTTTACACCACAGAAAAACAAGGCACGGGGCTCGGCCTTTATGTGGCGCGCGAATTGGCGCATGCCAACTTGGGGCAGCTGCACTACCATCCTGAAATGAACGGATTCGAGTTGATTTTACCGAAGGAAAACAATGAGCAAGCATAGCCTGCAAGACCCGGTGTTGGTGGTGGACGATGAAGCAGACATCCGCGATTTGATGGAAATGACGCTGATGAAAATGGGCTTGTCGGTAGAAACCGCCGTGGGCGTGACCGATGCCAAAGCCAAGCTCGACGACAACGATTATTCATTGGTGCTCACCGATATGCGCATGCCCGACGGCTCAGGCCTCGAGGTGGTGCAATATATCGACGAATTGATGCTCGACACACCGGTGGCGGTGATTACCGCATTCGGCAATGCCGATCATGCGGTGGAAGCGCTCAAAGCCGGCGCATTCGATTATCTGCAAAAACCCATCACCCTCTCGCAGCTGCGCTCATTGGTGAAATCGGCGGTGAAAGTGAACGAGCCGGAAGCAGAAGAAACTGCCAAACCTGCCGTTGCGGCGCCTGTACCTGACCCCGCACCTGTGCGACCCACGCCGGCACGCCCGATTTCAGAGGCTGCATCTGCGCCGTTGCGGGCCGCCGCTGCGACAGCCCCTGCTGCACCGCGCCGAGGCGTGGCCGGCGGCATCGACACCCCCATGAGCGTGCCGGCCGGTTTGCGCTCGCTCAAAGAGCGCTTCAGCAGCGGAGAATCGGCAGCCATACCTGCCTATGCCGATGAAGTCGGCGGCGACCCGGATATGCCGCGCCTTTTAGGCATGTCGCCGCAAATGGAAGAAGCGCGCCATTTGATCCGCCGCCTGGCGCACAGCAATGTGCCGGTGTATATCGCCGGCGAATCGGGCAGCGGTAAAGAGCAGGCCGCCCGCAGCATACACGAATTATCAGAGCGCGCAGGCGGCGCCTTTATCGCAGTAAACTGCGGCGCCATTCCTGAAAATCTGATGGAGAGCGAATTTTTCGGCTATAAAAAAGGCAGCTTCACCGGCGCCGATGCCGACAGACTGGGCTTTTTCCAGCATGCCGACGGCGGCACGCTTTTTCTGGATGAAGTGGCGGATCTGCCGCTGGCCATGCAGGTGAAGCTTTTGCGTGCGATTCAGGAAAAAGCGGTGCGCCGCATCGGTGATGCCCACGAAACCCAAATCGATGTGCGCATTGTTTGCGCCACCCATAAAAACCTTGAAGCGCTGGTGGCTTCGGGCGCTTTCCGCCAGGATTTGTATTACCGCCTCAACGTGGTGTCGCTGCACATGCCGCCGTTGCGCGAAATGCGTGAAGATTTGGGCGGCCTGATTATGCGGCTGCTCAACAAACACCGTATCGGCAACAGCAGCTACCGGCTCAGCCCTAAAGCGCAAGATGCGCTGCTGCATTACAGCTACCCGGGCAATTTCCGCGAGCTGGAAAATATTCTCGAGCGCGCCGTGGCGCTCACGGTGGGGCAGATTATCCAGTTGGAAGACCTGCAAATCCACAATGCGCATCAAGCGCAGCAAGAATCGCCCGGGCGGGCGGGCGCCTCATTTGATGCGCTGGCCGATCCGCAGCCGCAAATATCGCTTTCGGCCGGCGCGGCGGCAGTGGCGGATTTTATCCCGGGGCAAACGCAGATTCAGGATTATCTCGATGAAATCGAGCGGCGGATTATCGAGCAGGCGCTGCAACAAACGCGCTACAACCGCACCCAAGCGGCCAAATTGCTCGGCATCAGCTTTCGTTCGATGCGCTACCGCATGGAGCGGTTGGACATCAATTAATTTTTCAGACGACCTGATACCCATTCGAGTGTTGGGCAAAAACACAAACGCAAAAGCACAAACCCGCTGTTTCAGGCAGCGGGTTTGTGTTTCGGTTTTGAGTATTTGATGTAAAGGGAACAATCTGCTCGATACGCGCACTCCGGGTTGGCTTAACAGAAAAAAGATTAAAGTGTTTAATGGCCGGCAAGGATGAATGTCGGTTGAGTTGATTATACAAAAATAATAATAATTATCAATACTAATTAAAGAAGAAAGTTTGATTAAAATATAACATTTTGAAAATCAAAAAAATTATTTTCAGACGGCATCGCTGCTTGATGGCATTCATAGCCATTGCCAATCAAAACACACCCTTGCAGGTGAATGCCGTATAATCGGCACACGATTATTTCAACATTATTGTGCTTTTCATGCCGAATATTTATCAAACCGTGCAACACGATTTGCTCACCGCCAATGGTTTATCTGCCGAGATGCTGGCGCAAAGCCTGAGCCTGATTGGCAGCCGCCAAGTGGATTATGCCGATATTTATTGCCAGCGCACTGCTTTTGAGAGCTGGCATCTCGAAGAGGGCATGGTGAAATCGGGCAGCTTCCAAATCGATCAAGGCGTGGGCGTGCGTGCAGTGGCGGGCGAGAAAACCGCGTTTGCCTATGCCGACAGTCTCAATGCCGAAGCCATCGGCCGTGCCGCCGAGGCCGTGCGCGTGATTGGTGCGGCGGGGCGGCAGGCCGAAGTGCGCGTGCCCTCAGTGCGGCGCGGCAAACAGGTGCACGTCGTGGCCAATCCGATTGCCAGCCTTGATTCCGCCGCCAAAGTGGCGCTGCTCAATAAAGTGGAAGCGCTGGCCAAAGCCGCCGACCAGCGCATTGTGCAAGTGATGGCCGGGCTCACCTGTGAATACGATTTGGTGTATGTCGCCCGCCTCGATGGCAAACACAGCGCCGATATCCGCCCGCTGGTGCGTCTGAGCGTCACCGTGATTGCCAAGCAGGGCGAGCGGCGCGAGCAGGGCAGCGCCGGCGGCGGCGGGCGCTTCGATTTGGCTTATTTCGATGAAAAGCTGGTGGGCGAATATGTGCAAACCGCCGTGCAGCAGGCGCTGATTAATCTCGAAGCCCGCCCCGCCCCCGCCGGCGCGATGACGGTGGTGTTGGGCAGCGGCTGGCCGGGCGTGCTTTTGCACGAAGCCGTGGGGCACGGTTTGGAGGGCGATTTCAACCGCAAACAAACCAGCGCTTTTGCCGGCCGCATCGGCGAGCGCGTGGCCGCCAAAGGTGTCACCGTGGTGGACCAAGGCGACATTGCCGACAGGCGCGGCTCGCTCAATATTGATGACGAAGGCAACGCAACCGGCCGCACCGTGTTGATTGAAGACGGCATTTTAACCGGCTATCTGCAAGACGAAACCAACGCGCGCTTAATGGGCGTGGCGCCCACCGGCAACGGCCGGCGCGAGAGCTATTCTTCCGTGCCCATGCCGCGCATGACCAACACCTTTATGGAAAGCGGCAGCCACGAGCCCGAAGAAATCATCGCTTCTATCGATAAAGGGCTTTATGCGGTGAATTTCGGCGGCGGCCAAGTGGACATCACCAGCGGAAAATTCGTGTTCAGCGCATCGGAAGCCTGGTGGGTGGAAAACGGCAAGCTGCAATATCCGGTGAAAGGCGCCACCATTATCGGCAACGGCCCCGAAGTGCTGAAACACGTGAGCATGATTGGCAACAACAGCACGCTCGATGCCGGCGTGGGCGTGTGCGGCAAAGACGGCCAAAGTGTGCCCGTGGGCGTGGGTCAGCCCACCATGCGCATTGATGAAGGCTTAACCGTGGGCGGCCGCGAAGTGTAATCACTTTGCATGCCGGAATAAATGAATAGGCCGTCTGAAAGCTTTCAGACGGCCTATTCATTTGTGGTTGCGATGGCTTGATAATTAATACCAATCCAAAAAAATAACCTAACTTCGTTGTCTCGCCTTGCCGTACTA
>ERZ650312.967-NODE-967-length-16190-cov-22.106663_pt1 | contig 16190 bp, 14 predicted proteins | sample MGYA00376248_ERZ650312 | MGnify/ENA primary metagenome ERZ650312 (study PRJEB26733, sample SAMN07839316) | wastewater metagenome | biome: urban; feature: wastewater treatment plant; material: waste water | place: USA: North Carolina | collected 2016-07-28 ... | reverse complement strand
TTTTGTAACTTAATGTATTCACTTATTATCGTTTACGATTAAACATAATTTTCCCCTAAAAAGGTGTGCAAAGGTATTAATTTTTTTTGGAATTGAAAAACTTTATCAAGATTTAAACGTAAATTTAACCTTAAAAAATTAATTTTCAATCTCTTAATGACTTGTTGTTTCTGAAACTTGCCAGTAAATAATACCCCACAAATACTATAGAAAACTTAAAAACAGAAGGTAAAGCCTTTTCTAAATCAAAAATGAAAGCGCCAATCAGTACTAAAAAAATCATCGCGCCAAAAGAAATTCCTAGTTTTTTCGGCAAAGAAATAACGGGATTGTCTAAATAAAAAGCCATTCCCCAAGCTAATCCGAAAGCAAAACTGTAAAAAAGTTCTAGCCATAATCCGCCACTTTCTAGTAAAAAATGATTGATTAAAAAACTGATTAAGGTTCCTGCTATCGTATATAATAAAGCTCTCTTCATGTTTTAAAATTTTTACAAAAATACTTAATTTTTCAATTCTCGGGATTTTTCTATCTTTGAGACCTATCGAAAAGTTATTTATGGAAACCCAAAAATATCAACCTAACAATAAGGTAAGAGTAGTTACAGCAGCCTCACTTTTTGACGGACATGACGCTGCCATTAACATTATGCGAAGAGTGATTCAAGGAACAGGATGCGAAGTTATTCACCTTGGTCATGATAAATCCGCAGAAGAAGTAGTAAACTGTGCTATTCAAGAAGATGCAAACGCTATTGCACTTACGTCTTATCAAGGCGGTCACAATGAATATTTTAAATACATCTATGATTTACTTCGTGAGAAGAACTCTCCTCAAATCAAAATTTTTGGTGGAGGTGGTGGAGTAATTCTTCCCGAAGAAATTAAAGATTTAATGGAGTACGGAATCGACAGAATTTATTCTCCAGATGATGGTAGAGAAATGGGATTGCAAGGAATGATTGATGATTTGGTTCAAAAATCTGATTTTGCTACAGGCGAAAATATCACCGTTTCTGATATCGAAAATATCAAATTTGAAGATGCTAAATCTATCGCGCAAGTGATTTCTGCCGTGGAAAACTTCTCAGATGAGAAACCAGAATTGGTTGAAGCATTAAAAGAAAAAGCAAAACATTTCAATATTCCCATCATCGGGATTACAGGAACTGGAGGCGCTGGTAAATCTTCGTTAACAGATGAATTGGTGCGTAGATTTTTAAGAGCAAACGCAGATAAAAAAATTGCGATTATTTCTGTAGACCCTTCTAAAAAGAAAACGGGAGGCGCGCTTCTCGGCGATAGAATCAGAATGAATTCCATCAATGATTCTAGAGTTTACATGCGTTCTATGGCTACTCGTGAGAACAATGTTTCGGTTTCGCCTTACATTCATTCTGCATTAGATGTTCTTAAAATTTCTAGTCCAGATATTATCATTTTAGAAACTTCGGGAATTGGTCAATCTGGTTCAGAAATTACTGAAATTGCAGATGTTTCTATGTATGTAATGACGCCAGAATATGGTGCTTCTACTCAGTTAGAAAAAATTGATATGCTGGATTATGCAGATTTAATCGCATTAAATAAATCTGACAAAAGAGGAGCTTTAGATGCGATTCAAGCGGTGAGAAAACAGTTTCAGCGTAACCACCAATTGTGGGAAAAGCCATTAGAAGAAATGCCAGTTTTTTCTACGAAGGCAAGTCAGTTTAACGATTGGGGAACTACCGCTTTGTACAATGCATTGATTGAAAAAGTAAATGCTAAATTCACTTCATTAGATCTAAAATCATACGAAGAACAAAACGTTTCGGAAGAATCTACCATTATTCCACCGAAAAGAGTTCGTTATCTTTCTGAAATCGTAGATAATAACAAAAACTACGATAAACAAGTTGAGGAACAAGCACTAATCGCTAAAAAAATGTATCTCATCGATGGTGCTAAAGCACTGATTACAGATGATGAACATACTACTGATAAACTTGAAAAAGTTTTCCTAAAAATCAAAAAAGAACTTTCGGAAGAAAACAGGTTGTTCCTTCAAGGTTGGCATCATTTCAAAGAAGAAATGCAGCAAGATACCTTCTCTTATTTGGTTCGTGGAAAAGAAATTAAGGTAGAAACCAAATACGAATCACTTTCTCATCTTAAAATTCCAAAAATTGCTTTGCCAAAATTCCAAGATTGGGGCGATTTAATCCGTTGGAAAGGTCAGGAAAATGTTCCGGGAGCTTTTCCTTACACTTCGGGAATTTATCCATTCAAAAGAACGGGAGAAGATCCTACCAGAATGTTTGCAGGTGAAGGTGGTCCAGAACGTACCAACAGAAGATTCCACTATGTTTCGGCGGAAATGCCTGCGAAAAGACTTTCTACAGCGTTTGATTCTGTGACTTTATATGGTCAAGATCCTGCTTTTCCACCTGATATTTACGGAAAAATTGGAAATGCGGGAGTTTCTATCGCGACTTTAGATGATGCTAAAAAATTATATTCAGGTTTTGATTTAATCAATGCATTGACTTCAGTGTCGATGACGATTAACGGGCCAGCTCCAATGTTGTTGGCGTTTTTTATGAATGCAGCCATCGATCAAAATGTTGAAAAATATATTAATCAGGTTGAGGCAGAGGTTAAGGCAGAGTTTGAGAACAAGGTCGAGGCAAAGTTGAAAGAAAAATACGATGATAAAGGCTTAAAAAGACCAGTTTATAACGGTAATTTGCCAGAATCTAATAATGGTTTAGGTCTTAAATTGCTTGGTTTAACTGGTGATGAAATTGTAGATGCGGAAACATACCAAAAAATAAAAGCAGAAACCATCGCAACGGTTCGTGGAACGGTTCAGGCAGATATTCTGAAAGAAGATCAAGCGCAGAATACTTGTATTTTCTCTACGGAATTTGCCTTGAGATTAATGGGAGATGTTCAGGAATATTTCATTCAAAATAAAGTAAGAAATTTCTACTCGGTTTCTATTTCTGGTTATCACATTGCTGAAGCTGGCGCGAACCCAATTTCTCAGTTGGCTTTTACTTTGGCAAACGGTTTCACTTATGTGGAATATTATTTGAGCCGAGGAATGAATATCAATGATTTTGCACCGAATTTATCGTTCTTTTTCTCTAATGGAATCGACCCAGAATATGCGGTAATCGGTAGAGTAGCGAGAAGAATTTGGGCAAAAGCAATGAAACTTAAATATGGAGCTGATGAAAGAAGCCAAATGTTGAAGTACCACATTCAAACTTCTGGTCGTTCACTTCACGCACAAGAAATTGATTTTAACGATATCAGAACTACGCTTCAAGCGTTGTACGCAATTTATGACAACTGTAACTCGCTGCATACCAATGCTTATGATGAAGCGATTACCACGCCAACCGAAGAATCTGTACGTAGAGCAATGGCGATTCAGTTGATTATCAACAAAGAATTAGGTTTAGCGAAAAATGAAAATCCGCTTCAAGGTTCTTTCATTATTGAAGAATTGACGGATTTGGTAGAAGAAGCAGTTTATGCAGAATTTGACAGAATTACAGAACGTGGAGGAGTTCTAGGAGCTATGGAAACCATGTATCAGCGTTCTAAAATTCAGGAAGAATCGATGCATTACGAATGGCTAAAACATACAGGAGAATATCCAATTATTGGTGTGAATACTTTCCTCGGAAAAGATGGTTCGCCTACAGTTTTACCGGGAGAAGTAATTCGTTCTACTGAAGAAGAAAAGCAATTGCAGATTCAGAATTTAGAGAATTTCCAGAAATCCAACGAAGATAAAACTCAAGAATGGTTGCATAAATTGCAATTGGCTGCCATCAATCAGAAAAATTTATTCGAAGTGATGATGGAAGCGGTGAAATATTGTTCTCTTGGACAAATTACCAACGCACTTTTCGAAGTAGGCGGAAAATACAGAAGAAATATGTAATTTCGACTTTGCTCAACTACCGATTATCACGACAATAAAAAAACTCCAGAAATTTTCTGGAATTTTTTTGTTGTAAGGATTATTCTATTTTGTTTTCAAAAATTTCTTTGAAAAAGATGCATCCGAAGAAGTGAAAATATAAACTCCTTTTGGAAGCTCAGATATGTCTAGAGTATTTTTCATTTCTCCTTTTTTAATAAGCTTACCAGAAGCATTGTACAGATTGTATTTTAGAGGCGTTTTTAAGTTTTTGAGAATTAATTCATTTTGAGATTCAGAAAGATATAGATTGCCTTCATTTTTTTGAATATCATTTACGGATAGAGCAGAGGTTTCATACACTTTTATATCATCAAACATTGCTCTAGCTGTTCCTGCATTTCCTGCTAATAATTGTAAATGTATAGGAGTAACGGTAGGTTCTAAATCAAATTCTGTATAATCTTGACTGTTGTAAATTCCCGTCATGAGATTTCCATCGATATATACTTTGGCTTTTTTGGTGTTTAAATTATGTTCAATTTTGATGTGATACCAAGTGTTAGGTTGGTAATTAACCATTAACAAATATCTAGGGCCAAAACTTCCCTTATAAGAAGTGATTTCAATTTGTCTAATTCCTCCAGAACTTGTAAACTCTAATCTTGAAACTCTAGTTCCCCAAGTTCCGATGTTTAAATCTCCAATTCCAATTCCCGCAGAAAGCCCATTTGCGGCTAAATCTACATTAATAAAAGTTTCTACCGTTACCAATTGTGGAAAAGTAATTGTTCTATAGAGTTCTGCAGACCAGCCACCTGCTCCTTCTAGTTGTAGAGATTGTGCACCATTTTTCACTACAGTATTTACCACTTTTTGATTTGCAGTTCCTGTTCCGTTATATTTAATGGTGTAACCAGAAGGTAAAGTTCCTAAAGCATCAGTTTCAAAACTGTCATTTACCAAGAATTGAGAAGGTAAAGAATAAAAAACCAATGCTAAAATCAGAGAAAATAATTTTGTTTTCATGTCTGTAAAATTGGTATTTAAAGTTACAAACTATTAAACAAAATGTTCAACTTACATGTTGCAATTAATAAATAAACATGACAAGAATCATTATATAATTAAACTTTTCAATGAATATTTTGCACTGAAAATTGGTGAATTTTACAACTGACTTGCAATTCCTTCTACAAAGGTTTTGGTGAAATCTTTGTTCATGGCTTTTCGGTGTTCAAATTTTGGAATTACTAGATTTTCAGTAAGTTGTTCTGTGGTTTTTCCTTCGGCGAGAGATTTTTTAATAAAATCTGCGCTGGCTTCTAAGAAATTTCTCATTTCGGTGAGATTTTCTAGATTTCCTTTTGTGAGATTTTTATCTGGAGCATGTCCGAAAATAAATAAAGTGTCTTTGTCAAAAGTAGAAATGGCTTTTTCTAAAACAGAAATCCAACTTCTAAAATTAGAACCATCTTTTACGCGATAAACAGGAATCATGTTGATGAACATTAAATCTCCCATGTGAACCACATTGTCTTTTTCGAAATGATACATCGCGTCACCAAACGTATGTCCCGCTCCGAAATGATAAGCGGTTACTCTTTCTCCACCAGATTTGATGAGGTATTGGTCTTCAAATAAAATATTGGCGTAAACTTGTTTGTCTACATTTTTAGCGAGTTCTGCTGCATTTTTCTGCAATTCTGGAACATTCTTTTGTGCCACAATTTTTTGAGTCAAATCTTTAAAAGCGAAATTTCCTGCAGTGTGATCTCCGTGATGATGCGTGTTGCAAAGAAACTCAATCGGTTTTCCTTTGACTTGAGAAATAGAGTCAATTAAAGGTTGAATAAAATCTGGAAATTGAGCATCAATGACTACAAATGAATCTTTGGTTTCTAACAAACCTACGGTTCCGCCACGATTGGTGAAACTGCTTACATTTCCTCTGATTTTAGAAACCTCGCCTTTTAAAGGAAGTAATGCATTGTAAATGTTTCTTTGTGAAGTACAAGCCAACAGTTGAGGTAAAAATGCTACACCTAAAGTTGCGCCAAGAGAAGTGGTAAGAAATTCTTTGCGATTCATGATTTTATTTTTCACGAATTTAATTATTTATACGTTAAATAGTCTTAAAATTTAAAATTTTTATTCATAGAATAATATCTTTGTCTTTTTAACATAATAATTAAATGAGAGGAGAACAAAACATTATTAACGACTTAAAAAACTGGAAGGAACTCATCAAACCTTATGCTACACCTGAAGTAAAATTAGCAAGAAAAGAGGTTTGGAAAACGGTTTTACCTTTCGGTTTGCTTTTTATAGCGGCAGCCATAGTTTATGAATTTCAATTTTGGGGCGCTTTAGGAATTTGCTTTTTGGCAGGATTATTTTTAACCAGAATTTTTATTATTCAGCATGATTGCGGGCATCAATCTTTTTTTCCAGACAGAACTAAAAATGATAGAACAGGATTTCTAATGAGTTTGATGACGTGTATTCCATACAAATATTGGGCGCGTTCTCATAATCATCATCACGCACATCAAGGTCAATTAGATACCAGAACCATCGGAGATGTTACCTTGTTGACGGTGAGAGAATACAACGAACTTTCTAATTGGGGAAAGATTAAATACAGAATTTATCGTTCCGTTCCTGTAATGTTTGTTTTGGGACCGATTTACTACATTTTTATTCACAACAGAATTCCTTTTATCAAATTTAAAGGTTGGGAAAAAGAGCGTTTAACGCTGTTGAGAACTAATTTATACTTATTAGGATTTTTTGCCATTTTAGGAGTGATTTTAAGCTTGCCGACTTTTGACCTTATCGAAGGATTCAAAAAATTAGCACTTTTATATATTCCTATCCTTATCACGTTTGCGTTTACAGCGATTTGGTTTTTTTACATGCAACATCAGCACGACCCAAATTACAAAGCATGGAAAGAAGATTGGCAATATCTTTTAGCAGCAATTAAAGGAAGTTCTTATTATAAATTGCCAAAAATTTTCAACTTTTTCACAGGAAATATTGGGTATCATCACATTCACCATTTGGCTCCGAAAGTTCCTTTCTATAAATTAGAAAAATGCAGCAAGGAGAATCCTATTTTCCAAAAATATGTGACGACTATTACGTTATTAAGCAGTGTAAAATATGCTTTTTATACACTTTGGGACGAAGAAAATTACAGAATGATTACCTTCAGACAACTGAAAACCATTCCTGTAAAAGCATAAAATTATTTCACATGATATTTTAACCTTCAAGATTTTCTTGGAGGTTTTTTGTTGAGGTTAAAGAAAAGCCCTACAAAAGATTTTGTATCTTTGAAAAGACAAATTCAGGAGGATGAAAGACGTAAAAATAGAATTCAGAAAACCAATGTATCCCGTAAATCCAGAATTGATGGATTATTTGGAAAAAAATCATCGACTTACCAATATCAGATTTTATTATGATGATTTATTGCGTTTTTCAGATTATATGCCCGTTCATGATAAAGAAGGCAAGGACACACTTTGGCTCAATGTGTATTACCCAGAATTTGAACACGCCGAAATCGAAGCTAATCTTAACAAAATTTACACGCTTTTACATTCTGATGGAGATGTAGATGTACTTCCTTTTTTGAAGGTAGATTCTATTCATTTTTGTACGTTTGGGAATTCTAAACCGTTCAGAATTAGAGTAAGAAACATTCTGAATGATAATTACACCAATTTTTACATCAAAAAAGCAGATGCTTCTAGGATTTATGGACTGGAACTAGAAGAAATTTTGTCTCCAAATCGTATTAATTTCCTTTTGTACAAAGACACTTTAATCGAAGAACATATTTTAGGAATTCCTGGAGATGTCTTTATAGAAAAGCATTTAGACCAATGTTCACCTCAAGAAAAAGCTCAAATTGCCAAAGAATTTGTGAAATTTAACGAAAGATGTCTTATTGGTTTACTCGGAGATATGCGTTCTTACAATTACGTGGTGATTCCTGCGCATGATTTTGACCAAGTGGTGTATAGAATTCGTCCGATTGATTTTGACCAACAATGCTACGAAGGAAATCTCAAAATTTATCTGCCTCAATATTTCAAAGAAAATAAAAAAATGGTAGAAATGGTTTATGATAGACTTAAACCCAATTCCATCGAACAATACCGAAAAGAAGTTCGTTCTGCTATTGCAAAACGCGCCAGTACAGACGGAAGGTTGCCTCATTTGTTAGAAATTATGAAAAGAGATGAGATTTCTAAACCAGAACATGTAGAAGAATTGAAAGCAGGTTTGCATAAACTTACTTATAGCATTCAGTTCAAAAAATGTGAATCTATGGGCGAAATTCTAGAAACTGGACTCAATTTCGTGATTAGAAATTATAATAATTCTAACGTGAGATAGCTTTATTTCTAAAGAAAAAAAATCTCTACATTTGCCCTATGCAAGCCGAAAAAATCATTTTGGGAATTGACCCGGGAACTTCTGTAATGGGTTTCGGAATAATTTCTGTTCATAAAGGAAAAATGAAACTCATTGCCATTGATGAATTGGTAATGAAAAAAGAACCCAATCATGAAACGAAACTCAAAAGGATTTTTGACAAAACTTTAGCTTTAATAGACGAATTTCATCCAGACGAAGTTGCTCTAGAAGCTCCATTTTTCGGGAAAAATGTGCAATCTATGCTCAAACTAGGACGAGCACAAGGTGTGGCAATGGCTGCAAGTCTTCATCGTGATATTCCTATCACCGAATATTCTCCCAAAAAAGTAAAAATGGCGATTACGGGAAACGGAAACGCTAGTAAAGAACAAGTTGCAGGAATGCTGCAAAATCTTCTTGCGATGAAAGAATTTCCTACCAAATATCTAGATGCTTCTGATGGTTTAGCAGTGGCGGTTTGTCACAGTTTCAATTTGGGAAAACCTGAAAATGATAAAAATTACACGGGTTGGGCAAGTTTTTTAAAACAAAATCCTGATAGAATTAAGTAAGCAACACGATTCCGTTTTTCTACAACTACAGACCCGCTTTTTGCACTCGCTTTTTTATACAATTAGCCAAAGCAAGTTCCACGAAAATTGTATAAAAAGAGCTCAAACAAATGCTACAATCGGGGCTAAATTTCACGGGAAGTTTTTCTTTTCACTTTTCTAAACTACCAAGTCTTCAAAAGTTATAAATTTTTGAATCTACCCTTGATTGCTTCGTTCCTCGCAATGACTAGGGAATTTTGAAAATGTTCTTTATTTTGAAAACAATTGACGCTCGCTTCGCTCGCGCCATTTTCTATAAAATTTAAAAAACGAAAATTGTAAATTAAATTTATAATCCACAGACATTCAGTCAGATAAAATTGTAAAATCATTTTACAAGTATTTTACTGTGTAAAACCTAATACTATTCGTAACATTGTTGCGTTATTATTCGACCAATCAAAAAATATTCCTATGGAAAATAAAACGCAAACTCCAGATAAAAATATTCCTACCAAAAGTGGAATATATCACCAAATGAACGGATTTCAGAAATTTCTGATGATGTGTTCTGGTTCTAATCTACATATTTTACAAAAATCTCCTAGCGAATGGAATAAATACGCAGGAATTGGCGGAATTGTACTCTTTACCGCAGTTTTTGCTACACTTTCTGCAAGTTATGCCATGTTTACGGTTTTCGAAGATGTTTGGATTTCGGCTGGATTTGGGATTTTATGGGGACTCATGATTTTTAATCTCGATAGATATATTGTCTCTTCCATTAAAAAAACGGGTAGTTTTTGGAATCAATTTTTCATGGCAGTTCCGCGTTTGATTTTGGCAACTTTTCTCGGAATTGTGATTTCAAAACCTTTGGAATTGAAAATTTTTGAAAAAGAAGTCAATAAACAATTCAATACCATTATTCAAAGAAATAAAACCGAATTGCAGAAAACCATGAATGGTAGAATTTTGCAACAATCTGGTCCTTTTGCAGAAGAAAAACAGAAAATTCAGAAACAAATTGCAACTTATCAAGCTTCTTATGATTCTGCTGCGGTGGAATTAGAAAAAGAAATTCTAGGAACAAAAACGGGATTAACTTCAGGAAAAGTAGGCTTCGGAACGAATGCTAAAAGAAAATCTGAATTGAAAGAACAGCGCAGAAAAGATTTAGAAAATTACCAAAAACAAATGGAGCCGAGATTGAAATATTTGGATTCTCAAATTTCTGGAGTGTATCAAAATCTACAAACCGAACAGAAAAATTCTGAACAAGCCGAAAATAAATTTGATGGTTTTGCTGCGAGATTACAAGCACTTTCGGAATTAGGAGATACTAATTCTATCATGGCTCTTGCCTCATTTTTCATTATGATGATGTTTATTACGCTAGAAATTTCGCCTGTTTTGGTGAAGTTAATTTCTTCAGTTGGACCTTATGATTATCTTCTAGACAAAACCGAAAACGATTACCGACTGTATTCTAAAGAAAAGATTGAAAAAGGAAATGCCGCTACAGATTTTAGAATAGAGAATTTTAAAAATAATCTGGGAAAATAAAATTTCGAAAACCTGCGATAATTCAGCCGCATAAAATTTCTGGAAGTTTTTTCAAGTGATAATTTTGCATCGTCAAATTATATATGAAAAGTGCTATGCAGAATTCGGGAAAAAGATGGTTTATTGCCGTAATGGCGACCTTAGTACATCTGTGTTTAGGAACAGTTTACGCGTGGAGTTTTTTCCAGAAAACCGTCTCCGAAACTTTTGGTTGGAGCAATTCAGAAACAGCTTGGGCATTTAGTTTAGCCATTTTTATGTTGGGTGTCACTGCAAGTTGGGGCGGACAAAATTTACAGAAATTTGGGCCCAGAAAATTAGCGTTAATAGGAGCATTTCTCTACGCTTTCGGTTATATTATTTCCTATTTTGCTTTACAAAACGAAAGTTTGTGGCTGCTGTATTTCGGTTACGGAATTGTAGGCGGAATTGGTTTAGGTTTGGCTTATGTAACGCCAGTTGCTACGGTTTCTAAATGGTTTCCAGATAAGCAAGGCTTAGTAACGGGAATGGTAGTAATGGGATTTGGATTGGGCGCTTTGCTCATGTCAAAACTTTTGGCACCGATTTTTTTAGAATATTTTGAAAAAGATTTAGCCAAAACTTTCCTTGCAATTGGGATTACTCTTTTGGTTCTTCTTCCGTTTTTTGCCAATTTTCTGAACTTGCCAACAGAAGAAAAATCGACAGAAATTTCAGCCGAAAAATTAAGTGCTACCAAAGAAATTCTCTCTCCCAATTTTATTTTCATTTGGTTGATTTTCATGTTTAATGTAGTTGCAGGAATGATTTTTATATCGTTTCAATCTCCTTTATTACAAGACTTATTGAAAGCCGAAAACGTAAATATAGACACCGCAACGCTAGAAAAAAGTGGAGCTACGTTAATTGCAATTAGTGCATTATTCAATGGTTTAGGAAGATTTTTCTGGGGAAGTATTTCAGATAAATTAGGAAGAGTAACCACTTTCAGATTATTACTTTTGATAGAAATGGGCGTTTTTGCTTCATTGATTTTTATTAAATCACCCATTTTATTTTCTGTAGGAGTTTGTTTGATTTTACTTAATTATGGAGGAGGTTTCGGCGTTTTACCGTCTTTAATTAAAGATTTTTTTGGAACAAAACTGATGCCGATAGTTTACGGAGCAGCACTTACAGCTTGGGGAGTTGGTGGAATTTTAGGCCCACAAATCACCGCTTACATGAAAGACCATTTCTCTGAAGATGCAGGATTATATGCCTATAAAGTAGCTTTGGTTTTAATAGCTTTGGGAATTGGGTTATCGTTTTTTGTGAAAAATAAAAAAGCTCAATAAAAATTGAGCTTTAGAATATCAGTTCATCAATTGACTGTATTTTTTTCTATTTTCCCACAAAATCCAAAGTAAAATTACCGCGAAAACCAATCCTGGAACAATTCCGGCAGGATCATGGTGAAAATGATGCGCTAAAATCCCAATAATAATTGGTAACATAACTAATGCACCAACTGCTCTTGTTTTTGGAAGTAATACTAAAAGTCCTCCTACAATTTCTGTAATCGCAATGAGAGGCATTAACCAACCAATTTTGCCAAAAGCATTGAACATTTCTAGTTGTTCTGGAGTTAGTTTTGGCGTTGGCATAAAGTTGAAAAATTTATTTGCCCCGAAAATAATCATTCCCACTCCGAAGAGAATGCATAAAATGTTGTAAACTGTTTTCATATAATTTAATTTGATGTGAAGTAAAGATATAAAAAAATCTCTCAAAAATTTTTGAGAGATTTCTATTTTAAAGTTTCTAAGAATTATAGTGAATAATTCGGAGCTTCTTGCGTAATAATTACATCGTGAGGATGAGATTCTTTCAATCCAGAACCTGTAATCATCACCATTTTTCCGTCTTTTTGTAAAGTTTCGATATCTTTTGTTCCGCAATAACCCATTCCAGCTCTGATTCCACCAGTTAATTGGAAGATTACGTCTTCTAATTTTCCTTTGTATGGAACTCTTCCTTCAATTCCTTCTGGAACAAATTTTTTGGCTTCACTTTGGAAATATCTTTCTTTTCCACCACGTTTCATAGCAGAAAGACTTCCCATTCCTTGATAAGATTTGAATTTTCTACCTTGGAAAATAATTTCTTCACCTGGCGCTTCTTCCGTTCCTGCTAAAAGTGAACCTAGCATTACTGCACCAGCTCCAGAAGCGATGGCTTTTACAATATCACCAGAAAGTTTAATTCCACCATCTGCAATTACGGCTACATTATATTCTTTAGCTTTTTCGTAAACGTTATAAATCGCCGAAAGTTGAGGAACACCAACTCCAGCTACAACTCTTGTAGTACAAATAGAACCAGGACCAACTCCTACTTTTAATACGTTAGCTCCAGCTTTAATTAAAGCTTCAGCTGCATCTGCAGTAACAATGTTTCCGCCTACAATATCTAAATCTGGGAAAGCATTTCTAATTTCTGTAATTTTATCAAGAACACCTTTAGAATGACCATGCGCTGAATCTACTGCGATAATATCTACACCAGCTTCTACTAATGCAGCAACTCTAGTCATTGTGTCATCTCCTACACCAACTCCAGCTCCTACGATTAATCTTCCGTTTTGGTCTTTATTGGCTTGAGGATATTCTAATTGATTGTCGATATCTTTTATGGTAATTAATCCTACTAAATGATTTTCTGAATCTACAATCGGAAGTTTTTCTATTCTGTTTTTAAGCAAAATTTCTTTGGCTTGCTCTAAGTTGGTAGATTTATCAGAAGTGATAAGATTTTCTTTGGTCATCAATTCTTCTACTTTTGCAGAAAGATTTTCTTGATATTTTACATCACGATTGGTGATGATTCCAATTAATTTATTGTCTGTATCTACTACTGGAAGTCCAGAGATTTTATATTTCGCCATAAGTTCCTTAGCTTCAGCTAAAGTATGATCTTTAGAAAGCGTAACAGGATCAGCAATCATTCCGTTTTCTGAACGTTTTACACGGTTTACTTGTGCAGCTTGTTCTGGAATAGGCATATTTTTATGAATAAAACCTAAACCTCCAACTCTGGCAATAGCAATCGCCAAATCTGCTTCTGTAACCGTGTCCATCGCTGCGGAAACGATAGGAACATTAAGCGTGATTTTGTCTGAAATTCTAGATTTAAGAGAAACTTGATTGGGTAAAACTTCTGAGTAAGAAGGGATAAGAAGCACATCATCAAAGGTGATGGCGGTTTCTACGATTTTGTTGTGAATAGACATCTTTACTTTCTTTGCAAAATTAAACGTTTTTTTTTAATCATGAAAATTAAATTTTCTTAATAAAAAAGCTTCCTAAATTTTAGGAAGCTTTGTATCGTATTAATTCCTGTTTTTTACAATAATCCAGTTTTTATAAGTAACCTTAGTGTTGGTATCAGGCTCTGTCCATTCTAAAACATACCAATATGTTCCCGTGATAATGCTTCTTCCGTTTTCTGTTCCATTCCAAATGTAATTGGATTGTTTTTCGCTAGAATACACTTTTTTACCAAATCTATCAAAAATAGAAATTTTCACGTCTTTTTTCACTCGTAAATCTGAGTAATCTAGGACGTCATTTATTCCATCACCATTTGGAGTAATGGCATTGATAAGATTAATAATGGAAAATTCATATTCTATAGGAGTACAAATATTAGTGTCTCGTACATAGACTTTTTGTACGCCACGTCTTAAATTATCAAAGAAATTGGATTTTTGCCAATTGATTTGGTCTAGAGAATATTCATAGGGTGCAGTTCCACCAGAAACATTTACGGTAATGCTGTTTCCTTGTTCTATCACGCTGTCAATTACAGGGTCTACTGCTTCTGAAATCGTAAAAGATTGCTTGTAAACACAACCATTTGTAGAAGTAAGTTCTACAGAATGCGTTCCTACTCCATAAGTAGCGGTTTGTAATGTAGCACCTTCAGTTCCGTTGCTCCACTTATAATAGGTGAAACCAGTACCAGCGTCTACAACAGTAGTTGTATTCTTACAAATTGTTTTATTTTGAAGAGTAGTTGAAGCTTTTGGAGTTTTAATATTTACGGTAACTTTTGCCCAATTCGGACAAGAATTTGCTTTATCGAATCTTAAGAAATAAGTTCCGGTTGAAGTAATATTTTGTGTACTCGAAATAGGATTGACATTATTTTTCGCATCATTTTCAGAGTTGAAATAAGTGATGGAAACGCTATTATCCGTGGTAAAGAAAGATTCAAATTTTTAAGATTTACAGATTTTATATCATCAAAATCATCATCACAAATAGAAGGAGGTGTAGCCTCATTTGTTAAAAGATTTAGCGTAGTTCCTAATTTAAATTCAATAGGTTGAATTTCTGGAGCACAAACACCATTTTCTACTCTTACATAAATGGTAGTGTCTGTATTGTAAGACCAATTATTGGGCAAAGTATTGGCATTTCCAAGAGTAGCGTCTGTTAAATTTTGATAATATTTTACTACAAATTCTGGTTTGTAATTGGTAATAATAGTAGCATTTAAGTCATCTAATTTAATGGGGATATTTCCGTCAAAATTAGTATCGCAATTCGTGAATGTTTTTGGGGCTACTTTAGCTTTTTCAATGTATTCTACGGTGATAGCGCCTCTTAAATTACAGCTAGAAGATGAAATATTCACTTCATATCTGCCTTCCGAAGTTACAGTATAAGTTGCAGAAGTTTCTCCAGTTAATATATTTCCGTTTTGATACCATTGATACGTTGCGCCAGAAACAGTAGCATCTAAAGTTAAAGTACTTCCTTCACAAAGCGGATTATTGGTTGAAATCAATCTGTCTGGTCCTAAATCTTTACTGCCGACAAAACTTCCAGCTTTTAGAATCACTCCAGAATCGTATAAACCGTTTCCTTGGTCTGCAATCACGAGTTTTATGTGATATTTAGTACCGGGAATTACGTCTGTTTCTGCGGTGAGAATAGCAGTTTGTCCGTTAAAACTTGTGGGACTTCCATTGGGATTGTAATGTCCAAAATATTGTGAATTGCTTTCTTGGCATCTTCCACCTGGTCCTCTTACCGTTTCAGAAGTGATAGGGGTGTTGGTGTTAGGAACTAGAGCTAAATTTTTATAATTGGAGTCTGTAGTTTTTTTAATTAAAAATGCAAATCCATCTGTATAACCGCAAGTTCCAGGATCACCTTGTCTTAAATACTGTTCCGAAAGAAACATGTAATCAAAACTAATTTTATTGGTATTCGGAATAAAATCAAATTCCAAAATAGTAGCATTGGTAGTATTAGAAATTCCTGCAGCAGTTTCTAAATCATTGTCTCCATTCCATCCAGAATTATTTCCAAAACTTTGAATTCCTGTAAATGAACCAGGAGAATTGGCAGCATCTCCAGAAGTAAGAAGAATTCCTTCGCTTATTTCGAATCCAGAACTATTGGCATTTACATATCCATAACTTTTTATTCCGCCAGAATTGTAACCAGTTACTGAAACATTAGACACAGATAAACAAGTGTTATTGGTGCCAATAAGCTTATCCACTAAGTCATTTGCCGTAAAAGAAGTGTTTACATTAATGTATTGAGCATTAATGAACGTGATGAATAGTAATAATATGAAACTAAGATTCTTAGATGAATTCATTTTTTATAAATGGACAGCAAATTTACTTTATTATTATCAAAAAATGCATAAAAAAACTCTGTAAGAATTTCTTACAGA
>ERZ650312.966-NODE-966-length-16191-cov-6.553669_pt1 | contig 16191 bp, 9 predicted proteins | sample MGYA00376248_ERZ650312 | MGnify/ENA primary metagenome ERZ650312 (study PRJEB26733, sample SAMN07839316) | wastewater metagenome | biome: urban; feature: wastewater treatment plant; material: waste water | place: USA: North Carolina | collected 2016-07-28 ... | reverse complement strand
TGGTGCATGAACTGGAGCAGGACGATGCCAAGCTGGAAGCGACTGCACAGAGCAAGGCGGGCATGAGCCTTGCAGCGTTGGAAAATGCACTGGCCGATGCCATGTACGCCAACGCCGCAGCCGGCAAGATCAACACCGAAGCCTATGGCCTGAACAAGGACGAGATGGCATCGGTGATGGCTGCCACCATCAAAACGTATCATCTGTCCAGCGCCGTTACCGACCTGGGCTATGAGACGAACGCCGCAGGCGTTGTGACCGCCGTTACCTTTACCGGCAGCTCCGGCATGACCTCTGCGATGGAGTCCATGACCAACAGCGATGATGAAGTGATTGCGCAGCAGGCTGACAGCTACGCACAGGCTTACGTTGCTGAAAACTCCGATACCTTTGCGGCCAGCGCCGCTGCGGACGGCCATACCTATGGCGAGCCGAAATGGTACTGGAATGACACCAACCCGGAGGATGGCCACACCCATACCTGGAAGGAAACCCCCGATGGTTACTGGACCAAGACCGATGACGGCTGGGCTTACACCGCTGTGTATACCTGTGAAAAGGGCGATGCCTACCAGAAGGTAGAAGGCACCGTAACCAAGGATACCACCGAGGCAAAGCCCGGCGTTGCCGGCAAGACCGTTTACTCTGCCAGCGTGCCCGCTGACAAGAGCCCGGTTAAGAAGGAATACAAGGAACCCACCACCCGCACCGACGACATTGCCGCCCTGCCCTGCCAGAGCCATGTCGTGTCCAAGGATGCAGATGGCAACTTTGTTGCTACCTTCAACTGGGAAATGAAGAAGGTCGAGGGCGAGCTGGCCGCTGACTACAGCAACGCCCAGCTGTTCTATGACAGCGAAACCGGCAAAATTTCTGCCGGCGCTCCCGTTACCATTGACTGGGAATGCACCAGCGTCACCTTCAAGTGCGCTGTCTGCGGCGAAGAAATCAAAACCCAGCCGGTAATGACCATGCCGGTCAGCGTTGTGGTAGACCAGAATGACAATTCCGTCTACATCAATGTGGGCGGCACCCCGACCCTGGATACAACCTCCGGCGGCACCGGCGTTACCCTGGTGTCCGCAATGAAGGACGGCAACTGGTACGATATGCAGAACAACCCGGTTGACGCAAGCAAGGTGAACTTCACCTATCAGAGCGGCGACAACAAGGGCAAGAACAGCCTGCTGCTGTACGACAGCCAGAAGACTGCCGTGTATGTGGACGACCAGGGCAACCAGGTCACCAATACTTACGATGTCTCCACTGCGCAGATGAACTACTACTACTTCCAGCTGTCGCAGTTCAACCAGGACGAAGCAGAGTACTTCGGCGTGGTTGCCCCGTTCTGGACCTCCAAGGGCGTTCAGAAGCAGGGCGAGGATGGCAGCATCACCGGCACCATGGGCGCAATCAAGGTATTGTGCAGCATTGATCCGAACGATGATGTCCCGCCGACCACCATGGCATTCATGCTGAACATGCTGCCGCAGGCGTTCATGTCTTACGTCATGAACTATGGCGAAGCTCTGAAAGCCATCCGTGATGCAGGCTTGGCACAGGTTGCCAAGCTGGGTGACAGCGCTGACTATGTCACCAAGCTGCTGATCCTGCACGACTGGATCTCCCAGGTTGCAGAATTCGATATGGGCTCCATGGGCGATATCACCGGCGGCGGCAACAACGACCCCATCCAGATGACTGCTTTCGGTGCCCTGCTGGGCGGCGGGATCGGCGCTTCCGGCGTTGAGTATGGCTGCATCTGCCTGGGCTATGCATCTGCATTTAACTACATGGTCCAGAATTTGCCTGACAACAAGGAAATCTATAAAAAGACCGTTGACGGCAAAGAAGTTTGGAAGACCCCCGATGAAGTAGGCGATAACGCTGTTGTTGACTTTGCCCAGATCCTGTATTACTGCGATACTTCTGATACCAGTGTTGCCGGTAATGCGTTCGGCGGCGGCATGTTCAACAACGTCCACTACTTCAACGCAGTCAAGGTCAACAAGCTGCAGGCGCAGCCGGATCAGATCAAGAAGATCGTTGAGGAATCGGCGCAGAGCTACGAGCATCCGGAAGAAGTGATCCGCTGGTACTACGCCCAGCCACAGCGTCTGCAGGAAGTCGAAGGCGTCGCCATCGAGGACAACGTCGTCGCTTGGGCACTTTCGGCATCCAAGGTTGTCGAAAAGCCGATCGCTTTTGACGAATTGATGGGACATAAGGCCTAAGGGTCTGAGCGGGCAAGAATACTTGCCCGCAACAAGAGGAGCTGGAATGAGTCTGGACCGTTTTGAATCAGAAAACCGCTGGGATCCGCAAGCGCTCGGCATGGTGCCGATGGTCATTGAGCAAAGCGGCCGGGGGGAGCGCGCATACGACATCTATTCGCGTTTGCTCAAGGAGCGCGTCGTTTTTCTGGTCGGGCCGGTCAATGACGTGACGGCCAATCTGGTCGTTGCCCAGCTTCTCTTCCTTGAAGCCGAGAACCCCGACAAGGACATTCACTTCTACATCAACTCGCCAGGTGGTTCGGTCTCTGCGGGGCTGTCGATCTACGACACGATGCAATTCATCAAGCCGGATGTGTCGACGCTGTGTCTTGGCCAGGCGTGTTCCATGGGCGCGTTCCTTTTGACGGCCGGTGCCAAGGGCAAGCGTTTCGCGTTGCCCAATTCGCGCGTGATGATCCACCAGCCGATGGGCGGTTTCCAGGGGCAGGCGTCGGACATCGCGATCCATGCCAAGGAGATTCTGTCCTTGCGTGCGAAACTCAACGAAATAATGTCCCATCACACGGGGCAGCCGATCGAGCGCATCGAGCGCGATACCGATCGTGACAACTTCCTCTCGGCGCAGGAAGCAGCTGAATATGGTTTGATTGACAAGGTCCTGGCTGATCGCAGCGCGGTCTGAGTCACGGCCGGCAATCGAACGCAATACGGAATGAGGTAGGCCGACATGGCTGAAAAGAAAAGCGGCAGCGAGAAATTGCTCTATTGTTCCTTCTGCGGCAAGAGCCAACACGAAGTCAAAAAACTCATCGCCGGACCGTCGGTGTTCATCTGCGACGAGTGCATCGAACTCTGCAACGATATCGTGCGCGATGAGATATCGGCCGACGAAGGTGGCAAGGTTGCGAAGAGTGATCTGCCGACGCCGAAAGAAATTTCCGCACTGCTCGATCAGTATGTGATTGGGCAGGAACAGGCCAAGCGAATTCTCGCGGTCGCGGTCTATAACCACTACAAGCGTTTGCGGCATCAGGGAAAATCGGCTGATGACGTCGAATTGGCCAAGAGCAATATCCTGCTCATCGGCCCGACTGGGTCGGGCAAGACGTTGCTTGCACAGACGCTGGCGCGCATGTTGAACGTGCCGTTCGTAATGGCCGATGCGACAACGCTGACCGAAGCCGGCTACGTTGGCGAGGACGTCGAGAACATCATCCAGAAGTTGCTGCAGAAGTGCGACTACGATACCGAGAAGGCGCAAAAGGGCATTGTTTACATTGACGAAATCGACAAGATTTCGCGCAAGTCGGATAACCCTTCCATTACTCGCGACGTGTCGGGCGAAGGCGTACAGCAGGCGCTGTTAAAACTGATCGAAGGAACTGTCGCTTCGGTTCCGCCGCAGGGTGGCCGCAAGCATCCGAATCAGGATTTCGTGCAGGTCGACACGACCAATATCCTGTTTGTCTGCGGTGGCGCTTTTGATGGTCTGGAGAAGGTCATCCGAAACCGCTCTGAAAAAGGCGGCATGGGATTCGGTGCCGAGGTCAAGAGCAAGGACGACAAGAAGGCGATCGGCGAGGTGTTGCGGTCTGTCGAACCGGAGGATCTGATCAAGTTCGGCCTGATTCCCGAGTTGATCGGGCGCCTGCCGGTGGTTGCTACGCTCGAGGAACTCTCGCCCGAGGCGCTGGTACAGATTCTGATCGAACCGAAGAATGCGCTGGTCAAGCAATACCAGAAGCTGTTCTCGATGGAAGGTGTCGAACTCGAAATCCGTCCAGCCGCGATGACCGCCATCGCCAAGCGCGCGCTCGATCGCAAGACCGGTGCGCGCGGCCTGCGCTCGATTCTTGAATCGGTCCTGCTCGATACAATGTACGAGCTGCCGGGCATGGAGAACGTCGCCAAGGTCGTCATCGATGAGAACGTGATTAGCAGTGATGCCAAGCCATTGCTGATCTACGCCGACCAAGCCAAGGTTTCCGGTTCCAATTAACTCGTGATGTCGCCGGCCGCGCGCGTGCGCGGCTTGAAATACGACTTCGTGCCCCCAGATGGGTGGCTGAACCCATACCGATAGAGCGCACCGATGTCTACGAATCCAGTCCTTCCTGCCGAATCTGTTGAACTGCCGCTGTTGCCTTTGCGCGACGTGGTCGTTTTCCCGCACATGGTGATTCCGCTTTTCGTAGGGCGGCCCAAGTCGATCAAAGCCCTTGAAGTCGCGATGGAGTCTGGCAAGGGCATCCTGCTGGTTGCGCAAAAGTCGGCCGTCAAAGACGAGCCGGAAGCGGATGATCTTTACAGCATCGGATGTGTTGCCAATATCCTTCAGATGCTGAAACTCCCGGACGGGACCGTGAAGGTTCTGGTAGAGGGAACCCAACGTGCCCACGTCGATTCGATCGACTCGCGTGACGAAATGTTCGTTGCCACAGCGCGGCCGGTTGTTGCGGAAGACGGTATCGATCACGAAGTCGAAGCGCTGCGGCGTGCGGTGATTTCGCAGTTTGATCAGTACGTCAAGCTCAACAAGAAGATTCCGCCGGAAATCCTGACTTCGATCGCCGGAATTGAAGAAGCGGGACGACTGGCCGATACGATCGCCGCGCACCTGCCGCTCAAGCTTGAGCAGAAGCAGGAAGTGCTCGAGATGTTCGAGATTCGTCCGCGCATCGAGCGCCTGCTTTCGCAACTCGAGACCGAGATCGACATCCTCCAGGTTGAGAAGCGCATCCGTGGTCGCGTCAAGCGCCAGATGGAGAAGAGCCAGCGCGAGTACTACCTGAACGAGCAGGTCAAAGCGATTCAGAAGGAGCTCGGCGAAGGCGAAGAGGGTGCGGACTACGACGAACTCGAGAAAAAGGCCAAAGCCGCTGGCATGAGCAAGGAAGGCATGGCCAAGGTCCAGGCCGAACTCAAGAAGCTCAAGCTGATGTCGCCGATGTCGGCGGAAGCGACGGTCGTGCGCAACTTCATCGAGACGCTGATCAACTTGCCCTGGCGCAAGAAGACGCGCATCAGCAAGGATCTCGCCGAAGCCGGCAACGTGCTCGACAAGGATCACTGGGGGTTGGAAAAGGTCAAGGAACGGATCATCGAGTATCTGGCCGTGCAACAGCGCGTCGATCGCCTGAAGGCGCCAATTCTCTGCCTCGTCGGCCCACCCGGCGTCGGCAAGACGTCGCTCGGCCAATCGATTGCGACGGCGACGGGCCGCAAGTTCGTGCGCATGAGCCTGGGCGGCGTGCGTGACGAAGCCGAGATTCGCGGTCACCGCCGGACCTATATCGGCTCGATGCCAGGCAAGATCCTCCAGAACATGACCAAGGTTGCGGTCAAGAACCCGCTCTTCCTGCTCGACGAAGTTGACAAGATGGGCCAGGACTTCCGTGGTGATCCGAGTTCGGCGCTGCTTGAAGTGCTTGATCCGGAACAGAACTCGACGTTTGTCGATCACTACGTCGAAGTCGAGTACGACCTCTCCGAGGTGATGTTCGTCGCGACTGCCAATACGATGAACATCCCGGCGCCGCTGCTTGACCGTATGGAAGTCATCCGCTTGTCCGGTTATACGGAAGACGAGAAGGTCAACATTGCTCAGCGCTATCTCGTGCCGAAGCAGATGAAGACCAACGGCCTCAAGAAGAACGAGTTGACCGTTGCCGAAAGTGCGCTACGCGACATCGTGCGCTACTACACCCGTGAAGCGGGCGTTCGCTCGCTGGAGCGTGAGATCTCTAAGATTTGCCGCAAGGTCGTGAAGACGCTGCTGCTCAAGAAGACCCAAAGCAAGCTCGCGGTCAGTTCGCGTAACCTGGACAAGTTCCTCGGCGTGCGGCGCTACAGCTACGGCGTGGCCGAACGTGAGAACCAGATCGGTCAGGTGACCGGTTTGGCGTGGACCGAGGTTGGCGGTGAGTTGCTGACGATCGAGTCGGTCGTGCTGCCGGGTAAGGGCAAGACGATTACAACCGGCAAACTGGGCGAGGTCATGCAGGAGTCGGTGCAGGCAGCCTTGTCCGTCGTCAGAAAACGCGCTCGCTCGCTCGGGATTACGGACGATTTTTATCAGAAGAGCGATATTCACATCCATTTGCCCGAGGGCGCCATACCGAAGGATGGTCCATCAGCCGGTATCGGTTTGTGCACGGCGCTCGTCTCAGTTCTGACCGGTATCCCCGTGCGCTGCGATGTGGCAATGACCGGTGAAATCACGCTGCGCGGCGAAGTTCTGCCGATCGGTGGTTTGAAGGAAAAGCTCTTGGCCGCCGTACGCGGCGGGCTTGCCCGAGTTCTGATTCCGGAGGAAAACGTCCGCGATCTCGCCGAAATCCCTGACAACATCAAGAGCAAACTCGAGATCATTCCTGTCAAGTGGATCGATCGGGTGCTCGAATTGGCGCTGGAGCGCTTGCCGCAACCGTTACCGGAAGAATCAAGCGCTTCGGTTGTCGCCGCTTCGGGTGATGGTGGGGCTACGCAGTCCATCGTGACCCATTGATGAGCCGGGTTGCGTGACGTTGTCGGGGCGTTGCGCGCTTCATGCTGCAATCCTGGGCTGGTAATGGCCTCCAGGATGCTATAAACTCTCGGTCTTTCGTTTGTCGCGCAAACGACGGGTGCTTAGCTCAGTTGGTAGAGCGCTAGCCTTACAAGCTGGATGTCGGCGGTTCGAGCCCGTCAGCACCCACCAAATAATCAAATGCATGCGCGTTTTGTTTCTTTGATATGACGTGTTGCCAAGGAGTGGTAGTTCAGTTGGTTAGAATACCGGCCTGTCACGCCGGGGGTCGCGGGTTCGAGTCCCGTCCACTCCGCCAGCCCCTGAAGGCGAACGAAAGTTCGCCTTTTTTGTTTGTGCTTCGATTACTTGATTGAACTAACGGGCAATTATCATGTTCGACGCCGTACGCAATAACAAGAGAATCGTTCAGATCTTCCTTGGACTCATTACGCTTCCGTTCGCCTTCTGGGGCGTTGACTCTTACGTCCGGAATGCGGGGGCCGGTCGGGATATGGCCAGTGTCGGGGGCTCGAAGATATCCGTTCCGGAATTTGAAATGGCCTTGCGCGAACGGCAGGATCAGTTGCGCCAGACGATGGGCGAGAGTTTCAGTCCGGAAGTGATGAATACGCCCGAAGTCAGACTGGGTATTCTCAACTCCCTCATCGACAAGCGCCTGCTGATGCTCGAAGCGAGCAAACAGAACCTCATGACGAGCGACGCCATGTTGCGTGACGTCATCCAGGCAATTCCGGGACTGCAGGAAGACGGCAAGTTCTCAATGGAGCGCTACGAATCGGCGCTGCGTTCGAAAGGGATGTCGCAGCCGCAGTTCGAAGCGCGGTTGCGCCAGGATCTGACGCTCCAGCAATTGCTCGGCGGGGTAAGCGAAACCGCGTTCGTTTCGACGACGCAAGCGGATAACCTGCTCCGGCTTCAGCTTGAAGAGCGGCAATTCAACGAATTCCGGATTGCGTCGGAGCCTTTTGCGGACAAGGTGAAGGTTGAGGCTGGCGAAGTTCAGAAGTACTACGACGACAACAAGACCCAGTACGAAGTCGCCGAACAGGTCAAAGCCGAATACGTGATCCTGTCGCTCGATGCGCTGTTGAGTCAGATAACGGTCAGCGATGCTGAGATCAAGACCTGGTACGACGGGCACAAGGATCGCTACGAAGTGCCGGAAGAGCGTCGCGCGAGCCATATCCTGATCCTGGCGAAGCCTGACTCGGACAAGGAAAAGGCAAAAGCCAAGGCCGAGGAGGTGTTGGCGGAACTGAAGAAGTCGCCGGAGAAATTCGCCGATCTCGCCAAGAAGCATTCGGAAGATCCCGGCTCGGCGGAGAAGGGCGGCGACCTCGGTTTCTTTGGACGCGGCATGATGGTCAAACCGTTCGAGGAAGAGGTTTTCAAGCAGAAGGAAGGCGATCTGTCCGGGCTGGTCGAGTCCGAGTTCGGCTATCACATCATCAAACTGACCGGGATCAAGGCGGCCAAGGTTCGGCCGCTCGAGGAGGTCAAGGCCGAAATTGAAGGCGAATTGAAGAAGCAGGCGGCGTCGCGCAAGTTTGCCGAAGCGGCCGAGGTCTTCAACAACATGGTCTATGAGCAGGCGGATAGCCTGCAGCCGGCAGCAGACCAGTTCAAGTTGAAGATCGAGAAGTCCGATTGGGTGCCAAAGAATCCGGACTCGAAGATGGCTGCCCAGATCGGACCGCTGGCGAACGCGAAGGTCCTCACCGCTTTGTTCTCGGAAGACGCGGTCAAGAACAAGCGGAATACGGAAGCGGTCGAGGTTGCGCCCAGCACCTTGTTGGCGGCACGCGTTGTCGAGCACGCGCCGGCGAGCGTCAAGCCGTTCGAGATGGTTAAGGGCGAGATTGAGGCGCTTTTGAAGGCGCAGAAGCAGACGGCCATGGCGAAGGCGGCCGGCGAAGAAAAGCTGGCTGAGTTGAAGAAGGGCGAGAAGGATGCCGTGAACTGGTCGGCGACGAAGACGATGACGCGTCAGCAAGCGCAGACCATGCCGATTCCGGCGCTGCAGGCGATTTTCAAGGCCGATACGCAGAAACTACCCGCCTACGTTGGTTCGGAGTTGGGTGGCAGCTACATGATCTACAAGGTCGTCAAGGCAACCCAGCCGGAGAAGCTCGACGAGGCGAAGCGCAAGAGCCTCAAGGACGAGTACACGACGATCGTGGCGCAGCAGGATGTTGCGGCCTACATGTCGAGCTTGCGTCAGCGCTACAAGATCGAGATCAATACCGGCCTGCTGGAAAACCGCGAGCGCCAGTAGTCAGAAGTTTCAGGTATACAAAACGACAAAGCCGACGGGATCACCGTCGGCTTTGTCGTTTCTGAAGGCTGTTTTCTATTGCGGCAGTGGATCGGCGTTGCCCAGCGCCGTGGTGTTCAAACCGCCGTCGACGTAGGTGATTTCACCCGTGATACCGCTCGCCAGGTCCGAAAGCAGGAAAGCGGCGGCGTTGCCGACTTCTTCGATCGTCACGTTGCGGCGCAGCGGCGCGTTGTGCGAGTTGTAGGCGAGCAGCTTGCCGAAGTTGCCGATGCCGGACGCGGCGAGCGTCTTGATCGGGCCGGCGGAAACGGCGTTGGCACGGATGCCTTGCGGCCCGAGGCAGAAGGCGAGGTAACGCGTTGCCGCCTCGAGGCTGGCCTTGGCCAGGCCCATTGTGTTGTAGTTGGGCATCGTGCGTTCGGCACCGAGATAGGAGAGCGCAAGCAAGGCCGGATTGTTGCCCTTGAGCAGCAGCGGGCGCGCGGCCTTGGCGAGTGCCGGGTAGCTGTACGCCGAGACATCATGTGCGATGCGGAAGGCATCGCGCGAGATGCCATCGAGGAAGTCGCCTTCGATGGCTTCGGTCGGCGCGTAGGCGATCGAGTGCACGAGCCCGTCGAGGCCGTCCCAGTGCGTCGCGAGATCGGCAAAGAGCTTGTCGATCTGTGCGTCGTCAGCGACGTCGCACGCGAAAACGAGCGAGCTGTCGAATTCGGTGGCGAATTTGGTAATACGGTCCAGGAATCGCTCGTTTTGATAGGTAAAAGCCAGTATCGCGCCTTCACGATGGCAAGCCTTGGCGATGCCGTAAGCAATCGAGTGTTTCGAGAGAAGACCGGTGATCAGAATGCGCTTGCCTGCGAGAAATCCCATAGATTGATCCGTCTTGAAAAGGGGTTGAGCCATGTGTTTGCGGCATGGAAAAACCGGCACATTATACGGGCAAATCGCCGTCTTCCAAGCCGCTCGTCGATGAGCCGGGAACGATGAAAAATGCCGAAGGTATATCAGGCTGAGGCGTTCAACGACGCGTTTCCGGGGCTGCGGGTGGGCCTGCGCGCTTCACGCTGATCGCCAAGCCGACGACGCATAGGGTCATGACGACACCGAAGACGCCGTAAGTGGCGAATCCTGCGCGGATTCCCCAGGTCTGGGATAGCGCGGACATTGCAAAGGGGAAAGCGAAGGCACCGATGCCGCCGCCAGTGGCCGCGAAGCCGATGGCCTGTCCCTGCGCGTGCGGGAAGCACTTGCCGAGGAGGGTGATCACAGCCGGGTAGTAGATCGAGCAGCCGAGCCCGGCAAAGAATACGAGCACGCGGCCGATTTCGATGGTCAATGGCAGGGGGCCGACGTAGCCCAGCACGGAAAGCAGGATCACGGCGACGGCGGCCAAGGCGGAAAAACCGACGAGGACGGCGTCCTGGCGCGGGCCCTTGTAGAGCAACGGCACGCCGAAGCGTCCGGCGAGCAAGCCGGCCCAGAACAAGGAGACGAGGAACGCGCTGGCCGCCGGCGAGTAGGCGAAAACCGCGACAAAATACTCGGCGACCCAGTTGGAGACGCCGAGTTCGACGCCGACATAGACAAGCAGCGCGACGAACGAGAGCCAGTAGGCGGGATGCTTGCTCAGCCGCTCCTGTGGCCCGGATTTCTTTTCGCTGGCGTGCGCGGTCAGCGGCAGGGGCGTGAATGCCATGACGACGGCAAGCAGCACGAAGACTGCTGCCATGCCTCGGAAAACAATGGTCCAGCCGAGTCCGCTGTGGATCAACGCGCCGACCGCCATTGGGCCGAGAATGGCGCCGATGGCGAAGGCGCCGTGCATCAGGTTCATGGGGCGACCGCTGTTCTTGTCGTCGATGCGCAAGGTTGCCCAGTTGATCGTGATCTCGATGGCGCCCTGGCCGACGCCGATGAGCGCGCTCAAAAGCACGTTGGTCAGCGGGTCCGGCGTCATGGCGAAGAACGCGAGGCCGATGATGTCGAGTACCAGTCCGAACAGGATGGTCGGCTTGGCGCCCCAATGCTGCACCATGTAACCGCCGGCGAAGGTCGAGAGAAAGAAGGCAACGGCGCCGGCGCCGAGCACGAAGCCGGCGATCAGGTAATTCCACTGGAAGTCGGCGAGGATGACCGGCAAGGTGGCGCCGATGATCGTCATCGACATGCCGTAAATGATGAAGACGGCGAAGAGCAGCAGGAAGAGGGCGCGGTGGTGTCGTTCGATCATGGGCAACATTCTACGGCGAAAGCTCCGGCGATCACGAGGCCGATCTTCGGCCGACGCTTCAAGTTACACTCTGGCCCATGCGTTTCCTCCGTCCATCATGCCTGGTTCCGGTATTGCTGCTGGCCGCCTGTGGCTATTCGCAGAATGACCCGTATCCGGCCGACGAGCGCGGTACGAACACGCTGTACTCGGCATTTACCGAGCGCCCCAAGCACCTTGATCCGGCGCGCTCGTACAGCGAAGATGAATCGGTCTTTACCGCGCAGGTCTACGAAGCGCCGCTGCAGTACCACTACCTCAAACGGCCCTACACGCTGATTCCGGCGGCGGCTGAAGTCGTACCGCACCCACGCTATTTCGATGCGGCGGGAAAGGCGCTGCCGGACGATGCTCCCGCCGAGCGCATCGCGCGCAGCGTGTACGAGATCCGCATCCGTCCGGGTATCCGCTACCAACCGCATCCGGCGTTCGCCCTCGATCCAGCCGGCCAGGCGGTTTATCAAACATTCGATCGGCAAGCGCTGGTCGGGATCGAAACACTGGCCGACTTCGCACACAGCGGAACGCGCGAGTTGGTCGCCGACGACTACATCTACCAGATCAAGCGGCTGGCGCATCCGCGCCTGCATTCGCCAATCTTCGGGATGATGGCGGAGCGCATCGTCGGCTTGAAGGCGCTTGGCGAAGCGTTGCAGCAATCGGCGAAGGACGCACCGGACGATGCCTGGCTGGACCTCGACCGCTTTCCGCTCGAAGGCGTGACGCGCGTCGATCGCTACACCTACCGGGTGACCCTCAACGGCAAATATCCGCAGTTCCTCTACTGGCTGGCGATGCCGTTCTTCGCGCCGGTGCCGCGCGAGGCCGACCGCTTCTACAGCCAGCCGGGGATGGCCGAGAAGAACCTGACGCTCGATTGGTATCCGGTCGGCACCGGGCCGTACCGCCTGACCGAGAACAATCCGAACCGGCGCATGGTGCTGGATCGCAATCCCAACTTCCATGGCGAGACCTACCCGTGCGAAGGCGAAGCGACGGACAAGGCGGCCGGTTTGCTCGACGACTGCGGCAAGCCGATACCGCGTATCGATCGCGTCGTATTTACGCGCGAGACCGAGAGCATCCCGTACTGGAACAAGTTCCTGCAGGGCTACTACGACGCCTCGGGCATCGCCTCGGACAGCTTTGACCAGGCGGTCAGTTTCGGCGCCGGTGGTGCGGTGCAGCTGACCGAGGACATGCAGGCCCGGGGAATCCGCCTGCTGACCAGCGTGCGTCCGTCGCTGTTCTACATGGGTTTCAACATGCTCGACTCGACCATCGGCAAACCCAACGGCGAGCGTGCGCGCAAGCTGCGGCAGGCCTTGTCGATTGCCATCGACCAGGAGGAATTCATCTCGATCTTCATGAACGGGCGCGGGATCGCCGCGATGAATCCGGTGCCGCCGGGGATCTTCGGTCATGGCGAAGGCGCCGCAGGCATCAATCCCGTGGTCTACAACTGGGAAGGCGATGCGCAGAACGGGCAGCCGCGGCGCAAGCCGATCGCGGTGGCGAAACAGCTGCTGGCCGATGCCGGCTGGCCGAACGGACGCGACGCCAGGACGAACGAGCCGCTCGTGCTCTACCTCGACACGCCGAGCGGCATGGGCGACAAGCCGACGATGGACTGGCTGACACGCCAGTTCGCCAAGATCGACATCCAGCTCGTCGTGCGGCAGACCGATGGCAACCGTTTTCAGGAAAAACTGCGCAAGGGCGCGGTGCAGATCTTCTTTTTCGGCTGGAACGCCGACTACCCGGACCCGGAGAACTTCTTCTTCCTGCTCTCCGGCAGCGAGGGCAAGGTCGCGACCGGCGGCGAGAACGCGGCGAACTACGCGAATCCGGAATTCGACCGCCTCTTTGCCGAGATGAAGAACATGGAGAGCGATGGGTCGAACGGCGCTCGCCGTGCGGAGATCATTGCGCGCATGAACCGCATCCTGCAGCACGACGCGCCGTGGATCTTCGGCTTCCATCCCAAGAGCTACACGCTGGCGCACGCCTGGCTGCAAAGCCGCAAACCGATGGGCGTCGGCAACAACGCGCTCAAGTACCAGCGTATCGACACCGCCTTGCGCGAAAGGCAGAGAGAGGCGTGGAATCAGCCGGTGCTCTGGCCGCTGGCGTTGATTGCGCTGCTCGTTGCCGTGCTGGTCGTTCCGGCAGTCGCCGCCTATCGGCGGCGTGAGCGCGGTGCGGCACGGGACCATCAGCCGGGTTCGTAGATCATGCTCGCCTATATCCTGCGCCGCCTGCTCTACGCGATTCCGGTCCTGATCGGCGTGAATCTGATCACCTTTGCGCTGTTCTTCGTCGTCAATTCACCCGACGACATGGCGCGCATGCAGTTGGGCGGCAAGCGGGTGACGGCGGAGGCGATCGCCAAGTGGAAGACCGAACGCGGCTACGACAAGCCGTTGTTCATCAACGCCGAAGCTTCGGGCGCGGCGAAAGTCACCGACACCATCTTCTTCAGCAAGTCGGCGCGCCTTTTCGTCGGCGACTTCGGGCGCGCCGAGGACGGCCGCGACATTGCGCGCGAGATTAGCAACCGCATGGGGCCGTCGCTGGCGATCGCCTTGCCGACCTTTATCCTTGGGCTGTTCGTTACGGTTAGCCTGGCGCTGCTGCTCGTGCTCTTCCGCGCGACGGCGTTCGACCTTTCCGGCGTCGTACTGTGCGTGGCCTTGATGTCGGTGTCCGGCCTCTTCTACATCATCGGCGGCCAGTATCTGATCAGCAAGCTGTGGCGGTTGGTGCCGATTTCCGGTTACAGCGAGGGGCTCGGCGCGTGGAAATTCCTCATCCTGCCGGTGCTGATCGGCGTGGTCTCCGGCATTGGTTCGTCGACGCGCTGGTATCGCACGATCTTCCTCGAGGAGATCGGCAAGGACTACGTGCGCACGGCGCGTGCCAAGGGGCTCTCGGAAATCACCGTGCTCTTTCGCCACGTGTTGCAGAACGCGATGATCCCGATCCTGACCGGCGTCGTGGTCGTCATCCCGCTGCTCTTCATGGGCTCGTTGCTCACCGAGTCGTTCTTCGGCATTCCGGGCCTGGGCAGCTACACGATCGACGCGATCGCCGCGCAGGACTTCGCCGTCGTGCGCGCCATGGTCTTCATCGGTTCAGTGCTCTACATCGTCGGGCTGATCCTCACCGACATTTCCTACACCGTGGTCGATCCGCGGATACGGTTCGAGCGATGACCGTCCTTCCCGTCCTCCTCTGGTCCGATCTGCTGATCTGGCTGCTGGTGCTGGCCGCGATCGCGCTCGGCGTCGCGTCGTCGCGCAATCCGCCGCTGCGGGCGGCTTGGCGGCGCGTGGGGCAGAGCCGGCGCGGGATGGCGGCGGCGACCGTACTCGTCGTCTTCGTCGCCGTCGGCCTGCTCGATTCGCTGCACTACCGGCCGCGCCTGGAGAGCACGGACGTCGAGCAGCCGACTGCCTACGCGGTCGAGGTGCTGTCCGCGCTCGATACCCTGCTCACGCCGCTACGCACGCGCGAGGAAAAGACCTACTCCGAACCGCTGGCGACGCGTTCCTATGCGAAGGAGTTCGTTGACGTGCGCGAGGCCGACGGCAGCGTTCATCCGGTCCGCGATTTTCCGCGCCTGAAGTTCGGCGGCGCACACCTTGGCGATGATGAAACGTTGCGCATCGCCGATATCGTCAAGCGCGTGCTGGTCGCAGAGGCGGTGGCGGCGTTGCTGTTTGTGGCCGTCGCGTCCTGCGTCGCCTGGCTGCTGGCGCGTCGCGGTAGGTACGATGTGCGCAAGGCATGGCGCGCCGTCTGGCGAGGCGAGACCGAGTTCGCCTGGAACGCTGTGCTGATCACCCTCGGCGTGCTGCTGCTGATCGCCGCGCCGTTCGCCGCGCTGTGCGTCGATTACCATGTCCTCGGCACCGACAAGGTCGGGCAGGACGTCTTCTATCAAGTATTGAAGAGCATCCGCACCGCGCTCGTCCTCGGCTTGGTGACGACGCTGGTGACGCTGCCGCTGGCGATCGGGCTCGGCATCCTCGCCGGTTATTTCCGTGGCTGGGTCGACGACGCGATCCAGTATCTCTACACGACGCTCAGCTCGATCCCCGGCGTGCTGCTGATCGCCGCTGCCGTGCTGATGATGCAAGTGATCATCGATACGCACCCGCAATGGTTCTCGACCGCCGCCGAACGCGCCGACCTGCGCCTGCTGGCGCTCTGCCTGATCCTCGGCATGACTAGCTGGACCGGCCTCTGCCGCCTGCTGCGCGGCGAGACGCTGAAGCTGCGCGAGCTGGAATACATCCAGGCGGCGCAGGCCTTCGGCGTGTCGAACTGGCGGATTATCGTCCGCCACATCCTGCCCAACCTGATGCACATCGTCATCATCGCGCTGGTCATGGATTTCTCCGGCCTGGTGCTGGCCGAGGCTGTTCTGTCCTACGTCGGCATCGGCGTCGATCCGAGCATGACCAGCTTCGGCACCATGATCAACAACGCCCGCATGGAACTGGCCCGGGAGCCCATGGTGTGGTGGTCCCTGGCCGCCGCCTTCGTTTTCATGTTCATCCTGGTCCTGGCCGCCAACCTCTTCGCCGACGTGGTGCGGGACGCTTTCGATCCGAGGGCCGCCTGATGTCCGACCTGCTTTCCGTCCGCAACCTCAAGGCCGGCTTCCTCGCCGGCGGCCGGGTGCTCACCGCCGTGGACGGCGTCTCCTTCGCCGTGGCCCCCGGCGAGACCTTCGCCCTGCTCGGCGAATCCGGTTGCGGCAAGTCCGCCACCGCCCTGGCCCTGTTGCGCCTGCTGCCCAACGCCGGGCGCATCCAGGGCGGCGAGGTGTGGCTGGAAGGGGAGGAAATCCTGGCCCTGCCCGAAG
>ERZ650312.963-NODE-963-length-16222-cov-6.966599_pt1 | contig 16222 bp, 10 predicted proteins | sample MGYA00376248_ERZ650312 | MGnify/ENA primary metagenome ERZ650312 (study PRJEB26733, sample SAMN07839316) | wastewater metagenome | biome: urban; feature: wastewater treatment plant; material: waste water | place: USA: North Carolina | collected 2016-07-28 ... | reverse complement strand
AGCAGATGGGTAGGTTCAGGCACATCGCCGACCTCGCGGTGCGCGTCGGCTTGAACCCTGGTGGCCTCCGGCGCTAAAGCCGGAACCGGCTCGGGGAGCGATTCGGGGTCGTGCTCCGGCGCTTTCGGTATTTTCGGCATTTTCGGCGGCATGCTGTCGTCGATTGCGTTGATTACGTCTGGAGCCGGCTCGACGCTTTCCTCCGCCGGTTCTGTATCGAAACGCAGCACCGGTTCGATGCGGTCGTGGTGGAGGATGGAGTCGCCGTCAAATGGCGGCTCTTCACGCTCTGCCGACGGCAATGCGGCGGCCGTTTCGAACAGGTCAACGTCGGATGCGGCCGGACCTGCGACAGGACGCTCGCGCACCGCCTCGTCCAGCAGCACGTCGGCGTGATGCACATCCAGCACCTTCTCCGCCAGCTTGCGGTGCCGGTATTCCTGCCACTTGTTGTAGGCGAAGACGCCGACCACGGCGGTTGCACCCAGGCCGATCAAACCCATCTGCAGTTCAGTCATGTTCAGTCCTATACGATCTGTTCACGCATGCGCAGCGCTTCTTCCATGTCGACTTCGACGATACGCGAAACCCCCGATTCCTGCATCGTCACGCCGACAAGCTGTTCGGCCATTTCCATGGCGATCTTGTTGTGGCTGATGAAGAGGAACTGCGTATTGGTCGACATGCGGCGCACCATCGCGCAAAAACGTTCAGTGTTGGTATCGTCCAGCGGCGCATCCACTTCGTCGAGCAGACAGAAGGGTGCAGGGTTGAGCTGGAACATGGAAAACACCAGGGCAATCGCGGTCAGCGCCTTTTCGCCGCCGGAAAGCAGGTGAATCGTTGAATTCTTCTTGCCCGGCGGCTGCGCCATGACCTGCACGCCGGCATCCAGAATTTCCTCGCCGGTCATGATCAGCCTGGCTTCGCCGCCACCAAAGAGGATCGGGAACAGTTCGCCGAAACTCTTGTTGACGGCGTCGTAGGTCGATTGCAGCAGATCGCGCGTCTCGCGGTCGATGCGGCGGATCGCGTTTTCGAGCGTCTCCATCGCCTGCGTCAGGTCTTCCGACTGCGCATCGAGGAAGCCCTTGCGCTCACGCGCCGATTCGAGCTCGTCGAGCGCGGCGAGATTGACTGCGCCAAGTGCTTCGACCGCACGTTGCAAACCGGTGATAGCGCCCTGCAATGGCCCCGGCTTGGCGCCGGCCAGGTCATTGACGAGACTCGCTTCGTCGGCACCGACTTCGGCCAGTTGCGCGGCCAGCTGCTCATAATTGAGGCTCGCCGCCTGCTCCTTCAGCTTCAGTTCGCCGATGCGTTCGCGCTGCGGTTCGAGCCCGTGTTCGACGCGCATGCGCTGTTCTTCGAGCTCGCGCAGCCCGGTAGTCGCCGCTTCCAGCGCGTCGCGCGCCGCCGCCATTGCCCGCTCGCTGACGACGCGGGTCTCCAGCGCCTCCTGCAGCTTCGGCTCCAAATCTTCGGCCTGCATGGCTTCGGCGTTCTCGGCGCAGCGCGCCAGTTCGTCGACGATGCGTTCAATCTGCTTGCACGCCAGTTCGCGGCCGCGCGTGATTTCGTCGATCTTGCCGCGACATTCCCGCTGCGAGAACTGCGCTTCACGCAATTCGCGCTCGACGCCGTTGACCTGCTCGCGCTCGTCGCGCAACGCGCGCTCCGCCTGTTCGAGGCGTGCGCGTGCGCCGTCCATCACCAGCTGCAGTTCGCGGATCTCCTCGCGCTGCGTTTCGATCGCCTCGTCGGCGATGAACAGGCGCTCGTTCTCGCTTTCTTCCTCGGCCAGCATCTCGGCTAGGCTGGCGTCGATCTGTTCCTGCCGCTCGCGGAAGCGATCGAGCGCCTGCGAGAGTTTGAGCGTTTCGACCTGGATGGCATGAGCCTGCTCCTGCAGGCCGTCGAGGTGCCGCCGTGCCTCATGCAAAGCGGCTTGCGCGTCTTCCATGCGCGATTCGATTTCCGCCATGCGCGCCTGCGCCTGCTCGACGCGTTCCTCGCGCTGCTCGATCAGGACGCCAAGCTCCTCGATCTCGCGCTGCCGTTCAAGCAAGCCGTGGCCGGCGGCATCGGGCGCAAAGAAGGTCACACTTTGCCGGCAGACGACGTCGCCGCCCGGGGTCACGTAGCACGCGGTCGACGACAGGTGCTCGCGGTGCGCCAACGCAAAGGCCAGATCGGCAGCGGTATAAACTTCACCCAGCCAGTCGCCAAGAATCGCGGCGAGTTTTGGATCATCGCAGCGAATATGTTGCAACAATCGTTCCGACCCATTAGCCGGTACCACGCCTTCGAGCGGCAATAGCAGCGTCAGCTTGCTACCCGGTCGGTCCTTGCTCCATGTCGCATCGACGGCATCGGCGGTCAGCGCGCTGATCCGCTCACGCAGGACAGCTTCGACTGCGTCTTCCCAACCGGCGTCGACGTGCAGCGATTTCCAGAGCGGCTGGCGATGGTCGAGACGATGCCGATGCAGCCAGTCACCGAGCTTGCCGTCGCCCTGCACGCGCTTTTGCAGCTGCTCCAGCGCGGCGCGGCGGGCATGCGCTTCGGCACGCTCCTTCTGCACGTGCTGCACCTCGGCCATCACCTCGCGGCGCTGGCGCTCGAACTGCGGGATTTCCTGCTGTTTAACGACGAGTTCTTCCTGCGCCTCGGCGATGCGCTCGCGCAGTTCAGCCAGCGTTTCCTGCTTGAACTCGAATTCGGCGTGATCGGGCACCGGCAGCGCCTCACGCTCCTGATTCAGGCGGTCGCGCCGGCCGGCGATGATCTGCAGGGAGCGTTGCGCGTGGCCGCGATTGGTGATTTCAACCTGTAGCCGCTGGTCGGCCTGCGCCACCGCCGAACGTTGCTGATTGACCTCCTCCTGCGCACCGGCATGCGCCTCCTCAACCATCGGCAAGCGTTCCTGCTGCGCGGCGAGGCGCATTTCGCCCTGTTCGACGCGCTCATCGGCCAAGGCTGACAACTCCTGCCAGCGCTCGTGGTCGGCGTCGAGTTGCTCGACCTGACCTTGCCAATGCACGTGGTCGTCGGTCAGCTGTGCCAAGCGCGACTCATATTCCTGCTGCGACTCGCGGCGATGGCGGATCTCGGCTTCGAGCCGCGCGACCTCGGCGTTGGCGTTGAACAGCCCACTCTGTGCTGCATGCACGCCGTCGCTCGCGGCAAAGTGCGCCTCGCGCGCTTCCTCGAGTCGGGCTTCGGTTTCGCGCAGCGCGGCATTCTGGGCTTCAAGGTCAATCACGGCGCGCTCGACTTCGCGTGCCAGGCGTTCACGCTCGGCCTGCGCGTCGTTGCGGCGCAGGAGCCAGAGCAATTGCTGTTTGCGCGTCAGCTGATCGTTGTATTCGCGATACTGCCGCGCGACTGCCGCCTGCCCTTCCAGGCGCTCCATCTGCGAGGCGAGTTCGCCGCGAATGTCCTCGACGCGCGTCAGGTTCTCGCGCGTGTCGGCAATCCGGTTCTCGGTCTCCTTGCGCCGTTCCTTGTACTTGGTGACACCGGCCGCTTCTTCGAGGAAGACGCGCAACTCATCGGGCTTGGCCTCGATGATGCGCGAGATAGTTCCCTGCCCGATGATGGCGTAGGCGCGCGGCCCCAGGCCGGTACCGAGAAAGAGGTCGGTAATGTCCTTGCGGCGAACATGCAGGTTGTTGATGTAGTACTCGGACTGGCCGGTTCGCGTGAGCAGGCGCTTGACCGACAGTTCGGCGTACTGCGACCACTGGCCGGCGATACGCCCGAGCGAATTGTCGAAAACAAGCTCGACCGACGCGCGCGAGACCGGCTTGCGGCCGCTCGAACCGTTGAAGATCACGTCCTGCATCGACTCGCCGCGCAACTCCGAGGCCTTGGACTCGCCGAGCACCCAGCGCACCGCGTCCATCACGTTCGACTTGCCGCAGCCATTCGGCCCGACGACGCCGACCAGTTGCCCGGGCAGCGCAATCGTCGTCGGGTCGACGAACGACTTGAAACCGGCGAGTTTGAGCTTTGTCAGGCGCATGAAATAGAACGCAGCCGGATCGGCTGCGCTGGATGTTGGTGTGGTTTAAAGGGCGCCATGACGCCGCACTGGCAACAACGGGCGCCTATAATATCATTTTGCTTGCGCGATTCGTTCGACCGCCCCGTGCGGCCGATGGTCGAACACTGCATTCCCGTCTGGATACCGGCCCCGCACATCGACCCCGCCGATTTCGCCAGCCAATCGAACACAAGACAAGAGGTTGAACACAATGACCAACGAATCCCTGCAAGCGCAACTGGCCGACGCCGAACTCGACCGTCTCGAAGAACTGCTTAGCGATGACGCCTTGCCCAACGCGATGCGGCTCGACGAAATCCAGGGTTACCTGTGCGCCGCCCTCACCGGGCCGCAACCGATTCCCGAGGAAGAGTGGCTGGCCGATGCGCTTGGCGACGAAGCGCTGCTGAAAACCGAAATCGGCCGCGAGGCGGCCGAGCTTCTGCGCCGTTTCGCCGCTGCGCTGGAGGAGGAACTGGCCGCTGGCGAGCCGCCCGTCCTGTTGCTCTACGGCAAGGAAGGCGACGAAAACGGCCCGAGCGACTACCTGCCGTGGTGCCAGTCCTATCTGGCCGGCGTCGACGTAGCCGAGGAAGACTGGTTTGCCGCGCTCGGCGAAACCGAGGATGGCGAGGTCGACGAGGATGAAGCCGACGAGATCAATTATCTCGACGAACGCCTGTTCCCGATGATGGTGCTGACCGGCGAGGCCGAGGCTGCCGCGTCCGAGCACGGCGAAAAATGGCCAGAGGGCGAAGAACGGGAAAAGATCATCAGTGACTGCGAGGAAGACCTGCCACAGGCCGTCACGGACATCTATCGCTTCTGGCAAGCCAAGCGCGGCTCGGGAACGCTGCGCCGCGAAACGCCCAAGGTCGGCCGCAACGATCCTTGCCCCTGCGGCAGTGGCAAGAAGTTCAAGCAGTGCTGCGGAGCGAGTTGAGCGCAGACCGCAGACCAATTCTCAAGCCCAAGAACGAGGCCGTCTGACCAGTCCTCGGGCGGCCTTGTTTTCTTCTCGGGCAGCAGACCTCTACTTGATCCAGCCGCTCGCGAAGTCCTGGATGGTGCGTGCCAGCTTGCGCGGATCGTGGCGGATGTAGTCGGTGTCGCTCGTGAAGTCGCGCTCGACGATCTTGATGCCCCTGGCCATCAGCCCTTCGCGATCGCCCAGGCGAACCGGCGTCTTGCCTTCGGCCTTGTACTTCTCGAGCAGGTCGGCGCGCAGTTCGCCGCTGTTGACCAGCAGGTAGTCGATCCGCCCGGTACCGAGATACTGCTCCAGCACACGCACGAAATCCTCGGCACCAAAACCATCGGTCTCGCCGTGCTTGGTCATCACGTTGCAGACGTAGATGATCTTCGCCGTCGTGCTGCGCAGCGCGTCAACCATGCCCGGACAAAGCAGGTTCGGGACGAGGCTCGTATAGAGATCGCCCGGGCCGATGATCACGTAGTCGGAGTTTTCGATCGCTTCCCGCGCACGCGGATTGAGGCGGCCGCCGCCGAGCAGGAAGGCATTGCGGATCGGGATGTTGGCGTCGTGCTTGGGGATGTCGATGTCGGTTTCGCCGACGATCTGCTCGCCGTTCTCCAACGTCACGCCGAGATGCACGTTGTCGAGCGTGACCGGAATCACCTTGCCATGCACGTCGAACATGTCCGACAACTCCTCGATACCGCGCTCGAAGTCGCCCATGATGTCGGAAAGCGCGGTCAACAGCAGGTTGCCGACGGTGTGACCGGCAATGCTTCGCCCTTCCTTAAAACGGTACTCGAACAAGCGGCGAACGACTTCAGTGTCTTCGGACAAGGCAACGATGGCACGGCGGATGTCGCCGGGTGGCAGGATGCCGAATTCGTCGCGCAACTCGCCGGTCGAGCCGCCGGAATCCGCAACGGTGACGATCGCCGCGAGGTTGAGCTTGCGGTTTTTGCCAAGCCCGGAGAGCACGTTGAACGTTCCCGTACCGCCGCCAATCGTCGTAATGTTGGATTTCATGTCGAATACCGGTTCTTGTTCTATCGGATGTATTTCAACTGGCCATGCGCGCGGAGAACACGCTGGCGGCAACGATCATCGCCCCGCCGATCCATTCACGCAAGCCGATCGCTTCGCCGGCAAGCAGCCAGGCACCGAGCGCTGCAAAGCCGACTTCCGAGAGCATGATCACAATGGCACGATTGGCCGGGATGCGCACCAGACCGTACTGAACGATGAGATTGACCATCACCAGCACCAGTCCAACGAGCGCCAGCAAGCCCCAGGTTCCGCCTGATGCCGGCACGACGGGAGTCCCGAATCCTGCAGCGAGCAGCAGCGCGCCAACCAGCGCGACGCCAACAAAGGAAACCATCGATTTCGTTTCGATGGCGATACCACGGGCGTATCTCGACAAGACGTTGAACAGCGCGAACGAGAAACCGGCGACGAGCCCGAGCCAATCGGCCTTTGTTTGCGGAACGGGAATATTCGTACCCGGTTCCCAGAGTATCGTCGCTGCACCGCACAGTGAGAGAAGCACGACAAAGCCTCCGAACCGGTTGAGCCGTTCGCCGAGCAGGACGCGAGAGAAAAGCACCGTCCATAGCGGCGAGAGGTAAAAGAGCAACAGCACCCGGACAACGATTCCATTCATCGCCGCGAGCACATAGCCGAGGTTGCATCCCGCCGCGGCCAAAGCCAGGCCTACCAGCGGCCAGGAGAAGGCCAGTCTGACCGTCCACCGCCGAAAGAAAACCAGTCCGATGACGAAAGCAAGCGAATAGGTGAGCGTTGGCGCGAGGATGCCGTCGATGCCGGCATCGCGCAGGATGCGGTACGGATACCAGATCAGTCCCCAGATCAATGCGCCTGTTACAAGCGCGATGACCGACGTCCTGTTATCCCCGGCGCCAGCAGCACCCTTCAAGTTGTTTGCCTTGGCGGTCCCGGCGACCCCTTGCCTTTCCGCCTTCAAGCGATGCCCCTTATAATTCCTGACCCTGCTTCGATCCCTACAGACAACGTGAATCCGAATCTCGCCAAGCTCCACCCCTACCCGTTTGAAAAATTGCGCCAGCTGTTTGCGGGCGTTACGCCCAACCCGAATCTGCGCGAGATCAAACTCTCCATCGGCGAACCGCAGCATGCGACGCCTGAATTCATCAAGGAAGCCCTGACCGCCGGCCTCGCCGGGTTAGCCAACTATCCTACCACGCTGGGTATTCCGGCCCTGCGGCGCGCCATTGGCGACTGGATGAACCGGCGCTACGAGCTGGCCGACATCAACCCGGAGACGCAGATCATCCCGATCAACGGCTCGCGCGAAGCGCTCTTCGCCTTCACGCAAACGGTCATCGACCCGAGCAAAGGTTATGTGCCCATCGTCGTCAGCCCGAATCCTTTCTACCAGATCTACGAAGGTGCGGCCTATCTGTCCGGCGCTGAGCCGCGCTTCCTCAACACGCTGCCGGAAAACGACTTCGCCTTCGACTACGACACGCTGAGCGATGCGGATTGGCGACGCGTGCAGCTGATGTTCGTCTGCTCTCCAGCCAACCCGACCGGCAAGGTGCTCAATCTCGACGACTGGAAGAAGCTCTTCGCGCTCTCGGACAAGTACGGTTTCATCATTGCATCCGACGAGTGCTATTCGGAAGTCTTCTTTGACGAAGCCAACCCGCCGCTCGGCGGCATGCAGGCAGCGCGGATGCTCGGTCGTGGGTTTGAACGTCTGGTCATGTTCTCCAGCCTCTCGAAGCGCTCGAACGTGCCGGGCATGCGCTCAGGCTTCGTCTCCGGCGATCAGGCGATCCTCAAGCAGTTCCTGCTCTACCGCACCTACCACGGCAGCGCGATGAGCCCCGCGATCCAGGCGGCCAGCGTCGCCGCGTGGAACGACGAGGCGCACGTCATCGACAACCGGCGCCAGTACCGGGAAAAGTTCGAGGCTGTCACGCCGATCGTCGCGAGCGTGCTCGGCACGTCGATACCCGATGCGAGTTTCTACCTTTGGGCCAGGACGCCGAGTCCTGACATTGCGGATACCGACTTCGCCCGCGCTCTGGTCGCCGACTATAATGTCGTCGTGCTGCCGGGCAGTTACCTCGCCCGTGAAGCCAACGGCGTCAATCCGGGCAGCGGTTTTGTGCGTATCGCGCTCGTCGCGCCGCTCGCCGAATGCCTTGAAGCAGCCGACCGCATTCAACAGTTTGTTTCAAAACTCTAGGAAGACAGACACATGCAGGAATTCCAGCAGATTATCGAGGAGGCGTGGGAAGACCGCGCCTCGTTGCAACCCGGTACCGCGCCGGCCAAGATCGGCGCAGCGGTCAGCGCCGTGCTCGCCGAACTCGACGCCGGCACCTTGCGCGTCGCCGAGAAAATCGACGGCGACTGGGTGACCCATCAATGGCTCAAGAAAGCCGTCCTGCTGTCCTTCCGCCTCGAAGACAACGTGCTGCTCCAAGGCGGCCCGATGAACTACTTCGACAAGGTGCCGACCAAGTTCGCCAAGTACGACGCCGAGCAGTTCCGCCGTGGCGGTTTCCGTGTCGTACCCCCGGCGACCGCACGTCGCGGCTCATTCATCGGTAAGAACGTCGTGCTCATGCCGTCGTACGTCAATATCGGCGCCTATGTCGACGAAGGCACGATGGTCGACACCTGGGCGACGGTCGGTTCCTGCGCCCAGATCGGCAAGAATGTGCACCTCTCCGGCGGCGTCGGCATCGGCGGAGTACTCGAGCCGCTGCAAGCCAATCCGACGATCATTGAGGACAACTGCTTCATCGGTGCGCGTTCGGAAGTCGTTGAGGGCGTCATCGTCGGCGAAGGCTCGGTCATCTCGATGGGCGTCTACATCGGCCAGTCGACCAAGATCTACGACCGCGAAACCGGCGAAGTCAGCTACGGCCGCATTCCGCCGGGCTCGGTTGTCGTCTCGGGCAACCTGCCCTCAAAGGACGGCAGCTACAGCCTGTACTGCGCGGTGATCGTCAAGAAAGTCGACGCCAAGACACGCGCCAAAACGAGCATCAACGATCTGTTGCGCGGCGACTGATCTCCCTTCATCACTCAACACTCCAGCGGAAAACAGATGATTCTGGACAAGCTCTTCCAGTTGATGGCAGACAAGCATGCCTCGGATATCTTCATTTCCGCCGGCGTTCCGATTCACATCAAGATCCAGGGCAACACTTTCCCAGTCAATCAACAGGTCATGGACCCGGCGATGATCGAGAAGATCGCCATGGAGTTGATGTCGACCGACCAGCAACGCCTGTTCGAGGCGACGATGGAGATGAATCTCTCCTTCGGCGTGCCTGGCATCGGCAACTTCCGCGTCAACCTCTTCCGCCAGCGCGCCTCGATTTCGATCGTCGTGCGCTACATCCTCGGCAATATTCCGGCGCTCGATACCTTGTCGCTGCCGCCGGTGTTGTCCGAGCTGATCATGGAAAAGCGCGGCCTGATCCTCATCGTCGGCGCCACTGGTTCCGGCAAGTCGACGACGATCGCCTCGATGCTTGACTACCGCAACGCGCATCGTAGTGGCCATATCCTGACCATCGAGGACCCGATCGAGTTTCTCTTCAAGCACAAGAAGTCGATCGTTAACCAGCGTGAACTTGGCATGGACACGCTCGGTTGGGAACCTGCGCTGAAGAACGCCATGCGCCAGGCGCCCGACTGTATCCTGATCGGCGAAATCCGCGACAAGGAGACGATGCAGGCGGCCATCGCCTACGCGCAGACCGGCCACCTCTGCCTCGCGACGTTGCACGCCAACAACAGCTATCACGCGCTCAACCGCGTCATCAACTTCTTCCCACTCGACACGCGCACCTCGCTTTACCTCGACCTGTCGGCCAGTTTGAAAGCCATCGTCTCGCAGCGCCTCGTCAAACGACCGGACGGCAAGCGAACGCCAGCGGCCGAGGTCATGCTGAACACGCGGCACGTGCAGGAATTGATCGAACGCGGCGAAGTGCTCGCCGTCAAGGAAGCCATGGAGCAAAGCCTGGCGCCGGGATCGCAGACCTTCGAACAGGATCTCTTCCGCCTCTACCGCGAAGGCGTCATCACGCTGGACGAAGCGTTGGCCAACGCCGACTCGCCGACCAACCTCTCGTGGCTGATCAACAACTCGGAAATCACCACCAGTTCGCAGAACGAAACATTGCGCATCGAATCGCCTCTCGATTTTTCGGAAACCGACGACAACGGAACGTCCTTCAAGGAATTCACGCTGAGCCTCAACGACGCCGATGACGACGCCAATCATGGACAGTGACAGTAACCCGACGCTCGCGCTCGCCGAGCAGCTGATCGCATGCCGTTCGGTGACGCCTGAAGACGGCGGGTGCATGACGATAATCAGCGAGCGCTTGCAGCGTATCGGATTCGACTGCGAATTCATCAATCGCAACGGCGTCACCAATCTCTGGGCGAGGCGTGGCAAGGCGGCGCCCCTGTTCTGCTTCGCCGGCCACACCGACGTTGTCCCGACCGGCCCTATCGAAAGCTGGCTGAGCCCCCCCTTCGAACCAAACCGCCGTGACGGCTTCCTGTTTGGCCGTGGCTCGGCCGACATGAAGGGCTCGCTGGCCGCCTTCGTCACCGCGAGCGAAGATTTCGTTGCAAGTAACCCCGCGCATCGCGGCTCGATCGCCTTCCTGCTGACCTCGGACGAGGAAGGTGATGCCACCGACGGCACGGTCGCCGTGACCGATGCCTTGGCCGCTCGCGGCGAGACGATCGACTATTGCATCGTTGGCGAACCGACGGCCGTCAGTCGCCTCGGCGACACCGTCAAGAACGGCCGGCGCGGCTCGCTCACCGGCAAGCTTACGATCAAAGGCATCCAGGGGCACATCGCCTACCCTCATCTGGCGAAGAACCCGATCCATCTCGCAGCGCCCGCCATCGCCGAACTTGCCGCCACGGTCTGGGATGAGGGCAACGAGTACTTCCCGCCGACGACCTGGCAGATTTCAAACATTCACGGCGGCACCGGCGCGAGCAACGTCATCCCTGGCCACCTCGATATCCAGTTCAACTTCCGCTTCGCGACGGCGAGTACCCCGGAAAGCCTCAAGAGTAAGGTCGATGAGATTCTGACCCGACACGGCTTGGACTACTCGATCGCTTGGACGCTCGGCGCCAAACCCTTTCTGACCGGCAAGGGCGACCTCGTCGATTCCGCAATCGCCGCAATCCGCGACGTTGCCGGGATCGAGACCGAGCTTTCGACCACCGGCGGCACCTCGGATGGGCGCTTCATCGCCGACATCTGCCCGCAAGTCATTGAAATCGGTCCGGTCAACGCGACGATCCACAAGATCAACGAGTGCGTCGAAATCGCCGCGCTGCAGCAACTGTCCAGCATCTACCGCCAAATCCTCGACCAACTCCTGACCTGATTACGACCTATGTTCGAACAAGCCCAAACCGAGCTGTGCACCGTGCGCGACATGATGCGCTTTGCCGTCAGCCGCTTCACCGAAGCCGGACTGTTCTTTGGTCACGGCAGCGACAACGCCTGGGACGAGTCGGCGTATCTGCTGCTGCACACGCTGAATCTGCCGCTCGACCGGCTCGAACCGTTCATGGACGCCCGCCTGACGAGCGACGAACGTGCGCTCGTGCTCAAGATCATTCGCCGGCGCATCAGCGAACGCCTGCCGGCGGCCTACCTGACGAACGAGGCCTGGCTCGGCGAGCACCGCTTCTACGTCGATCGCCGCGTCATCGTGCCGCGCTCGCATATCGCCGAACTGCTGCGCGAACAGCTGAGCCCCTGGATCGACGACCCTTGGGCGGTCCAGAGCACGCTCGATCTTTGCACGGGTTCCGGCTGCCTGGCGATCCTCGCCGCGCTTGCCTTCCCCGAGTCGACGGTCGACGCCATCGATATTTCGCCCGACGCACTCGCGGTCGCCCGCCGCAACGTTGACGACTACGGTCTCGAATCGCGCGTCAACCTGATCGAATCGGATGCCTTCGCTGCTGTTCCCGGCAAGCGCTACGACGTGATCATCTCCAACCCGCCGTACGTCAACGCCGAGTCGATGGCCGACCTGCCCGAGGAGTACCTGCGCGAGCCGGTACTGGCGCTGGCCAGCGGCGAGGACGGGCTCGATTTCACGCGTATCCTCCTGCGCGAAGCGAACGACCACCTCAATCCGGGAGGCCTGCTCGTTGTCGAGATCGGCAATAACCGCGACGAACTGGAGCAAGCCTTCCCCGATACGCCCTTCACCTGGCTCGACACCGCGGCGGGCGACGGCTTCGTCTTCATGCTGCGCAAGGAAGAGCTACCCACCGGCGCGTAGCGCCTCGAGCGGCGGCGCGCGCATCAGCCGCACCGCCGCGAACCAGCCGGCGCCCGTCACCAGTGCCGCGCCAGCCAGTACTGCCAGCGGCGGCAGCCAGTAATTGATTTCAACTTCGAAGTTCAACACCCGGTTGGCTAGCACCTGACCAACGATGATCGCCCCAATCGCGGCAATCAGGCCAGCCAGTCCTCCGACGGCGGCAAACTCCGCCAGCAGCGCTCGCCGCAACTGATCCCGCCGCGCCCCCAGCGCACGCATCACCGCCAGCTCGTATCGACGTTCGTCCGCAGCCGTGGCGAAGGTCGCGTAAAGCACGATGACGCCCGCAATCAGAGTAAACAAGAAGACGAACTGAACGGCCTGCGCCACCTGATCCATGATGTGCTGCAGTTGCCGCAGAATGGCGCCGACGTCGATCACCGTCAGATTCGGGAAGGCACGCACCAACTGGCTGACAAAGGTCGCATTCTCCCGTGGCAGGTGGAAGCTGGTGATCCAGCTGGCCGGGAAGTCATTCAGCAACTCGGGCGGTGTCAGGACGAAGAAATTGACGCGCATCGAGTCCCAGTTCAGCTTGCGCAGATTGAGGATCTGCATGCGGATGTTCTCTCCGCCGACCGAGAACTCGAGCCAGTCGCCGACCTTCAGGCCGAGTGTTTTAGCCAAACCGTCCTCGACCGATCCTTCGCGACGTTCGCCGCCTGACGGACGGGAAAACCAGCGTCCAGCGCTCAACTTGTTGCCCGGCGGAATATCGTCGCGATACGAGAGATTGAACTCGCGCTCGACCAGACGCCGAGCACGGTCGTCTTCGTAGTCGTCGGCGTTGACGGCCTTGTCGTTCACCTTGACCAGGCGGCCGCGAATCATCGGCGCAAACTCGGCCGTCAGCTGGTGTTCTGAAAAGACTGCCCGCACCGCTTCCAGTTGATCCGGCTGGATATTCACGACGAACTGGTTCGGCGCATCCGCCGGCAGCGACCGGCTCCACGCATTCAAGAGATCGTTACGCGTCACCGTCAGGAGCAGCAAGGCCATGAAGCCGAGCGCCAGCGCGACGATCTGGACGACACTGGCGACCGAGCGCCGCTCAAGACTCGCGAGCCCGTAGCGCCAACCGACGCCACCGGCGCGTTCTCGCCCCGCCATGCCGCCGCGCAATAGCGAAGCGAGGCGAACGGCGATCCGCGCCACCAGCGCAAAGACGACGAGCGCCGCCGAGAAGCCGCCAACCACGTAAGCGCCGAGGCGCACGTCGTCAGCCACCCAGAACATCAAGCCCGCGAGTCCGGCCAGGCCGAGCACATAGCTGGCAACCAGGCGCGACGGCGGCATGCGGCCGCTGGAAAACTCACGTCGCAGCACGCGCAGTGTCGACACCCGCTTCAACTGCAGCAGCGGCGGTAGTGCGAAGCCAAAAAGCAGGATCAAGCCGATGGCAATGCCCTGCAGCGCGGGAACGATGCCCGGTGGCGGGAGCTCGACTTCCAGGAACTGCGCCAACCAGCCGTAGAGTGCGTAGTGCGCCAGGTAGCCAATGAGGCACCCGGCGAGCGAGGAAACGAGTCCGAGCAGGGCGAACTGGCCAAGATAGATACGCAGCAGAAAGCCTTGCGTCGCGCCCAGGCAACGCATGATCGCGCACGGATCAAGATGGCGCTGCATGTAGCGCCGCGCAGCCAAGGCAACCGCGACGGCCGCGAGGACCACGGTCAGCAGTGCGGAGATCCCCAGGAACCGCTGCGCCCGATCAAGTGCGGCGCGAACCTCAGGGCGCGCATTCTCGGTGTCCTCAATACGCTCACCACGTTCAAGTGCCTTATCAACATAACTCCTGAACTCGTTGATTTCTTTTAGTTCACCCGAGAACAAAAGGCGATAACGAATGCGGCTTCCCGGTTGAATCAGCGCGGTCGATGGAACGTCCATAACGTTCATTAACAGCCGCGGCGCGACGCTGAAGAAATTCAATCCGCGGTCCGGCTCGAAGGTCAGGATCGCATCGATGCGCAGGACCCGCTGGCCGACGGCGATGCGTTCGCCAACGCCGGCGGCGAGTGTCGCGGCGAGCCGCTCGTCGATCCAGACCGCACCGGGTTCGGGCACACCGTCGGCACGCCGGTCGGTCGCCGCGACGCCGTCCGAAATGCGCAAGGCGCCGCGCAACGGGTAGCCGGCTTCGACGGCCTTGATATCGGCGAGTTGTGCGCGCAGGCCATCCCCCTCGCCGATCGAAACCATGCTCGGGAAAGTCTGCGTTTCGACGACGCTCAAGCCGCGCGCCTGCGCCGCGATGCGCAGGTCGGGCTTCCACGGGTGATCGGCGGTCAGAAGCATGTCGGCACCAAGCAACTGATTCGCCTCGCGTTCGAGCGCCTGGCGCACGCGGTCGGTGAAAAAGCCGACCGCGGTCAAGGCAGCAACCGCAACGATCAGCGCGGCCACCAAGAGGTAAAGCTCGCCGGCACGCGCATCGCGGCGCAGCATCCGATAGACGAAGTTCAGGTATCTCATCATGCGGGCATTATGAACGGGAATCGCCAGAACCCTCCGAGACACGGCAAACGCGTGATCGTTCCGACAGGCGAATCCAGCATTCGCATGTAATAATCCCCGCCTCCTCCATTTGTTGGGCGCCACGCATGGAATCCATGATCCTTCTTGCCGGCCTGTTCTTCATCGGTGGCCCGATTCTCCTGTTTTTTCTCGTCATCGGCGCGCGCAGTCGCGTACGCGTCCTCGAGGAGCAAGTCCAGGAGTTGCAATGGAAGGTGCGACATTTGTCCGCACAACCCGCAGACTCGCTCGGAACTGAGCAAAAGCCGGTGGCACAAGATGCGGACGAAGGCCTGCGCGGCCAGGCCGACTGGCAACAGCCTGCGGATATCGAGCCGCGCGCGATCCCGCTCAAGGATCTGCCGCGCGGCGTGACGCTGACGGTCAGCCGCGATCCGGCGCCGGAGACGGTGACATCGACCGCGGCCGCGCACCAAGAGATCGCGCAGACGCTTGAAAAAACGGCTGACGCAGAGGAAGACCGATTGCCCGACGCCTATCGGCCGGAAGAAACGACCGACCCCGCGTCGAGCGAAGACGCGCGACAATTCGAAATGCCCGAGCCACCGGCCTGGCTGAGCAAGGCAAAGGATTGGCTGCTCGGTGGCAACCTTGTCGCCAAGGCCGGTTTGCTGATCCTTTTCTTCGGCGTCAGCTTCCTCATCAAGTACGCGGCGGCACGCGTGACGCTGCCGATCGAGTTCCGCCTCTCCGGCATCGTGCTGGCCGATCTTATCCTCCTCGTCTGGGGCTGGCGCATCCGCGAGTCGCGTCCGGCAATCAGCCTGCCAGTGCAGGGCGCGGCGCTTGGCATCCTGATGCTGGTGACCTTCGGTGCCTACCGGATGTACGACCTGATTCCCGGATCGATCGCCTTCGGTTTGCTGTTCGCACTTACCGCCTTTACCTGTCTGCTGGCCGTATTGCAGGACGCGATCTGGCTCGCGATCTTCGGCATCGTTGGCGGCTTCGCCGCGCCTATCCTGACCTCCACCGGGAAAGGCAGCCATATCGGCCTCTTCTCCTACTACGCGCTGCTCAACGCCGGTGTTCTGGCAATTGCGCTCAAGCGCTCGTGGCGCCTGCTCAATCTGCTCGGCTTTGCCTTCACCTTCGTGATTGCCACGGTCTGGGGCGTTTTGCGTTACGAAGCGCAGGACTACGCCTCGGTGCAGGGGTTCCTGATTCTCTTCCTCTTGTTCTACGTCGCGATTTCGGTTTTCTACGCGCTGCGCCAGGCGCCAAGGCTCACGCACTACGTCGACGGTACGCTGGTCTTTGGCACGCCGCTCGTCG
>ERZ650312.946-NODE-946-length-16379-cov-6.689843_pt1 | contig 16379 bp, 18 predicted proteins | sample MGYA00376248_ERZ650312 | MGnify/ENA primary metagenome ERZ650312 (study PRJEB26733, sample SAMN07839316) | wastewater metagenome | biome: urban; feature: wastewater treatment plant; material: waste water | place: USA: North Carolina | collected 2016-07-28 ... | reverse complement strand
TTGAAGTACTGATTTTAAAGGGGAAACGGGTGGTGGGTTCTGTAGGACTCGAACCTACGACCAACCGGTTATGAGCCGGTTGCTCTAACCAACTGAGCTAAGAACCCGTGTTTTTAAGAGCTTTCTAGCGTTTCCGCTTTGAAAAAGAGACGGAATTATACAAAAAATCAAAACGAAAAGCAAGTAAATTTTCTAAAATTCCAAAAAGAATCATAAAATTCATAAAACTCGTCCCGCCGTAGCTGTACATCGGCAACGGAATACCGACCACCGGAGCAAAACCTATCGTCATAGCTATATTGATAGCCGAATATATAAATATCAGTATCGCAAGCCCCGACGAAAACACTATCCCAAAGTGGTCATTTTTGAATTTATTACGCAGCCCTAGCAGATGAACGGTAAGCGCCATATAGGTAAAAATCAAAACAAGCGCCCCTAAAAATCCGAACCTCTCAACATGGTAAGCAAATATAAAGTCGGTAGTAGCAATCGGCAAAAACTTTAGCTGCACCTGAGTTGCGTCATCTTTGTCTTTTCCGGTTAGTCCGCCGGAGCCTATGGCGATTATCGACTGCTGAACATGATAGCTGGGCTTTTCGGCCAAAAAATCGTCAATCCTCTGCTTTTGGTAATCCCTCAGACCAAACTCGTACAGCAAAGTAGACATAGCCAAAAAAGCGGCAAACAAAATCACCCATATTTTCCACCTTACCCCTATCACAAACAAAACACCGAATCCAAGCATCAAAACAACGCTAGCACTACCCAGATCCGGCTCTATTGCAATTAGAAAAAACGGGAGCAATATATAAAAAGACATTTTGGCAAATACACGCCAGTCGTATCCATCATCCGGAGGGGGTGTTTTTTGGATTTGATAAGCAAGCATCAGCAAAAGAGCGGGTTTTATTATTTCGGAGGGCTGAATCGTCATAGAGGTAAACGGTATCTCTATCCACCTCTGGGCACCCAAAATCGAAACACCGAAAAATTTGACGGATATCAGGAGTAAAATATCAACCCAGTAGATAACAGGGATAGTCCATGCAAGCTTTCTAATCGGTACAAAAGCTAGCAACAACATAACGGCAAATCCTGCCGCAATATATATCACCTCTTTTTTTGCCAACGACTCGTTTACCTCGCTGATGAGATAAAGCGAACTCATGGCTATAGGAAAAATAACGAGGGGTATAAAAAAATCAAAGTGGGTGATTATCCGTCTATCTATTTGTATCATACGGCGGATTTTAGCCAAACTGTCCTAATATTAGACGATGCAAACCCTACAAAATACACACATAACGGCAGACAAAGAGGAGCGGCTGGACGCTTTTTTGTCTGCACGGCTGTCGCTCTCCAGAAAAGAGGCAAAAACCGTCATAGATGGCGGCCTTTGCACGGTATCCGGAAAACCCGCACAAAAACCGTCCTTGTCTTTAAAAATCGGGGATGAGGTAGAGATAAAAGACTTTACCGGACTTTTTGAAAAAGAGAGCAAACCGTGCACCCTAATACCAAAGATTATCCACGAGGACGAGTCGGTAATCATTTTGGACAAACCGTCCGGAATGACCGTTCATGAGGGGAGCGGGGTACGGGAGAGCACCCTTTGCGATTTTCTGAAACACTCAGGCTATGATTTGGCAAGCTCAACCGGAGAAGGGCGTGAGGGGATCGTGCATAGACTAGACAAAGAGACCTCCGGTCTAATGGTCGTCGCAAAAACCGACAAGGCGGCCGAGAACCTAAAAAAACAGTTTGAATCAAAAGCGGCCGGAAGATACTATTTGTCGCTAATAGAACCACCGCTTAGAGAGGACACCGTCGTGGAGGCTCCGATAGCCAGACACCCGAAAAACAGGGTAAAAATGTCGGTTCAAAAAGAGGGGAAAGCGGCAAAAAGCGCATTTAAAAAAATAATACTCTCAAAAAACGGAAAATACGAGCTGATAGCAGCCAAACTATTTACCGGTAGAACACACCAGATAAGAGCCCATCTAGCCCATATCGGACGGCATATTATGGGGGACGGTTTATACGGCTTTAATCACAAAAACGGTAATATCGGGGATACAAGAGTGATGCTACATGCGGCGGTATTGTATTTTTACCACCCTAAAAGCGGTGAAAAAGTAAATTTTTTTGCAAAACCGCCTGAAGATTTTTTAGAGCTTTTTAATAAACATTTTGACGAGGAGAGAAGTTTTGAGATATTTGACCCTGAGTTTATCGTCTCTTGCTTTGATAGCGGCCTTTAGCGGGTGCGCCACTTCAAACGCCCTACTAGACAGACCAAAAGTTGACCCTAGCCTACCTAAACCTGCAAACATAAAAACAATGAGCGACAGAACCTCTATCGGCTTTGAGTGGGATTATATCAACGATCCGGCTATAGAGGGGTACAAAATATACAGAAACGGCAAAGAGGGCTCCGAGCTTGTCGCAACGATAAAAGACAGATACGCATCGCACTACGCCGATAAAGAGCTAAAACCGGATACCCTGTACTCATATAGGTTTTCCTCTTTGACACCGGAAGGGGTTGAGTCAGATGCCTCCACTGTTGTAAATGTCAAAACAAAACCCCTACTCGAAAAGGTGAGTTTTGTGGCGGCCATAGACAACCTGCCAAACAGGACAAAAATCATCTGGAGACCTCACCCTAGTCCGGATGTCGTAGAGTATACGGTACAAAAAAGCGGTTATGCCGACAAAAACTGGGAAGAGATAGCAAAGGTATCCCCTAGGCTAATGGCGGAACACATAGACCCGAAAGTCGAGAGCGGAAAAGAGTATTACTATAGGGTTATCGCCAAAACATTTGACGGACTATATGCAGTTCCAAGCGATCCGGTAAGCTCCAAGACAAAAAATCTCCCGATGGCCGTAACGCAGATATACGCCACAAAAGATAAGCCTAAAATGATCGAGGTAACGTGGGAGGCGGCAAAACAAAAAGGGGTCTCCAAATACAATCTATACAGCTCAAAAACACCGGAATCAAAATTTGATCTGGTCTATAGCGGCATAGAGAGACAATACGTAGACAAAATAAACGAGGACGGCGCAATCAGATACTACAAAGTCGCCACATTAGACAAAGACGGACTTGAGAGCAACTTTGAGAGAGCGGCCACCGGTATGACCAGACCTAAACCCCCTACCCCGATATTTAGCCTTGCGACAATCAGGGAAAATCGTGTTGTACTTGCATGGACTACAACAGACAAAGAGACGGTATCGTACAACGTAACAAAAAAATGGGGCGGTATGGTAAGCAAACAAAATATGACTTATAGAGACATCAAGGGTCTAAATTTTGAAGATAAAGATGTAGACTTGGGAACAAAATACAACTATTTCATTGAAGCGGTCGATAAAGACGGGCTTGTGAGCCTTCCTAGCGACGAGGTGGAGCTATTCGTCCCGAAAGGACTTTAACATTGCCTCACGCTTTTGTAAACTCCCTCAAAAACCCTATAGTTCCGGCAAAAACCGGAAACTTTGAATTAAAAGGGTTTTTCTACTCCCCTAGATACTCTCTGGCCGTCGTATCGGTCGGAGGGAACGATTTTTCGCTTTGTGTTAAGCAAAAAAAAGACGGTTACCTCATAAAGCCTGATAAACTCACCAGACCGTCAAGTCTGGAGGATGTCAAACTGGCAGTTGCCGCTTTTTGCTCCAACTATACGGACGGAATCGTAAAATCAAACCTGACCCCTAAAAAACAGGTTGAAAAGTCAAAAAAACTCCTCGAACCCTCTTTTTTTGCGCTCAACAAAGATTTTTTTGATACGGACATATCGGTAGAGGTCGGCTTTGGTAGCGGCAGACACCTCCTGCATAGGGCAAAAGAGGAGCCGGATAAAAAGTTTATCGGCGTAGAGATATACAAACCATCTATAGAGCAAGTGCTCAGACAGTGCGAACTGCAAAATATCCAAAACATCTACGTCGTCGATTTTGATGCCAGAATCCTCATAGACTCGATGCCTAGCGGCTCCCTGTCCGAGGTTTTTGTCCACTTTCCGGTTCCGTGGCCGGGTAGCCCGCACAGGAGGGTAATCTCAAAAACATTTTTAGAGAGTTGTTCGTCTGCCCTAAAAGAGGGTGGATATATAGAGCTAAGAAGCGACGACAAAGATTATTTCGACTATGCGTTTTCCTGTGCCACCTCTCTCAAAAAAGCAAAAATAGAGACGCTGATAAACGAAGAGGCTCTAATCAGAAGCAAATACGAAGATAGATGGCTCAGACAAGGCAAAGATATATTCGAGATGAGGATATATCCGCAAACGGCAATCGAAGAGATGGAATACGAATGTGATTTTTGCTTTGAGAGCACAAACGATAAGGCTTTGAGCCTAGATGCACTCCCGCAAAAACCGTATCTGGAGAACGACATACTGATTAATTTTGAGGATAGATTTTTAGGTGAAAACGGTGATTTTGCCCTCAAAGTCACATTTGGAGACAAGCACAAACCGCAAAGAAAGTATATAATATCAAACGGAGGGGATATTGCATTTTACCCGTCCAAACCGATATTTACAAAGACAAACGCAAAAGCGTTCACAATAATCAAAGAGTTTTTATATGGAAAAAAATGAGCAAGTAGTCATCGCAAACTCCCTCTTTTTGGGCTACAAAAAAGAGGAGCCGGTAATCAAAGATGCAAACTTCACGCTAAATAGAGGGGATTTTGTCTTTTTGACCGGACATAGCGGAAGCGGTAAAACGACCCTTATAAAATCCCTATACGGCGGAATCAGGCCGCTAAAAGGGGGGCTGGAGGTTTGCGGTATCAATATGGCAAAAGCGGGGAGCGGCAAAATCGGCTCTTTGCGTAAAAAGCTAGGACTTGTCTTTCAAGACTACAAGCTAATAGAAGAGTGGACAATCAAAAAAAACGTAATGCTTCCGCTCATCATAGCCGGATACGGCGGCGATATATGCGAAAAACAAACCTCAAAGCTACTAAACCACGTCAAGCTCACCCATAAAGCAGAGGATTTTCCGACCGAACTATCGGGAGGAGAACAGCAAAGGGCGGCAGTGGCAAGGGCGCTCGTGCATAGTCCGCAAATCATCATAGCCGATGAGCCGACCGGAAATCTGGATGATTACTCCGCCGAGGTCGTGATGGATCTGCTCAAAACCGCAAACAGTTGTCAAATCACAGTAATACTGGCCACACACCACATGCCGTCCAGATTTGATCTGCCGTGCAAAACATTACACATCGAAAACGGAACCGTCAATGAAATATCTTAGAAGACATATATCGCTGATTTTTGCCCTCGTCTCTATGCTTTGCGGGTTTTGGCTCTACGATACGATAGGGAAACTAACGGAGTCGTACGAGGCAAAACTGGCAAAAGAGTACTCGATAATAGCAGTCTCAAGCGACAAAATAACAGACGATACGTTCAAGAGAAGCTCATATCTCATATCATCGGTGGAGCAGATAGATGCAGCGCCGTTTTTTCTCCAGTATAGCGAAGATTTGTCGCCGGAGATTTATGAACAGCTCAAAAACTCTATCCCATCCTTTTATAGAATCAGGCTATATAGATACCCGTCTCCGGATGAACTAACAAAGGTAAATGCCGCACTAAAAGGGCTACACGGGATGCTGAGGGTTGAGAGTTTTGCCAAAAACCAAAAAACAGTCTCAAATACACTCGAAGCGTTCAAAAACGGCGTTATGGTCTACTCGATTATCGTACTCGTCTTTAACGTATTGCTGTTTGCAAAATTCATGGAGGTTTGGAGATACGAACACAGCTCCAGAATGCAGATTATGGCGATATTCGGTGCACCGATGTGGATGAGGAGCGCCGTACTATTTAGGATGGCTTTTATAGACTCCATAATTGCAGTATTAATCACCATCGCAATAGCATATTACGCTTCCGTAGCTCCCGAGGTTGCCGGATTTTTGGCCTCCTTTGGTCTTGTTGGCGGTGTATCGTTTGAGCCGGAGAAGATCGCTATGTATCTATCAGGGCTAGCTTTTGGGGTATCGCTGTTTTCGGTCTCTACCGTAGCTTTTAGAAGGTTGGAGCATTGAAAAAAACCGCTTTTGCCCTTTGCGCCGTCTCTGCATCGCTCATATATGCCGCTTCCGTGACCGGAGCCATCGATAAGGATATAAGGAAAACACAGTCTAATATCGATGCAAAAAGCAAAGAGTACACAAAACTGACAAGCTCCATCGGAGAAGCGGCAAGGGAGATTCTGGCCGAACAGGAAAAAATCAAAAGCCTTGATGCCCAAATAGTCGCATTGGAACAAGACGTTATCAGACTTGGTGAAGAGCACAAGCAAAAAAACGCCGAAGTAGCCGTCATCGAAGCGCAGAAAAAAAAGCTTGAAAACGAGAGGGATGATCTGGAGCAAAAACTGGTAAAGATCCTAGCCAGAGATATGGCCGCCTCAAAAGTCCTTTCAGAGGTTGACCCTAGCGAAGAGGATGACATAGTAAAGGCTCACCTCTCAAAATCCATCAGCAAAACTCTAGCCGCATACGTCGAAAAACTCAGAAGCGAATACGTCGCCAGACAAAAAATGATAGCCGAGCTAGAGCAAAAAATCAGGCAGATCAAAAACTCTATGGCAGAACTGGAAAACAAAAAAATCAGACTGGCAAAGGCAAAAGAGGAGCGGATCAGCACGATAGCAAGGACGCAAAAACAGATAGAGAGCTACAAAGCCAGACTAGAGCGGATTGCAAAAGAGCAACAACAAGCCAGAGAGACGCTGGAGAGGCTAAACATCTTAAAGCGGCAAAAACTTGCCGAGGCGGCAAAGCCAAAACCGAAACCGCAACAACCTAAAACCCAAAAACAGCTAAATGAGATCAATATAGACGACAAAGAGCTAAGCGACGATATCAAGATGATGGGCTCCTCGTACCAATCCACAAAAGGGGGAAGATATACGGGGAGAAAAGTTCCGGGGCCGCTTGACAGCTTTAGGGTCGTAAAACAGTTTGGCCCATATACCGACCCGATATACAAAATAAAAATCCACAACGACTCGGTAACACTCCGCTCAAACAATCCGGATGCCCTCGTAAAAAATATCATGGACGGGAAAGTAGTGTTTGCAAAAGAGGTTGCGGCACTCGGAAACGTCGTCATCGTCCAACACGACGGCAATCTCCACTCAATCTACGCCCACCTAAACAAAATAGCCCCGACCGTCTCAGCCGGCAAGAGGATAGAGCAAGGTGCCGTAGTCGGACGGGTAGAGAGAGAACTAACATTTGAGATAACCAAAGAGGATGCCCCAATCAACCCGCTAGACGTCATCACGGGAGGGTAACCCCTCCTCTTCTACGTTTCGCCTTTTAACACAAAACCCCACCGCAACAGCGACAAAAAACAGAGAAACTATCGTAAAATCGGAATAAAAACACGATGAGTAAAACATCAAGTCAAAAAATGGAGAGCTTACAGCAATATTAGGTCTTATCAAAGAGATACTTGGTTTATTAAATATGCTAAAATAAATCAAAAACAGGAAATGCAAAATGTTGTCGATACGAATAGACAATCCTGAGCTTGAAGGCTTCATACAAGACGAATACAAAGGCGATGACGGCTCTTTGGTGCGGCAGTTTGTGGAGTTTTTGAAACTCCAAAAGATAAAAAGCGAAGTCAAAGCATCACTAGATGAGCTAGACAATGATGATATTGTTGAGTTCGATGAGGCATTCAAACAGGCAACCGCAAAATATGCCGCAAGCTAAAAAGATAGTTTTTTCCAAAAAGGCGGCATACCGTCTTGGGAAGATAGCCGACTACATATACGAGCAGAGCCGCTCGGAAGATTTGACGCTTGTGTATATGGGTAGACTGCAAGAGTATATGTCGGATGTTCTGCCGAGATTTCCTGAGGCTGGACGCAAAGCCGATGAATACGGCAAGAATATCAGAAAAATTGTCTATCGGGGATATTCAATACTCTACCGCATCAATGAAGCAAAACAACGAATAGAGATAGCAAACATCTTTAGAGAAAATCTGCCGTAAATAGCCCAAAAACAAACATTAGTTCCTCACAACAACAAAAACAAGGAGCGCTAAATGCCATTTGTAAACGTAAAAACCAGAACAGATACGCTCTTGCGAATGCCTAGCAAAACAGCTAGCCGCTAAATGAATATCAAGATAGAGCCTTACGCACAAGATAGAGCAAACGAGATAGCTGATTTGTACCACGCATCTGTGCATGCAATAGACGAAGATACATATACAAAAGCCGAACAAGAAGCATGGGCTCCGACTCCGCCAAACTATGAAGCATGGGTAAATAGATTGAATATCAAAAAGCCTTTTTTGGCTGTAGCGGATGAAAAAGTGCTTGGCTTTATCGAGCTTGAGGATGACGGGCATATAGATTGCGCATATACCCATCCACAATATCAAAAAATTGGAATTATGGGCGCCTTGTACGCACACATCGAGCATATCGCTAAACAAAAATCACTCAAAAGACTATGGGTGGAAGCCTCTAAAGTTGCAAGACCGTTTTTTGAAGCCAAGGGGTTTGTAACGGTGCGAGAAAACAAGGTCATGAGAAATAATGTCATATTGACAAACTATACTATGGAAAAAATATTAGACTAGGCGCTACCATGTCCAAAAAAACAAATGCCGCTAGATACCTAGACACTCTCAAAATAAAATACGAACTCGTAAGCTACGAAGTAGACGAGGATGATTTGTCTGCCGTGCATGTGGCGGATACGATAGGGGTAAATCCGGCCGAGATATTCAAAACTCTGGTTGCAACGGATGAGCGGGGTATGCCAATAGTCGCCTGCATCCCTTCGGACGGCGAACTGGATCTAAAGGCTTTGGCTACGGCGGCGGGGCGCAAAAGATGCGATATGCTCCCCGTCAAAGAGCTATTGGCAACAACCGGATACATAAGAGGCGGATGTTCGCCGCTTGGGATGAAAAAACGGTTTGCGACATTAGTGGACGAGAGTATCGGCTGCATCTCAAAAGTCTATGTGAGTGCTGGGCAAAGGGGGCTTCAGTTATTATTGTCGCCTCAGGATTTGATAAAAGCCGCAGACGCAAAAACGGCAAAACTAACAAGATACAAGGATAAACAATGAAAATATTGCAAGTAGATTTCCCGATGGAGGCACCGTTTGGTGAGGAGATGAGCGAAGCGTTCAAAGGGCTTGCCGAGGATATAGCCTCAGAAGATGGGCTAATATGGAAGATATGGACGGAAAATGCCGAGATGAAAGAGGCGGGCGGGATATATCTATTTGCCGACGAAGCCAATGCGCAAAGATACCTAGCTAAGCATACGGCAAGGCTGGAGAGTTTCGGAATACAAAACATCAGAGGTAAAATATTTGATGTCAATGTGCCGCTTTCGCAAATAGACAAAGCTCCGATAGCCTAAAAAGAGGTTATATGCAAACGCACAAAATCAAACATCAAGTGAAAATAAAATTTATACTATAAAAATGAATGCCGTCTTCAAAAACCAATATCACTCACCAGTTTTTAGGCATAATACGCCCCAAAAAACGGAATAATAAAGCGATATATATGTTTGAATTCAAGGTAGAGGCAACGGACGGAGCGGCTAGAGCCTGCACAATCACAACCACAAGAGGCCAGATACAGACCCCTGTATTTATGCCTGTCGGGACGGTGGCAAGCGTAAAGGCGCTGGATACGGCAGATATTGAGGAGCTGGGGGCAAAAATAATCCTAGCAAACACATATCACACATACCTAAGACCCGGTAGCAAAGTCATAGATGAGATGGGTGGACTTCACGGTTTTACGACATATCATGGTAATTTTCTAACCGATAGCGGCGGTTTTCAGGCGTTTAGCCTCTCGGATATCTCAAAAGCCTCGGATGACGGAATAAAGTTCAAAAGCCATATCGACGGCTCTAGCCACTACTTCACCCCAGAAAAGGTGTTGGATATTCAATATGAGCTAAACAGTGACATCATGATGGTGCTGGATGACCTCATAGCCCTTCCGGCCGAGCAGGAGCGGATAAAAAAATCGGTTGAGAGGACGACCGAGTGGGCGAGACGGAGCCTTGTGTATCAGATGCAAGGGAGAGCAGAGGGTAAAGCTAAGACCAATAATCTTTTTGCCATTGTACAGGGCGGTATCGATAAAGCGTTTAGACGGCTCTCTGCCGAGGGGCTTGTCTCTTTGGAGGCAGATGGAGCCGGATTTGACGGATTTGCTATCGGGGGGCTGTCGGTCGGTGAAGAGAATCAAGCTATGTACGATACCGTAGAGTGGACGACCCCGTTTTTGCCGTATGATAAGCCACGTTATCTGATGGGTGTCGGAACGCCTGAGGATCTGGTCGAAAACATAGAGCGGGGGGTCGATATGTTCGATTGTGTAATGCCGACGAGAAACGCCAGAAACGGCACCCTGTTTACGAGTTTTGGAAAAGTAAATATAAAGGCCGCAAAATATATTTTGGATCAAAATCCTATCGACCCTGAGTGTGATTGTCCGGTATGTCGTAGATACACAAGGGCTTATATGTGCCACTTGTATAGGGCAAAAGAGCTTACTTTTTTCCGTTTGGCTACGATTCATAACCTAAGTTATTATTTAAACCTCGTAAAATCTGCAAGAAACGCTATAATAAAAAATAATTTTAAAGAATTTAAAAAAGAGTTCTACGATAAAAGAAGCGGACAATGAGCGATTTTAGTATAACACAGGCGGAAGCGGAAACACTCGTTACCGGATTTTTGGATAATTACTTTAAAGACATAAAAGACGTTGTTGAGTTTGAGCAGGATTTTGTCGAGACAAATAGTCTGGAGACCCCGCTTGTCGATTATTTTAAGCTCAAAAGATTCATAGAGACATCGGTTAGAAATCTAAGAGCCATAGACAACAACCTCCTGACCGGACTCGTCTACAAGCTCTACAAAGATGCCATGAGCCTATATTCGTTTTATTCCGCATCTACCTCAAAAGTTGCTATGCCAAAACTAATATTTGAGAGAGATTTTCTAAGAACAATAAAATACTACAAAGATTTGGAGCTTCGGATAGAGGAGCTAAAATCTATCAAATACAGCTACGAGATGAAGATGCGGTATCTGGAAGGCTCTATGAAAAAGGTAGAGTTGGAGATGGACGGAAGTGACGCAAAGAGAAAAGAGTATGCAAATCTGAAACTCAGATATGCCGAGGCGACACACTTTTTTGCAGAGGCTAGAGACGAGATACCGAAAGTCTATCAGGAGTTGGAGTATATAGAGCAGTTTTTTGCCGAAATATTTTTGGATTTATTTGAGGAGTATAAAAACTACTATCTGGGTGAGCTAAAAAACTCCACAAACGCAAAGTTTTATTATCTCGACAAGCTGATATGGTACAAAGCAGAGAGAAGCCCGGATATTAGAAGGTTCTTTAAAGAGGCCGGAATCAAGGGGAGCTACGATGCCAGAACGTTTATCAACTACTATATCAAAAATATAGACGTCAAAAAGACTTTTGATAAAAACTGGCATACGTATCTCAAAGATATTTTGACGATTTTGGAGTAGCAAATGTTTACGGTATACACCCCGGACGAAATACAAGAGCTTTTAGTAGCCGGCTCCAAAAGCAAAAAAGCGATTCAGGCATCTCAAGAGGAGAAGCTGTTTCACTCGATAAAACACGTTAGATTGTTTGACAATATAGAGATGGAACATGTCCTAAAAATTGTATCGGACGTAAAGCTGAACCGTTACAACTCTGGCGACGAGATAGATATGAGCGGTGTTGAGGCGCATAGAATACACTATGTCATAGCCGGCACAGTAACGCTCCCCATTAGTGATGGAGAAGTTGAGCTTGGCAAGGACCAAACATTTGGAGAGGTCGGAGCCTTCACAAAAACATACCAGAAAAAGATAATCAAGGTAACCGAAGACAACACGATGATTTTCTCTTTTATCATCAACAAAGCAGGACTATCAAGGGAGACGGCAGAGTCGTTCGTAAAGTTCTACGACTCCCTTTTGACCCACACCGTCAATAAGCTATTATGGTTTGATATGCTCTAGTATATCCCAAATACGAGAGCCTGCACGTACCAAACACCGACAGACAAAACATATCCGGCAAACACCGCAAAAAAATACCGCATATGCGAGCTAAATGTATATACCCCTCTCATCTTCCCCATAACAGCCACCCCTGCGGCGGAGCCGAATGCTATGAGCGAGCCTCCCGTTCCAACTGTCAGAGCCAAAAACAGCCACTCCCTAACCTCCATAGCCGGACTTGCTTTCAAAATCGCATACGTCAGAGGTACGTTATCTATAACCGCCGACAAAAGCCCAGCCGACACGTTAACCCAAAACGGAGGCAAAAACTCATATACTTTAGCGGCAGCGGCCAAATAACCGATATATCCGAGCGCCCCGACAGAGGCCATCAAGCCGAAAAAGAATAGTAAGGTATCGTTTTCAATTTTGGAAATACTTTTAAAAATCGCTATATCTTCGCTTTTTTTCCTTTTTAGACTAAAGCCGTATAACATCAGTAGCGACAAACCAAACATCATCCCTATGATCGCCGGAAGGTGTAGTAGTTGATGCGACAATACGGCGCAAGCGATCGTAAAAATACCCAAAAACACAACTATACCGGCTCCCTCTTTGGCGTTAGCCAAAACCTCTTCTTCATCGCCTACGGTCGGTGCTTTGTCTTCGACAAACAAAGACAACAGAAAACAAGTAAGAGCCCATCCGGCAAAAGAGGCGGGGAAAAGGTAGAAAAAATCTGCAAAAGGGGCTTTTCCGGCATTCCATATCATTAGCGTAGTAATATCTCCAAACGGCGACCACGCACCCCCGGCATTTGATGCCACGACAATATTAACAGCTGCCGGAACCAAAAATTTTTTCTCTTTTTTCTCAACAGTCATAATAACGGTAGCAAATATAAGAGCCGTCGTAAGATTATCGGCTACGGCACTTATAAAAAACGTCATAAGCCCACTCACCCACAAAAGCTTTTTGTATCTCATTCCACTCGAAACTACCTTGTTTTTTAGAGCCTCAAAAACCCCTCTCTCATTAAGTGCCTCTATATATGTCATGGCTACAAATAAAAAGAAAAAAATCTCCGCAATCTCAAAAATAACAGCATGGGCAGATTCTCTGAGAGCCTCCGGCACGGAACCGATATCTGCCAAGTGATACACACCCAGTAGTAAATACAAAAAAGTTCCTAGAAACAAAGCGGGCTTACTCTTATTGATCCCGAATTTCTCCTCCATGGCGATTATCACAAAAACCGCCGAAAACAGTAGAAGAGATACTATCCCAATCAAGCTACCTGTCAACCGAGCCCCTCCCGTATCTTAATATCAAATATCCGACTAATCCGGACAACAACGATGCGATAAAGATACCGGATTTTGCCTCTGCTATTAGTATCTCATCGGCAAATGCGAGCGTAGATACAAAAATAGACATCGTAAACCCTATGCCGGCAAGCAGGCCGACACCCAAAATATCTACAAATCCGACATCTTTCGGAAAATTCGCCAACCTAGCCCATAAGCCGATATATGAAAAAAGCGTAACACCGATAAGCTTGCCGACAACGAGAGATAGCGCTATAGCAATAGAGAGGCCGGACTCTGCTATGTCCATGTTGGGCTCAAAACCGGCATTAAAGAGGGCAAAAAGCGGCAATACGTAAAAAATATTCCAAGGGTGAAAAAATATCTCCAATCTCTCTAACATCGACATAGATTGAAAACTAAGTGTCGACATACGCTTGAGGGCGACTGTTTTTTCATGATGATCATCGTTTTCCAATGCATCAAAAAATCTCTCTTTTAGTGTTTTCAGCCTCTGCGCAAAACTATCCCTTGAATAATCCGGCGTCGCCGGAGCCAAAAGCCCGACTATAACCCCCAAAATAGTTGAGTGTATGCCAGAGTCCAACATAAAAAACCAAGATATTACAAAAAGCACGGAAAAAGCAAAGAGATTTCTAACCCCCAATCTATATAGAAAAATCATTATCCCGACCACAAGTAGCGAGTACCCCAGACTTGCAAACCCTATCTCTGCCGAATAAAAAATAGCTATCACCAAAATAGCGCCGATATCATCCACCACGGCAAGAGTTAGCAAAAATATTTTTAGCTCATTTGATATGCGACTTCCCAAAAGAGCCATAACTCCGACCGCAAACGCTATATCGGTAGCCATCACGACACCCCAGCCACCTTTTGATTGAGGCGAATCATTGATGGTCAAAAAAAGGAGTGCCGGTACAATCATCCCACCTATGGCCGCCAAAATAGGAAGTGCTGCCGATTTTGGGTTTTTTAGCTCCCCATCTGCAAACTCCCGTTTTAGCTCAAGGCCGATGATAAAAAAGAACACGCACATAAAAGCGTCATTGACGATGTGTTGCAAGGAGTGGGAAAAAGAAAAACCGCCTATGCTGATTTTGAATTCGGTATGGAGCAGATGATAGTATGAACCGCTCCATGGTGAGTTCGCCCACACAAGTGCTAGAATAGTAAACACAATGAGTGTTATCCCGCTGGCCGCCTCAAGATGCAAAAATCTATTTAGAGGCTTTGAGATTATCTCTATCGGTTTTTCTGTCGGCATTTAAAATCCTTAATTAGAAAATTTTAACGTCGCACTTAGGAAAGTTTCATTATTCTAAATTACACGTTTATATTATTTTCAGGGTCGAAGGTATGGAACAAAACAACAATGCACAAAAAGAAGCTCCCAGTATAACAAAACTTTTAAAAGAACGGCTGAGTCTTTTTGAAAACAAAGCCGACGACTCCGTCATAGACGAGCGGATCAGGGGCGATGTTGAGATGAGGGGCGCAAACCTCTGGGTGCTTATGTTTGCTATTTTCATAGCCTCCATAGGCCTAAACGTAAACTCTACAGCCGTCATTATAGGTGCCATGCTAATCTCTCCGCTTATGGGGCCTATCATGGGGATAGGGTATGGAGCCGGAATAAACGACTTTTCGCTTCTTAGAAAAGGGTTTAAAAACTTGGCTATTGCAACCGTGATCGCCTTAACCACGTCAACTTTATATTTTTTGATCTCCCCGCTTAGCTCCGCCCAATCTGAGCTACTAGCCAGAACGACTCCGACGGTATGGGATGTATTGATAGGATTTTTCGGGGGCTTGGCTGGGATAGTCGCCACAACCAGAAAAGAAAAAACAAACGTGATCCCAGGTGTTGCTATCGCTACCGCCCTGATGCCGCCGCTTTGCACAGCCGGATTTGGCCTTGCTACCGGAAATATTAATTATTTTTTTGGAGCTTTTTATCTCTATATAATCAATTTTGTTTTTATAGCCCTCTCTTCATTTTTGATTATCCGTGTTTTCAATATAACAGAAAAAAAGTATGTAGATGCAGCGTTGGCAAAAAAAGCCCAGAGATATATCATTGCCATAGTGATTGCCACCATACTACCCAGCTCATATCTGGCATACGAATTGGTAGACGAAGAGATTTTTAAATCAAAAGCAAATACTTTTGTGGCAACCGAATTTAATTTTCAAAATACATCCGTATCACAGCTAAAAATAAATCCAAAGACAAAAACACTCAAGGTGTTTTTGATAGGTGAGCACATACCGCAAAAAGAACTAAACAAAATAAACTCCAAACTACAAGCGGCAGGCCTTAGTAATGCAAAACTCAGAATCTACCAAAACGGTGAAAAAGAGGAGATAAACCTCACAAACCTAAAGGCGGATATCATCTCTGACCTCTACAAGGAGTCCAAGACAAATACCGAATCTATAGCAATAGAGCTAAACAACATAAAAAGTGACATAGCAAAAAATAAAGAATATTTCAAGGATTTACCAAACGAACTAAAAATAATTTTTCCGGATATAGAGCAGGTGGTTTTGTCTGAAACATATATCCAAGACAACGAAACAAACGAAACAAAAAAGACTTTTGTATTAAACATTGACGAAAACAGCAAAATCTCTAAAAAAGAGCTTAGTGCAATAGAGAGTTGGCTGAAAACAAGAACCAAACAAGAAAACGTAAAGATATTTTTGGCAAAGTAAGTGTACATCAGAATCAGTTTTACAATTTTACATTTATTTTCAGCGCTTGCGTACGCCGCAGGGGATACGATATTGCAACCTGACTCACGTATACAGGCAGACGAAGACGGTATTTTTTTGATAAAAAAAAGTGTTGAAAAATCTCGTAGTTGGTTTGAAGTGAAATTCATTGTTTCTGGGGTAAAGATAGTAAAAAAAAGTGCTTTTTTCAATAGGCGTTTTGCTTTCTATAGCATTACCGATAACAGTTCTGCGGATTTGCG
>ERZ650312.941-NODE-941-length-16422-cov-39.860756_pt1 | contig 16422 bp, 13 predicted proteins | sample MGYA00376248_ERZ650312 | MGnify/ENA primary metagenome ERZ650312 (study PRJEB26733, sample SAMN07839316) | wastewater metagenome | biome: urban; feature: wastewater treatment plant; material: waste water | place: USA: North Carolina | collected 2016-07-28 ... | reverse complement strand
TGACTTCGCCCACGCGGCCCATGGCCTGGCTGTCGCTGCTCATCATGCTGATGGCGCCCAGGTCGTGCAGGATGTCTTCGGCGGCGATGGTCTCTTTGCGGATACGGCTTTCGGCAAAGGCCAGGTCCTCCGCAATGCTGGCATCGAGGTGGTGGCAGACCATGAGCATGTCCACATGCTCGTCCAGCGTGTTGTGCGTGTAGGGCATGGTGGGGTTGGTGGACGAGGGCAGAAAGTTGTCCTCACCCACCACGCGCAGGATGTCGGGCGCGTGCCCGCCGCCCGCGCCTTCGGTGTGAAATGCGCAAATACCGCGCCCGGCCACGGCGGCAATGGTGTTCTCCACAAAGCCCGATTCATTGAGCGTGTCAGAGTGAATGGCGACCTGTGTGTCTGTCTCGTCCGCCACGTCCAGGCAGTTGCTGATGGCCGAGGGCGTGGTGCCCCAGTCTTCGTGCAGCTTGAGGCCGATGGCGCCCGCGTTGATCTGCTCGTGCAGCGCATCGGGCAGGCTGGCGTTGCCCTTGCCCAAAAAGCCCAGGTTCATGGGGAAGGCATCGGCCGCCTGCAGCATGCGCTCCATGTTGAAGGGGCCCGACGTGCAGGTGGTGGCCAGCGTGCCGGTGGCGGGGCCGGTGCCGCCGCCCAGCATGGTGGTCACGCCGCTGGCCAGGGCCTCTTCGACCTGCTGCGGGCAGATGAAGTGGATGTGGCTGTCGATGCCGCCTGCGGTGACGATGTTGCCCTCGCAGCTGATGACCTCGGTGCCCGGCCCGATGACGATGTCTACCCCCGGCTGCGTGTCGGGGTTGCCTGCCTTGCCAATGGCTGCAATCCGACCTGCCTTGAGGCCGATATCGGCCTTGAAGATGCGGGTGTGGTCAATCACCAGGGCGTTGGTGAGCACCGTGTCCACCGCTCCCTGTGCGTTGGTGCGCTGGCTTTGGGCCATGCCGTCGCGGATGGTTTTGCCGCCGCCAAACTTCACTTCCTCGCCGTAGCTGCCTGCGCGCAGGGTGTAGTCGGCCTCGACTTCGAGGATCAGTTCGGTGTCGGCCAGGCGCAGCCGGTCGCCCACGGTGGGGCCGAACATTTCGGCATAGGCGCGTCGTCCAATGGTTGCCATGGGGGTGCTCCGCTAGAACGGTCTACTATGGTTTTGATAGCTGCTTGCGCTTATCCAATAAGCGCTAGAGGCTGATTTGTTTCAATGTTTCAGAGCGCGCCCTGCGTCAGGCCCTGAAAGCCATACACCTTGCGCTCGCCCGCGTAGTCCACCAGCTCTACGGTGCGCTCCTGGCCGGGCTCAAAGCGCACGGCGGTGCCGGATGCAATGTTCAGCCGCATGCCGCGTGCAGCGGCGCGGTCAAAGCCCAGGGCGTTGTTCGTTTCGGCAAAGTGGTAGTGCGAGCCGACCTGGATGGGCCGGTCGCCCGTGTTGCGCACCACCAGCGTGAGGGTGCGGCGGCCCGCGTTGAGCAGGTGTTCACCGGGTTCGGTGAGTAGTTCGCCGGGGATCATGAAAGCTCCTTGCAGGGAATGCTCAGGCCATTTGCGCCAGCAGCGCGCCACCGAATGCCGCCACACCCGCACCGGCAGCGCGGGCCAGCCACACATGGCGGTGGCGCAGCGCCCAGCCCGCCGCCAGGCCTGCGCTGTGCAGCAGCACGGTAGCCGTGAGCATGCCTGCCAGGGTCCACCAGGCGCTGTCGCTGCCTGCCAGCTCATAGCCATGGGCCACGCCGTGGAAGACGGCAAACACGCCCACGCCCAGCGCCGCCACCAGCCCGGGCACGCGCAGGCGCGACACGACCAGCAGGCCGGTGATCAGCAGCGACGCAGCAATCATCGGCTCCACCGCAGGCAGCGCCACGCCCTGCAGGCCCAGCACGGCGCCCACCAGCAGCATGGCCGCAAAGCCCACGGGGCCCCATAGCAGGTCGCGCCCGGCGCTGCGGGCGGCCAGGGCGCTCCACAGGCCCACGGCCACCATGGCGGCCAGGTGGTCCAGCCCGAACAGGGGGTGCACAAAGCCGCTGATGAAACCGCTGTGGCTGTGCGCTTCTACGACCGTATGGGCACTAGCGCTCATGGATAAAGCGCTAGCAGCTATCAAAATAAGAGCGGATTTGGTGCGGGGGGAAAGCATGGGTGAATCTCCAAAAAAGGGGGGCAGACAGCGACAGCAGAGTGCGTCAGACGATCGGCTGGTGTACGGTGACCAGCTTGGTGCCATCGGGAAAGGTGGCCTCGACCTGGATGTCCGGAATCATCTCGGGGATGCCGTCCATCACATCGTCACGCGTGAGCACGGTGCGGCCTTCGCTCATGAGCTGCGCCACGGTCTTGCCGTCGCGTGCGCCTTCCATCACGGCGGCGCTGATCAGGGCCACCGCCTCGGGGTAGTTGAGCTTCAGCCCCCGGGCCTTGCGGCGCTCGGCCAGCAGGGCGGCGGTGAAGATCAGCAGCTTGTCTTTTTCGCGGGGAGTCAGTTCCATATCGCTTCGCTTCCACATCAGACCGCGCGGCTGCCAAGGCAGGCCGAACGCGGGGGCGGTTCCATGGCGCTCGTTCATGCAATTGCCGTGCCGCCTTCTTGTGGCCGCCAGGGCGCCCGCGGGATGGCGAGGCCGCGGGCACGCCCGTGCTTGGTGCGCACGCCAGCGCGCACCACAGTGGTGCTGCGCACCATGTTGGAGTGCAAGACGAGGTGGGTTAATGGCCGGGGCTCAGCGTGCTGCCAGTCGGTCGTAGAGTTCGCCCAACTGGCGCGGCAACTGGGCGGCGGTCAGGGCCACGCGGTAGTTACGCCAGCCGAAGATGCGGCGTACGTAGGCGTCAGCCCCGGGGTCGACCACCAGGCCATGGCACTGCACGCCCAGGCGCCGCGCGGCCAGCACGGCGGCGCGGGCATCTTCGGTCAGGTAGCGGGCATCGAACACGTCGATGTCCGACGGTGCGCCGTCGGTGATGAGCACGATGGCGCGCGGGCCGGCGGGCTCGGCCAGCAGGCAGCGCGTGGCATGGCGCAGCGCAGCGCCGATGCGGGTGGACCCGGCAGCGCGGGTGCCCAGGATGCGCTGGGTGTGCGCCGCATCCAGCGGCGTGCCGAAGTCCAGCAGCCGCAGGTATTGCACCGCAGCGCGGGTGTTGGAGGCAAAGCCGTGGATGGCGATGCGGTCGTGCCCGGCCTGGGCGGCACGCGCCAGCAGCAGCGCTGCCTGCTGCTCGACGGCCAGCAAGGGCTGCGTGCTGCCGACGGCCACGTCGCCGGTGGACGCCGACAGGTCGAGCAACACCAGCACGCTGCAGCGCGGCGCCTCGATGCCGGGGCGCACGAACAGCCGCCCATCGGGTGCCAGCGCCAGGCGCCGTTCCACCTGCACATCGATGGCGGCGTCGAGATCGAGGTCATCACCTTCCCACTGCCGGCGCAGGCGCTGGTTGCGGCTCAGACGACGCCGGTTGCGCCAGGGCGTGGCGGGCTCGGCTGCGGGCGGCAAGCCGTGAAGTGTTGCGGCCGGGGGCACGACCTCGCGCACGGTGCACCAGTCGGTGCGTTCGCGCTGCAGGCGGTAGTCCCATTCCGGGTAGAGGTGGCAGATGCCCTCGTCGATGGGTTGTTCTTCGGCATCGGTCGGCGGAGTGTCGGCCGCTGACGCGTCGGCGGGCGGGGGTGGCGCGGCGGGTACCTGCAGCGCTTCGGTGGTGTCGTCGGCCGTGGCGCCGTGTTGCCAGAGGTAGCTATGGTCGTCGCGGTAGGCGGCCGGCACCACGCACTGCTGCGGGTCTAGCCGCACGCGCATCTGGCCCAGGTCGTTGGCGAGGATGGAGGCCAGGCGCCGGAAGGCGGCGTGGTCCGCCAGACCGTGGTCATGGCGGGTGGCGGCAAACAGCGTGCGGCCCTTGTGCACCCAGTGGTTGCCGTCGGCGTAGTGGCCGTCGAGCAGCGCGCGGCCCAGGCGGGCCAGCAGGCTGGGCACGTCCAGCCCGTGCGGGTCGTGCGCCGGCTGGGCCTGCAGGAACCAGCGGCGCACGCCGGGCAGGCGCTGCATCAACAGCGCTTCAACGCGCGCATCCTCGATCATTGACGCCACGGCCAGGCCCAGTGGCTTGAGCGTGCCCGCAGCCTGGGCCGGTGACGAATACAGCAGGTGCGCCGCTGCGTGGGCAATGGCGGCGCGTGCCAGCGTGGCATCCTGCATGACCGCCGCTGGCAGCAGCAGGTGCGTCGTACTGAGCACGGCGCGCGGGGCCGCAGACGGCGATGGTGAGGCGCCGGCCAGTGTTTGCAGCGTGAGCGTGCGACGGCTCAGGCCACCGAGCAGCAGGCCCAGCGCGGCAAGGGTGGGCGTGTCAGCGTCGGCGCGGCACATCGCGGCTCATCGCGGCTCAGGGGAAGTGGGCATCCACGAGCTGGCGCAACGCGGCCAGCAGGTCCGGGTCGTCGGTGAGCGCGCGCGTCAGTGTCATCTCGCAGCTGTCGCGCGGGGCCACGCCGTCGCGGATCAGGATGCCGGCATAGATGAGCATACGGGTGGAGATGCCTTCGTCCAGGCCCTGCTGGCGCAGCGCACGCGAGCCCTGCGCCACGCCGACCAGTTGCGCGGCCAGCGCGGCGTCGATACCAGCCTCGTGCGCCACGATCTCGGTTTCCACCGTCGCGTCGGGGTAGTCGAACTCCAGCGCCGCGAAGCGCTGGCGCGTGGACGGCTTCATGTCCTTGGCCGCGCTCTGGTAGCCCGGGTTGTAGGAGACCACGAGCTGGAAGTCCGGGTGGGCGTGCACCAGCTCGCCCTTGCGGTCCAGCGGCAGCATGCGGCGCGCGTCGGTCAGCGGGTGGATGACCACCGTGGTGTCCTGGCGCGCCTCCACCACCTCGTCGAGGTAGCAGATCGCGCCATGGCGCGCCGCCAGCGTGAGCGGCCCGTCGTGCCAGCGCGTGCCGTCGGCGTCGAGCAGCCAGCGACCCACCAGGTCGGCCGCCGTCATGTCCTCGTTGCAGGCCAGTGTCACCAGCGGGCGGCCGAGCTTCCAGGCCATGTACTCCACGAAGCGTGTCTTGCCGCAGCCGGTCGGCCCCTTGAGGATGAGCGGCAGGCGGTGCGCGTAGGCGTGCTGGTACAGCGCCACCTCGCCACTGCATGGGCGGTAGTAGGGCGCTTCGGTGATGCGGTAGGCCGCGAGCGGATCGGAGACAGGGGCAGGAGCAGACACGGCGCAGCCTCGGGACAACAGGGGACATGCCGGCCCGGGCTGCGGGCCGGCGGTGGTAGCTCAGCGGTGGCTGGGGGCCTCGTTCGGAATGCCGTCGATCGGGCACTCGGCCGTGCCGACGGTGGAGCGCGTGAACGACTCGACCTGCTTGCGTGTGCCTTCGGGGTCGCTGATCCACTTGCCGTAGAACTCATACGGGCAGGCGGCTACCCCCTTGGCGTCATCCCCGCTTTCGCCGGAATTGATCTTGCCGGTGTAGCCGCGGTGCAGCAGCTTGAACAGGTGGTTCTCGCTCTGGCCGTTCTTGCGGAAGTCGCGGATCAGGCTCTTGGACAGCGCTGCGTACTGCACGCCCATTTCCTCTTCCCCGCATTCACCCAGCGTGCGGCCGTCGAAGCCGATGAGCGCGCTGTGGCCGAAGTAGCTGTAGACGCCATCCCAGCCGGTGGCGTTGGCCACGGCCACGTAGCTGTTGTTGGCCCAGGCCATGGCCTTGGCCATCAGCACCTGCTGGTCTTTGGCCGGGTACATGTAACCCTGGCAGCGCACGATGAGTTCGGCGCCCTTCATGGCGCAGTCGCGCCAGATCTCGGGGTAGTTGCCGTCGTCGCAGATGATGAGGCTGACCTTCAGGCCCTTGGGGCCTTCGCTCACATAGGTGCAGTTGCCGGGGTACCAGCCTTCGATCGGCACCCAGGGCATGATCTTGCGGTACTTCTGCACGATCTCGCCCTGGTCGTTCATCAGGATGAGTGTGTTGTAGGGCGCCTTGTTCGGGTGCTCTTCATGCCGTTCGCCGGTGAGCGAGAAAACGCCCCAGACCTTGGCCTTGCGGCAGGCCTCGGCAAAGATGGCGGTCTCCTCGCCCGGCACGGCAGCGGCGGTGTCGTACATCTCCTTGGCGTCGTACATGATGCCGTGGGTGCTGTACTCGGGGAAGATCACCAGGTCCATACCGGGCAGGCCCTGCTTCATGCCGACCACCATGTCGGCGATCTTGCGTGCATTGGCCAGCACTTCGGCCTTGGTGTGCAGGCGCGGCATCTTGTAGTTGACAACGGCAACGCCGACGGTGTCGTTGCTGCTGGAAATATCGCCGTGGATCATGTCTTTGCTCCTTCGGAGTGAGTGTTTCGTTTATTGGGTTGGTATGAGAGGCTGCTTTTCCCACCCCCTATCCCCCCCACCCCTTTCCACCCCCGCGGGGCGGAAAGGGGTGGGGGGGATAGGGAGGGGAAGAAGAGGCGCACATAAAGAAGCACGACAGCAAAGAAGAAACCTTAGTGACTGATCATCCAAGGCCGCTTGGAGGGAAAGGCCTTGGCGCCATTGGGCGCCGTCACCGTGGCCCCGCGCTTGCCGCTGGTCGAGCAACAGCCACACCCTGCCGGGTGCTTGAGCCGCCCGTACGAGCCATCGCGCGAGGAACGCGGGGCATGCGATGCCCGTTCGTTGGTCTCGTGCGCGCGGCGCGTCTCGCTGCTCAGGCAGGCCAGGCGTGGTGCGGCCACGAACACGCGCGTGGAGGCAGTGCCGCAGTCCGGGCAGCTGCAAGGCTCATCGCGCTGCGACAGGCTGCGCAGCGCCTCGAAGCCGCCGCAGGCCGGACAGGCGTAGTCATAGGTGGGCATGCAGGGCTCCTGGGGCTTACTTCTTGTCGGGCGAGATGGGCATCTGCACGCTGCCGTCGATGAACTTCACCGGGCCGGCCGCCGTGGGGTTGATGTCGAAGTCGAAGATCTCGGTTGGCAGCCACAGCGTGGCGCAGGCGTTGGGCACGTCCACCACACCGCTGATGTGGCCCTGCACCGGCGCTGTGCCGAGGATGGAGTAGGCCTGGGCGCCGCTGTAGCCGAACTTCTTCAGGTACTCGATGGCGTTCAGGCAGGCCTGGCGGTAGGCCACGGTCACGTCCAGGTAGTGCTGCTTGCCTTGCTCGTCGACCGAGACACCTTCGAAGATCAGGTAGTCCTTGTAGTTCGGCGTGATCGGGCTGGGCTTGAAGATCGGGTTCTTGATGCCGTACTTGGCCACGCCGCCCTTGATGAGGTTGACGCGCATGTGGACCCAGCCTGCCATCTCGATAGCACCGCAGAAGGTGATCTCACCGTCGCCCTGGCTGAAGTGCAGGTCGCCCACGCTCAGGCCGCCGCCATCCACATAGACCGGGAAGAAGATGCGCGAGCCGCGCGACAGGTCCTTGATGTCGCAGTTGCCACCGTGCTCGCGAGGCGGCACGGTGCGTGCGCCTTCGGCGGCCACTCTGTTGGCAACATCCCCCTGGGCCTTGCCGCAGTGCGCGGTGGCCGCAAAGGGTGGGTTGGCCAAGCCGGGCACGCGGTCGGGGTCGGTGGCGATCAGTTCGGCCTCGCGCTTGTTCCACTCGTCGAGCATCTTCTTGTCGGGCAGGCAGCCGATCAGACCCGGGTGGATCAGGCCGGCGTATTCCACGCCCGGCACGTGGCGGCTCTTGGTGAACATGCCGTTGAAGTCCCAGATCGACTTCTGCGCCAGCGGGAAGTGGTCCGTCAGGAAGCCGCCGCCGTTCTGCTTGCTGAAAAAGCCGTTGAAGCCCCACTGGCTGTCGTCCCTGGCGCCGATGTCCAGCAGGTCCACCACCAGCAGGTCGCCAGGTTCTGCGCCCTGCACGCCCACCGGGCCTGAGAGGTAGTGCACGGTGGTGAGGTCGACGTCACGCACGTCGTCCGCACTGTCGTTGTTTTTGATGTAGCCGCCGGTCCAGTCGTAGGTCTCGAGGATGAAGTCGTCGCCTGGCTTGACCCACACGGCAATCGGGATGTCCGGGTGCCAGCGGTTGTGCACCAGCGGGTTGCTTGGGGCGGGTTGGGTCAGATCAACTTTGATGAGGGTGTCAGCCATGGTGATGCTCCTTGAGGACGAAAGAAAACGGATGGATCAGACGGATGGATTTCAGACAGAGAGATAGGACTTGATGCGATTGACGTCGGTCTGCTCGCGCAGCGTCTCGTGCACGAGGCGGCCGCCTTCGATGACGAACAGGCGGTCGGCCACGTCCATGGCAAAGGACAGCACCTGCTCGGACACAACGATGGTGATCTCGCGCAGCTTGCGGATCTCGTTAAGCGCCTTGGCGATGTCCTTGATGATGGAAGGCTGGATGCCTTCGGTGGGCTCGTCGAGCAGCAGCACCTTGGGGTCGGTCACCAAGGCGCGGGCAATCGCCAGCTGCTGCTGTTGCCCGCCCGAGAGGTTGCCGCCCTTGCGCCGGCGCATGTCCCACAGCACGGGGAACAGCGCGTAGATCTCGTCCGGGATCTGCTTGGTTCTGGAGTTCTCCAGCCCGGTCTGGATGTTCTCCTCCACCGTGAGGGTGGGGAAGATCATGCGACCCTGAGGCACGTAGGCAATGCCCTTGGCGACGCGCTTGTAGCTTTCGTCTTTAGAGACGTCCTGGCCCGCGACTTCGATGCGACCGGACTTCAGCGGCAGCACACCCATGAGGCTCTTGAACAGCGTGGTCTTGCCCATGCCATTGCGGCCCATGATGGCAACCGTCTCGTTCTTGTGCCCTTCGAAGGAGATGCCGTGCAGCGCTTCGCTCTGGCCATAGGCCGTGTACATGTCGGTGACTTTGAGCATGGTGTGTTCTCCGGTGAAATCAGTGGCCCAGGTAGACGTCGATCACTTTGGGGTCGGCCTGCACGGCTTCCATGGAGCCCTCGGCGAGGATCTTTCCCTGGTGCATCACGGTGACCTTGTGCGCGATCTGCTTGACGAACTCCATGTCGTGCTCGATCACGATCACCGAGCGGCCTTTGCAGATGCGCTTGAGCAGCTCGGCTGTCAGCTCGCGCTCGCGGGCGCTCATCCCGGCAATGGGCTCGTCGAGCATCAGTAGCTCGGGCTCCTGCATCAGCAGCATCCCGATCTCCAGCCACTGCTTCTGACCATGCGAGAGCAGGCCGGATTCCATCTCCAAGGCGTCGGCCAGGCCGATCTCCTCGGCCACTACCTGCACGCGCGCCTTCACCTCGTCGGTGCGTTTGAAGCCGAGGGCGCCGAAGACCGAGCGACCTGCGGGGTAAGACACCTCAAGGTTCTGGAAGACGGAGAGGTTTTCGTAGATCGAGGGCGTCTGGAACTTGCGGCCGATGCCGCGGCGCACGCGGATGTGCTCGTCCAGCCCGGTGAGTTCCTCGTTCCTGAATTTGATGCTGCCGCTGCTGGCCTTGGTCTTGCCGCAGATCAGGTCCAGCAGCGTGGTCTTGCCCGCGCCGTTGGGGCCGATGATCACGCGCAGCTCGTTCTTGTCGATATAGAGGGTCAGGCTGTCGATGGCCTTGAAGCCGTCGAAGGAGACCGTCAGGTCTTCGATGGCCACGGCGAAGTCGGTGTTGCTCATGATGGACTCCTGGGATTTCAGGCGTTTTGGCCCGTGGGGGTGGCATGCAGCGGACGCACAGTGCTCGGCGCGTTGATGTCGTCAGTGGGGGGCGCCGGCGTGGCAGCATCGCGCGCTACGGCCGCGCGGATGGCCAGGCGTTCGGCCTGCTTGCGCGCCCACCAGGGTTTGACTTTCTTCTCCCACACGCCAGCCAGCCCGTCGGGGAAGGCCATGGTCACGCCGATGAACAGCCCGGCCATCAGGAACAGCCAGAGGTCGGGGAAGCTCTCGGAGAAGTAGGTCTTGCCGAAGTTCACCAGCAGTGCGCCGTAGACCGCGCCCACCAGGCTCATGCGCCCGCCCACGGCGGCGTAGATCACCATCTCGATCGAGGGAACGATGCCCACGAAAGACGGCGACATGAAGCCCACCTGCAGCGTGAACAGTGCCCCTCCGATACCGGACAGCGCGGCCGCCAGGCAGAACACGAAGACCTTGAACATGGCCACGTCGTAGCCCGAGAAGCGCACCCGGTCTTCCTTGTCGCGCATGGCCAGCAGCAGGGTGCCCAGCTTGCTCTTCTGCACCCAAAGGCACAGTGCGATGCTGCCCAGCAGCAGCAGGGCGCAGAGGTAGTAGAGGATGTACTTGGCGCTGTCGGTGCGGATGTCCCAGCCCAGCAGCGTCTTGAGGTCGGTCATACCGTTAACGCCGCCCGTGTAGCCCTGCTGGCCGATGATGAGCACCGTGAGGATCAGCGCCACCGCCTGGGTGATGATGGCGAAGTACACGCCACCTACGCGCCGCTTGAACATGGCGTAGCCGATGATGAAAGCCAGCAGCGTGGGAATGGCGACGACGGCAATGATCGCGAAAGGCAGGTGCTCGAAGGGTTGCCACCACAGGGGCAGCTCTGTGAGCTGGTTCCAGTCCATGAAGTCTGGAATACCGGGCGTGGACTGGATCTTGGTGCTCTCGGGGTCGGAAGCCTCCAGCTTGAGGAACATGGCCATGGCGTAGCCGCCCAGGCCGAAGAAGACCCCCTGGCCCAGGCTCAGCACGCCGCCATAGCCCCAGAGCATGACCAGGCCCAGCGCCACGAAGGCGTAGGTCAGGTACTTGCCCACCAGGTTGAGACGGAAGATGTCGAAGGCGAGCGGGAAGAGGACCAGCAGCACGACGGCCAGGATGAGCACGCTGCTCAGCCCCTTGCTGTTGATCCATGCGGTGAACTTGTTCATGGTAGGACTCCAGAATTGAGGGCAGGATCAGCGGCGCACCTTGCTGGCGAACAGGCCCTGCGGGCGGATCATCAGAATCACGACGATCAGCGACAGCGTGAGCACCTTGGCCATGGAGCCGCTGATGAAGAACTCGCTGATGGACTGCGTCTGCGCGATGCCGAAGGCGGATGCCACTGTGCCCAGCAGGCTGGCGGCACCACCAAAAGTCACCACCAGGAAGGAATCGACGATGTAGAGCGAGCCGCTGGTCGGCCCCGTAGAGCCGATGGTGGTGAAGGCTGCCCCCGCCACACCAGCGATGCCGCAACCGATGGCGAAGGTCAGGCGGTCGGTCTTGCTGGTGTTGATGCCGATGGCGTTGGCCATGGTGCGGTTGCTCACCGTGGCGCGCACCCGCAGGCCCCAGCGGCTCTTGTAAAGGGCAAGCAGAACGCCGCAGGTGACCAGCAGCGTGAGGCCCAGCACAAACAGGCCGTTGATCGGAATGTCCAACCCCGGGGCCGGAGCCCAAGAGCCCATGAGCCATTCGGGCAGCGCAGGGCTGACTTCCTTGGGACCGATGGCTGAACGGAACACCTGCTGGATGGCCAGGCTCAGGCCCCAGGTGGCCAGCAGCGTGTCCAGCGGGCGCTTGTAGAGAAAGCGGATCAGGCCCCACTCCACCAGCCAGCCGGCGATGAAGGCCAAGATGAAGGCCACACCGATGGACAGCGGGAAGTAGTAGGGCATAAAGCCGGGTGCGAACTTCTCTGTCAGCGTGGAAAAGAGAAAGACCGTGTAGGCGCCGATGGTCATGAACTCGCCGTGGGCCATGTTGATCACGCCCATCTGGCCGAAGATGATGGCCAGGCCCAGGCCCATGAGCAGCAGCACCGAGAACAGACTGAGTCCTGCGAAGCCCTGCATGAGGGCGATGTTGAGCATTTCCGAAAATTCCATGGCGTCACCTGTCTGTCTGAGAACAAGGGCGGCGGCCATCCGTTGCTGCAACCATGGCCGCCACCGGCACCCCCTCGCGGGGATTCCTGCTTACTGATAGCCCTTCGGGAACGGATCGGGCTCGATCAGGTTGGGCGACTCGGCCACCACCTTGAAGGTGCCGTCCTTGTTGCCCATGGCGATGCGCGACTTGCTCCACAGGTGGTGGTTCTGGTGCACCTTGACATAGCCTTCGGGTGCGGTTTTGAGCTCGATGCCTGGCGAGGCGGCCACCACCTTGTCGATGTCGAAACTGCCCGCCTTCTCGACGGCGGCTTTCCACAGCCAGGGACCCAGGTAGCCCGCCTGCGTGACGTCGCCGATGACGGCGTCCTTGCCGTACTTGGCCTTGAAGGCTTCGACGAACTTCTTGTTGTTCTCGTTGTCCAGGGTCTGGAAGTACTTCATCGAGCTGTAGAAGCCGGCGAAGTTTTCGCCGCCCACGCCCGTCATCTCGTCTTCGGTGACCGACAGCGTCAGCAGGAACTGCTTGTCGCCAGTGATGCCGGCGGCCTTGAGCTGCTTGTAGAACGCCACGTTGGAGCCGCCCACCACGGCTGCGAAGATGCAGTCCGGCTTGGCCACCTTGATCTTGTTGATCAGTGAGTTGAAGTTGGTGTTGCCCAGCGGGTAGTACTCCTCGCCAACCACCTTGCCCAGTTTGGCCACGCTCTCGATGTGCTTGCGCGCGATCTTCATCGAGGTACGCGGCCAGATGTAGTCCGAGCCGACCAGGAAGAAGGTCTTGGCCTTCTTCTCCTTCGCGCCCCAGTCCAGGCCGTAGATGATCTGCTGCGTGGCTTCCTGACCGGTGTAGATCACGTTCTTGGACTGCTCCAGGCCTTCGTAGAAGGTGGGGTAGTACAGCAGGCCGTTTTCCTTCTCGAAGATCGGCAGCACGGCCTTGCGCGAGGCGCTGGTCCAGCAACCGAAGACCGCGGCCACATGGTCGTTGACCAGCAGCTTCTTCGACTTTTCGGCGAAGGTTGGCCAGTCGGAGGCGCCGTCTTCCTTGATGACGCGGATCTTGCGGCCCAGGATGCCACCCATGGCGTTAATCTGGTCAATGGCCAGCTGCTCGGCCTGGATGGAACCGGTTTCAGAGATGGCCATGGTGCCGGAAGACGAGTGCAACTGGCCTACCACCACCTCGGTGTCGGTCACGGCAAGCTTGGTCGTGTTGACCTTGGCGGTGGGGAACTGCTGGGCCATGGCTATGCCGGGCAGACCGACCACGGACATGGCGCCCATGGCCTGCAGAAGGCGGCGGCGCTGCAGGTCGGCGGCAGCAGACGGGTGGAGCAGGGACGGATCGGTCTGGTCTTTCATGGGGCACTCCTGAAGAGAAGAGTTGGGAACCAAGAACACCTGCGGGAGGTGCTGGGCGACACGGCGTCACCACGGCCTTGAGATTAGGGACAACCCTCTCCACGGCCCATACGTCAATTGACGTACGCGGGCTGCGCGCATCGCTGAGTACGGTTCTTGCGTGTGCACTGGTATTGACAGTGCATGCACCAAAAAAGCGCAGGCATGAACCACGCACCACAAAAGATCTTTCGCATCCGCCGCGACTACAACTCCTGGGTAGCCAACGAGACGCTGGAGGACTACGCGCTGCGCTACACGCCCCAGAGTGCACGCAAATGGAGTGAGCTGCGCGTGGCCAACACAGCCTTGGGCGGCGTGTCCTTTCTGGCGCTGGAGGCCATCGGCGGCGCCATCGCGCTGAACTACGGCTTTTCCAACGCGCTCTGGGCCATCCTGGTCATGGGCCTGGTCACCTTCCTCACGGGTCTGCCCATCGCCGTCTATGCGGCACGCTATGGGCTGGACATGGATCTGCTCACGCGCGGCGCTGGCTTCGGCTACCTGGGCTCTACCGTCACCTCGCTCATCTACGCCAGCTTCACCTTCATCTTCTTCGCCCTGGAGGCGGCCATCATGGCGCTGGCGCTGCAGCTGGTGCTGGACTGGCCGCTGGTGTGGTGCTACGTGCTGTCCTCGCTGGTCATCATCCCCATGGTGCTGCACGGCATCACCTTCATCTCCCGTCTGCAGACCTGGACCCAGCCGCTGTGGGTGGTGCTGCTGCTGTGGCCCTTCGCATGGTTCGCGCTGGCCCAGCCCGATTTCTACGTGCAGTTCACGGGCCTGTCCGGCCTGACCTCGGGCAGCAGCGACTTCGAGCCGCTGATGTTCGGCGCCGCCGCCGCGGTGACCTTCGCGCTCGTGCTGCAGATCGGCGAGCAGGTGGACTACCTGCGCTTCATGCCTGCACGCACCTCGGCCAACCGCTGGCGCTGGTGGGGCGCAGTGCTCGTGGCGGGCCCGGGCTGGATCTTGCCGGGCATGCTCAAGATGCTGGGCGGGGCCTTTCTGGCCTTCGTCGCGCTGCAGTACGGCACATCGCCGCTGCACGCGGCTGAACCCACGCAGATGTACCTGGTGGGCTACCTGCGCTCACTGAGCGACCCCACGGCTGCGCTGCTGCTCACGGTGCTGTTCGTGGTGATCTCGCAGGTCAAGATCAACGTCACCAACGCCTATGCCGGCTCACTGGCATGGAGCAACTTCTTCGCGCGGCTCACGCGCAGCCACCCGGGCCGCGTGGTCTGGCTGGTGTTCAACGTCATCATCGCCATGCTGCTCATGACGCTGGGCGTCTTCGGCGCGCTCGAGCGTGTGCTGGGCCTGTACGCCAACGTGGCCATCGCCTGGGTGGGCGCGCTGGTCGCGGACCTGGTCATCAGCAAGCCGCTGGGCCTGAGTCCCAAGGGCGTGGAGTTCCGCCGCGCTTACCTCTACGACATCAACCCTGTGGGCCTGGGTGCGATGGGACTGGCCGTGGTGCTCTCGGTCGTGGCCCACTTCGGCTGGCTGGGCGAATACGCTGCCGCCTTCGCGCCCTTCATCGCGCTCTTCACCGCCATGGTCACGGCGCCGCTGCTGGCCTGGGCCACCCGGGGGCGCTACTACCTTGCGCGCCGCGATCCTTCGCCCTGGCAGGTCGGTGAACTCGTGCGCTGCAGCGTCTGCGAAAACCCGTTCGAGAGCACCGACATGGCCGCCTGCCCGGCCTACGGTGCGCCGATCTGCTCGCTGTGCTGTTCGCTCGAATCACGCTGCCATGATCGCTGCAAGACCCAGGCGCGCGCGGCTGACCAGGTGCGCGCCGCGCTCGCAGCCATCCTGCCCCCCAGCCTGAACAACCGCTTCAACTTCCGCGTCGGCCAGTACTTCACGGTCTTCCTCTCCCTTTGCGCCGTCATGGCCTTTGTGCTGGGTGTGGTCTACATGCAGGAGAGCCTGACCGCGCCGCCCGACGCGTTGCGCGGTCCCTTCGTCAAGGTGTTTTCGCTGCTTGCTCTGCTGGCCGCAGTGTGGGCCTGGTGGCTGGTGCTGGCCAACGAAAGCCGGCGCATGGCGCACGACGAATCTGAGCGACAGACCCAGTTGCTGCAAAAGGAAATCGACGCCCACCAGCGCACCGACGCCGCGCTGCAAAGCGCCAAGGAGGTGGCCGAGAACGCGAGTCAGGCCAAGACGCGCTACGTGGCCGGTATGACGCACGAGCTGCGCACGCCCCTCAACAGCATCCTGGGCTATTCGCAAATCCTGCTGCGCAGCGGCGAGCTTCAGGGCAGCGCGCGCGAGGCCGTCACGACCATCCAGCAAAGCGGCCAGCACATGCACGCACTGATCGACGGCCTGCTGGACCTGGCCCGCATCGAGGCCGGCCGCCTGAGGCTGGACCCAGCGCCGCTGCCCTTCCAGGAATTCCTCTCCGAACTGGCGCGCATGGTGCAGCCCCAGGCCGAGGGCAAGGGCCTCGCGTTCCGCCTCGAAACCCAGGGCCGCGTACCCGCTTGGGTGCAGGCCGACGCCAAGCGCCTGCGCCAGATCCTCATCAACCTGCTGGGCAACGCCGTGCGCTTCACCAACCGGGGTGCTGTCGTGCTGCGCGTGGACTGCCGACACGAAGTGGTGCGCTTCGAGGTGGAAGACACGGGCATCGGCATCGCTCCGCAAGACCAGGAGCGCATCTTCCAGCCCTTCGAGCGCGGCAGCGCCGGACGGCGTGCCAGCGAAGCGGGAACCGGCCTGGGCCTGACCATCACCAGTCTGCTCACCAGCCTCATGGGCGGTGAGCTCACACTGCGCAGCGCCGTGGGCCAGGGCAGCACCTTCAGCGTGCGCCTGTATTTGCGCGAGATCAAGGCCCCGGTCGCGCGCACCCTGCGCCACCTGCGTCCCATCGTCGGCTACCTCGACCCTCGCCGCACCTTGCTCGTGGTGGACGACCAGCCCATCCAGCGGCAGCTGCTGGCCAGCCTGCTGCTGCCGCTGGGCTTCATCATGCGCGAGGCAGCCAGCGGCCGCGAATGCCTGGAGATCTTGCAGCAGCACCGGCCCGATGCGGTACTGCTCGACATCAACATGGACGACCTCAACGGCTGGCAGACCGCGCAACTCATCCGCAGCAATGTCGGGCCCGACTTGCCGATCATCTTCGTCTCGGCCGACCCGTTCGAGAACCGACCCGAGCTGCTGGAAGCCGTTGGCTGCCAGGGTTTTGTGAGCAAGCCAGTGATCGAGTCCGAGCTGCTGGACCTG
>ERZ650312.939-NODE-939-length-16433-cov-8.910917_pt1 | contig 16433 bp, 18 predicted proteins | sample MGYA00376248_ERZ650312 | MGnify/ENA primary metagenome ERZ650312 (study PRJEB26733, sample SAMN07839316) | wastewater metagenome | biome: urban; feature: wastewater treatment plant; material: waste water | place: USA: North Carolina | collected 2016-07-28 ... | reverse complement strand
GCTCTCATCGAAGAAGGAGTCCTCGGTGAGATTCAGAATGCCGAACACCGTCACCATGGCGTCGGCCTCCGCAGCGACTTCCACGATGGGGATCGGGCGAGCAAAAAGGCAGCAATTATGAGCCCCATACCTACAAAGCCCCACGCATCAAGCTTTTGCCCATGAAGCAACCAGGCAATGGCTGTAATTATGACGACGCCGAGTCCCGACCAGACTGCATAAGCAACACCGACAGGGATGGATTTCAGAACCAGAGAAAGAAAATAAAATGCGATGCCATAACCGATTATGACAACGGCGGAAGGGGCAAGCTTAGTAAAGCCCTCGCTAGATTTTAATGCGGATGTTGCGATTACTTCGCCAACTATTGCGATAACAAGAAAAAGCCAGCCTTTCATGATATATCTCCCAATTTGTGTAGGGCTTATTATGCACGCTTAAAAATAATAAAAGCAGACTTGACCTGATAGTTTGGCTGTGAGCAATTATGTGCTTAGTGCATCTAACGCCGGAGTTAAGCCGCCGCGCGTAGCGCGGTCGGCTTGAACGAATTGTTAGACATCATTTACCAACTGACTTGATGATCTCGCCTTTCACAAAGCGAATAAATTCTTCCAAGTGATCTGCGCGTGAGGCCAAGTGATCTTCTTTTTGTCCCAGATAAGCTTGCTTAGCTTCAAGTAAGACGGGCTGATACTGGGCAGGTAGGCGTTTTATTGCCCAGTCGGCAGCGACATCCTTCGGCGCGATTTTGCCGGTTATTGCGCTGTACCAAATGCGGGACAACGTAAGCACTACATTTCGCTCATCGCCGGCCCAGTCGGGCTGCGAGTTCCATAGCTTCAAGGTTTCCCTCAGCGCCTCGAATAGATCCTGTTCAGGAACCGGGTCAAAGAATTCCTCCGCTGCCGGACCTACCAAGGCAACGCTATGTTCTCTTGCTTTTGTAAGCAGGATAGCTAGATCAATGTCGATCATGGCTGGCTCGAAGATACCCGCAAGAATGTCATTGCGCTGCCATTCTCCAAATTGCAGCTCGCGCTTAGCCGGATAACGCCACGGGATGATGTCGTCATGCACGACAAGGGTGACTTCTATAGCGCGGAGCGTCTCGCTCTCGCCAGGGAAAGCCGAAGCCTCCATAAGGTCATTGAGCAATGCTCGCCGCGTCGTTTCATCAAGCTTTACGGCCACAGTAACCAACAAATCAATATCGCTGTATGGCTTCAGGCCGCCATCCACTGCGGAGCCGTACAAATGCACGGCCAGCAACGTTGATTCCAGATGGCGCTCAATGACGCTTAGCACCTCTGATAGTTGGTTCGAAATTTCGATGGTCACCGCTACCCTCATGATGTCTAACGGCCAAGGTAAGCCGCCCGCCATAGGCGGGTCGGCTTGAGCGGATGGTTAGACGCCATTTCTAGTGGCCCTTTTTTGGTTTTTTTAGCGCTTTTTGTTCTGGTATTCGCGTGACTTCTGCTGGGCGTATATGTCGCCATATCAGCAATAGCCCCATCGATACCCAAGCGCCACAGGCGGTCAACCGGTACCAGAAACCGACCAGCGAAGCATCTCCCCTAATGAGGCCATAGCCTGTGCTACGAGCAATGCGTATGGCAGGCTCTGGAATGTCTGGATATATCGCCACGAGATAGAAAGGAATGACGAAATACACCAGCACAAATACAACCCCAAGCCACACGCGAAAGAACAAAAGGATGGCCTTCATTCAGACTAACTAGATTTAGACGACCAAGATCATACGGTTAACAGTTTGATAAAACAACAGTCTATCGAGTTTTCCCTAGTAAAACTCATGGACAGCCTTTGTAGGCAAACCTAAAATTTTCCGGATGAACTCCGATCGGGAAGAACCCTCTGTGCGGTCTGCGGTGTTGACCCTCACAAAGTTGTTCCACAAGAGGGAATCTGGAGACACGGATTTTTTGAATTTTGGGAGTTGTAATGGCAGTGTGGGTTGTGACAAGTTCGGGCATGGCAGTTGAAGTGGACGCATACAAGGCATCAACGTCGCCTGCAGGGGTGCTGGTGTTCACGGACAGTCAAGGTGATTTGGTGCGCGCATTTGCACCTGGCGCATGGAGCGAATGCGAACTGAAAAAGGGTAACCATAGAGGCTACACGTAAGAGCTTGGGTTGGCCGAGTCGCAAATGAAAAAGCGCTCCATGGAGCGCTTTTTTTACTCTGCCCTAACCTACCCCTTACTCTTCAATGATCGCCATGCCGTTGGGCGTGTAGACCTTGGAGGCGGGTGCCAACGTGAAGTACATCGACCTGTTGGCAGCTTGTACCGAGACTTCGGGAGCAATGCCATTGAGGACGATGTAGCGCCCATCAATGTGGTGGCTGTACTGAAAGCCCTGTCTGTCCGTCACATTGGCACCTGTGGTGGCGGTTTCCAGCTCAATAACGGTGTTACCTGAGTACACGTAGGCTTTGGCCTGGCCGACCTCCCCAGAGCCGATGTAGTGCGCTGTGATGCGGTATTGAGGGATAGGTTCTTGCGGTGTTGCGCAGGCAGTAAGAGTGGCCGCCATTGCAAGTGCGGCGCAGAGGGAAAGGGTTCGCATCATCGCGTGAGTTCCTGATCTTGGGTTTCGCGTTTGGTCCTGAATTCAGTCGTTGTGTTGGGCACGGTGTGTGGCTTAGCTGCTTCGGCAGCTTTCTCGATGTTTTCGTGCACCCGATGCATGACGATCTCTTTTTGTGCAGGGGTCAGGTGGGATGCGCCTACCTTGGCCTTTATGTCTGCCTCGGACATGTTCCGCACTGAGGCAGATGCCTTGGCCAGCGCAGCGACTTGCGCATCAGTCTTGGATTGTTCCTGGCTCTTGGATGGTTCAATCTGATTTTCGCGGGCGCGAAAATCTGCATTGGCCCCCTGCCCTTTGACCAGCTCCAGGCGGGCTTTGTCTGCATCGTTCGGCGTGTAGCCCTTGACGCTCATGCCCCGAGCTGCAGCCTCAAACCAGACTTCGCGCTTGAAGGTTTCAGAGCCTGTGACCTTGATTTCATCCCAGCCCCGCGCAAGTGCCAATTTCACCATTGCAGAGGCCACGTTTTCGTTGTCAGTCTTGGTTTCCAGCTTCGTGCCGTGGTCTTCAAATGCGACCGTGGAAGGCTTGTTGGCGTAGTGGAATTTGTCGCCAACACGGATGAAATCGCGCTCCACCTCGGGAGGGATGGCGTCTTTGCCTTTGGTCTTTGTTGGGGTGAAAATTTCATCGGATTCGATGCCGTTGTCACCTTGGCGTGGAGCGCCCTGCTCCTTGCCCTGATCGCGGGATTTCGTGCCCTCGATGGAGTTCAACCCCATTTCCTTGATGGCTTGCTCGGTGTCCTTTTTCCTAGCTGCTGCGACGTTCTCAGAGGCAACTTTGTCCAACTCGGAACGCCTGCGCATCTGCGAAGCCAAAGCGGTTGCAACGGTCGTCGTTTCAATCTCCCGGACTTGCGCAGCCACCGCTGCGCCTTGATCGCTGGAGAGCATGGCTTTGCCGTAGTCACGGTTGTCTGTCATTTGCAGGGCAATGCGCAGTCCAGCGGCTTGCCTGTCTGTCGGGTCAGTGATTTTTGCGAAGTCCTCTGCATCACGCTGCGCCCAGGTCTTGGCCGACAGCTTGCCTTCTCTTGCCTCATAGGTACGGTTTTCGATGGCGACGGCAAAACGCTTGCTGGAAGGCGTGTCAATTGATTGATCCATGTCTTTCCTCTAGTTGTTGGCGGGTAAGTTAGTACCCTGCCCTTTTGGTCAATTCGTCGGCCCATGCGTGCAGCTCGGCCAGGGAGTAGCCCTCGGCAGATGCAGGCGGGGCAATGTCCGGTAAATCAAAATTCATTGTGGGCAAGCCGTTGGGTTGTGGTGTGGCTGTAGCAGGCGCGATGCTGGCCTGGTCAAGCTGCAAAAGAGGTACAGGCGCGCTCAGCTCTTGATGGGCCATGAGCTGTGCCAGCAGATCCTCCTTGAGAGCCTTGGCCTTGCTCTGCTGGAACATGGGAGAGACTTGTCGCAAGCGGGATAGAAACGTTTCGTCGGAGTAGTAAGCCGCCTTCTTGGCTTTGATAGGCCTGGTGTTCTCCATTACGATGATTGCCGTGTCCTGGCCCAGAGCCGCGACCTCCTGCGGAAGCAACAAAGCACGGCGTTGATCGCTGGTGTTTTGTGTCTTGTCCCGCTTGGAAAATACGTTTTTGCTACGGGATTCGCTCACCCCTTTGACTGTCGTGTATCCCAGCCATTCGCTAATGTCGCGTGTGGCCTGCAGATCGGAGGCTTTTGGTGGAAACACAATATTCATCGCGTGATTGATGGTGAATGTTGTGGCTGCTTCCTTGCCATAGACCTCGGCAATTTGGGAGTTACTTTGAATGATTGGCATCATTCGCAGACCGTAGCCCGCAATGTAGCCAATGCCTTTAGAAAGGATGTTGATTTTCCCGAGTGCGGTAAACTCGTCCATCAATAATAAACAAGTGTATTTCAGCGACTTGTTTTGAATTGGTAACTCTCGCGTATTTAAGTCAATAAGCTGCTGGAAAAACAGATTGAGAATGGGCTGCATGCGTTCCAAATTATTTGGAGTGACGCCGACATAAATAGACATGCGTTTCTTACGCAGGTCACGTAAATCAAAATCGTTGCCGCTGGTCGCTGCGTCAACGATGGGATTCATCCAGAGTTCCAAGCGAGAGCGAAACGTGGTCATCACACCCGAGCGGGTGTTATCTGAGCTGATGGAGGCGTAGGCCAGCAGACCTCTAGCGCACACGCCCGACAGCGGTTTTCCGGCGTCTTGGTGCTCTTTAATGAGGCGCTGGAAGTATTCAGCGCCGTCGCCATCGACCAGAGACTCGCGCAGCACCTGGCCGATGGTGGTCGGCTTCGTGCCGCATTCGATCAGGTACAAGACAATGCCCACGAATAAGCTGCGTGGTGTGGCTGTCCAGATGGGGTCGGTGCCCTCGGTGTCTGGAAACAGCATGTTGGCAATCTTCTGCGTGTCATCAATGCGCAGATGAGGGTCGTTGGAGATATATGCCAGAGGGTTGTAGCGATGCGTGCGGCCATTGGAGGCCACTGGATCGAACAAGTAGCACTCTTGGCCATGCTTGGCGCGGTAGCCACTGGTGATGTTCCAGTTCTCTTGCTTCACATCCAAGCACACCACGCTTTCCGACCATTGGAGCAGGTTGGGAATGACGATGGAAACTCCTTTGCCGGAGCGTGTAGGGGCGACCACCAAGACCGCCTGGGGGCCTCCAAAGAGCAGGTACTGCCCCTTGAGCATGCCCACAATCAGCCCCTTGGAGCCTGTCAGGCCCGCTTTGACCACCTCAGACCATTTGGCAAACCTGGCATCGCCATGCAGGCTGATAGGAGCCTTGCGCAGCAGCAAAGCAAGAGGCACGGCCAAGAGGAAGAAGGACAGCGCAGAAGAAATCCCGAGCCACTGCTGAACCTTGGAGCTGGTGCCGTAGTGCTGCCAATACTGGAGCGTTGTGAGGGGTGTGGCCTTGCTGTAGTCCGCATCGAATGCGGCCAACATGATTCCGCCCGCCAGCATTTGCCACACGGCAATGAATGCCAGCAGCAGCCCGACAATCAGGGCGGGCTTAGCCCAACTGTTTTCGCTTATTTTCAGGTTCATAGTAAATCTCGCGCAGCTTCCACTTGTCGTAAAAAAGGACTACATCAATCGTTGTAAACAAGCGGTGCTTGATGTAATCCGTGTCCAGGTGCGAACCCGTTTTGCTGTCTTTGATGAATGCGGTGAGCTGTTCAAACGCTTCAAAAGCCCCGTTGGCGTGCATCGTTGAAATTGAGCCGGGGTGCCCTGTGTTGATCGACTTGATGAACTCCCAGGCCTCGTCGCCGCGCAGTTCGGCCAGCAAAATGCGGTCAGGCTTCATGCGCAGGCATGAGGCGAGTGCCTGTTTGGGCGTGACACGTGAGCCGCCTTCGTCATCCCGGGCATAGAACAGGTGCACCTTGTTCGGAACGTCGCGCATGAAAAGTTCATGCACGTCCTCGATCGTGACCAGGCGCTCATCGCGGGGGATGTGCTCAATCAGGCTTTTGGTGATCGTGGTCTTGCCTGAGCCAGTTTTGCCGACGATCAGGATGTTTCGTTTGCTGGTCACAGCCAGTTCCAGAAACTCACGCACCTTCAATTCCTGGCGAAGTTGCAGCAAATGGTGTTCAAAGGGCTGCAGGGCATCGGCCACCACGCGCACATCACCGAAGGCCCCGCCCGCCTCCAGGTCGTGTAACGACATGTTGGTAAACGAGGGCTTGCGGATCGTGATGCTCACCGTTCCTGCCTCGCAGGCCGGGGGAATGATGACCTGTACCCGCTCACCTGTCGGGAGTTGGCCCGACAGGATGGGGTGGTCCTTTGTGATCTTCTTGTCGTTGGCCGAGGCAATCAGTGTTGCCAAGTGAAGGCATGACTTGTAAGACACATCGGGCGCTACGTGTTTTTCCCAGCCTCTTGCCCCTTCTGTCCAAATCTCGCCGGGTCGGTTGATCGTTACTTCGGTCAAGTCTTGTCGTGCGAGATATGGAGATAGGGGCGCTAGGTAGTGCTCCAGCATCTGGAGCGAGCGACCTTCCTCCACTTGGCTCATTGCGCTGCCTGCAGGTTGTAAACGCTGCTGAAATCCAGATCGCGGGCCACCATCACTTGAACGTGAGCGCCTTGGTTCACGACCAGCGTGGGCGGAATGTTCGCTGACTGCTCCAGCATCGACTCCACCACTTTGCCGCCGCTGTTGGCCGTGTTGTAGTAGATGTACGTGCCACCGCCGTTGCCACCCTTGGTCGCGGCTGAAATGGAGTCCGACACGAACGACATCAGGATGGCAGAACCGAAGCGCTCCCAAAAATGATTGTCGATGTGGCCTGTAATACCACTGCGGCCGAGGGGATCAATGCCGGGGGAGTCCAGATTAACAATGACGCCGTTGGGGGTCTTGGCGCGTGTCCACAGCACGAACATACGCACCTGTCCTTGCTTGAGTGCGCTTTTGTATTCGCCCACGAGCTGGCTACCACGATCCAGCAGCATGACCTTGCCGTTATCGGAGTAAATGTCGCGTGTGAGGCGGCATGTCACCATGCCAGGCACGGAGCTATCAATTGCCGTTTCCAGTGCGCAATCGAGCGTTGCCCCCTTGGCAATCACGTAGTTGCGGTTGGGGAGCATGCTGGCTGACACCATGCGCGTTGTGGTGGGCGTGAGCTGGGCTGTCAGCGTGTTGCTGGCTGGCTCTGGTGCCACAGGCTGTGCGCCACCGCCTTGTGCGGCCTGCGACATAGCCATGAGCTGCATCATGCGATCTTCTTCCGACACAGGTGCCGGGAATGCCCCACCCATGAGCCCGCGACCATTGGCACCCGTTTGTCCTTGACCACCCGCCGAGCCACCGCCGCTACCCTGAACAACCAGCTTGCCGCGCATCTTGCGCTCCATCCAGTCATCTTCGGGCTTGGCCTCTGGCTTGTCGTTTTTGGCTTGAGGTGGAGGGGGCGGTGGTGCCAGCTCCGGCACTTCCAGGGCGGGCATCCGATTCGCGATCTTGCTGTCTTCCTTCTTTTTGGGAGGCTCTACAGGGCCCTTGTTGATCGCCACGATGGCACCCACACCAATGATGGCAATGAACACGAACCCTGCAATCGTTGTCAGCTTGTTGGCACTGCTCTTGCGGTTGATTGACGGAAGGCCTTCGTCTTCGTCCATGGGCTTTTGAGCAGCCTTGTTTTTTTCGCGCCCGCGAAAAAATCCGCCGTCTTGATCTTGGTCTTGGTCTTGGTCTTGTGGTTTGTTGTCGCTCATGTTCAGTCCCCGCGGATTACGCGCTCCACTTGCGGCGAGACAGTCCCTGTGGTGTTGTCTTTGCCGTTGTTGTAATTGAATGACTTGTTAATAACGCTTGCCACCAAATCGCCTTTGCGCAGGATGACTTGAGGCACTAGGCGCTGAATAGTGATGGTGTTCCCGCTCATGACATTGGTGTTAATGAGAGATTCTTTGCCCTTAGCATCGACTTCATAAATCGCTGGCATATCCCTGTTATTTGTGAATGTCAGATAGATAAAGCGGCCATCATCGTAGGCACCCGTAGGGCTGATTTCGTTATCGCCAGCCACCCAATAATTCATGTTGTGTGCAGACTTTTCGGGGACGCTTGAAAGCCTGGTCTTGATCTCTTCCTGTTTAGCCTTTTCAAGCGCAATCTTCGCTTTCAGATCGCGGTCCGCCACATCCTCGTCGGGGTAGCGAAATGACAGGGAGAATATCAAGTTGCCATTTGCCCATGCATTCTTGTCCTTGCGAGACATAGGCTGGACAACCAAAATGAATTGATATGTCCGCTTGTTTGTGACAATCGTTAGATTGGTGTCGGCCTGCTCTGCTCGGGGCTTGATGTAGAGGTTGTTTCCCCTAGGTGCCACATCCCACGCCAGCTCGTCGCCAATAGCCACATCCTTAATGGTTTCAGAGGCGCTGAATTGAATATGTGTCGAAACGCCATAAAACGCTGTCACTTTGACTACGTTTGTAGGGTTGTAATTCACCATCCTCACACGGGGGTCTGATGTTCCTGGCGAAGGGGTCACTTCTGCCAAGCTGAACAAGGGAAATGCCAATAGAGCGGCAAGAATTATCTTCTTCATTGGGCTGTTCCTGTTGTGCTCGCGGCAGGTGCTGCAGTATCTGGTGTGGCTGCTTGTGCGTCTTCATTAATGGGGGCTGGCATGGCGAGTGTTGGTTCTGGGCGTTGATAGTTTTTCCGTTCAACGGCAGTTAGGGATTCTGGATCGCTGCGGTAGTCAACCACTTGGAAGCCCAGGGGGTTAAATGCCCTGTCTTTTTCAGCCATTGGTGTTCCCAAATATTTGAAAGTGACGGTGGCGGCCCAATGGGATACTTCGGGACTTTCGCCGTTGCGTTCGATTTCACGCGAGTAGCGGACGAGTGCAACGTTTGATTTGACGAAGGAAACACCCTTCACCGAAATCCGCACCTTGGCATACTGCCCAAAAACATTCAGTGGTGAGCGTGCATTCTTGGGCGTAAAGAAGTCCTGGTACTTCTGTTGCTCATTTGCACTACTCAAAATGCCTACTGAATAGTAGTTTTCTGCGGCAGTCTCCTTGTTGAAGCCTTCGCGGTGTCGCACATACAACTGAACAAAATACTTATTGACGGCTTCGTCATAGTTGGTCTCACCAGTCTTGAGCGTCTTAACAACGTCAACAATACCTGTTGAGTTATCAACTCGAACAACGAAAGGCTCAGTCGTTTTGAGTGGTGTGAGTAGTACGACTGCCGTAACAGACATTATTGCTAAACCGCCTGCCACACTGGCAACCCACCAAGCTGTACGGCGGGATTTTGTCAGCTCAATAACCTTGTCAGTTTCCCAACTTCTGGTTTCCTGCAAGTAGGCTTCTGCAATGTCCTTAACTTCTGGTGGATTCTTAGACATTAGGGCCTCAGAAACTTGATGTATGCACTATCTGTATTGCTCAGCGGGTCATTTTTATAAACAACCTCAAAGATCCCAGAGCCTTGAATGCCAATGATCTTGATGACGCTTTCCAATGAAACCTGACGCAAATCGAGCTCTATCCTTGTTGGAACTTCGCGGCCCTGGCTGGGCATAACAACAAATTGATTTTGTTTGCTCTGGAGCGCTGTCAAGGCTTCGTATGCAGTGCCTTTGAATTTGAAGTCAAAAACCCTTGGGATGTCCCGCGATGCAACTGTGGGGATAACTTGGTTTACGGGGCGGTACTCACCTTTCACTGCTGGTGGTGGTGGTGCTGAAGTGCTGCATCCTGCCATTGCAGTAATAAAAAAAAGTGCCGTCTGAAATCTTAGTTGTTTTCTCATTTTTTGATTTTAAAAGATAATTGCAATGTGGTTATGATTATTTGAAATTGATTCAATTGAATCAATTTGATGCATTACCCCTTTTCAACCTTGTTTGGGCTATTTTTGTTCATCAGGCGACTAGCTGCTCTGCTTGCCATGCCGGGATTCTTTTTTGCCCAAGAAGCCATGGTTGCTTTTCTTCGGCGCTCCTGCCGCATGTTTGCAAGCGTCCTCCCGCTAAGCAAGTTGTACGAGCCTTGCGCCGAGCCTTTTGCAGCGCCTTTGATCTTGCTCCAGGACGCTCCGATTGCACCAAGCGTACTGATAGCGGCCCCCCCTGCTAAGCCCGAAGCAATGGACGGTGTTTGCATTAGAACGAGAAAACCAACAATTGTTAATGCGATTAATTGCATCGCATCACCTACAGTTGGCTCATTTGCAATAGCCTTCTGGAAATAGGTTTCCATAATTTTGAGAATTAATTTGCAGGCTGCTGCAGCCAGCATCATAAGAAACACGAAATTCAGCGTCTGGCCGATCCAGGCATCTGTGAATTTCTTTGTTGCTTCAAATATGGATAAGGCAATAAAAATGGCTCCGACAGCAAGCAAGATTGCTAGCGCGCATTTGGATAAGAGAAATAAAAAGGCGCAGTAGCCAGTAATAAGTATGCCTGCTATGTAGAGGGCAAAGGCTGAGAGTAAAAGTCCAATGTCTGGTAGAAGATCACCTTCTTCCTCGGCGAGCTTATGATATTTTTTCCCGAGGTCGAAATAATGGTTCAACATAGTGTCAAGGAACTTGACACTGGAATTGCTTTTTTCGCCTGCAATTATTTGGGCTAGCGCATCTGGTGTCTGCCAAACCCAATCGGATATGTAGGAGGCGTATCTGCCAACAGACAATGCGATTCCAACAATAATTGACAATCGCACTATTCTGGTAACGCCATCTGTTATTGGTTCTTCAATAACGCCTCGCATCATTGACCATCCCCACAGCATGATGTAAACCGAAAGCAAAACTGTTACGGCTGGAGTTATGCTGGAAATTATGCTGGAGGCAGTTGAGGTGATGAAGGATAAAAAACCTTCATCAGCCTTTTTGAAAAATGATGTGTACAGCTGTAGTTGCATTTTGATATAGCCACCCTTGCGGTGGCATAAAGCTATCCGATTCTTTGAATTCGTAAATCTTTAAGTGATCGCCTGCAATTTTCTGTGTCTCTTATTTCAGATGACTTGTCTTTGCAGTGTGTGTGCCAGTATTCCTTTGCATTTGTTCCGTCGTAGTCTTGTTGACTATTGCAGCCAAATAGAAGCGTTGTGGCGAAGATAATTATTAGATACTTCATGCTCACCACTCCGTGATAGATTCCTTGGCAGCTCTGCGAATGGCATTGTCTTGTGACATTTGCCTTTTCTTCTGCCGTTGAACCTCCTGGAGCTTAACCAGCATTGATAACTTGTTTTGCTCGTTTTGCAGCATTACTTGCTCTGCAGTTATTCGTGCTTGCAAGTCTTGAATGTCCTTTGCATCTGGTGCGTCATTGATTTTATCGAGTAATACTTGAATTGCCTCAAATCTCTTAGAGGCTTGTCGGTATGACTCTGAAATTGTCGCTTCATCAATCGCTAATTGGCGTTTAAATTGCTCATATCGATCCGATGATGATTTTTTGCCATCGTTGTTAATCGCATCCAGTACGGATTTCCAGTCTCCGTATCCATTTTTAAGAATGGTTTCAAATTCTGGTGGTAAATATTTACGTACTTCTGGATTGTTAACGAGATTAGCCATGCCGCGAACACCATTTAGGCTTTTGTATTCTTCAACCAGTTGGTTGTACTCACGCACCATTTGCACGTATTGCGCCGCCCAGCTCGTGACTTGAGTGATTTCCTTCGCTCCTCCACCACCTCCTCCAAAGAGTGCATGTGCTGGAGTTACTGCAGCCGTTGTGAGTGCTGCAGTTGCAATGATGGTTGCCAGTTTCTTGAATTTAGCCATGAAGTGCTTTCTTTCTTTGGTGATGAAATTCAGATAGCCAGTTGTCGGGGTGGCTTCCAAGCTCTTTGACGATCTTTTCTGCCAATAGGGAAGTTGCGGTGTTTCCTGAGAGAACCGCTAACTCGTCATCAAACCCCCGCAGGTTCAATTGCGCTACAACAGAGCCGGAACCTTGTTTGATGAGGAATTTTCTTGATTTCTCGCCAAGTCCTTTAATGATTTCAAATTCTCGCTCTGTGACTTTGAATCCATTAACGTAATCATCATAATCAGCTTCGGGATTTGGGAGGAAAATCTTTGTTGCAGTTTGTCCGATGATGGCGAACGCAATGGGTGACTGCAATACCTGTTTTGGTGACTGTGTAAACATGGCGAGAAAGCCGTCTTGTTTCCGAATAGTCACCAGCTTGTTTTTTGCCAGTTCCTCAAAGGATGGGTCATCCAGCAATTTCCAAAATTCATCCATGAAAATCGCCACCCGGCGACCATCGAACAGTGATTCGATGCGGTGCATCAAATACATAATGGTCGGCGTTCTGGTTTCGTCGTTGTCCAGAAACTCGGTAACGTCAAAACCCATAATTGGGCATTCGTCGATATTGAGCGTGTCGGCTTCGTTATCGAGCAGCCAGCCCAGCGGGCCACCTCGGCACCAGCGCTCAAGCCGCACGCACAGGCCGTTTTCGTCGGTGGGGTCTAGGAACTCCATCACCGCGCTCAATCGCCGGTGTTTCTTGTCAGCACCCATTACCCCAGCAATGGCCTGGCTGATCTGACGCTCTTGGGAGGGCGTGAGGGGCATGCCTTCACGGCGCACAAGGAAGCGCACCAGCGTTTCCAAAAACGTGAGGTTGTTCGGAGTTGGATCGAGCTGGAACGGGTTGAAGCCCGAGGGCACACCGTTTTTCAGTGGGTAGTAGCGCCCGCCCATGGCCCGCACTGCGACCGAGGCCCCCAAGTCCTTGTCGAACAGCACGCACGACAATGGCTTGGTGGGGGTGTTGAACTTCTGGAGCTGGGCCAGGAGGAAGGTTTCCAGCACGGTCTTACCGGAGCCGGACTTCCCAATGACCACTGTGTTTGCCAATTCCTTGTGATTGGGGTCTAGCTTGGCGGCGTTGCGTGCGTCTGAGCCTTCCTCACCCTTGTGGAAGCTGAAGTAGTACGGTGCGCCTGCTTCGGTGCGCAAAACTGTGACGGCTGGCCCCCACTGGTTGCCAGCGATCCGACCCAATGGGTAGTTGTGCAGGCTGGAGAAACCTGCAAAGTTGCGGCTGCTGATGTCACCCAACCGGATGCGGTAGTCAAAGTTACCCGGCAGCAATGACCAAAAGCCGCCCGCCATGGCCGCGTCTTCACGCGCCCACTTGATGCCAGCGTCAGAAAGGGCTGCGCCTGCATCGCTGACGTTCTCTTTCAGGCTCTTGTCATCCTCCCCGCGAATGAGTAACGACAGAGAGTGGGCGCCCATCACGAATTTGTTGCTGGTGAGGTCGTCCAGGGCGTCATCGATGGCTTCGACCTGGCTGCGCGCTACGTCACCTGAATTGACCATGCGCTGCTGCTGGCGTTGCATGCGGCCACGGGCTACAGGCTTGCTCAGGAACGTGAAGGACTGGCCTAGGATGAATTCAAACGGCGCTGAAAGCAGGGCGTTGAGTAGTCCCGGCACCGTGAGCTGCGGATACTCTTGGAAGGCAATCACTGCGCCAAAGCTGTTGCCTGTAGGCCCCATGAGGGACATGAGCCCGCCCTTGCCGAAGAATGGCCGGGATGTGGCGAGGATGTTGCGAATCTCTGCGCGAGGCAGCGGAAAGCGCCGCCATTCGCCATTGACCAGGTAGGCCAGGAACTCACACACCTCCGAGAAGAGGTTCCCATTGAACTCGTAGGTGCCAAGCAAGGTCGGCTCATAGCGATCCAGCGCGGCCAGGGTGGTGGAAATCAAGTCCTCGATCGTTTCAAGGTGCTCGATTTCTTCCTTTTCGATTTCCTCACGCGACGGGCGTGTGAAGCGTTCGATCAACTTGCCCACCTTGAGGGGTTGGGGGCGGAAAACGACTGTGACATACAGCTCATTGACTCGCAGCGTGTCTGCGGTCATTTGGGCTTTGTAGCGGGCATTCAGGTCATCAACAAAGCCGCCTTGGAATTCGCCCGCGGGGTACTTGTTGAATTCACGGCGCACGATGTGTGTCCACACGGCGACGTTGGGGGATGCGATGTTGCGCAGCCACCCATTGAGTTGTTCATGCCAGCCGTTGACATTGGATATGTCAGCGCTCTGGTGTGATGCGCCCTGCACGCGCATCGTGAAGATGAAATCACCACTGGTCAGCTTGACCACGTTCTTGGTGACGTGGTTTGTGTACGGGATGAAGTCGCGTGTGGAGACTTCTGTTTTCAGTTGCTGTGCAAACTTCAACGGTTTTTTCATGGTTCCCTTTTTTCGCGCCCGCGAAAATCTCTTTTTTCGCGGACGCGAAAATTTGCTCAGGTGTCGTGCTTTTGGGTGCTCAGGGGTGAGTAGCTGGTACTTCCCCAAAACCTGCGGTTGAGGCACTTGCCGTAGGTGCGTGCGGCCATCGCCCAGGTGTCAAACCTGCCAGGGTCGGTTGCGCTGGCCAGGTAGAGAAAGGCGTGCGAGGGCACGATGGCCAAAATCCACAATGGACTGCCTGTGCCCAGGAACACCATGGCGACAAGGACGATTTCCGAGACAAACGCGGTGTAGGGGATGCCGCCGACCGTTGCGGGCCGTGTCAGGCCCACAAACAGGTCATCCACGGTCAGCTCCTGTGCTTCGTTCAGGTCGCTCATGGCTACTTAGCTACCGACTGCGGAAATGATGTAGTCCACGATGGCGGCAGCACCGAAGATCAGCACCAGGCCGATGATGATCTTGATCGCCCAATCCCAAGACAGCTTGCCCGCCAAAGCGGCGATGCCGCAGGCAATCACAGCAATCACCGCAATGGTTCGTGCCAAGCCGCCTGTGAAAATCGCCAGCACCTTGTTGGCAGCGCCGTCCCAAGGTTCAGCAAGAGCCAGCTCAGGCATGAATGCCAGAACAGCCACCATTGCCAGTGCCATGAAATACATGGTGCGCTTGGAAATTTCTTGCTTTTCTTGCGCGTTCAGGATGTAAGCGGTCTTGAGGCTTTCAAATGTGATGTTCATGATTGTTTTGAGGTCCTGTTAGAAAACGTAAATGAAAAGTTGAGGTACTGATCTAAGCCCATGTCATCGCGCAAGTGTTTGTAGAGTCGATCTAGGCTTACCCATTCTTTGACGGTGTTTCGTGTCGTTATTAGCTGATGCTCTCCCTCTTTCTTAATCAGGGTTACTGTTAATTCAAAATGGCCGCGAAAATTTGTTGCGATGCTTATTTTTTTGACAGCTCGGTTAAATACTGCTGCTGCCAGCTCGGCCTCGGTAATGGTTCTCTCTACTGCTTCACCGTGCCCCGGCTCTTTTTGAACCCCTTTCATCTGAAAACCATGGGGCTGGCGTTTTCAGGGGTGGAGTCCGAACTGACGTCAGACTTCACTGAATAAACAAATTCACCCGAGCGGGGGCGGGCTGTGGCCCTGGAAGGAGCAGGACTGGTGATTGACGCAGAGGCCACCAGATTGATGCCAGATTGCGATTGATCGGGCGTGGAGCTGCGCTCATTTGCTGTGGGCGAAGAAGCGGGCAGTTTGGACACCAATGCGATGGGAGGCGCTTGTTCAGGGGTTTTTGGTGCAAGAGCCAGGAGCGCTGGCACGGTGACAGATGCAGCGGTGACCTTTGCGACGTAGCCGTTTTTGATGCCCGCCGTAGCATTGCCCGTGTTGTAGGAGCTGAGTGCAGCCCTCAATGCGTTCTGCGGTTCCCCAATCTTCTTGAATGCATCAACATAGTTGTTGAGCAATATCTTTGCGCCTGCGGAGACGTTCTTGCAGGGATCGAAAAGATCCTCGACGCTGACGCCCAACCGTTTCATGTTGGCTGAGTTGATTTGGGCCATACCCATATCAATGTTGTAGCCGTTCGAAATCAACCACTTTGCCGTTGTTACGGCCTCTTGTTTGTTGGCTGGCTGGCGAACCAACTTCACTTGTGATTTATTGATGCCGATGGAAAACGGCTTGAAACCACTCTCGGTTTTAACAATAGCTGCCATGGTTTGCTGGTGAACGTGAGGCGCACACGTTTGCAGCAACATAGAAATATCTTGAATGTCCACGATGTTAGCGTTTCAAGTAAACAAAACATATTTTTTGATTCCTTGATGCTAAATGAAGGCGATTAATTTCTGATGTTTGCGAGTGTAAGTTATCAATTCAAGGTCTTTCAGTTGTATTAAGGGTTATGAAAATGTGCCAGATGTTAATGAATATTTCCGGATAATCGAACGAGCGTGCTTTACTGGCGCTGCCCCGCCTGGAGGCGGGTCGTTCCCTTCCTGGTTTCGCTATTCGCTCATCCCCTGCGGGGACTGCTGCGCAGCCATCCAGGCAACTCAGCGGGGG
>ERZ650312.938-NODE-938-length-16435-cov-5.258425_pt1 | contig 16435 bp, 8 predicted proteins | sample MGYA00376248_ERZ650312 | MGnify/ENA primary metagenome ERZ650312 (study PRJEB26733, sample SAMN07839316) | wastewater metagenome | biome: urban; feature: wastewater treatment plant; material: waste water | place: USA: North Carolina | collected 2016-07-28 ... | reverse complement strand
GGTGTCGGAGCAGCCGGTTTGGCCATGACGGGCTTAGGCGCCGACGGGGTCGGCGCCGCTATCGGTGCTGCTTTTGGCTGCGTCGCGCTGGCGCTCGAGGATGCAGGGGCCGCCGAGGACACGGGTTGCGGGTCCGCAGATGCCGCAGCCCGTGCAGATGGAGAATGCTCCTCATGTTGAGGAGCCGGCGTGCCACCCCCATCCAGGACATAGTCGACGGTGCGACGACCGAAGACCGCGCAGACCGTCGGCAGGACCACCGACTGCGTATCGGCGCGACCGAGCATCTTAATGGCAAAAGTCGAACCCGCGGGGAACGAGACCGTGAGCTTGGAGCCGTCGTCGGCCGTGGCGCGGGCGTTGAGCAAAAGCCCTGCGTAGGAAGCCTGACGCGCCTTGACACGCTCGACAACCTCGGCCCATTTGCGCTGCAGCTCTCCGGCATCCTCGACCGCGGGCGTCTCGGCAGCACCGGCGGCGGCAACCTGGGCGGCATTGTTGGACTGGGGCTTAGGTGCCGGAGCGGTGGCAGGCGCGGGGGCCGCAACGGGCTGAGGCGCAGGCGCTGCAGGCTTGGAGGCTGACACGGACGCAGAACGGGGCGCAGGCTGGGCAGTCGGAACAGCAGCTCCGCGGTCCCAAGGCATGCCACCCTGGCGCGCGGACGTAGCAGCAGGGGCAGCGGATGCCGCCGGAGCGGCAGCACGAGCGCCCGAAATGAGCGTCGGCTGTTGGGCAGCAGCGGGTACGGATGCTGCAGGCGCGGCGGCCTGAGCAGCAGCCACGCTCGCCGGCACGGCGCCGTTGGCAATCATGGCCTCCAGGCGTGCCACGCGCTCGGCCAATGCCTCAATCGTTAAATCGGCCTCGGGACGCGCCAGACGCGTGCAGGCAATCTCGAGCACCAGGCGCACGTCGCTCGCGCCCCTCATCTCCAGTGCGGCATCGTCGAGCACCGTCAGCACGCGGGCCAGGCGGTCGGCAGGATGCTCGCCAAAGGCAGCGGCCTCGGCAGCAAGCGCCTCGGCCTGCTCGGAGCCGCCCTCAAACAGCTCGGCACGGGCACCGGCAACGCAGGCAACGTACACGTCACGCACATGCGCCACCAGGTCGCGCGTCAGCTCCAGCAGGTCATTGCCCTCCTCGACCTGCGCACGGATCAGTCCATAGAGCTCGGCAACATCGCGATCGGCAATGGCGCGGGAAAACTCGCCCAGAATCTGGTCCGAAACCTCGCCCAAAAGCGAGCGGGCGTCGTCCGCATGCACAGAACCGTTGCCAAAGACGCTCAGCTGCTCCAGCGTGGAAAGCGCGTCGCGCATACCGCCCTTGGCATGGCGCGCCACAATGGCGAGTGCCTCGTCGTCGTAATCGAAGCCCTCCTGCTCGCACACGTAGGACAGGCGATGCTCGATATCCTCGTTGCCGATGCGGTGGAAATCGAAGCGCTGGCAGCGCGAGAGGATGGTCTCCAGAATCTTTTGCGGGTCGGTGGTGCACAGCACAAAGATCACGTGCGCCGGCGGCTCCTCGAGCGTCTTGAGCAGCGCGTTGAACGCCGCCGTCGTGAGCATGTGGACCTCGTCGATGATATAGATCTTGTACTTGCCGCGCACCGGGGCAAAGTTGACGGAGTTGATGATCTCCTCGCGCACGTTGTCCACGCCGGTACGGCTTGCGGCATCGAGCTCGTAGACATCCGGGTGGTTGCCCTCGGCGATGAGCTCGCACTCCTCGCAAGTACCGTCGGGCATGCAGCCGCTTGCACCCTCGGCGCGCGCCGCCTCGGCATTGCGGCACAGCAGCGCCTTGGCCAGAATGCGCGCCATGGTGGTCTTGCCCGTGCCGCGCGGTCCGCAGAACAGGTACGCGTGGGACAGGCGCCCCTCGGTGATGGCGTGCTCGAGCGTCGAGACGATATGCTGCTGGCCCACCACGGAGTCGAAGGTGAGCGGGCGATACTTTCGGTACAACGATTCCATGGGTGCTCCCCCGGGTATACTGAGTCTTGTTGCCGCGGCGGCCATGCGGTCGCACGGCATACTGCATTCATAATAACCCGTACGGCGAGCCCGCCGCGATAGGAGTCCAAAGAGCATGGCAGACGCAGAGAGCAACCTCGTTCCCTCCGAAGCAGCCGACCAGGTCGAGGTCGCGCTCGAGGAGCAGGCCGCAGCCGATGACGGCATCCTGTACCTCAACGAGTACCAGTACGAAAACGACCTGGTCACCGACTTCGCCCGCCTGGTCGCCTCGCCCAGGCGTCGCGGCTCGCTGTATGTCGCCGCGGCAATTGCCGCGCTCATCGGCATCGGCATGCTGGTGGCCGGCGGCAGCTGGATCAAGTTCGGCGTCGTGCTGATCGTGTTCGGCGCCTTTTTGGCCTGGTGGAGCAAGAACCTGCACCACACGCTCGCCCGCGACTTTATCGACGCCGTCGAGGCCGACGAGTCCATGGGTGGCCGCTATCGCCGCGTCGCCGCCAACGAGGACGGCCTGATGGTCTGGGGCAAGAGCGGCAAGTCGCAGTTCTTCCCGTTTGAGAAGCTCGACCACGTACTCGACGGCGAGCGCATCTTTGTGGCCATGTTCGCCGACCAGGGCGTGACGATCCCTAAGGACACCTTTGTCCGCGGCGATGCCGAGCAGTTCGGTCCCTTCCTCAAGGCGCGCATCAACAAAAAACTCCGCATCGAGACCAAGAAGAAGAAAATGAAGGCCGAGAAGGCCGCCGCCGAGGCCAAGCAGGGCGACAAGCCCAAGGACGCCAAGGGCAAGCAGCGCAAGCAGAAGAAGAACAAGAAGAAGCGCTAAGGCCAAGCCAGACAGGCAGCCTCGCATCCCGCTATCCTCCCCATGCACCCGAGCGTGCTACACTAGCAGCATCTATGCCACCGCGAACGGCTCGGCCCCGCGCCCGCCGCTCGCAAACGAACTTTAAACGCACGAGGGTTGGCCATGCCGCTTTTCTCGCAACATACCGCCCGGTTCTCGCCGGACGTTCCCTTGGAGGGCACCAGCTCTCGCGAGCTGCTCAAGCGGTACCAGCCGCTCGAGACACTTGCGACCGGCGGTTTTGGCTCCATCGAGATCTGCCGCGACACGCACCTGCGCCGCCGCGTCGCCATTAAGCGCATCCCCCTTATCAACGGTGCCGGCATGCCCGCCAGCGACATCATGGATGTCCTGCGCGAGGCGCACACTGCCGCCATGCTTCAACATCCCAATATCGTGCAGGTCATCGACTTTACGCACGACACAGCCTATGCCTACCTGGTTATGGAATATGTCGATGGCATGTCGCTGGCCGAGTTTTTGCACCGCGTGGACGGCCACTCACTTACCTTTGACGAGGCCGCGGCCATTGCCGATGCCCTAGGCCAGGCGCTCACCTTCGCCCATAGTAATGGCGTACTCCACCTGGACATTAAGCCCGCCAACGTGCTCATCGACCACTCGGGCAATGTAAAGCTCACCGACTTTGGCATGGCGCGACTGTCGTCCGCCGGTGGCTTTGGCGGCTCGCGCGGCGGCACCATCGGCTACATGCCGCCCGAGCAGCTCGATATCGAGACCGGCACGGTCGATGAGCGCGCCGATGTCTTTGCCCTCGCCTGTGTAATCTATGAGGGCCTGTGCGGCAGCGCTCCCTTTATGGCGGCCACGCCCGCCGACTCGCTCGACCGCATCATCGGCGGCGCCACCTATCCCAGCGAGCTGATACCACACTTTCCCCCGGGAGCCGAGGCCGCGCTCATGAGCGCGCTCTCCCCCATGCCGCAGGACCGCCCCAACAGCATCGAGGCATTTTGCGACCAGCTCCTTGCCGGTCTGGGCAGCGTGCGCGAAGGCCGTCGCAGCCTGGAGCAAATGGTTGGCGAACTTTCGGATGACGAGCAGGAGCTCGACGATATCGAGCCGTCGCACTACGAGGACGACGCCATCGAGGTCGACCCCGCACTCGGCTGGGCGGGCACGCGCTGGAGCCATGCGCGCGACTACACCATGCGCACTATCTCGGCGCTAACGTGCGGCACCTTTAGCTTTTTGCTGATGCAAACGGCCGGGGTCGCGGCGCTTCCCGGCCTGGTCATTGCGGCTATCGCGATCGGAGCGGCGGCTGGCCTGGCCCCCCAGATCGGCTCGGCCATCTCGGCTGTGGGCTTTTTGGTGCTCATGGCCAACGCCACCATGCAGGCGCAGGGCATCCTGTCGATGCTGCCCGTCGCGGTGATCTTTGCCGCCGCCATGTCCGGTTGGTGGATCGCCTGGGGTCGCACCGAGGCTGCCGCGAGCGCCGCGCTCACCTGTGCACTCGCGCTTGGCTGTCTGACCGGCAATACCTTCCTGGCAGCTGGGGTCGCCGCCGGCGTCGCGTCATTTTGGCTCGGCCCGGCAAGCGCCGCCGCGGCAACGGGCATGGGCGCGCTTTTTGCCCGTCTGGCCACGGTCGCGCTTTCAGCCGGAGGCGTGCTGGGGCTCGGTAACGTTGCCGCAGCGCTGGGAGACCCGCTCCTTTGGGCTGCCTTTGTGCTGGTCGCGGCAACTGCCGCAGCGTCATCCGCGCTGCTCAATGCCCATGCCAAGCGTGCCGATCAGGGCTCAAACCTTGCCGCAATCGCCGCCATCGCTGTCACCGGCATCGGCTGCGCAGCGGCGTCCTGTCTTGCACACCATATGGAAATTGCCAGCCTTGCAGCCGCGGTCATCGCCAAGGCGGCGGTTGCGGGAACCCTATCCTCTATAATCGTTGGGATATGCCTATATTTGCTCGGATACCAAAGAACCTATACGGAGAGTGATCTTTCGTGAACTTCCTGAACATCTTCGAGGACCACGTGGCCGGCATCTTCGGTGCCACCCGTGCCCCGTTCTCCTTTAAGAAGCTTGCCAAGCAGGCCGCTCGCGACATGGAGGATCAGACTCTGGTGATCAACGGCGTCAACACCGCGCCGGCACTCTATACCATCCTGATCGCCGCCGACGACGATCCCATGCTCGCCCCGTTCTACCCCGAGCTTTCGCGCGAGGTCCGCGAGTTTGTGAAGGCGCAGGCCGAAAAGCGCCGCTATGTCTTTGTCGGCGAGCCCCTCGTGCGCTTTATGATCGATCCGCAGCTGCGCGCCGGCAAGTTCTCGGTCTTTGCCGAGAACGTCGATGCCCCCACGCTCGGCCGCCTGTACGAGGAAGAGCGCGCCTATCAAAACGGCCTGGGCCAGAACAACTCCGCGGCAAGCCGTGCCGCCAGCGCCCCGCGCGCCGGCCAGCAGCAGTTTGCTGCCCCGCAGCAGCAGCGCCCCGCCGCCATGCCCCAGCAGCAGCCGACGCCTCGCGCCGCCGCTCCCGACCCGCTTGCCGTGGCAGACCCCTTCGCGCCTAGCGTCCCCGACCCCGCCGCTCCTATCCCGGTGCCGCAGACCGTCTCGCGCGACGCGCTTGCCGGCATGGGCGGAGCCGCCGCGACCGGTGCCGCCGTGGGCCTAGGCGCCGCAGCCGGCATCGCCTCCAACATGGCGAGCACTCGCGCCCCGCAGCGCCCGCTCGCCCAGCTCGTCGACGTCGTGAGCGGCGAGAGCCATAGCATCACCTCCGCACAGGTGACCATCGGTCGCGAGCGCTCAGTTTCCGACATTGCCCTGCGCGACCCCAACGTGTCGCGCCGCCACGCCCAGCTCACCTTTACGGGCTCGGATTGGTCGATCGAGGACCTCAATTCCACCAACGGCACGCTCGTCAACAACCGCCGCATTACGCGCTGCCCGCTGCGCAACGGCGATCTGCTGACGTTTGGCCTGAGCACCTTTGAATTTAGGGGATAGTCGCTTATGAACATCGATATCGTCCTTTTTGCAGGCCGCATCGTCCTGGTCGCCCTGCTCTATATCTTCCTGTTCGCCGTCATGAAGACCGGCGTGGGACTTGTGCGCGGGCAGCGCCGCGACTCGGCTATCTGGACGATTGATGTGGACAAGGGTCCGCGCGGTATCCGCGGCATCCACGTAGACATGCTCGGCCCCGTCATCGTCGGTCGCTCGCCATCTTCGGACATCTGCATCAACGAACCGTTCGTCTCGGCCTCGCATGCGCGCTTTTCGCTGCAGGGCCCGGCGCTCATCATCGAGGACCTCAACTCGCTTAACGGCACGCTCGTCAACGGCCGCCAGCTCGTGGAGCCCGCAACGCTGCGCGAGGGCGACGAAGTCCAGATTGGCGACGTGGTCATGAAGGTGAACCGTCGATGATCGACGAGGAGAACAAGTCCGCAACTATGACCGAGGCACCGGCTGCCGCCACAGCTGCGCCGGCCCACGCCGCTCCGGCGGGCTCCGCACCCGTGGAGCCCGAGGACACCGTGTTCTCCCTGCCTCTTTCGCATGTAACGCATGATATTTCGGATCTCGCCGATAACGAGGACGAAGAGGATGCCGTAGCGGCGCCCATCGGCGCACATGCTGCGGAACAGCCCACAGCGTCCGAAGCAACCTCGGCGCCAGCTCACTTTGCAGAGCCCGTCGCCGCGGCAATCAACGAGAGCGCTGCGGTGTTTGCGGCACCCGAGCCCGCCGCGCCGGCGTTTCCCATAGCCCCGGCATCCGAGGTTGCGCCCGCGTCTACGCCGGCGCCCGAGGCGGGGCCATCCCCCGAGGACGGCCCTGCACCCAAGACCCCGCAGCCTGCGCCCGCAAGCGAGTCCGATGCCGTGGCCGAGCCCGCCGCCCAGTCGCAAAACACGCCCGCGCCGTCGCACTTTGCGACGCCCGAGCCTATAGACGTCAGCCCGCAAGACGACGAGTCGACCGCCCGCGTGTCCGAGGAGCCCGACTCCCCGGACACCGGCGATTCCGAATCAAACGCCGAGACCGACACCGTCTCTCCCGGTGACACAGCCGAGATCGACGTTGCCGCCGTTGAGGCCAAGCTCAAAGACCCCGGCTCGACCATGAGCTTTGAGCCCCTGACCGAGGAGCGCATCGAGACCGACTCGACCTATGATGCCGGCACCACCACGCAACTCATGTGGGGCGCCCGCTCCGACGTTGGCTGCGTGCGCCCGCACAATGAGGATTCCTACCTGGTGCAGTCGCCGCTCTTTTGCGTATGCGACGGCATGGGTGGTCACGCTGCCGGCGAGGTAGCCTCTTCCATCGCCGTCGAGACTATTGCCAAGACGGCCCCACAGTCCGCCGACGCAGCACGCCTGGCCGCAGCCGTCGAGGCAGCCAACGCCGCCGTAATCGAGGCGGCCCTGAACGGCCTGGGCAAGCCCGGCATGGGCTGCACAGCCACCTGCGCCTACATCGAAAACGACACGCTCGCCATCGCCCACGTGGGCGACTCGCGCGCCTACCTGCTCCACGAGGGCACGCTCATCCGCGTGACCCGCGACCACTCCTACGTGGAGGAGCTCGTGGACGCCGGCGAGATCACGGCAGACGAGGCTCGCGTCCACCCCAACCGTTCGGTCATCACCCGCGCGCTGGGCTCGGACCCCGCCATGTATGCCGACCACTTCACTCTGCATATCGAGGAAGGCGACCGCCTGATCCTGTGCTCCGACGGCCTTTCGAGCATGATTCCCGATAGCGATATCGAGAACATCGCCACGCAGTCCTCAACCGCGCAAATCTGCGTCGACAACCTAGTGGACGCGGCGCTTGCCGCCGGCGGCCACGACAACGTGACCGTAGTAGTCGTTGACCTGGTTGACGATGGCGTTATGCGCGAGGCGCAACGCGTGCGTCGCCGCAACGTTACTATCGCCGCCATCCTGGCCCTCGTCTTTGTGCTGGCAGCTGGCATCTGGGCCTACACGGGTGTCACCGGCTCGTACTACCTGGGTACCTACCAGGGCAATGTCGCCGTCTGGCGCGGCCTGCCCGGCAAGCCGCTCGGACTCAAGCTCCACTGGCTCGAAAGCGAAACCAGCATCAAGCTGTCCGACCTGCCCGAAGACACGCAAAACCGCCTCAAGGCGGGCATTCCGCAAACAAGTGTCGACGATGCGCAGGACACGATATCCAAGTACCGCCACCAGATCGACGAGGAGCAGACCCGCCAGGTGATCGACGCGCAAACGATTCGCGACAACACCAATCAGGGATCGACCTCCGAATCAGATTCCGAGAAAACCGCCGAACAGTCCGCCGAGGCCGAAGCCTCCGATAAGAATTAGAAAGGGAGTGCCGCTTATGAGTCGCCGCAACACCGAGCTGCTCTTGCTCATCGCCTCGGCGTTCCCCGTCATCCTGCTGTATGCGATGTACGTCCTCACCGCGGGCGCTGCCATCTCCTTTGAGACGCTCGCCGTACCGATCGGCCTCTTTGCCGCCTTTGCCGCGGCCCACATTGCCGTGCGCATCTTGGCGCCCGGTGCCGACCCCGCCATCCTGCCCATCGTATTTATACTTTCGGGCATCGGCATCACGTTCGTGACGCGTCTCGCCCCCGCTCTCGCCATCTCACAGCTCATCATCCTGTTTGTCTCGGTGGCCCTGATGGTGGGAACGCTCGCACTGGTCAAAAACCTCGACGTGGTCATGCGCTACAAGTACACCTTTGGCATTATCGGCATCATTCTGCTGATGCTGCCTATCTTTATCGGCACCACGATCTCGGGCTCCAAGCTGTGGATTCGCATCGCGGGCTTTACCATCCAGCCCGGCGAGTTCGCCAAGGTCTTTATCGTGCTGTTCCTGGCCGGGTACCTGGCCGAGAACCGCGAGCTGCTCTCCATCTCCAACCGCAAGATCCTGGGCTTTAAGATCCCTCGCCTGCGACTGCTGCTGCCGCTGTTTGCCGTGTGGGGTGTGTGCCTGCTCGTCGTCGTCTTCGAACGCGACCTGGGTTCGGCCGTGCTGTTCTACACCATCTTCTTGCTGATGCTCTACGTTGCCACGGGGCGCTTTTCGTATGTCGTTATCGGCCTTGCGCTCTTAGCCGTTGGAGCCGTGGGCGCCTACAAGTTCCTGTCGCACGTTCAGGTGCGTTTCCAGGTTTGGGTCGATCCGTTTAAGGACGCCCAGGGCCAGGGCTACCAGATCGTCCAGTCGCTCTTCTCGCTTGCCGATGGCGGTCTGGTCGGTGTTGGCATCGGCAACGGCATGGCCAACAACATCCCTGTCGTCGAGTCCGACTTTATCTTCTCGGCTATCGGCGAGGAGATGGGCCTTTTGGGCGGCGGCGCCGTGCTCATCCTGTTTATGCTCTTTGCCGTGCGTGGCCTCACCACGGCTGCCCGCGCTAAATCCGACCTCGCCGCCTTTAGTGCCACAGGCCTTACGGCCGCCATCAGCTTCCAGGCCTTCTTGATCGTTGGCGGCGTAACCCGCCTGATCCCGCTGACCGGCGTCACCCTGCCCTTTATGAGCCAGGGCGGCTCCTCGCTGCTGGCGAGCTTTATCATCGTCGCGCTCCTGCTGCGCGCCGGTGACGAGGCGACCGGACGCGAGGCCGAGCTTACCGGCACCGGCACCATGGCCGCCATCACCGATGATCAGGTCGCATCTGCCGCCGCCCCGACGGGCACGCGCTTTGCCACCTCGTCTTCCTACGGCAGCGGCAGCCATTCCGTCGGCTCGCGCATGCGCCGTCGCCTGCTCGACACGCCTGAATCCGGTGTGCTCGGCCGCGTTGCGCTCGCCAACCGTCTAACCCGCGCGGTGCTCGCCTTTACGGCGCTGTTCGCCATCCTTATCGGCAACCTCACCTATGTCCAGGTCATCAAGGCCAAGGACTATCAGGACATGCCGACCAACAACCACACCATCGCCCGCTCCAAGTACATCCAGCGTGGCTCCATCATCACGTCCGACGGCGTGACGCTAGCCGAGTCGCTGCAGCAGGAGGACGGCACCTACGCCCGTTCCTACCCCAACGGCAACATGGCCGCGCACGTGGTGGGCTACGTGAGCCAGCAATACGGCACCGCCGGCATCGAGAGCGTCATGAACGATACGCTCACCGGCTCCAAGGATTACTCCAGCTGGAACAACGCCATCGCGTCGCTCGCGGGGCAGACCCAGCCGGGCAATACCGCCAAGCTCACCATCGACTCGCGTATCCAGACGGCTGCTGAGCAGGCGCTCAAGGGCTTTAAGGGCGCTGTAGTGGTCATCGACCCGCGTACCGGCGCGGTGCTCGCATGTGCCAGCTCGCCCACCTACGACAACACCAACATCGATGCCCTGCTGCAGACGGGCGGCGGCGAGGACGGCTCCATGTACAATCGCGCCATGGACGCGCTGTACACGCCGGGCTCAACGTTTAAGGTCGTTACGCTTTCCGCGGCACTCGAGACCGGTACCGCCAGCCTTACCAGCACCTACCAGGCGCCCGGCTCCATGGACATCGGCAACGCACCGGTCACCAACTATGCCAACGAGAGCTACGGCACCATCAGCCTGCAGCAGGCCTTTGCCGTGTCCTCCAACGTCGTCTTTGGCCAGGTGGCAAACGAAGTTGGCGCAAACACGCTCGTGCAGTTTGCCAACGCCTTTGGCTACGGCCAAAAGCTCGGCCAGGACCTGACCTCCGCGGCCTCCATCATGGCCGACCCGTCGCTCATGACCGAGTGGGAGACCGCCTGGGCCGGCGCCGGCCAGCCTGTCGGCATGGACCACACGCCCGGCCCGCAGACCACCGTCATGCAAAACGCCGTGATTGCCGCCGCCATCGCTAACAGCGGCGTGGTCATGGACCCGTACTTTGTAGCCCAGGTACTCGCCCCGGACGGAACCGTGGTCAAGACCACGCAGTCCCGCTCGCTTGGTCAGGCCGTCAGCTCCGCCACGGCCGACCAGGTCAAGCAGGCCATGCTTGCCGTCGTCCAGTCCGGCACCGGCACCGATGCCCAGATCCCCGGCGTCAAGGTCGCCGGCAAGACCGGCTCGGCCGAGACCGGCGGCACCAACGTCAACTCGATGTTCGTTGGCTTTGCACCTTACGATTCACCCACGGTCGCCATCTCGGTGGCCTTGGAGGATTACGACAAGCATGACGTCAAGGCCGCCAAGATCGCCGGTATCGTCCTGACCGCGGCGCTTGCCGCACAGGGAGCGTGATGCCCATGATCGAATCGGACACCCGAGGCGCGCCGCGGCCGAAGAGTTAGCGGCAACGCGCCACACGGCCCCAGCGGCCACATCGTAGGTACTACACACATCGTTGAGCGAATAGTTATGTTAGGAGCAGGAATGGAACAGAGGGTCCTCGGGGGAAGATACCTCCTCAAGGATAAGGTGGGAACAGGCGGCATGGCGACCGTCTACCGTGCACAGGACCAGGTCCTCGACCGCACGGTTGCCGTCAAGATCATGCTGCCGCAGTATGCCGGCGACGCCACCTTCGCCGCCCGCTTTAAGCAGGAGGCCCAGGCAGCAGCCGGTCTCTCCTCCCCCTATATCGTGGGCGTCTACGATTGGGGCAAGGACGGCGACACCTATTACATCGTCATGGAGTACCTGCGCGGCACCGACCTTAAGAGCGGCATCAAGAGCCACGGCGCCCTCGACCCCAAGAAGGTCGCCCAGATCGGCTCGCAGATCAGCTCCGCGCTTTCGGTCGCCCACAAGCACGAGATCATCCACCGCGACATTAAGCCGCAGAACATCATGGTGCTGCCCGACGGCAACATCAAGGTGATGGACTTTGGCATCGCGCGCGCCAAGAACAGCCACCTCACGCAAGACAACAACGTGCTGGGAACCGCCCACTACGTCAGCCCCGAGCAGACCCGCGGTCAGGACCTCGGCCCCACCTCGGATATCTACTCGCTGGGCGTCGTGATGTACGAGTGCGCCACCGGCCGCGTTCCCTTTGACGGTGACGACGCCATCTCGGTCGCACTCAAGCAGGTCAACGAGCTGCCTATTCCGCCGAGCCAGATCAACTCCGGTGTCGACGCCGACCTTGAGCGCATCATCCTCAAGTGCATGGAGAAGGACCCGGCAAACCGCTTCCAGACCGCCGACGAGCTGCGTCAGGTGCTCAACAGCTACCTGTCGGGCCGTGCCGTCAACGTCTCGGAGCCCACGCGCATCATCGGTGCCCCCGGTGAGCTGGGCGCCACCAAGACTCGCGAGCTTTCCGATCAGACGCGCGCCATGGTGCGTCCCGTCTCGGGCGTGAGCGGCCAAAATACCGCCCGTAGCTCGGTTTCGGGCTCCACCGGCTCCTACGAGGTCGAAAAGCCCAAATCCAACAAGAACAAGATCATCGCCGCCGTGGTGGCAGCCGTTGCCGTCATCGGCATCGTGGTGGCCTTTGCCACAGGACTCTTTGGCGGCGAGCAGGTCACCGTGCCCGATGTGCTGGGCAAGGACCAGCAGACTGCCGTCGAGCTGATCAAGGAAGCCGGCCTCGAGGTCGGCACCATCGACCAAAGCTACAACGACGATGTCGACGAGGGCAAGGTCGCCGAGCAGACGCCCAACGGCAACACCAAGAAGGCCAAGGGCACCAAGGTGAACCTGGTAATCTCCAAGGGCCCCAAGCCCTCCGAGAAGGTTGAGGTTCCCCTGCTTGTCGGCCTGACCAAGGACCAGGCAGAAGCCGCGCTGGCAAGCGTTGGCCTGAAGGGCAACGCCTCCGAGGAGGCCAACGAGGCCGATGAGGGCCAGGTCTTTGAGCAGGGCACCGAAGCCGGTAAGGAAGTCGCGAAGGGCACGACCATCTCGTATAAGGTCTCCAGCGGTCCTGACACCACCTCCGTCCCCGATCTGACCGACATGACCGAGGCCCAGGCGCGCAACGCCCTCGATATGGCAGGCTTTGGCGTCGACGTGAGCTACCAGGAGAACGACTCGGTTACCGAGGGCACCGTGATCAGCTGGAACCCCAGCGGCAAGCAGAAGCCCGGCGCCACGATTACCGTCGTCATTGCCAAGAAGTCCGGCAAGGCCAGTGTTCCGGGCAACCTGTACGGCAAGAGCATCTCCGCCGCCGTCACCGCGCTCAACAACGCCGGTTTCTATAACATTGGCTTCTGTGACCAGAACGGCAATCCCGTAAGCGGTAACGAGGATGCCACCGTTACGGGCGTCTCCCCCACCGGCAAGCAGTCCACCGACAGCACGATTACGCTGACGGTTTCGATTTCTGGCTCTGGCTCCGGGGACGATTCCGACACGACGACTAACTAGTCGACAACCCATCACCTGCAGCGGCTATGGCCGCAAACATATTCGCTCAACGGCGCCCGCTTGCTCCCCAGCAAGCGGGCGCGTTATTTATCGACAGGCCAGGGCTCCATAGCAACGCAAAGAGGCCCGCAAAAGCGAGCCTCTCAGGTAACAACAGATATGTGATGCAGTAATTACTAGCCGCAGAACTTCACCATGGTCTCGACCATGGACTCTTGCCTATAGACAAAATGTCCAGAAGCAAGGAGATGAAAGAGTAAGGACAACGCCCTCTAAAAGAAGGCCGTATATGAAGATTGCATATCCCTTTTGCCTTCATATACTCAAGAAGCACCCCTCGAAGCGCTCCTGAGAGGCCCCCTTGGATGCAACCCAGGGGATCCAGATTCTGGTAGACATCGGCACAGCAAAATCCTGCCGCGCAGGCACGAACGGACATCTTGACTCCCAACGCAATGCGGGGCGCCCCAAGACACCCCGCCACGACAAAAAACTAGTTCTCGTAGACCAGCGGGTGGCCCCAACTGCCCTCGATCTTGCAGGTCTGCGCTGCAAAACCGGCAGCGAAGTCCAAGCTCTCGCGAATCGCGGCCTCGCCGCACTCGCCGGCCTTCTTCTTGGAAAGATAGGTGACCAAAAACGCCGTCAGCAGTGAATCGCCGGCCGCCATAGCGTCTTTGAGCTCCTCGGGCGCCACGGGCTTGATGCCCTGCTCGTAGAAGTTTTCGCCGTCATAGGCGACGGAGCCCTTGCTCCCGCGCGACGCGCATACGATTTGAGGGCCAAGGGCCTTCACCCACTCGAGCTTCGCCTTGATATCCTCCAGGGAAGCGTCGCCCATGGACATAAAGGCGTACGTCACAAATGGCGCAATCTGCTCGAAGTACTCGTCGGTGGAGTCATCGGAGAAGTCGAAGCTGATAGGCACGCCGGCAGCCTTGATCTTGGGGAGCTCGCGCTCGGTGAAGCAGTAGTTGCCGCTGTGCACCAAATCGAAGCCGCTGACGTACTCGGCGGCGAAGCGGTCTATCACGTAGCGCATGTCGCCACGTATGCCGCCTTCATTGGAGCCCAGGAAGATACGGTCCCCGGTCTCGTCAACGGTCACGCGAGCGGCGCCGTTGACGCCCAGGACCTGCTGGCAGCGAAGAAGCTCGACGCCCTCGTCCTCGAGCGATGCTATAACGTGCTCGGCCTCCTCATCTGATCCGAAGATTCCCATGTAGGCGCTGCGATCGACGCCGAGCTTCTTGGCGAAGACGGCGAAGTTAACTGCATTGCCGCCGGGATACATGGTCTTGATGTGCTCGTACTTATCGACAACGTTGTCTCCAAAGCCAAGCACGCTTATAGGATAGGCTGCCATGGTTATCTCCATTCAGGTAAACCGCCGTGGTTACGGCGAGCAGACGGGGCGCGAGGGATTCGCACGTCTCAACGCGCCTCGCGCCCCGTTTTAAAATCGCTAGTACTTCTCGATGCCCATGTAACGACGCACGTCCGGGTGATGGTCGAACACCTTGCCGCGAGCGGAGCGCAGCTCACAGTTCATCGCGTAGAACAGGATTGGATCAAGGAACGCGCGAACGCTCGCCGGTACTTGGTCCATGCCGTACTCCATGGCGTCGAGCACCATAAGAGTGTCGGTATGGGTCTCGAGGAATGCGAGGGCGCGCTCATCCATGGCTCGGCACTCACTAGAAGACATCTGCAGGAAGTAGAAGACTCCGGGCTCGGTCACCTCGAAGGGGCCGTGGAAGTACTCGCCGGAGTGGATATAGGCGCAGCTCTGCCACTGCATCTCCATAAGCGAGCAGATAGCGAAGCCATAGGCCTGGCTAAACACGGGACCGGACCCCAAGATATACAGGAACTTGTGGTCCTGGCACAGGGCGGCAAAACGGTCGCAGAGTTCGGCGTTGACCTTCTCGCGAGCTGCAGGCAGGATCTGGTCCATCTTGGCGATGCCTTCGTACATGTCGGCAAGGTCGGCATAACCTTCCTGCTGATCCAGGAGCTCGGAAGCGAGAGCCAAAGAGATGCCGGCGGGCACCTCCGCCTGCGGAACTCCCTCGCCCCACGGATATACCCAGCACGTCCACTCACCGTTATCGATGCCGGAACCCGCGTTGTCCGTCTGCACGATAACGGTCGCGCCCGCCGCCTTGGCGATCGAGCACGCATCGATTACCTCGGGGGTGTTGCCGGAGTGGCTGCAAGCGATGACAAGGGACTTTTCGCCCAGGCGCTTGGGACGCATGATATCGAACTCGCGGGCGGTATACGCCTCGCTGGCAAACGTAGTCGCCTCGCGCTTGAGCAGCTCGTGGGCGGGCAGCAGGTCGATGAGGGAGCCGCCGCAGGCAACCCAGAAGACGCTATCGAAACCGCCCTTTTCAGCGATTGCGTCGGCGATAAGATCATGTGCGTTCATTGTTATTCTTCCTTTCGATACGGCGGACGAATCCGCCAACGTTTACTGCGAGTCTTCTCGTCAAGCGTGTTGACTGCCCCACGCGAATGGGAGCTACGCGCTAGTCGACAAAATACCTCTCGAAGGCGTCCATGTTGTGCCGGTCCGCTGCTGCGGGATCATCGAAATACCTTCCATCGGTGATCTCCTGGCCAAGATAGCCCTCGAACCCATGCGCGTTGAGGACACGCACGAAATCGTCCATGCTGTGCTTTCCATCGCCCCAAACCAGATGGCCGTATGGGTCGCCATCAATGAAGCGCATGTTCCTTATGGCACCATCGCCAAACTCGGCAAACCACTCTTCAAGGCTCTCGCCGGCGACTCCCATAGCGGTAGTGTCCACCATTGGAGTAAGGTGCGGGCTGGCTACTTGGTCAAGCATGCGCCTGGCGTCCGCGAGTGTAACCACCAAGTTGCTCTCTTCCGGCCTCAGGCTCTCCATGCAGAGGGTCACGCCGTGCTCGCCGGCATAGTCCGCAAGAATCGCCAAGTGCTCGGCAGAGCGCTTCCAAGCCTCCTCGCGGTCCTCGTCCCAATCGCCCCAACCGGAGTTGATGGACATATACGGGGCGCCGAGCACCTCGGCGAGCTCGATGCCGTGCTTAAAGTAAGCGAGGCTCCGCTGCGCGTGGAGGGGCTTTCTGGCAGCGTACTGCCACGGATACACCACGTTCTCCGGACACAGGGAGCTCACGGAGAGTCCGCGGGACTCGATCTTGCGGCGAAGCTCGTCGGCCTCGAAATACCCCGTGTGGTCCAGCGTCACGTGCGGCTCGGCCGCCCAAAGCTCGATGGTTTTGAAGCCAAGGCGCTGCTGAAC
>ERZ650312.936-NODE-936-length-16456-cov-13.627889_pt1 | contig 16456 bp, 15 predicted proteins | sample MGYA00376248_ERZ650312 | MGnify/ENA primary metagenome ERZ650312 (study PRJEB26733, sample SAMN07839316) | wastewater metagenome | biome: urban; feature: wastewater treatment plant; material: waste water | place: USA: North Carolina | collected 2016-07-28 ... | reverse complement strand
TGACCAAGCTGGCTCCGCTGCGCCTGGCCTCCCTGATGATGGGTGCCTGGTTCGGTTTCGTGGCCCTGGCCAACTATGCCGCCGGCTTCATCGGCTCCTTCGTCGGCGAGTCCGGTGCCATGGCCATCTTCGGTGGCATCGCACTGGCCGCCGTGATCAGCGCCCTCATCCTGCTGACCATGGCCAACCGCCTGGTCTACTGGATGCACGGTGCCGAAGGCCCGGCCAAAGAGCCCGAAGAACAAGAGCAGAAACTGCAGTCTGCGACCGTTTGACCGGTCAGGACAGCAGAGACCAAACAGGGCGCCCATGGGCGCCCTGTTTGCATGTGTTCACTTCACGGCGTCAGTGGTGACGAACCTGCATCGTCAGGGCGCTGCCGCTGTCACTGCGAAACTGCAGATCAAAGGGCTCGTGCCAGCTTCGCCTGTGCAACGTGTAGCGACTGCTGCGCATCAAGCCGAGCGGCAACCCCCCTGCACGCATCAACCAGTGAGGTGAGGTGAGCCCGGCATTTGCAAAAAGCAGCCCATCCTCCTGATCGAACAGCAGGGCCGCCATGGCAAAGGAGTGACGCAGGCCCGACTCCAGCAGTTGCAGATTGAGGTAATCCAGCAATCGGTGTGGCTGGGTCAACAGCAGGCTCTCCTGTTGCTGGTATTGGCGATAGGGGCCGTTCATCAGGGATCGCACCAAGGCACCACAGAAAGCCGCATCCACACCGAGGATGGGCAATTCCATCACCAGTACCAGCAGCTTGTCGTCCAGTTTGAAGGTATCCGGGATGAAGAGATTGCCCATGCCGGCAAAGGTGACCTGCCAGGGCCCCCACTCCTGCATGCCAGGGGGGGCCAACCAGGCGAGCAGCCGGCTGCTCGCCAGATCGTGGCCACGGAAGAAGTCGATGTGTTCCATCAGCTCCAGTTGCTGGCTCTGATGCCCGAGGTTTGTCAGGCATTGCTCGATGCTGCGGCGGATCTGCTCATAGTCATTCACCGGTTTGATGAAGAAGTCCCTGGCCCCCGCCCGCAGCGCACGCTCGATCGCAGCCATCTGATCCTGACCGGAGATGACGATGACGGGCACCTGTGGATAGCGGGCGGTGAGGCAGGCAATCACCTCATGGCCATCCATGTTCGGCATGTTCAGATCACACAACACCACATCGGGGTGATAGAGCGCTGCGGCAGAGAGCCCCTCAATCCCGTCTTCTGCCTGAAAGACGCAGGCCCCGTCGTGCTCGAGATAAGATACCAGTGAGTGGCGAAAAACCGCTTCGTCTTCTACCACCAAGATCCGTAGTCCGGCTTTTGACATCTTGACAAAGCTCTTATTAGTCAAATGGTTATTTGAGCATTAAGACTAGATCATGGGCGCTGGATACCGCCACACAATATTGTCGAGCAGCGAGCCGGGCTGGCCTTGGTATCTGCCAAGCGTTTGAAATGGTCCGACTATTTTGCTCGCACCCTTGCGCAGAGATGATCAGCAACCGTCGCCCGGCAGCCGTTCTCTCGCAGGTCGGCACCATGAATTGTATGAGGCACCGCCATGAGGGATAATGCCCTCCACTCCAGATCGTGAAGCAGACCATGACGCCAGCCGAATACAGCGCCCTCGCCCATCCCAGACTCTCCCATCCGGCCCGCAGCCTCTATACCCTGCAACTGCGCCGCTTGGTGCTGGAAAATCGGCTGGCCCGACTCAACTATCCCGAGCTTGGCCGGGCACTGGCTGTCGTCGATCCGGGCAATCCCGGTGGTTTCAGCTATCAGGTCAACGCTCGCCAGCTGACCGAACTGCTCGACGAGCTGATGGAGGCCGAACTGCTTCAGGTCGAGGCCCAGGCTGACAGTGAGCACTACCACCAGTGCCCTTTCCAGTTGCCGTTGCTGAGCCAGCGGGTGCGCAGCCCCCTGCCGGCACGCCCGTTCCAGATGCACCTGCAGTGGCGTCCGGACGAAGAACTGCCTGCTCTCGCACGCCTGTGCGGGGTGATCGATGCCAGCTACAGCGAAGAGGATCTCGGGGAGTTCATCGCCTACTGGCTCGGCCGCCCCGAGGTGTTCGACTCCCAGCACCAGTGGATGTTGAAATTTATTCGGGCCATCAAGAGTCGGCGCTACGCCCGCCGCCCGGCGACCGTGGTCACCGGGTACCAGCAGGTCGCGCCAGCCCCGGTAGAGGCTGGCCCGAGCCGCCGGGCGCAAGAGATGATCGATGAGGCCAAACGGCTGGCACAAGCTCAGGAGCCGGAGAATGATTGATACCAGGCGGCCACGAAGTGCACTATTGACCCCCTGCCCATCCAGCCACAGCCCTAGCAGAAGGAGAATTCCATGACAGATCCGCACGACCCGATGCGCCAGGCACTGGAAGAGATCGAGGCCAAACGCCAGAAAATCGCCAAGGCGAGACAGGAGCAACGGGCTCATGATCCCGAGCTCAAGCGTCACGTCAGCAGCCTGCAGCAACGTATTCTCCGACTGCGGGCCGCAACCGGCGGCAGCCAGTACGACTACGAGACCCTGCGCAAGGAGTACGACGCCAAGGCCAATGCCGAAGTGCGCGAGTTGCAGAAGGCCGCCCGCCAGGAGCGGATCCAGAAGCTGATCGCCCAGGCCGACCTCAATCCGGACTGGATCTTCGACAAGATGGATTCCGGTGACCCGGCCCTGCAATACCCCATCGAGACAGCCCGCTACTTCATCAGCGGTTTCGAGCACTGGGAGAAGAGCGGCGGGGGCTGCATGCTGATCTACGGCGATTACGGCACCGGCAAATCCACCCTGGCGGGTGCCGTGGCCCACGAGTTGATCGCGCGCCACCAGAAGTCGGTGATCTTCCAGCAGTGGGCCTCCATCGTGGACAGGCTCTTCTTCAACGTCATCCAGGATCAGGAGGAGCGCAACCAGTACCGCCGCGCCCTGGAAGAGGTGGACCTGCTGATCATCGACGAGGTGGCGGCCAACCGCGCCAAGATGGCCGAGAGTCAGTCCAGCTTCCTCGGCCACCTGCTGCGCCGTCGTCGCAACCTGTCCAAAAGCGTCATCATCATCACCAACCACAGCCCCCAGAGCCTGCATCAGGCCATCGGTGATTTCAGCTATGAGGCGATCAAGGCGTTCAATCCGGTGGACATCCACCTGAGCGGACCCAGCCGCCGTCCCAGCATCGGCCATTACAACGGTTGATCCCGTCGGGCCGGCGTCCCTGATGTCCGGCCCTTCATATCCCCTGCACCTCACAAATAAAAACCACTCTCATTTACAGAGAGCCATCCAGGCTCTAGGCTTGCTCTTTTGTTCGAGAGGGCCTGTCATGCCAACCACACTCATCTTCGGTGCCAGTCGCGGACTGGGCCGCGCCTTCACCGACCACGCACTGCAACTGGGCCACAGGGTCGTTGCCCTGGTGCGCCATGCCGACATGGCCAGCGAGCTGCATACCCTGGGAGTCGAGGTCGTCATCGGGGATGCCCTGGACCCCCTGGCCGTGGCCCAGGCTTGCCGCTTGGCGGGCAGGGATGCCCGGGTAGTCTCCACCCTCGGCAGCTTTCGCCAGAGTGCACCGGTGGATTATCAGGGCAACCGCCATGTGATCGACGAGATGGAGCGCGCCGGGCTCAGCCGCCTGCTGCTGGTCACCTCCCTCGGTTGTGGCGACAGCTGGCAATACCTGCCCGAGCGGGCTCGCGCCGCCTTCGGACACGAGGTACGCCTCAAGAGCCTGGCGGAAAGCTGGCTGCAGACAAGCACCCTTGAGTGGACCATTTTACGCCCCGCAGGGTTGCAGGATGGGGAGCCCACGGGTCAGGCCATCCTGAGCCAGGGGCAAGAGAGGCATGGCCTGGTCAGGCGCCAGGATGTGGCGATACGGGGTTTGCAACTGCTCACCGACCAGGAGGCGTGCGGCCAGATCTATGCCATCGGCGATCCGGGTCTGAATCAGCCATGATCCCTGTGAATGGCAACACGGTCAGCCCAGTGGCTGACCGTGTTGTTGCAAGGGGCCTAGTCGGTGGAAGACGCTGTCGCCCCATCATCCGGCCGCGTTGCAGGGCACGGTTGACGCCAGCGGAGCAACCAGCACGCCAGAGCGCCATACAGCAGCGCCAGTCCCCACAACTGCCACCAGTAGCGGGAGACCTGGGCAAAGTCGGCCCCCATCTGATTGAGGCGCAGGAATCCCTCGATGGCCGGCGTGCTCGGTGCCCACTGGGCCAGCCAGTTGAGGGGGGCCGGGATGAGCTCAAGGGGCCAGATAAAGCCGGCCAGGAAGACCAGCGGCAAAGAGGAGACAAGCACCACCTGGGTCGGTAGATCACGGCGGGTGAACAGGGCGCCGAGCACGATCCCGAGCCAGGTGGTGGCCAACAGGAACGGCAGGGTAAAGAGCCAGAGTTCGCCGGGTACAGCGGTGCGGGCAATACCGTAGTGATCGAAGCAGAAGCCGAAGAAGTAGGTCACCGGAAGGACGAAAAGAGCCCCCACCACCAGGGTGCGGGCCAGCAACAAGGCCGGCACGGGAGCATGTTGCCAGTAGCCTGACTCGCCACGGCGGCTGCGCTGGTTCTGGGTCGCCCCCAGGATGCCGGTCCCCATCAGCAACACCTGATGCAGGATCAGCACGAATACCGCAGGCACCACGTAGTTCACATAGCCCATGGTGGGGTTGAATACCGGCAGCACATTGAGGGCCACCGCGTTCCAGCCCATGGCGGCCTGGGGCAGCGCCTCACCCTGGCTCAACAGCCTGGCCACCTTCACCTGGGCGGCGAGCGTGCCCCCCGCCTGGGCCAGCCCTTCGGCAATGGTGCCATAGACCAGGAAGTAGGAGGCATCCCCGGCATAACCCAGGGTCACGCTCCTGCCCAGCATCAGATCCCGATAGAAGTGGCGGGGAATGTGCAAGATGCCGCTCGCCTTGCCGGTCAGCATCATCTGGCGGGCCTCGTCGAGCGAACCGGCACGGGCCACCAGTTTCACCTGCGCCGTGGCATCGGCCATGAACTCCAGCTGGCGGGAGAGCTGGCTGCCATCCTCGTTGACCACCACCACGGGCTCTTCCCTGGGCAATTGGTGCAGGTAGGGCTGGGGGTAGAGGAAGGAGTAGAAGAAGACGCCGCCAAACAGGGTCAGCATGATGGCGCGATCCGCCAAGAGGGTGCGCAGCTCAAGGCGCACCAGATCCCAGAATCCCATCATGGCCTGGACTCCTCATGGGGCAGGGCCGCGCCCGACGGCGTCCGGTAGCGGTGTACCACCAGCAGCAGGGGCAGCAGAAACAGCAGCAGGGCCCCGAGCTGGGGCAGGGCCGCCGTCAACGGTTGACCGTAGTTGGTTTGCCCGATCTGCAGCTCCACATAGTGGGAGATGGGCAGCAGGCTGCGCCAGAACTGGGCCACATCCCCCATGGCGCTGACCGGAAAGGTGACCCCCATGAAGGCAAATCCCGGCGCCGTGTAGGCGCCGGCCAGAGAGAGCGCCCGCGCCGGATCCCGGATGATGGCGTAGAAGAAGGCCCCCATGGTGACGCAAGCGGCCGACGCCAGTCCCAGCCCCGCCGTCAGCACCAGCCAACTGCCTTGCATGGGGTACCCAAGCCCCTTGAACAGCAGCAGACTCCACGCCAGACCCCACCCCCAGCCGATGAGCACGTGGGGCAGCAGGGTACGCCAGAGGCCGAACCAGACCCCTCTGGTGGTCCAGTCCAACCCGAGGCGATCGGTGCGGGCCAGGGCGTTCAGGCCATAGAGCACCACCAGGATCTGCCACACCGCAGGCAGCAGGGCGCTCAGCAGAAACTGGGCGTAGCTGGAATTGATGTTGTAGAGCGCGGTAACCTGGCTCGCAATGGGTACGGATTGTCCCAGGGCACCGGGCAGCGTCTTGCCGTCGGCCATGGCCTCCAACACCCCTACCTGGCCATTGAGAGTTCCCACCACCTGGGCCAGTGCGGAGTTGACCAGCTTGGCAATCAGGATGAACTGGCCATTGTTGAACACGGTCACCCTGGGTTGGGTCCCCTCGCGGGCATCCCGCTCCAGGTGATGGGGGATCACCACCAGGGCATAGATGTCCCCCCCTCGCAGTGCCCTGGCCCCCTCGTCGATGGCGTCAAACTGCTGCGCTATCTTGAGCCCGGCGGAGCCATCGAGAGAGAACGCCAGTTGTCGGGAGAGGGTGCTGCGATCCAGATCCACCAGACCGACCTTGAGATCCCGCGCCAGGCCGGCTGAAAAGATCCAGCACAGGATCCCTATCAGCAGCAAGGGGACCCAGCTCGCCAGCGCCCGGCCGAACGGGTCCTGCCAGAGCAACCGCCATTCGCGTCCCATCAGAGCTCGACCAGCACGCTCATGCCGACCCGCAGCCCGTCAACCGGCTGCAAGGGGCGCGCTTCCACCTGGAAGCTTTTCATGTCGAACCCCTGGCGGGTGTCGGTGGCACGCCAGGTGGCGAAATCCCCCATCACGGCCACATGGGTCACCTTGAAGCGCACCAGCTGATCCCCCAGGCCGGGAATACGGGCATCAAACTCGGTACCGACCGGGAACCTTGGCAAGAGGTCCTCACGGACATGGAACTGGGCCCAGGCATCCTTCATGTCGAGCAAGGTCACCACGGGGAAGCCCTGGGGAGCCAGCTCGCCGCTACGCAGCAGCACCTGGGCGACTTCCCCCTCGTGTGGGCTGGCGATGCGGGTATCGGCCAGATAGGCTTCCACTTCCGCCACGCCGCCAGCCGCCATCTTGGCCTGCTCGCGGGCCGCTATCTTGGTCTCTTCCCGCGCCCCTTCCAGCGCCATCTGGTATTGCTGCCAGGCCATGCCCTCGCTGTACTTCGCCGCCTGCCAGGCCGTCCAGGCCTCGTCACGCTTTTGCAGCGACATCACGCCATCCCGATGCAGGCTGGCAATGCGCTCGTAGGTTTTGCCATGAAGCAGGGCAGCCGCCTTGGCCTGTTGCCACTGATCCTTGGCGGCCGCGATCTGCTGCACTCGCGCCCCCTTCTCGGCCTCTTCGGCCATGGCACCAGCCGCGGCCTGCCCGGCCTTGGCCTGACTCAGCTTGGCCTCGATCTCCGGGCTCGCCAGAGTGAACGCCAGTTGGCCCCTGGCCAGTTGATCCCCCTTCTTCACCAGCACCTCGTCGATGCGGCCCGCCACCTTGGAAGAGACCGAATACTGCTGCGCCTCTATCTGCCCCTGCAGACGCACCGGCTCCGGCTGATAGGCCAGCCAGAAGCGCCAGCCAAGCCAGAGCACAAGCAATACCAGCGCCAGTGGCAGCAGCCAGGGCTTGCCCTGGCTCATCTTCTTCTTGATGGGGGGATGACTCATGAATTCACCTCGGCAAACGGGCGACCCTTGACGGTCGAAACGGACATGAATAACGGAATGGAAGAGAGCGCGATCATGAGTTCACCTCGATCGCCTGGCCATGCTGATACTGGTTGAAACTGTTCATCTGACCGGAGAGTGCCAACAGGCGGGCCAGAGAGATCACGTATTGATAGGCGGCGGCGGCGCGCTGGGTCTTGACCCCGGCAAGCTGGGTCTGGGCATCGACCACATCAAGGGAAGTGGAGAGCCCCTGACCGAATGCCTTGTCACGCAACCGCACGTTCTCCTCGGCCAGCGCCTGGGTCGAGGAGAGAGAGTGATACTCCTCCAGTCCCTGGGCAGCCTCGCGCCAGGTCTTCTCGACCAGCAGCTCCAGATCCTGGCGGGTCTTGGCTTGCAGCAGGTTGACCTGGAGTTCGGCGCTCTTGGCTGCCTGGACCGTCTCGGAGCGGCCATCACGACTCACCAGCGGCATGCTGACCCCGACACCAACCAGCCAGTCCGGTGTGGTCTTGGAGACGATGGAATCATCTTCATAGAGGTTGTAGTTGCCGAACAGGAAGAGCTCGGGGGCGTATTTGCCCTTCTCCAGCTTGATCATCCCCTGGGCCTGCTCCTTCTTGGCCGTCAACAGCTTGAGACCGGGATGCACCGACAGGGTCTCCTCCACGAAGGGAGACAAGGCTGGCATCCCTTCGTTGATGAAGAGGGCGGTATTGGGCTCAGCCTGCTTGAGCTTGAGCATGTGGCCGAGCGCTAGCTGGGCGATCTCCAGGCTGCGCCTGGCCTTCTGGGTATCGATGCGTGCCCTGTCATAGGCAGACTGGGCCGAAAGGCGCTCCACCTTGGCGATCTGCCCCTGGGCTTCGAGCTTCTTGGCATGATCCAGATGGTGTGCCAGTCCCTGCTCGATCTCCTGCTTGGTCTGCACCACCTGCGCCGCCAGCACCACCCCGAAGTAGGTCTGGGAGAGGCTCTCGAAGGTGGACTGCTGTTTGAGCACCAGCAACTGCTCAGCCTCGCTCACCTGGGCCTGACGAATATCCTGGGCCGCATCGATGCGCCCGCCGGTAAAGAGCGGCCATAGCATCTTGACCGAACTGGTCACCACGTTCTGCTTGGTGAGGGGGGTGACGAAATCGCTCGGGCTGAGGTTGAGTGCCTGCATCACAGGCCCCAGCACCTTGCCGAATTCCGGATGATTGGCGATGGGGTTGAGATCCAGCATGTCCAGCTCCATCGGCTGATCGAGATGGGTATAGCTGGCCCCCACATCCACCTTGGGCAGGTACATGGCCTTGGCCGCCTCCCGCAGTTGCTGGGCCCGCTCCACCCCGGCCTGCTCTGCCGCCAAGCCGTCATCCTGCTGGATGACCCGGCTCCAGGCCTCGGTAAAGCTGACCGTCTGCGCCTGAGCCGACCCCAGCACGATACCCAGCAGGCATGGGCAGAGCGATTTGATGAACTTTGCCGTCATACATCCCCGATCCGTTTGTAATGAAATTGTGTAGAGTCTTTGCTCAATTCAGGCCCGCTATCATAGCCTAAACCGGCTTGAGAGGGAGACTCACAAATCACCATCCCCCTCACTCGCGCCCTCCTGACCATGGTCACAGACAATATGTCCGATTTTCAAGCACTCCTGAATTTGCAAGCCTTGGCGCGACGTTTTTTTCAGAAAAAAATGGCTGACGCTCAAATACTAACCTTTTCTCCTGACTAAAAAATGCGTAATATACGCCGCCCTAAGCCGATGGTAACCGTGGAATGCAGATAGGTCCCCACACGCTTGAAACTCCCCTGATCGTGGCCCCCATGGCCGGTGTAACAGACCGACCATTTCGTGAACTTTGTTTACGTTTGGGAGCCGGTATGGCCGTTTCCGAGATGCTGCTGGCCAACCCGGATGTCTGGGATACCCAGAAAACCCGGATGAGAATGGATCACTCTGCTGAAGGCGGCTTGCGATCGGTCCAGATTGCCGGTGCCGACCCCGAGATGATGGCGTTTGCTGCCCGCTACAACGTGGAGCAGGGCGCTCAGATCGTCGACATCAACATGGGATGTCCGGCAAAAAAAGTGAATAAGAAGCTGGCAGGTTCCGCCCTGCTGCGTCAGCCAGACCTGGTCAGATCCATCTGCCGGGCCGTGGTGGATGCGGTGGAAGTACCTGTCACCTTGAAGATCCGCACAGGATGGGATCCGGATAACCGCAATGGCGAGGAGATCGCCCGAATCGCCGAAGATTGCGGTATCGCGGCCCTTGCCGTGCATGGTCGTACCCGTGCCTGCCTCTACAAGGGCGAAGCGGAGTACGACACTATCAGGGCGATTAAGCAGGCCGTATCGATTCCTGTTGTCGCCAATGGCGACATCGATAGCCCGGAGAAAGCCCGGTATGTCCTCGACTATACCGGTGTCGACGCCGTGATGATCGGCCGTGCTGCGCAAGGACGACCCTGGATTTTCCGGGAAATCCGCCATTTTCTTGAAACGGGCACCAAGCTGCCGCCTCCCGACAGGGAAGAGGTTCGCACCCTGATGAACGAGCATGTCACCAATCTGCACCAGTTTTACGGTGCCTATCTGGGAGCGCGCATTGCCCGTAAACACGTGGGCTGGTATCTGGATGAAGAAGAGGCGGGCCGAGAATTCCGTAAGCACTTCAATGCCCTGGATTGTGCAGACGCACAACTCGAGGCACTCGAAGCGTATTTCGATGGATTAGGTTAACGCATAACTAAAGAGCCGACCGAATATGTTCGAACAAACCCTGACTTCTGATGCATTGGTAACAACTACTCACAATCACGCTGCCGAGCCGACCCAACGCCCCCTGCGTGACTCTGTGCAACAGGCCCTGCGTAACTACCTGGCCCAGTTGAACGGTCAGGAAGTGATTGATCTGTACGATATGGTTCTCTCCGAAGTCGAAGCTCCCATGCTGGACGTGATCATGCAGTACACCCGTGGCAACCAGACTCGCGCCGCCGTGATGATGGGCATCAACCGCGGCACCCTGCGCAAGAAACTCAAGCGTTACGGCATGAACTAAGCCATAACAGCTAAGCTATTGAAAATAAAGGCACCATCATTTTATTGATAGTGCCTTTTTCGTTTTGAACCCACATTTGAACCCACACCTACAAGACTAGTTATCATTGTCGACGACTCAACTCGGACTAGCCTGATGAACAGCGTTGACCACATAACTGTACCTATCCTCCCCATGTTGCCTAATGCAAGAGAGGGCCAATGGCCCTCTCTTGCTATCTATGTTGTTGGTCAGTGCAAACAGCACTGCTTGTACTTCTAGCCGCAGCCAAAGGGACACGGCTCGTTGCGGCCAATCTTGATGGGTACCACCACTGGTGTTCGCTACGTTGTGCCAGAAAGTGGGCATGAAGGATACGAGCAGCAAATCGGGCCTTGGTGGCTTGCTCTTGCAGGTGTTCATTGCTGAGCGCCTCCAGCGACGTAGACATGGTTTCTTAACCATGTGTTCTTTATGGTCTCTGTCATCCGGGGGATGTCGCTCCAATGGATAGGCATCTATATCGGTCTCAGGCACAATGTTCGATTAGATAGACCTGATAATGGGTAGTTCAGCTGATGGCACGAATATTAACCAAAGCGCAATTGAGTAAACTGGAAAGCAAAAGCCAAGCCGAGCTGTTGGCTATCGTGCTTGACCTGGCAACGCATCTTCCCCTCGCAAAAAAGCACCTGATTAACCAGTACCTTACTGCTGAGGATGCCTTATTGGCATTGGCAAAAAAAGAGTATAGCAAGCTCACTCGTCGCCCCCCTTCCTGGGATTATAAGGAGGTGGATGCCTTCTTCGATACCTTGCAAAATCAGTTTATTCCGTTGCTGGCCAAGGGGATCGTCGCCTCTCCAAGGGAGGGAGAACTCTTCGCCCTCGAGTTGCTGGCGAATGCCAGAGCCTTGTATGAAAAGATGGATACATCCAGTGGCAGCTGGGAGGACTACCATCTTGCGCTGGTCGAACAGTGGTTGATGGCGATCGCTGCTCAACGAGAGTCTGTCCCCCCAGAGGTGCTGGCTCGTCGATTGCGTGACGGATTGTCAGACATTGATCCATCGATCAGCATTACTTGCCTGTTTGATTACCGTGATGTGCTCGGCTCCCCAGTGATGCGAGCCTTGCGCGATAACTATGCGGCGGCAGGTCTATTGCCAGAGGCGTTGGGGTTGAGCTTTGAGTTGCGTGATATTGCATTCTTTGACTCGGTGCAACAGGCTGGTCTCTTTAGCCACCCCCGTCAGCAGATTGACTATGCCAGACTGCTGACCGACGAATTACGCGCCGATCAAGCCATCGCGGTATTAGAGGCAATGGACTCGGCTCTGTTGCAGCGCCACCGCCAATTGAACCTGTGGCATCAAGTGTTGATCCGGGCCTATCTGGAAGAGGGACGCCGAGCTGACGCTCATGCTCAGGCATTACGCGCGTTTGCTAGCACACGGGCAAACTCGTTTTTTGCGAGTTATTGCCAAAGTGGAGATGAGCCTAGAGAAGTAGCATTAGGCCAGTTTGTTGCCATTGCCGAATCATGGGGGCTACGCGAGGTCTTGTTGCTGTTGGAGGAGGTTGATGCATGGCCACAACTGGCACAACGGCTTGAGCAATGTACAGATGCAGACTTGCAGGAGGATCTCTCACTCCTTGCTGGTTCAACCGTACGAACCTGGTCGAGCCGCCTCTATCAGCAGGGATTTATCGTGGTGGCAGTGCGGCTACGTCGTCAATTGGTGGCCAATGTCGTTAATCAGGGCAAGAGCACCTACTACACGGGGGCAGCCTCGGATCTGAAAAAGAGCCTGGATTATCAGGCGGCCTTAAAGGTAGAACAAGAGGATGGAGAGAGACCTCTCTGTTCGCCACAGGAGTATCTGAATCAGCTTTATCAGCAGCACAAACGCAAGAGCAGCTTTTGGGAGGCGGTTCGTCAAAAGCTACCGGCCATTACCATGTCGGCGAGCGGTGTGCAGTATCAGGCCGAGAATAAATAAGGCGCTAACACCTTTCACTCGGTCAGTCAGCTTGTGCTGGTGTTCCATGCGCCCTTGGCTGTCCAGCGCCTCGATAGCACTCATCTGGATGTCTCATTGCCACGACATCCTTCAAGCTACCCAAAACAAGAGAGAGCCATTGGCTCTCTCTTGTTTTCGAAATAGGTGTTTTCAAAAAATGTGTTTTCGAAAAAAGTGTTATCGAAAGAAGATCTCATCAAAGTCCGGCTCTTCATCCCAGATGGCGTGCTGACGTGCGTCCCAGCGCTCGGCCAGATAGGGTTTGAGGGTTGCAAGGGTGGTGATGGTCGCCAGTTGTCCATGCAACTGCTTGATATCCCGCTGTAGATAGTGCTGATGCTCCTCGAACGCGAGATCGGTCTTCTTCTTCGAGCGCTGTTTAAACTTGTGCAAGATAACCCCTTGCACTCCCTCCGGGCCACTATAAAAGCAGATCTCGAGCTCACGTTTTTTCTGCCAGAGCGCCGGATTGATGGCCACCAGATTCTCTTCACTCAGCAGCTTGTCTGCCTCGGGCAGATGGGTGTGAGCCAGGTGCAACAGAGTAAACATATCCCGCGTTTCCCACGCATGGCTGAGCTCGCCCATCAGGCGGCTCTTCTCTTCACGCTTGACCGGGTCTTGCTCCCGATCCGGGTGCAGCGTCATAGCCAGCTTGCGATAGAGCTGCTTAAGGCTTGAGTTATCGAGCAGTTGCTCAACCCTGGCAACCTCATCCGGATCGGCCATGTCATGATGATCCTGCCAACGTGCGAAAGCCTCGTCATTGGCAAAGGGGTCATCGCCACAGTCCGGCGCGTCGTCGTCCCACTCATGCTCATCACCGCCCTGTTTTTGGGCCTGGGCTTGCATATAGTCGCGCAGCTTCTCGGGATTTCTGACCATCTCGCGCAGCAGCTCGATATCATCGGGGCTCTCGCCAAACGCCTCTTGCAGCATGTCAGTGATAAAATCGCAGCTCGCCTCGAGCTGATCATCATCGAGCTGGCTGACGCTGCCCGCTTGCACCGCCATATAGAGTGACTCCAGATCCAGCTCCCCCCGAAACGGGTTGGATTCAAGATACCCCATCAATTCATCAATCCAGCCATGGAGCATCTCGCGCTGCCACTGGGTAAAACTTTTGCGGGCGGTGAAACCGGCCAGCCGCTGGCAAAGCTGAAAAATCAGCCCACACTGCTCACGCTCCAGAGGCTCAATGTCGCTGACAAAGCGCTGATAGATATCCGCCCCCTCTTGCTCCTGTTTGGCCAGCTTGGCCTGCAGCTTTTCGATGGCCTGCCACTGGCGATGAAAATAGGCAAGGGCCGGACTCTCGTGGCGCGGCTCGGCTTTTTTTCGCTTGGCCGAGGTTTTACTCTTGGTCAGTGACATGAAAACTCCAAATGAAAACGGGATAGTTGGCTACCGTGGCCACGGCAGATTATCAGAGGGGAGGAGATGCGCCTATCCTCGCGGTCTGCTGCCGGAGAAAAGCGCACGAGGTGTACCGAGGTTGTGGCTCCCGAGTCACCCGGGCAGGCACGCAATCGCTAGAGCTGACTGCGCAGTATGTTCACCAGTACAGGTGCGAAGGGCTCCAGCTTGCCTTGTTTGGGCTGGCTCAGATCTTCGATCAGCATTGTCAGCAATTGTGCATCATCTTCCAGCGCCAGTGCCTGCTGATCATCGCCATAGTGGGTCCAAATCAGGCTATCCACCAGCTGTTTGCGCTTGGCAACCAGCACCTTGTTGCTTTGCTCCGTATCACCCAGATTGAGTACCCGGATCGCCTCTTTGGCTCTTTCCGTCAACCCCTCAACCCGACCACTCCATTTAAAGCGCAACTCGGTTTCGCACTCAGGCATCAGCGGGGTCAACGGCAGAGGCTGCGAGCCATGGGCGGCATCGCACTGTTTCGGTGTTTTGCAACTGGCTACCAGATTGCTGAAATCCATGGTGCGCTTAGGGGCGAGATCCCTAGCCTCAACATGCTCGTTCATGGTGTCTTCACTGGTGCCGCTGATGGCTTGGCAACAGTAGGCGCAGAGATGGAATTGCTCAGTAGTGCAAGCCTCCCGGATCTGCTGGCGAATTGCCTGACCCTCTTCATCGTTGGGTAGGTCGTGATATCGAGCATGAGGATTTTGACGTTTGAATGCCGCCAGACTTGCAGGTTCTTGTCCCTTATAAATCTTGCGCACGGCGCAGCTCCTCTTTGCGCAGCAGCAGGCTAGCCTTGGTCAGCTCCAGGTTGTTGGCTGGCAGCTCGGCTCTTAGCGCGGCCAGCAGGGCATTGGCCTTATCAAATTGCCGATCTTGAATTAAATCGAGTAAGTCATTCAGTCGGCTCGCCACCCGCTCATTGCGAATAGCGGTATCCATCACCTCCAGCAGCACCGAGTTGGCATCCTGACCATATTGGGATGGCACTTCAGTCAACTCGCCATTATCGAGCGAATAGACCAGTACATCCTTGCAATCGCTGATCACCAGGGGGGAGTGGGTGGTCAGCACAAACTGACAGTTGGGGAAGGTATCAGTGAGCCGCTGGATGATAGTACGTGCCCACTGGGGATGCAGGTGCATGTCCACCTCGTCGATCAGCACCACCCCATCGCCGTGCAGCGGATTTTCCAGCTCCGGATTCATCATTGCGAGGCGGCGGGCAATATCGCCCACCAGTGCCATCAGGGATTTCTCCCCTTGCGACAGTTGCAACACATTGAGGGTCTGACCCTCCTTGTCGATGGACATATGCAGACGCGGCTTACGGCGGACCTTCAGATTTTTAAATCCGGGCATAAAGTTGGCAATAGCTGTGCGCACCGCCGTCAACTGACGATCTCTGGCTGATGCCTGTGTCTGTTGCAACTTTTGCCAAAGATCAGGACCGAGTAAATCTTGAAGTTCATTAAGAACTTCAGTAGGGATTACCGACTCGTTTTCGCTATCTTCCCGCTCGCGAAACCACTCAAAGAAACGACGAAAATCGACTCCTTGACTCAGCGAATTGTCATAACCATCGAGTTGGCGAAATGAATGTTTCTCTTTGATCTTTAGCGGAATATCCAGCACCACCCGCTCGACTGGGTAGAAGGCGATCAGGGGTAAGCTGACATTTTCCTGCTCTGTCAATCGTGCTCGATACTCATCGGCTAGTTTGCTAGCGTCGGTCAATATGGATTGCTCGTTGCTCTTGCGACCGGCGCGAGTTTTGGTGAGAGACCAGATGTATTCCTTCAGCTGATCGTGTAGTTGAAGAGAGACCACCGCGGTATTGGCGCCATTGAGGATGACCTCTTCCGGGATGGGGCTGCCGCTGCCTTTGTCGCTGCGCAAACGGGCAACAAACCAGCTGAGTGAGGTCGCCAACGATTTGAGTACCGAGGTTTTGCCTGCACCATTGTTGCCAATCAGCACGGTCACATTCGAGTTGACCCGCTCCGTGGGGGCAAACTCGATGGCAAGACGCTCAAAACGCCCCAGATTTTCGAGGGTGAGTTGTTTGATTTCCATGCTCTATTCCTAATTTTGCTGCCAACACGACCTTATCTCGCCTGCACTTGGCTTACAACCCGTCGAATGTTGCCGCTGACTGCACATCATACGAGCGGGTCAGGCCGTTGCGCGAGGCTTGCGGGGCCCACACTTACCTTTTTTGCCGCTGGCGGTGGCCCGCTCGGTCTGAATGCGGGCCAGCAGGGCGGCGGTTTCTCGTGCGTCCGATTACGCTTCGCTAATCGAACCTACGTCGCGGATGTTTTGGTTGCCCGTTTGCGCGGCTTGGCAGTGGCCCGCTCGGCTTGAATGCGAGCCAACAGGGCAGCGGCGCTATTGTCGCCACTGATCAGGTCCGGGTTGGCTGCGCGCCAGTCGGCGGTCAGCTCGCCACGAAATGCCTTGGCCAGAATGGCCTGGGTCAGGTTATCGACCCGCGCTTTGGCCGTCTTGGCCTGCTGCTCGATGGTATCGGCATAGGCAAAGAGTTGTTCTACGCGACGGACAATTTCGGTTCCTGATTACCCATGACCCTCAGCCAGCTTCAAGAGCCGATATGGCATCGGAGGGC
>ERZ650312.928-NODE-928-length-16504-cov-21.022798_pt1 | contig 16504 bp, 17 predicted proteins | sample MGYA00376248_ERZ650312 | MGnify/ENA primary metagenome ERZ650312 (study PRJEB26733, sample SAMN07839316) | wastewater metagenome | biome: urban; feature: wastewater treatment plant; material: waste water | place: USA: North Carolina | collected 2016-07-28 ... | reverse complement strand
TCTTTTTCTGAATTATTACTTATGTAATATGCATAACCAGGATCACAAGAAATAAAAGTGAATAATGTGATAATAAAAATAAAGTATTTCATGATTAAAAATTTCTTTAAAATTAAGAATATTTTTTATATCAAAGCAAAAACTTCCAGCATCCATTCTTCCATCTTCAATCAAATTAATATATTTGCCGAAAATCAAAATAAATGAGAAAACTACTATTAGGAACATTATTTTTACTGAGTTTAAGTATGAATGCTCAGGAAAATGACACGCAAAGAAGGAACATTATCAAAACCAATGTTACTGCTTTTGCTTTTAAGAATTTTCAATTGAATTATGAAAGAGTTTTTACCAAAACATTTTCACTGTCTGTAAGTTATGGAATGATACCAGAAGGTAAATTGCCATTTTCTTCACTTTTACCCAATGATAGTGAGGTGAATTTAGAAGAAGTAGAACTCGGTGGAAGCAATGCTACTTTAGAAACCAGATTTTATTTAGGAAAAAAAGGTTATGGACAAGGTTTTTATTTAGCTCCTTATTATAGATATTCTACCTTCAAAGTTTCAAATTTTACAGAAACCATCGATATGGAAACCAATGGAGTAGTGTATGATACCGTAGACGTTACTTTCAAAGGAAATTCTACAGCTCACAGTGCAGGTTTGTTAATCGGTGCGCAATGGTTTTTAGGCAAAAAAGATAATTTCGTTTTAGATGCATGGTTTTTAGGTGCTCATTATGGAACATCAACCGGAGATTTAGATGGTATTACAGATAGAACATTAACTTCAGTTGAGCAACAGCAAGTTCAGGATGAATTAGACAACTTAGATATTCCAGTGGTAAAATACAAAGCTACTGTAAATGCAAATGGTGCCAATCTAAAAGTAGACGGACCTTGGGCTGGTTTAAGAGCGGGGATTTCTTTAGGTTACAGATTTTAAAGTATCTTTGCAAAAAATTAAAAAATGAGTGAATTAATGCCTTGCCCAAAATGTGGCAGCGAATTTACCTACGAACAAGACAATCTTTTGGTTTGCAGCCAATGTTTCCATGAGTTTGATCCTGCAGAAGTAGGTGCAGAAGATAAAATTTTCGATAGCAACGGAAATGAATTGCAAAATGGTGATTCTGTGGTAGTTATTAAAGATTTACCAGTGAAAGGAGCACCAAAACCTGTAAAAGCGGGAACTAAGGTAAAAAACATCAGATTAAGACCAGGTTCTGATCACAATATCGATTGTAAAATAGATGGTTTCGGAGCAATGGCATTGAAGTCTGAATTTGTGAAGAAAGCTTAAGAACTTTTTAATTTGCACAAATTTTCTCGAATTACTCAAATTACTGATTTGGCAAAATTTGTATAATTCGAGGAAATTAGCACAATTTCTAAAAAAAAAGGAAAGATTTGGCAGGGTTCTTTTCTAAGACTTTGATTGTTCGCACGAAACGAATCTAATTTCAGTCCATCAAGGCAGAAAGAGAATTAACCAAAAATTTCCTTACGTTTTTCAGGGAAGACAAAATTAATAAATTTTCTAGAAATAAAATGAAATTTTAGTTGGATGTTCTAAACGATGAATTTTAAACTCAACCTTTACCTTTACCTTTGCCTAATCCTTAATCTCAACCTTAATATTTCCCTCCAATTTGTTTTCTGAATACATAACAAGCGGAATATTATGAACCAAAATCTTGTTCCAATAATGGTTTCCTGCAAATCTGCTTTCTACAATTTGAGCATCTAAACCATTTTCGGTGAGTTTTACTTGATGCGGGAAGAAATAATTTTTAGAAACGTTGAGTACAGATTTTTCTTCTTCGGAAATGGTGTTTACTTCGCCCAAAAGTTTTGCTACATAAGCATTATAAGGATTTCTGAAAGTTTCTTCAGCGTTGTCATTTTGAATCAATCTTCCTTCTTGTAGCACAATGATTTGGTCAGTCCAAGGAAGGATTTCTTGAATTTCGTGAGTAGAAATCATCACAGAAAGTTCATGTTCTTTAGCATAATTAAACAAACGCTCTCTCAATTCCATTTTTCTGGAATAATCCAAATTACTGAAAGGTTCGTCTAATAAAAGCAGTTTTGGCATTACAGAAAGCGCTCTCGCAATCGCAACTCGCTGTTGCTGACCACCACTTAAATTTTTTGGCAAAACATGCGCGTAATCTTCTAGTCCAACTACTTGTAAAAGCTCCTGAATTTTTTGCTTTTTCTCTGAAAGATTGGTGTTAGAAATAAATTTCCCTATGTTTTCGGCCACAGTAAGATAAGGCATTAAATCATAATTTTGAGAAACCAACTTCATGCCGAGTTCGCCTGGGACAATGTTTCCTTTCGGTCCGAAAAGTCTTTCGTCTTCCAAATAAATTTCTCCGCTTTGCCAATCAAACAAACCGTAAATAATATTAAGAAGAGTAGATTTTCCACAGCCAGATTCGCCAGCCAAAGCAATAATTTTACCTTTTTCTACAGAAAGATTGATATTTCTGAAAAGTAAAGTTCCGGGTTTGTAACCGAAATATAAGTTTCTAACATTCAAAAGCATATACAAAAATAAGCATAATAAAAGAATTTTTGAAAATTTGAAGAGAAATTTCTTACTTTAGCAGAAGTAAAATGATAAAAAACAGTTAAAAATGAAAAAGAATTTATATAGAGTTTTGGGGATTTTAGCGCTCTCTTTTTTAGTGATTTCTTGTGGTAAAGATAAACCTGTAACCAGCGAAGCCAATGAAGTTTTAACCGAAACTGATGGTGTGCTCTACAAAGTAGACACCATGAACAGTAGAATAGAGTGGAAAGGTTATAAAGTGCTAAAGTCTGATCAAACCACACATTTTGGAGAGATAAAATTTGAAAGTGGAGATGTTACCGTAAAAGATGGTAAACTGCAATCAGGAAAATTCGTGGCAGATATTACCACACTAGAAAATATAGATTTAAAAGATGACCAAGAAATGAAAGCCAAATTAGAAGGTCATCTGAAAAGTGGAGATTTCTTCGAGGTAGAAAAATTTCCTACCGCTTCTTATGAAATTACCAAAGTAACCGAAAATACAGCTGGAGATTACAACACGCTTTTAGAAGGAAATCTTACGATTAAAGGCATCACAAAACCAGTTCAGTTTAAAGCAAATGTAACGGTAGCAGACGGAAATGTAAGCATTGCAAGTGAACCAACAGATATTAACAGAGAAGATTTCGGGTTGAAATTTGAGCTTCCTCTAGAAAATGGTTTGCTGAACAAAGAAATTAATCTTCAGATTTTGGTAAAAGCTTTAGAAAGCAAGTAATTTTCAAGAGCCAAGTAAAAAGAGCCAAGAAAAAATAGGAACTCGCAGTTTTGTGAGTTCTTTTTTTATGACTTAAGTTCGGGATTATTCTGTGCTGGTTTTTGTGGTTAAAAATTAAAATCCGTATTTTTGCAATTCTATAAAGCAAACCGATGTTAGATAAGATAGATGAGTTATTGAAAGAAGTGCAAGGTTTTACTTCTACTAACAAAGACGAAATTGAACAATTTCGTATCAAATTCAATGGGAAAAAAGGAATTTTAAATGATTTTTTCGAAAAATTTAAAGAAGTTCCGAATGAACAGAAAAAAGAATTTGGTCAAAAAATCAATACACTCAAACAAGCCGTGAATACTAAGTTAGAAGAACTGAAAGAAGCTACTTCTAGCCAAATTATTATCGAAAAAGAAGACCTTACGAAACCTGCTTTTCCATTGGAATTGGGTTCTCGTCATCCTATTAATTTAGTGAAAGGCAGAATTATTGAGATTTTTAAATCTATTGGTTTTGCAGTTTCTGATGGACCAGAAATAGAAGATGATTGGCACAACTTTACTGCGCTTAATTTACCAGAATATCATCCTGCAAGAGATATGCAAGATACGTTCTTCATTGAGCAAAATCCAGATGTATTATTAAGAACGCATACTTCATCGGTGCAGATTCGTCACATGGAAGAAAATCAGCCGCCCATTAGAATTCTTTCTCCGGGAAGAGTTTTCCGTAACGAAGCTATTTCTTCTCGTTCACACTGTATTTTCCACCAAATAGAAGGTTTATATATTGATGAAAACGTGAGTTTTGCAGATTTGAAACAAACTTTACAGTTTTTCACAACAGAACTTTTCGGAAAATCAAAAATCAGAATGAGACCTTCTTATTTCCCTTTTACAGAGCCAAGTGCAGAAGTAGATGTTTATTGGGGATTGAATTCTGAAACCGATTACAGAATTACCAAAGGAACCGGTTGGTTAGAAATTATGGGTTGCGGAATGGTAGATCCTGCCGTTCTTAAAAATGTAAATATCGATGCGGATAAATACTCTGGTTACGCATTCGGAATGGGAATTGAGAGAATCGTAATGTTGCTTTATCAATTGGGAGACATCAGAATGTTCTTCGAAAATGATAAGAGAATGCTAGAGCAATTCGGGCATTTATAAATTAGAATTTATTATTGAAATTTTCAGAAATGATAAAAAGAAAGCGTTCAAAATTTTTTGAACGCTTTTTTATTTTTAAGATTTTTTGAACCAATTTTTTGCTCTGTTGTAATCTAAGAAATAAGTAATTCTGAGCGAAAGATTGTTAATCATAGGTTCGTTAAATAATCGGTCAAAATTATCTCTCATGCTTAATCTGGCTACATCTAAGAAATTCTGAGCTTGATTTCTGTACAGTAAAGTCAGTTGAGAACCTGGCGCAAACCACCAACTGTAACGTAAATCCAGATTCCATGAATTAAAAGTTCCGTCTTTGTTTTCTGCGAAACTAGTGTCTGGATTAAGTTCTCCATTATCTTTTAACGTATAAAATTGTCTGTAAGCAACTTCCGAAAAATAATGACGGAAAGTAAGATTAATCGCCATTTTTTCATTAAAAGTATATTGAGAAGAAACGCTATTTTCCACAGAATTTCTTAATCTTCGGCCAATGAAAATATTCGTGGCATCTTTTCCTACAAATCCAGTTTCATTATTGAAATTAGCATAATTTAAAGTGTGGAAAATAGAGAAATGGTCATTAAATCGATATCGGGTATTGATTTCTGACATGTACGTAATTCTCTTGTCTTCGTTGTATTTATAAAATTCTACATAACCACCGATTTTGAATTTTTTCCTTTCGTCTGTATTGGCAAAAACCCATGGATTATACATTGCCGGAATGAAAAGATGTTTTCCGAAGGTTCTCGGTTCGTAAATATCATTGGTTCCAAGTGGTTTTACCATCAATCCACCTCCGAAATTGAAAAACTTTTTATTGGTAATTTGTAAATTTTGGTGAATCACGAAATCTGCAAATAAATCAGTTTCTAATCTTCTGTTATTGTTTACTCTAAGGCTGTAATTCAATTGATTGATATTGCCTTTTGGTTGCAAATAACGGTAATTGTAATTCGCACTATAATTCACATAATTGGTTTGTCCAGTAAATCCAAGGTCGTTAATATCATAATTTTTATCTCTCAAGAAAACTTCTGCGCCGAATTGATGCCCTTTAATAATTTGGTTAAAACCAGCATTTCCTTCGAAACCGAATTTTTGTTTTTGATTTTCGAAAACCCAACTTCCCTCTGTAGAACCGAATACAGAAAATGTATTTTTCTTATTGGTTAAATCTAGGAAAAGCCCAGTTGCATTAGCATCTCTGAAATCTCCGCTTCTCATCACACTTGTATTGATGAGGGAAACCGAAGAATTTTCACGAAATCTTTGGTCTAAAACAAAGACATTGTAATTCGCCAAAGGTTCTGTTACTTCTTTTCTGATTTCGCCAGTGTTGATATTTCTGATGGAAGCTTCCGTTTTTTCGGTAATGGCATTGAAAAATCCAATTCCTAAGCCTTTTTTTGTTCTTCCTGAAATTTTAGTAGCGTTAAAAAGTTTTACTTTTTCTGGATTTTCTGCAAATTCTTCATCGGCTGCAAGTTGAGGAAACTTACTTGGGAAACCACCAATTCTTCTGGAATAAAACATATTTCCTTTGTTGAAAAGCTCTGTTCCTTCATTGAAAAACGAACGCTGTTCGCTGAACTGTTGTTCAAATGGTCCCAAATTTAAAACGGTAGCATCAAAATTGGTTTGTCCAAAATCTGGAATCAAAGTGGTGTCAAGTGTAAAAGCGTCATTAATTCCATATTTCACGTCCATTCCGCCATTGATGTTGGTAGTGGTTTTTCCGTCAAAATAATTTACATAACTCGAAAAATAAGGAAGGAAAGATAATCTGGTAGGCGTTTGTATATTTTCTACGCCGTTTAGAATTCCGTCATATAATAAGAAGCTTCCTTTTTGATTATTCACATGATTCCATGTATAAGCGGTTTGCAATCGATTAATTTGTCTGAAAAAATTAATTCCCCACTGTTGTTTCTCGCTTTTAGGAAATCTCATCTCGAAATATGGGATTTTCATCTCAACAGACCAACCGTTTTCTAAAATTTTCACGCCAGAATACCAAATTCCATTCCACGAAAAATCTTCACCATTTTGATTGGTGATTTTGCTATCTGCTTGTACACCTGCTGCAGTTACAAAAAACTCCAAACTCTGCTGTTTATCATTGTATCCATTAATAAAAAGTACGAAGAAATCATCATTTCCTATATTGTCTCTTTCGGTAAGTTCTTTCCCGATTTTAGAAGGTTCTTTGTCATACATCATCGCAGAAACATAAATCCCGGTATCGTCATAAGCGACTTTTACTTCTGTTTTGAAATCAGGATTTTCAGCTTTGCCATTATTAGGTCTTAGTTCTATAAAATCATTGGCAATAGGTGCGTTTTTCCAAATTTCATCATCTAAAATTCCATCAATCTTTGGCGCTTTTTCTACTCTTACCGCGTTAATGGTTTTCCGGGTAATGTTTTCGGTTTTTTCTTCTTGTGCCGAGGAAAAACCGACAAAAAGAAAAGTGAATAAGATGATGATTTGAACTTTCATGTATTTTTTATTTAAAGAAATTAGTTGCAAAAAATTTTCATTTGTTTCAATTAGAACAACTAATCTTTTAGTTTTATTACATTAAGTACAAAAAAATCCGACAATTTTTGTCGGATTTTATATTTCAAGAAATTTTATTTAGAAAAATTCAAAGGATATTTTACGTTGGCATATCCGTCTAAACTTGCTTTGAGAGAGCCTACTAAAAGTTCTGCTCTGATTTCTACGGGAACGTGGTTCTCGTCATTGGTTACCCACATCGTAACGCCTTCTTGAGATTTAAAAATTCTCCCACTCATTACGTAAGGTTTGATTTTGAGACAAGAAATATTGCCAAATTTGGTGGTTTTGTTTTCTACAGCAATCACTTCTAGCATAAAAGGATAAGACTCGTCATCAATCCAAACATTCATTTTAATATTACTTCCTACTTTAAATTTAGATTTGTCCATACTTCTAAGGTTGTAAAAAGAAGAAAGCATATCTTGAATTCCTCTCATGGTTTTAAAATTTTTAGAAGTTTGGTCTAATTTATTGGTTAGGGTAAGAGATTGATTATCATGGTTAAATTCGGTTTCATAATGTCTTCTGTAACCACCTTCCGAAACGTTTCTTACATAATAACTTGGCAATCCAGTAGCGATATTGATGTAACTTTCATAGATGTCATCTACTTTGAAGAAAGCTCTTACTGTACCTGTACTTCTCCCAACTCCTGTCACTCTGTAATGAGGTTTTCCTTTATAAGTAATTTGGTTGGTGGTCAATGTAGCTGTTCCTGCATTTAAGAAACCATAATGTAACCTATACGAGAGTTTTTCACCACTTTTAATATTGTCAATTTGTGAAAAAACAGTGATTGAAATTAATAAAAATATAAAATTGAATATTTTTTTCATAATCGATTTTTAAATATTTATTTCTTCGCAAATTCTTTGCCAAAATTTTAAAGTGGCAATTTTACGCATAATCAGTATTGACAAATGTCATAAAAGTTACATAGGCCAAACCACAAAATTTGCTATATTTGCAAAAAATGAAAAGTTTTTATTCGTAATTCAAATTTACAATAAAAAATATATAAATGATAAATACAGATTTATTGATTATCGGAGCCGGACCAACCGGTCTTTTTGCTGTTTTTGAGGCAGGTTTACTTAAAATTAAATGTCACATCATAGATGCATTACCACAACCAGGTGGTCAATTGGCAGAACTTTATCCTAAGAAACCAATTTTTGATATTCCTGGCTATCCATCAGTGTTAGCAGGTGAATTGGTGGATAATTTAATGGAACAAATTAAACAGTTTGAGCCTGGATTTACTTTGGCAGAAACTGCAACTACTCTTAATAAATTAGAAGATGGAACGTTCGAAGTGATTACCAATAAAGGTACCGTTCACCGTGCAAAAGCTGTGGCAATTGCTGGTGGTTTAGGAACTTTCGAGCCGAGAAAACCTTTGATTGACAATATTGCAGACTACGAAGAAAAAGGAGTAGAATATTTTGTGAAAAATCCTGAACATTTCAGAGATAAAAATATTGTAATTGCTGGTGGCGGTGATTCTGCACTGGACTGGAGTATTTTCTTGTCTAATGTGGCAAAATCTGTTACGCTTATTCACCGTAGAAATGAGTTTAGAGGTGCTCTTGACTCTGTAGAAAAGGTACAAGAACTTAAAAATGCAGGTAAAATTAACTTAATTACACCAGCAGAAGTAATTGGTCTAAAAGGTGATGGTCATATAGAAGCTATTACAGTAGATAAAGAAGGTGAAGTTTACGATTTAGCAACCGATTATTTTATTCCGCTATTTGGATTAACTCCTAAATTAGGTGATATTGCGAATTGGGGATTAGAAATTGAGAAAAATGCGATTGTGGTAAATAACGCTTTGGATTATCAAACCAATATTGAAGGCGTTTATGCAATTGGCGACGTGAATACTTATCCAGGAAAATTAAAATTAATTTTGTGTGGTTTCCACGAAGCAACTTTGATGTGTCAAAGTGTCTACAATAGAATGAATCCTGGTAGAAAATATGTCTTGAAATATACTACTGTAAGTGGAGTAGATGGTTTTGACGGAACCAGAAAAGAAGCTGAAAAAGCAGTAGTGAAGAAGATAGACTAAATTTTTAGTATTTGGTAGCTAGACTTTTTACCAATTACTAATTACCAACTACCAATTACCAAAATACAACTACTAAAATGTTAGACGTAAATATAAAAATTACAGATAGAAACGGAGTTACCCATGAAGTGGCAGCGCCTACAGATATGGCGATGAACTTGATGGAAATCGTGAAACTTTATGAATTAGCAGAAGAAGGAACGATTGGTGTTTGTGGAGGAATGGCAATGTGCGCTTCTTGTCAATGCTATGTAAAAAGTGATACTCCGCTTCCTGAAAAATCTGATGAAGAAGAAGCGATGCTTTCTGAAGCATACAATGTAAAAGAAAATTCTAGATTAGGTTGTCAAATTCACATTACAGAAGATTTAGAAGGTCTGGAAGTAGAGTTGGCTCCTTATGAATAAGGAAATTGAAAAAATAAAGTAGAGACAAGTTATGACTTGTTCATCAAAAACAAAAAGACGCAACTCAGTTGCGTCTTTTTTATGGATAATTATTTGATATTTAATTCTTTACAGGAATATTCTTCAAAATTTCTTGTAAATATTTCCAGAATTTCTGAGCAGAAGGAATATTTGCTCTTTCGTCTGGAGAATGCGCTCCTCTAATCGTAGGTCCGAAACTTACCATTTCCATTTTTGGATAATTCGCTCCAATAATTCCGCATTCTAAACCAGCATGACAAGCAACAACGTGAGGTTTTGCTCCGAAATCTTTTTCATAAATTTCTGTCATAATTTTAATGATTTCTGCACCTGGTTTTGGTTTCCAACCTGGATATGAACCCGAAAAGTCAACTTGCATTCCTGCCAGTTCAAAAACAGATTTCAGTTGTTCGGCAACAGCCATTTTGGTAGATTCTACCGAAGAACGAGTAAGGTTTAAGATTTTTAAACCACCGTTTTTCAGTTCTACTCTTGCGATATTATTAGATGCTTCTACTAAATCTTCAACGTCTGGAGACATTCTGTAAACACCATTGTGAGCAGATTTTAAAGCTAAAATAATTTTTTTAGAGTCTTCCACAGAAAGTCCGTTCTCTGTATTTTCAGCGGTAGCGAAATTGATTTCTAAATCTTTTTCAACCGAAGCAAATTCTTCTAAAATATCAGATTTAAGAGTTTCTAATTTTTGTAAATATTCAGAAGCGTTATTTACGGCAACCAAAGCGTGAGCTTCTCTAGGAATAGCGTTTCTCAATCCGCCTCCGTCAATAGAAATCAATTGAATTTCGTTTGAAATGCCTGCATAAAGCAATCTTCCCAAGATTACATTAGAGTTGCCAAAACCTTTATGAATATCCATTCCAGAGTGGCCACCTTGTAAACCTTTGATTTCAATTTTTACAAAATTAGATGAAGTGGAAGTCAGAGTATAGTTGGCAGAAGCCGTTACATCGATACCACCAGCACAACCTATATCTATTTCGTCATCTTCTTCTGTATCTAGATTTAATAAAATTTCGCCTGTTAATTGACCAGGTTTTAAACCAAGCGCACCCGTCATTCCCGTTTCTTCATCTATCGTAAAAAGCGCTTCAATAGCAGGATGAGCAATATCTGTACTTTCTAAAATACTCATAATGGCTGCAACGCCAAGTCCATTGTCTGCACCTAAAGTGGTTCCTTTTGCTTTTACCCAATCTCCATCTACATACATTTCGATTCCTTGTGTATCAAAATCGAAATCTACATCATTATTTTTCTGACAAACCATGTCAAGGTGAGATTGTAAAACCACGGTTTGACGGTTTTCCATTCCTGCGGTTGCTGGTTTTTTGATGATAACGTTTCCTACTTCGTCTACAGAAGTGGGTAAACCAAGATTTTCGCCAAAATTTTTAATAAAAGCGATAACTCTTTCTTCCTTTTTAGAAGGACGTGGAACGGCATTAAGCGCCGCAAAGTTTTTCCAAATATTTTGAGGTTCTAAATGGGTAATTGACATATAAAATGATTTCTTACAAAGATAATGAATCGTGAAAATGTAAACATAAAAAAACCTGCAAAATGCAGGCTATAGTTTAGTTTGTTTTAAAAACTAATATGTAAAAGTCTATAAAATGATGTTAACCTTTTGCTCTTTCTAATAAAACCATCATCATTAGGCTTAAAACCACTAAAGTTTCGTCTTCATCTGCAATGTCATTGATTTGGTCTAACTGAAATTTTCTACCAAAAAATGAAGGCATTTTCTTCAAACGGTAAATTTCCTTCCCGTTATTATCATGAACGATATAAGTAGGATTGAAAAAATAACCTGTAAAAATTCCCAAAATTGGAATTTCGGTAAAGAATCCGTCTATAATTTTTACCCAAGCATTTTCTTCCTGAACTTTATATTTTTGGTTGTCAAAAGCATCTAAAACAAAATACGTTGCCTTCCAAATAGAGCGCATTCCTTTTCTGGCGATTTTTCCTAAATTCTTTCCAGTGTGGTCTGTTATCGCATAACTTGCGTTAAAATCTATCCATTGATTGGCTCTTATTCTAAAGTTTTCCTGCGTTCTGCTTTCGTTATTGTAAACAACTACATCTTCTTTGAGTTTGAATAATTTTTGACGAACATAAGCCAAAGAATTTCCGTTTTTGTCAGAAATATTGAAATCACTTGAAAGGGTAGAAATTTTAAATTTTAAAAATAGCGGATACTGAAGATTTTGCATAGAAATTTATTTTTGATAAAGATAATTTTAAATTTTCAAATTTTCAGATTTTCAAATTAAAAAGTACATTTGTATAATGAATTTTCCCAGTAAAGTTTTAGAAAAAGCCGTAGAAGAAATTTCTAGTTTGCCCGGAATTGGTAAAAAATCTGCATTGAGACTTGCTTTGCATTTGCTTCGCGTTCCAGAATCTCAAGGAATGGCACTAGGTAAAGCCATCCAAAAATTGGTAACGGACATTAAATATTGTCAGGAATGTCATAATTTTTCAGATGAAGATATTTGCGAAATTTGCAGTAATCATAAGAGAAATGATGAGGTGCTATGCATTGTAGAAGATGTAAGAGATGTCATGGCGATAGAAAATACGGCTAAATTTAATGGTAAATATTTGGTTTTGGGCGGTAAGATTTCTCCTATGGAAGGAATTGGGCCGCACCAATTGAATATTTCTTCGATTGAAAGAAAACTGAATGAAGGAAAGGTAAAAGAATTGATTTTTGCGCTTTCTGCAACCATGGAAGGAGATACTACAGCGTATTATTTATACAAAAAATTCAAAGAGTTTCCGGTGACTTTTTCTACCATTGCTCGTGGAATTTCCGTGGGTGATGAACTGGAATATGCAGACGAAATCTCTTTGGGAAGAAGTATTGTGAACCGTTTGCCTTACAACGAAAAAATGTAATTTTTATAAAAATTTCACTGCATGATTTCTGTAATTATTCCTCTTTACAACGCCGAAAATACCATTCTAGCTGCACTAGATTCGGTGAAAAATCAAGAAGGGGATTTTGATTTTGAAATTTTGGTAATCAATGACGGTTCTACCGATAAAAGCGCTGAAAAAGTTCAACAATTCATAGATGAAAATCCTCAGTTAAATATTCAATTGATTCATCAGGATAACAAAGGCGTTTCTTCAGCTAGAAATGCGGGTTTGAGATTAGCTAAAGGTGAATTTATAGCTTTTTTGGATGCAGACGATGTTTGGTTGCCACACAAAACCAAAGTAATGATGAAGGTTTTAACAGAAAATTCAGAAATAGATTTTTTGGTGGCTTTAGCCAATGATGAACAATCTGGATTTCCCTATATTTTCAATGAAAAAAAACTGGCGGAAATCTCTATGTGGAAAACAATAATTAGAAATGTAGGGCCAACTCCCACCGCAATTTTCCGAAAAAAAGTATTAGAAAATACGGGCTATTTTGATGAACATCAAAGATTTGCAGAAGACGCGAATTATTGGCTTAGAATTTCTGAAAAAAATAAAATGTTCGTTTTAGGAGAAAGTTTAGTGATTACGGGTTCAGGAAAGAAATCTTTCGGAGAATCAGGACTTTCGGGAAATCTTCCAGCAATGGAAAAAGGTTTTCAAAAAAATCTTAAAGAAATGCTTCATCAAAAAAGAATTTCGGCAATAGAATATTTCCTTTTCTATTTGTTTTTGAAGTTAAAATATATCATCAGAATTATAAGAGCGAGAATATAATGAAGCTTTCCATCATCATATTAAATTACAACGTTACGCAGTGGTTAAGAAATTGTCTTTTATCCATTGAAAAACATGTACATGATATTGATTATGAGGTAATTGTGATTGATAATCAATCACCTGATTCTTCATGGAAAGATTTAATAATGGAGTTTCCTACAGTTAATTTTATAGAAAATTCATCCAATGAAGGTTTTGCCAAAGCCAATAATAAAGCCGTAAAAACTGCAAAAGGTGAGTATATTTTATTGCTCAATCCAGATACAGAACTGGAAGGAAACTACATGCGTGAAATTTTGGATTTTGCAGAAGCTCAAGAAAATTTGGGTTGTCTTGGCGTGAGATTTCATGATTTGCAAGGTAATTTTTTACCAGAATGCAAGCGTTCTGTTCCTGATGTGTTTAATTCCTTTGAAAAATTATTTTCACCATTTCAATCGAATCAGTCTTCCAAGAAAAACTATTACCGAAACGACATTGCAGAAACAGAAATTGCCCCAGTTGAAGTCATTACAGGTGCTTTTTTATTGATGAAAAGAGAATTATATCTGGAAATTGGCGGTTTAGATGAATCGTATTTTATGTACGGAGAAGATATAGATTTGTGTTACACCTTGCTGAAAAAAGGTTATCAGAATTGGTATTACGGCAAACATTCTATTTTGCACATCAAAGGCGAAAGTACGGTAAAAGATGAAAAATACCTTTCTAACTTTTACGGAGCCATGCAGATTTTCATTGAAAAATATTACAAGAAACAATCACCGTTGCAATATCAGTTTTTAAAGTTTGGACTAAAAGTTCGACACTTTATTGCAAAACTTCAACTCAAATAAAAAAGCGATTCAGAATTTCTGAATCGCTTTTTAAATATCGTAAATAATAAATTATTTCGTAGCAGTTGGTTTTTGAACCGGAGCTTGTGGAGCTGATTGAGCAGGAGCTTTAGCTTCTTTTTTCTCTGGAGCATTTACGTCTTTAATTTGTACGCTTGGTTTTGCAGTAAGCACTACGCTTAAGAAAATCAATGAAACAATGATAATCGCTAATACCCAAGTTGCTTTTTCCATAAAATCATTCGTTCTCTGTACGCCGAATTGTGCAGAAGAACCGCCAAACGTAGCAGATAAACCTCCACCTTTTGGGTTTTGTGCCATTACAATAATAACTAATAAAACACAAGCTATGATGATTAACACCATGAAAAGACTAAATATAGTACTCATCTTATATTAAAATTTTTGAGTTGCAAATGTAGTGATTATTTTTATAAAATTTGTAAAATATTATAAATTAATTTGTTGGTAAAGGTGCGCCAACTGGAATATCACATCTGTGACCGGGTTGTCCGTGTGCAGGATTCATTCCAGCTGCTACACTTGTAGAACCAGCGTTGTTTTGTGGTGCAGCAATTGGAGCAGTAGTAGTGGTTTGAATATCAGTGGTTTTTACTGTTGTAGGTTCTGCTTTTTTAGAATTTAGTGGAGCGCCAACTGGAATGTCACATCTGTGATTCGGTTGTCCATGAGGTGGATTCATTCCCGGTGCAGTTGGTTGAGTCTGATTGACTGAAACTGTATTACTTTGTGGAGCAACAGGAGCAGAGTTGTTCATTATGATAGGCGCAGAATTCTGTGCATTTGTCACATTTGATGAATCAGAAGCACTTTTTTGCTCATAAGAAGCCAATTCAGGAGAAAGGGTTTCAGGAGTTTCATTTTTTTTCTGACAAGAAACCAAAGCGAGCGTTAGAATGAGTAAATATATTTTTTTCATATTTTTATTTAAATCAAAACGTTAATATTAATTGGATAATTTTGGTGGTAAATCTAAGTAAAATTTAGATTTAAATTTTCATAAATTAGCAATACCATATTTTAAAAACGACCACCATGTTAGAGAACTCACAAATTACCTTTATTTCTGAAATTAAAACCAAAGTAAGAAACGCGCAATACGAAGCTATGAAAGCCGTAAACGTGGCTTTAATTAATTTGTATTGGGAAATTGGTAAATCTATTGCAGAAAAACAATCCGAAAGTTGGGGCAAATCTATCGTTCCTACACTTTCTAAAGAATTACAAAATGAATTTCCAGGAGTTGGCGGTTTTTCGGTAGGGAATCTTTGGTTGATGGCGCAGTTTTATTCTGAATATCAATCTGTTGAAAATCTCGCACCATTGGTACGAGAAATTAGTTGGAGTAAACATATCTCTATTCTGAAAAAATGCAAAAACCCAAAAGAAAGAGAATTCTACATTTTGGCAACCAAAAAATTTGGGTGGACTAAAAACGTGCTGATTCATCAGATAGAAAATAAACCTCGTTTAAAAATACTTAAACGAGGTCAAAATTTTATGTTTTTGAAAACTATTTTCTAAAAAAAAAGGAGTTGTGCAACAGTTACGGCTGTTGTATGAAGCCATAATTATTTAATTGGTTCTTTCTTTTTCTTCTTGATTACCAACTTCTTTTTTCTCTACATTAATATTCTTGTTACCAAATTTGTAAACTAGTGATAAACGGAATAATCTAACATCGTAATAATTTTTGTAATCTATTTGTATATTATTTGTAAAACTGGTATAAATAGGTCTGTTTGTGCTTAAAATATCATTTGCATTGAAACTTATTTGTAATTTTTTATCAAAAGCAAAATATTTAATTGATGCATCTAATTGGCTGTAAGCATTGTTTTTATCTAAATCTGAAGTTCCTTTAAAATTATACCAATAAGAAAAATTAAAAAGTAATGTTTTGTTTTTGTTTAAATTAAAATCGTTACTTATTGAAAAATAAGCATTTGAACCATTTAAATTTTGATTTGTTATTGGTATCAAAGATTCTGATTTGCTATAATTCCAATCAAATGAAAATGTACTTGATAACCATTTTAATTTATTATAAGTATATGATTCTGAAATACCTATTATTGTTGTTTTGAAAAAATTTTGTGCAATTGTTTTTTGAATATTATCTGTGTTATCCACAATAGTAATTTGTTCAAATCCATTATCAGTATGAGAATAATAGATGCTATTTGACCAATTATCATTAAATGTGTAGTTTAATTCTAAATTGTTTGAAAATGATGGTTGCAAAAATGGATTTCCCTCTGTGTAAGAAAATGGATTACTATACCATCTAAACGGATTTAATCTATTGTAAGAAGGTCTATTTATTCTTTTATTATAGTTTATTGAAAATGAGTTTTTTTCATTTAGTGAATAGGT
>ERZ650312.927-NODE-927-length-16516-cov-12.924731_pt1 | contig 16516 bp, 18 predicted proteins | sample MGYA00376248_ERZ650312 | MGnify/ENA primary metagenome ERZ650312 (study PRJEB26733, sample SAMN07839316) | wastewater metagenome | biome: urban; feature: wastewater treatment plant; material: waste water | place: USA: North Carolina | collected 2016-07-28 ... | reverse complement strand
TTGGATCAAATTTTTTGATTTCCATTTTTTCCGGCATAGTACGTTTGTTTTTAGTCGTGGTATAGAAATAACCTGTACCAGCTGTAGAAACTAAGCGAATCTTATCACGCATTGTCCTGACTCCTTACTTAGATCTTTTGACCTTGAGCACGTAGGTCAGCAACAACCTTTTCAATGCCCAATTTGTCGATAATACGCATACCTTTAGTGGTTAAACGAAGACGTACGAAACGTTTTTCGCTTTCTAACCAGAAGCGGTGGTGGTGCAGGTTCGGCTCGAACCGGCGCTTAGTTTTGTTGTTGGCGTGTGAGACGTTGTTACCAACGACTGGACGCTTGCCGGTAACTTGGCAAACCTTAGACATGGTGTAACTCCATTGATTTAGCCAACAGCAAATCTGTGGCCAGTCATACTAAATGTAAACGGATGAATTCATTCAAGGGGCGTTTTATACCAAAAATACGATTAAAAGACAAGCGAAATTGGTAAAAACGAGGCATGATCTAGTATAACAGATCATGCCTTGATCAGTTAGCGCAACAAGGTTTTCGAAATGAAGCGATGAATCGGTTTATTGAACGGTGGAAGAATATATTTCAAGCTATAAAGTTTTGGATTTGACATGACCGAACGTTCATGCGAAAGCCCAAAAAAGCCCTCCGGTCCGTGATATTTACCCATACCTGACGCACCAATACCGCCAAAAGGTAAATCATCTTGTGCTACATGGGTAATCACCATGTTAATTCCGAAATGCCCTGAATGAGTATGCTGAGAGATATAATCGGCGCGTGCCTGATCATAGTCAAAATAATACATTGCCAAAGGACGTGGTCGACTATTAATAAATTCGATGACTTCTTCTATTTGGTCATATTCTAAAATTGGTAGAACAGGACCAAAAATTTCATTTTGCATAATATCCATTGCAGTCGTTACACCAGTAACCAGAGTCGGTGCAATTTTGCGGACATCATCTAAAATTTCATTTTGAGGATTAATTTCAATAATACGAGCACCCTGATCACGGGCATTTTCTAGATAGCCCTGAATACGGTTGTACTGCTTATCATTAATAATAGAAGTGTAGTCTTGATTGTTACGGAAATGAGGATACATTCCAGCCACAATCAATTTAAAGTTTTCAATGAACTCGGCAGTTTTACCACGCGGCAAGAAAATATGGTCTGGCGCAACGCAAGATTGGCCTGCATTCCATAATTTACCCACAGCAATACGCTGTGCGACATCTTTCATGTCTACGGAAGCATGTACAAGCGCAGGGGATTTACCACCCAACTCAAGAATGACTGGCACAAGGTTTTGAGCTGCAGCCGCCATGACTGTTTTACCGACAGAAGTCGAGCCTGTGAAAATCATTTTGTCAAAAGGCAGGTGACTAAACGCATCAGAGATCACACCACCGCCATTAACCACAGCAACCAATTCTTGTGGAAAAGCTTCAGAAAGAGCATTTTCAAGAACCTGTCCAAAATTTGGAGAAGCACTCGAAATTTTGATCATGGCATGGTTACCAGCCGCCAAAGCACAGATGAGTGGGCCAACGGAAAGTAGTAATGGATAGTTCCAAGGTGTAATAATGCCAATAACACCCATTGGTTGATATTGTACCCAACCTTTTGCTGGCTGATGTAATACACTGATATGGCGTTTTGATGGTTTCATCCATCCGGTCAGGTTCTTACTGTAATACTTGATTTGTTCAAGACAGGTAAGTAACTCACCAATTTTGGTTTCCATAATGGCACGATTGCCATAATCAAGGTTAATTGCTTCGGCAATCTGATCTTGATATTTTACCAAGACTCTTTTAAGACGAGCTAAACGATCAATACGCTCTTTAGCAGTGGGTACCGGATGACGTAAGTAGGCAATCTTTTGCTGCTCAAGCAAATCATGTAAATGCTTAACATCATAAGGAACCTGAGTCTCTGGATTTGTTTTTGTTTGACTGTTCATGACATGTTACCATTCAATAAAAGCAATATAAGTTAGTTTTTAGAGTATTTACTCTAATCAGTCAAGTGACTTTATGTTTTCATGCCACCCAAATTTTAAAGAATGGTTGTTTTTAGGATGTCTCAAACCAAAACGTTGAAAACCAAAGAACGTATTTTGCAATTGAGTTTGCAATTGTTTAATGAGCGTGGTGAGCGTTCAGTTACAACCAATCATATTGCAGCTGAATTGGGCATGAGCCCAGGAAATTTGTACTACTATTTTCGCAATAAGAACGAAATCATTAAAGAGTTAATGGAGCAATATCAGCAGGAAACCTTGGAAATGCTAGCCCTACCTGAAAGCCGTGCTTTAGATGCTAATGATAAAATTCGTTATTTTCAGGTGCTCAGCAGTCAGTTATGGGCCTATCGTTTTTTGCATCGTGATGTCTATCATTTGGTCGAAACCAATGAAGATTTCCGCAAAATGTATCCACGTTTTGCAGGACAAGTTATGCAGCAGGGACAGAAAATTTATCAGGCTTTTGTGGATGCGGGTCTGATGCAAATGACTGAGTCCGAAATTGAAGCCTTGATTATTAATATTTGGATTGTGCTGACCAACTGGACTAACTTCTTATATATGTCGGGACACATTACCGATTCAAACCATTTGGAAGAAAAATGGATTTGGCAGGCTTTGCGTCAAATGTTGTTCCTTGAAGGGGCGTATTTACGTGGTGAAAGTCGTGCAACTTATGAGCGGTTACTAGAAACGTTAGGTACATCTGAACTGTTTGAGAGTTTATCATCCAGTAAAAATACTCAAGCCGACTAAGCGACTGAGAATAGCTATTTAGAATGTCTGAGAAACGCGCTAGAATACTCGGCTTGTTTTTCAATTTAACCAAGTAGTGACTAAAAACAACATGAATATGACGACTGCGAATACTGCACGTTTACTGATTACCTGTGAAGATAAGCCTGGTATTGTGCAGGCTGTATCGAGCTTTTTGTATCATCAAGGAGCCAACATTACCGCGCTTGATCAATACGCAACAGAAGCTCAGGGCGGGCGTTATTTCATGCGGGTTGAGTTTGAACTGGATCACTTGCAAAGTCGTAAAGAAAGCCTATTGCAAACCTTTGCTTCCAACGTGGCAGAGCGTTACGAAATGCAATGGCGTTTGGCTTTGGTCAGCGATGTGAAAAAAGTTGGCATTTTGGTGTCTAAAGTTGATCATGCTTTGCTTGAGCTGTTATGGCGTCATGCACGTGGTGGTTTACCATGCGAAATTACCAAAGTAGTGTCCAATCATGACACCTTGCGTGAAGCGGTAGAAAACTTTGGTATTCCGTTTGAAGTAGTGCCTGTGAATAAAGAAAATAAACGTGAAGCTTACGCTAAAATTGATGAATTGATGCAAGGCAATGATTTATTGGTATTGGCGCGTTATATGCAGATTCTAGATGAAGAGTTTGTATCTAAATGGGAAATGAAAGTGATCAATATTCACCATTCATTCCTGCCTGCTTTCGTGGGCGCAAACCCATATAAACAAGCTTATGAAAAAGGCGTAAAACTGATTGGTGCAACTGCGCACTATGTAACGGCAGACCTAGATCAGGGTCCGATTATTGAACAAGATGTTGAACGTGTAAACCACGACTTTACAGTAGATCAACTGCGTGAATTAGGGCAGGATGTGGAACGTAATGTACTGGCACGTGCAGTTAAATGGCATTTGGAAGACCGTATAATTGTAGATGGTAACAAAACTGTTGTATTTCAATAATTTAAAAGCTATGTAGAATTAAAACATGCCGTCATGGCATGTTTTTTTATGCTGTAATTGTAATGTTATAATATTTAATTTAGCTGTTTCTTAATCGTAAACTTAATGGATGATTCACGTTTGTCATTAAAAAGTAGTTGCAAATGAAAACACTTCTCATTTATTATTGCGTTACTTTAATTGTTCTAACCGATCAGTTTGATCGTATAAGCTGTGATGGTTTGGCAATTGCTTCCCACGGTCGCTGACTTTAATGAACCAATCTCCCAACGCTATGATGCATATGTCCCACACTATGAAAAAGAATGTTGTAACAGCTTTAGCCGTGGTTGCATTGGGACACGTGGGTATATTGTGGGCATTGGGGCAGATGCAAACCCCAAGCTTAAAGCCAATAGAAAAAGAACCTTTAAAAGTCCGCTTTGTAAAAATTCAAGAACAGCCTAAACCGTTACCGCCACAGCCAAAAGCTGAACCACAATCTGAAAAACCCAAGCCTCAGCCTGTAAAAGAAGTGCCTATGGTAGAAAAACCGTTGCCACCGCCACCGAAAAAAGTAGAAAAAGTACAGCAAGTTAAAAAAGCAGAAGCCCCTAAACCCGTGGCGAAGCCCGTAGAAAAACCAGTCGAACGTGTGGTGCAACCTGCACCTGTAGCAACGGTGACTGAATCTAAAGTGGTACAGCCTGCACCGAAACCGACAGTTACACCTGTTGCACCAGCACCTGCTCCTGTCGCACCTTCTGCTCCAAAAACAGTGTCGATTGGCGGCTCAGGCGTGCAATGGAGTCGTTCTCCAAAACCTTCTTATACCAATCGTGATTTACAGGGGGAAACCCGTAACGTGGTGGTTCGGATTGAGGCCAATGAAAAAGGCGTAATTACCGATGCACAAATTACGCGTTCTAGTGGTATACCTGCTTTAGATCAAAAGATTTTACGCGCAGTGCGAAGTGCAAAATTCAAACCGTACAAAGAAAATGGCGTGGCTTATCCAATTCGTGCTGAGCAGCCTTTTGAATTGACATTGAACCCTAACGGCTAACCTTCAACAGGAGTTCGAGTATGAACTTTTCCGTCTATTGGCAACATGCAGATGCAGTCAGCAAAACGCTGTATTTCGTGTTATTGGCGATGTCGATTGCGACATGGACCATCTTTGCATTACGATTGATGGGCACGCATCAATTGAAGCAACAAGCTTATGCTCAACTGTCACAGGCTTTAAATCAGCTGAAAGCAAAATTGGTACCCTTAAATTTCGAGCAGCGTAAAGCGGTTGCTGAACAAGCCTTATTGCGTCAAATTTCGGTAGAAAAAGCATCGGCAGAAAAAGGCGTATCGGTACTGGGTACGATTGCCTCATTAGCGCCGTTTGTGGGTTTGTTTGGTACAGTTTGGGGTATTTTTCATGCGCTTGTGGCAGTTGGAAAAAGCGGTCAAGCGGGATTGGCACAAGTGGCAACACCTGTTGGTGAAGCGTTGATTATGACTGGCTTCGGCTTAGCGGTGGCGATTCCTGCCGTGATTGCTTATAACATTTGCTCGCGTGTAAACCGTACCTTATCAACAAACTTGCAAGATCATGCACATAGTTTGTTGATTGACACCATGCTGCAACAAGACTCTTCTGTGCAAAAAACTGAAGTGAATGCAACACAGCAAAGCTTAGTCGGAGGTCAGGTTTAATGGCTTTTCAATTGGGTGAAGACAACGACTCAGGCATGAATGAGATGAACCTCATACCCCTGATCGACATTATGTTGGTATTGATGATCATCTTTTTGGTGACAGCGACCGTTGCCAACCCATCTATACCATTAACCTTACCGCAAACCAGCGCAGAGATTGTCGATTTACCCCCTGAGCAAATTCAGGTCAGTATTAATGCCAATGGTGAAGTGGCGTGGGATGATCAAATTATTAGCTTAGATGAATTGCAAACCCGCTTTAACAACGCTAGTCAGCAAGCACAGCAACCCACTGTGGTATTAAGAGCCGACAAAGAATCCCGTTATGATGCTGTGGCGCAAGTAATGTCACGTGCGAGTGAAGCCGGACTCAGTGATATTGCTTTTGCAACAGACGATTAAGCCCATATCTTATTTAAAATTAGCGATCTATTTAGGTCGCTTTTTTTTTGCAAAGTCACGCATAATGCCAAAATATTTCACCTACTCAAGCGTATTTAATCAACAAAGCTATTTGGGTTGAGTTAGCAGCTTATTTGAAAGTCTGTTTTTTGTAGCTTTTAGCGCTGCACTGGATACTCCCTGCAGAGCGTTTATCTCGCTTGCAATGGGGCGGGATTCTGTTGTCTTTTGCTGGTATAGCAGTGACTTTTTTATGGCGTGATACTGTTCAACACGAGACTCAACAAAACTTTAGCCATATGTATTTTGGCGATTTACTTGCGCTGAGTGCAGGCATACTTTGGGCAGCCACAACGGTCGCGGTACGTTTAAGTCCTTTATCGGAAGCGCCTGCAAAACCAATTTTGTTTTATCCATCAAGCACAAACCATCTTCAAGCGACTGAGGGGATTGCACACCTAAACTTGAAGAGGGTTTGTGCCAAAAATTGAAATGTTCTAGATGAGCAATTACTTCGTTTCAAAAATCTTAGAAAGCGGAATTGACAACTTGGCAGCTAAATAGTCATCGGTTTCATTGAGTATGGGGCCGAGTCTTTGCATCCATTCATCATGAGTATAAACATTGGTCAAGTCCTGACGACGTGGCAATGAATACGGTAACTGTGAATAAAAGCTCCAAAAATCTACCTGAGATAGATTACGCACCAACACAAATTCATCATTTTCTGTACGTTTAATTAAGCTTTGTTGTTCTAGCATTCGCACATAAGACGGCCAGCGGCCGATTTCGTTATGTCCCAATACATGCAGTGCTTCAGCTTCTGAGACACTTTCTCCGCGCATTTGCTTTTTATAAAATAAATCCAGCAAGTCCAGTAACATGAGCAACGGGTGGCATTTTTTCTCGCGTCTGGCTTCAAAAGCGGTCAGGGCAAAACTAATTTCAACACCCAAAAGCACAATATTCCAAGACAGAAAAATCCACAGTAAGAAAATAGGTACGGCAGCAAATGCACCATAAATAATTTCATAACTGGTGAAGTTGGACATAATAAAACCAAACAGGTTTTTCAAACATTCAAATACAACAGCACTGAATATTCCTGCAATTAATGCGGCTTTAATAGGTACGCTGCGATTGGGAATGGTCCAGTACAGAATAAAAAAACCCAAAATGGTCAGTGCAAATGAAATCAGCCATAAAATAAATGCGCCATTGAGCTCATAACCTGCAAAGTTATTACTCAGCACATTCATAGAGGCCAAAGTTGAGGAAATGACAAAAGCACTGCCCAATAAAATAGGGCCTAATGAAATGATGGTCCAGTAACGCATAAAACCCACAATGCCGCCACGGGTTTCCTTCACCCGCCATATTCGGTTAAACACAGTTTCAATACTGGTCAGCATCATTACTGTGGTCACGAATAAAAACAAAACCCCGATGACGGTTAAGTTGCTGGATTTTTCGGTAAAGGCATTTAAGGCTTTATCAAAGGCAATAGTGGTTTTAGGTAAAAAGTTGCTGTAAATCAGTTGTTGTAATTGTTGCCGTGCGGGTTCGAGAGCCTTAATAGATGAGATGATTACCAAAAATACGGTAAGCATGGGCACAACAGCAAAAAGGGTAGTGTAGGTTAAAGAGCCCGCTTGTTCACGGCAGCGATCTGCTTCAAAGCGACGCAGCACAAATAAAACAAATTGAAACCATTGTTTGTCATAAAAAGGCAGTTTCTTTAAATATTCAACGATCATACAGTGACTGTCTCAACTTTTTTAATCATCATTATCTGTTTTCATGGTTAAGCTTAACCAAAAAAGTAGCAAAATACCGTATAGTTTTCATTTTTAGTCTGATTTCTTAGCATGATGCAAGCATATATTCTGGTTTTGTACTTTAGTAAATATGGTTCTACCAAAGAAATGGCACATTTAATTGCCAATGGGGTAGAAGCCAGTGGCATGCCCGTTAAAATTAGAACTGTGCCCAATATCTCTACAGTAGTGCAACAAGCCGAGCCAAGTATTCCTGCCGAAGGTGATATTTATTGCACTTTAGATGACTTAGCCAATTGTGCAGGTTTGGCTTTGGGTTCTCCTACACGCTTTGGCAATATGGCATCTGAAATGAAATATTTCTGGGATCAAACCACCAGTCTCTGGCTGAATGGCGCATTGCACAATAAACCTGCCTGTGTTTTTACCTCATCGGGTTCGATGCATGGTGGACAGGAAAGTACCTTATTGACCATGTTGCCGCCATTGTTTCACCACGGGATGATGATTATGGGATTGCATAATGCGCATCCTGCTTTATCAAATACCAAAACGGGCGGTACGCCGTATGGAGCAACGCATGTGAGCGGCCCACGCCACGATCAGGCTTTGAGCCAGGATGAAAAAATCCTTTGTGAAGTACAAGGACAACGTTTAGGCGAAATGGTAAAAAAATTACAGGGGATGTGAACTCTTTCTTCAATCAAGATGAAGCGTAAAATGTGGATATCATTTTACGCTTTCATTTTTTGTACTTGAATTCGATTTTGAGTTGAAAATAAGTGCACTTTTCACCTAAACCACCATTTGCAGTGATATTCAGTTTTTCTTTTTTCAGGTCTAATCACCGCTTTAAAAGCAGAGTTTTCTGTCACGGTTCACGCAGCAATTTTTTGTGCAGACTGATGTATTGAGCACAATGGACTGCTGTAAAAATGAGAGATTGAGGAAAAGTGAAAATGAATAAGTGGATGCTGATTGGGTTAAGTCTATTGAGTTTAGGGTGTTCATGGTCAAGTATTGCAGCAACTGAAATTGTGCATAGTCTGAGCTTTGCAGAACCAAAGCAGATTGAGAAACAATCTGCGGAAGCCGAATATTTAGCGGTACAAGAGCCTGTGATGACTTCTGCAAGCAGCACTACAAAATAAAATGAGGTAATCAAAAAAGTGCTGCTATGTGCAGCACTTTTTTGAAATTGATTTAGGGTTACTTAGAGTTGTTTGGTTGTTTCGACTTTTTCTTTAAAGCGGTGTTTGCATTTGAGGCATTGAAAATCTAGAAAAATATTCTGATCGACAATTACACCTGCTTTTTTACCAAAGCGATGCCCAAGAAAACCGCCTGTGATTCCCACACTAATTGCCCCGACAAAGGTGCCAATCGTGCCGCCCATAATTACGCCCAATGGCCCTGCGGCTGTACCAATTGCTGCACCAATAGAAGCTCCTGAAGCTGCACCGCCCACTGTACCTGCTGCTGTACCTGCAGAGCCTAATAACACGCCACCAATTTTTTGCAAGTTTTGTTCATGGTTGCGTTTTTCAACTTGAGTTGAACCACATTTCGGACAGACGATACTGTGTTCCATCAACGGATTATCTTGTGTCATGACTGTAAAATGCCTTGTGCTCATGCCGCATGCATCAATGCACGCAGACGATCTAAAAAGTGCTGTGTAGAGCTGCAATCTGAAAAAGCAGACTGCTTAAACACTGTTATTTGAAGTGCAGCATGGCGTAGCGCTACTATTTTGTAAATTAAATATATGTAAATGAGCCGTTTAAGTTTGAAAATAAGAATAAAAAAAGAGCGTCTAAGCACTCTTTGATCACAGGGCTAGATGATGAAACAACATCAGTTTTAATCGACCTTAATCCCGTACAAATTCAACAGTACCGTTTGCCAAAGATTTTACTCGTGCCAATGATTCAACACGATAACCTTTTTCAAGCAATAATTCACGACCTGGTTGGAATGATTTTTCAATCACAATTCCAATACCCACGACTTCTGCATTGGCTTGATGGATTAAATCTGCTAAACCGAGTGCAGCTTGACCATTTGCCAAAAAGTCATCAATCACCAAGACTTTGTCGCTAGCGCTGATATGTTTGTTTGAAATGGCAATCGTACTTTCAGTTTGCTTGGTAAATGAAAATACTTTAGAGCGATATAAATCATCTTTTAAGGTTAAAGATTGATATTTACGTGCAAAAATTACAGGAACGCCAAGTTCTAAACCTGCCATCACAGCTGGTGCAATGCCAGAAGCTTCAATAGTAATAATTTTGGTGATGCCTGCATCTTTAAACAAACGCGCAAATTCTTGACCAATTTGCTGCATCATCACAGGGTCAATTTGATGGTTTAAGAAAGAGTCGACTTTTAGAACCGCTTCAGATAGAACGATACCTTCGGCTAAAATTTTCTGTTCTAGTGCATGCACGGGAGAATCCTCAAGAGCAGGTGCTTTTCAAAGCAAAAGCGTATTTTAAAAAGCACCTGAAAAAATGCAAGAACAATTTACCAAATGGTGAATAGCTGCTGAGTTTGCTCAGCAGTTATATTCTAAATTAGTTGGTTGGGCCTTTATAACCTGTGAGTAATAAGCCATAAGACTTGTCTTTGTCTTGGTGGGTGACTTTTACAGGCAAGTAGTCAAGTTTTGGTGCCAACCAGAAAATCGTATCACGGTTCGGTTTGCTATGTTTTAGCACCACTTTAATAGTGTCGAAGGTACCGTAATTGGTTTTGATCTTTTCTGCACCTTGTTTAATAAAGCGACGTGATTCAACCTCGTTGTGGTCGGCAATATAGTAGCTCGATTTTAAACCGCCACTTTTTAAATCTTCACGGATTTGCAGCTCTGCATTCAACTCATCCAACACGCCCGCTTTCCACGCAAAAGAACGGGTTTCGCTGTCCTTTTTAGTGTTAATGGTTTTCGCCGAAGGATTGAAGTTAATACTCATGGTGTTGTTATGCACTAAAATCTTACTGCTGCGGCTGAAGCTAGATGAGCCAATTTTGCCATCATTAAAAGTAAAACGGCTAGTTTCTGTGGCAGAGGCGATTACGCCAGCTTTAGCCGAAAACACATAACTCCATTGGTTACCTGTTTTGCTTAAAGTTCGTGTTGCAGAACCTAAGTTTTTACCATTGTAGTTAAACTGATAACTGGCTTGAAAAGGATTCATGGCAAATGTTTGGCTAGAGAAACCAGCCAAGAACAGTGCTGTTGACACACTGGCTGCCATACCCATTTTTTTTAATACATGATTTGCCATTGCTGAGATATTTCCTCTGTAAATAGGGAGATGCAATTTACTTGCTTACTGCCATTATAGGTGTTGAATATGAAGAGAATATTAGGAAATATGCGGTAAGTGTCGTTTTCCTGTACGAATTCTCTTGCAAAGTTTTAGTCTCGCTTTATTTTTGTTTCAGCGGTGTGACTTGGGTATCTGCAAGAGAGTCTTGCACATTATCTAGTTTTTCTTCGGACATTTTGCGGAACAATGCGGTCAAATTGACGTTGCCAGTGAGTACCAATTCCGCTTCGCGTAATACCGCATGATTCACATGAACTTTACTGAGTGTATCAATGATAGAGCGGTTTTTACCTAACCAGCGATTTAAGTCTAAATGCAGTAAATCATCTTTGACTTTAATGACTTTGAGTTTTTCTAAAATCATGCCCAAAGGGTCATCATTGCGTATTTTTTGATAGTAGAACAAAGCACACTTAACCGCGATTTTATGTAAAAAGCTTGGATAACTTGCCTCAATGACCTGCGTGTCACTAATTTGTTCAAACACAATAAGCTGAGTATCTTTATTCAATTCCATCTGCACCAATTTTAAATCGACAGATAGAGTAATGTTCAAGCCGTTGTAATCTAGGGTTGCATAAAGACGTAACCAGTCGTCGTGTAAGTCTGCATGCAGATCTTGCAACATTTTCACATTATCGGTCACAAAGCGCTGAAAAGTCGCATTTAAAAAGACCTGAGATAATGGAAATTCACGTTCATCCTCAATAAATCCTTCGGCTTTTTGGTACACTTGACGGATACGTTGAGAGATATTGGTGATCAGGGTTTGCATACGGCTGTCCAAGTCGTTCATTCACTCTTTACAGATACAAATATTTTGTCGAATTGTATTAAAAATACAGGCATAGAAGCTTGCAGTTTAGCAAAATAAGTTGCACCATTTTTAAGATTTTAAGGCTCAGTAGTCAGCTTTTTGATGAAATTCGCAGTTTTGCAGAAAAGTAAAAACTGAGCAAAGTAATATGCTCTTTAGTTTATACCGCATTTTGCGGTTTGGGGAATCAGACGTTTTGTCGGATTAATGTGATGCTAAAAAAAATTCAATTAATGCCTTCTACCCAAGATTGGTGGAAAGATCCTATTTTTGCTGCTGCTTTGCTGGTGGCTGCTGTGTTGCACGCATTAATTTTGGACGTGCAGTTTGCTGCACCGCAACAAAGCGATGTTGCGGTCAAGGAAATTGCGATATCGGTTCGCATGAGCGATACAAAAGTTGAAGATGCAGATTTCTTAGCCCAAGCCGATCAGCAAGGTTCAGGGACATTCCGTGAACAACATCGCATGTCGAGTGACATGCCTGCGCCCATGACTGAACAAAGTGCAGGGGAGCAAGAACTGGAAAGTTTAGAGCGTATGCAGCAACAGCGCGAATTAAACTTTGAAGAAAAAGTGTTGATGACCACGCTCAGTTGGCAGAAACAGGCGGCAGAAAATCAGCGCAAAAAAGCCATGCAGGAGTTGAATAGTCAATTTCAAGCTAAGGCGGCCATGGTTGCCAGTATTGAAGCGCAATATTTACAACGCCAACAAAACTTTAGCCGTCAGCAAAAAATTAAAACCATTGATGGAATTCAGGCCAAGCAAGACAACACTGCGGGCTATATGGAGAAATTCCGTCAAAAAGTCGAGTTTTATGGCAACCGCTATTACCCAGAACAGGCCAAAGCACAGAATTTAGCGGGTGAGGTGCGTTTAATGGTAATTTTAAACAGCAATGGTGGGATTCGTGCCATTCGTTTAATTGAAAGTTCAGGTCATGCTATGTTGGATGAAGCAGCCAAAGCTTCGGTACGTAAAGCTGCACCTTTTGGCGCATTCGATGCGAAAATGAAGGATATTTCGGAATTGCGGATTGTGCGAACGTGGCGTTTTGACCCTGCCGAAGCTGAGTTTGAGGTGCGCTAGTTTTTTCCTCTCTGTAACTCTCTCCCAAAGGGAGAGAAGATTTTGTGTAGCGTCTAACCATTATAGATTCTAGCTTATGTTCTCCTTTCCACTGGGAATTAAGGAAGGACTTACAAAAGCCTAGAAAAACCAAGATCTTATCTTTATTTACGCAGCAATATCCTTCTACTACTTAGCAATCATGGAATTCTAATAAATGTTCTCTCTCACCAATCGAGGAAGTTAGAGGGAGGGCAGTTTTAAACAAAAAAGCGAGCCTTGGCTCGCTAATTTTATGATTTTCAATAACTTAAAATTCAATCTTTTTGCATGTACGGATTATCCAAACCAAATTTGGCAAGAATCTCGATTTCCAAAGCTTCCATTTCTTCAGCATCTGCATCTGAGGTTTCATGATCATAGCCCATAAGGTGCAGCGTGCCATGTACCAACATGTGAGTGAAATGCGCCAATGGTGTTTTGGCTTGTTCTGCAGCTTCCTGCAAAACCACAGGAATACAAATCACCAAATCTCCAATTGGAAAGCTTGGCAACACTTGTGCCATTTCATTGGGTAAGTCACTTGGGAAAGACAAGACGTTGGTAGATTTGTCCTTATTACGATATTCCAAATTGAGCTTGTGGCTTTCGGCATGATCGACACAAGCAATTCCGATTTCACAATCACTTTGGGTGTCTATATGTCTTAAAGTGGTTTCTACTACTTTTTTCAGATAGGCACGTTTTAACACCAACTCAGGCGCTTCAATATCCTGTTGCAGGCTCAGACTTAATTTCAAAATGAATCCTTAATCCTTCAGTTGGGATGCAGAACACACAGCAATTAATGCTGTGCATCTGCTGCGGCGTCATTTTCCGCAATTAATGCTTCCTGACGCGCTTTACGTTCTGCACGTGCTTTGGCACCTAAACGCTGTTGCTCACTGTCCCAGCCTTCGTAGGCTTCAACAATTTTTTGCACCAACTGGTGACGTACTACATCGCGTGAGTGGAAGCGGGTAATGTGAATTTCATGCACATTTTCCAGTACCCGCAAAGCATGTGATAAGCCAGATTGCTGACCACGTGGTAAATCGACCTGAGTCACGTCACCTGTAATGACTGCACGTGAACCGAAGCCCAAACGTGTCAGGAACATTTTCATTTGTTCAGGGGTGGTGTTTTGCGCTTCATCCAAAATCACAAAAGAGTGGTTGAGGGTGCGACCACGCATATAGGCCAGTGGTGCAACTTCAATTACTTGGCGTTCAATGAGTTTGGCGACTTTTTCAAAACCCAACATTTCATACAAGGCATCGTAAAGTGGGCGCAGATAAGGGTCAATTTTCTGGGTTAAATCACCTGGTAAGAAGCCCAGTTTTTCACCCGCTTCAACCGCAGGGCGCACCAATAGAATCCGCTGGATTTCATTACGCTCCAGCATATCTACGGCAGCGGCAACAGCCAAGTAGGTTTTACCTGTACCTGCAGGGCCAATACCAAATGAAATATCGCTTTGCAAAATACGCTGCACATAACGCTTTTGGTTGGCACCGCGTGGGTTAATACGCCCTTTGCGGGTTTGCAACCAGACAGCATCCAATCCAGTATGCTCTTGCCCATCATCCGATTGTAATTCACGGTCAGTTTGACTGCCCTGAATCATCATGTGGAGCGTGTCTGCACTAATTTGTGCAGAACTTTCCGCTTCCTCATGCAGGCGTTGCAAGAGCGTTTCGGCTCGCTCAACTGCATCAATTTCCCCATCTATAAAAAAGGCGTCACCACGATGGGAAATTTGCACGTCTAGACGTTGTTCGATTTGTTTCAAATGTCCGTTATAGGCACCGAGCATGCTTTTTAGACGTTCCATTGAAATGCCAGGAAAAGTTACTGTACGTCGAATCGCTGCAGTCAAGAGAATTCCTTAATCTGTTATTGGACTTTAGCTCCTACATTACGCCACGTCAGGCTCAAGATTCAAGAGTTCACCGTAAACTAAATTCAAAGTTTTAATCTCGGTAATCTCAATCTCCGCAAAGCGTCCGACCCAAGCTGGGTCACCAATAAATGTTACTAAACGTGTATTGTCGGCCGTACCCACTAAAATGTTCGGGTCTTTGTCAGAAACATTTTCAATCAGGACACGTTGTACTGTTCCGAGCATGGCATCAGTCTTATCAATACTCGATTGTTTGATCCATTGCTGAACTTTGGCCAAACGCTCTTTTTTAACATCTTCAGGGGTAGTGTCTTCAAGTTCAGATGCAGGTGTTCCTGGACGTTTTGAGTAAATAAAACTGTAGGAGTGGTCAAAATCCATGTCTTGAATAAACTGATAAGTTTCTTCAAAGTTTTGATCAGTTTCACCTGGGAAGCCAATAATAAAGTCGCTAGATAAGTGCATGTCTGGGCGTACTTTACGTAATTTGGCAATCTTGTCGATATACACATCAATGGTGTGGTTGCGTTTCATAGCTTGTAACACATCATTCGAGCCACTTTGCACAGGCAAGTGTAAATGCGACACCATTTGCGGTAAATCACGGTAGCATTGAATCAAATCATCATTAAATTCTAACGGGTGTGATGTGGTGTAGCGAATTCGCCCAATACCAGGTACTTCGGCAACCAAACGCAGTAAATCGGCAAAAGTACAAATTTTGCCGTCATAAGTTTCACCACGGTAGCCATTCACGTTTTGACCGAGCAAGCTAATTTCACGCACGCCTTTTTCGGCTAAAGTCGCAATTTCAGCTAAGACGTCATCTAAAGGACGTGAAACTTCTTCACCGCGTGTATAAGGCACTACGCAGAAAGAACAGTATTTTGAACAGCCTTCCATAATCGACACAAAGGCTTTAAACCCTTCAACACGAGGCTCAGGTAGGAAGTCGAATTTTTCGATGTCTGGGAAAGAAATATCCACCAGTTTGATTTTTTCTTTCTTTGGTTTTTCAACTTGATCGTGGTGCTGATCAAGCATTTGGGGCAAGCGGTGCAAGGTTTGTGGACCAAAAATCATATCCACATACGGCGCGCGTTTTTGAATGTTGTCGCCTTCCTGAGAAGCCACGCAACCGCCTACGCCAATCACTAAATCAGGATTTCTCTCAAGAATTGCATTTCTGGCTAATTTGATGCAATCGGCAGGTGTGCCCGAACATTTATAAACGGTGAGGCCAACCTCTTTCCGAACCAGTTGATAATGAATTGGAGTGGTCACTGTCAGCGCGCAACCACTACCGGATCTGGGAGCATCGGGAGCTACAACCACAATTTCACCCAAGGGGCGAAGAAACTTAATAAGCTCACTGATACCTTTTGCCGTAAAGCCATCGTCGTTAGAAACCAGAATAAGGGGTCTTTTATTTTCCATTCAAAAATCTTTCTTAATATTGATACCACAAAAATAGCAAAAAACATAGGAATAATGAAACTCTGGTTCATAACTGCTTACTGATAATTACAATTAAGGTTTAGTAACCCATATCTATAATAATAAGGGTATAAGCCGTTTATAAATCTTAATGTTCTGCAAGTGAGTAAAAAAAAGACTGTTAATTCAACTAAAATATTTATATTTGCGTGCTTAATGAGTACTAAAGAAAAATGTGAGTAACAGAAGTTATTAACAGAAACAACGTTTTATCAACAGTTTGAGA
>ERZ650312.926-NODE-926-length-16531-cov-6.215708_pt1 | contig 16531 bp, 16 predicted proteins | sample MGYA00376248_ERZ650312 | MGnify/ENA primary metagenome ERZ650312 (study PRJEB26733, sample SAMN07839316) | wastewater metagenome | biome: urban; feature: wastewater treatment plant; material: waste water | place: USA: North Carolina | collected 2016-07-28 ... | reverse complement strand
TGAGCTGATGGCGTGTCATGAAGCCTTGTGCAAAACGCAGCAGACGGTTATTCTCTTCTTCCTGAATGGCGCAGCTCGCGATCGGGATGACCTGATGGCTGCCCTGCCGTTTAATAAACATCTAAGAAAGCTTATAAAAAGTGAAATAGCCGATGTGGCAAATTGCTCAAGCTCCCGTTACGGCGGGGCAATTACGGCTGCAATGTTTTTGGATGAGTTTGTCTACGAAGAGAATAAACAAAAATGGGTTCATCTCGACATAGCCGGACCTGCTTATGTGGAAAAAAGCTGGGGATACAACCCTCACGGAGCCACCGGTACTCCGGTTAGAACAATAGTAAAATGGCTTGAAGAGCTAAAGTAGCAACAGACTTACGCACTCTTAAGTTGCGCAAAACCTCTTATTCTCCTGTGCTAGCAGGAAGCTTTAGGGGACTCTGCAAGGGCGATTAGCCCTTGCCGCAAATATGGGCTTTGCTTGTATTTGCGCATAACATCAGGTAGTAAAAAAGGTAATAAATGGGACTTGGAGTAGGACTGGTAGGTCTTCCGAATGTAGGAAAATCAACAACTTTTAATGCGCTGACAAAAGCGCAAAATGCAGAGGCGGCAAACTATCCGTTTTGTACTATAGAGCCAAATAAGGCAATAGTTCCGGTACCGGATAAAAGACTAGAAGAGCTTGCCAAAATAGTAAATCCGGAGAGAATACAGCACTCAACCGTTGATTTTGTGGATATAGCGGGACTCGTAAAGGGCGCAAGCCGTGGCGAGGGGCTCGGCAATCAGTTTTTGGGGCACATCAAAGACGTAGGCGTAGTGCTTCACGTTGTCAGATGCTTTGAAGACGGCAACATCACACACGTCGAAAATAGCGTAGACCCGCTCAGAGATATTGAGATTATAGAGACGGAACTACTGCTTGCCGACATTCAGAGTCTTGAAAAGCGGATAGAGAGGCTTGAGAAACAGGCAAAAACCGATAAAGGTGCGGCGGCGATGCTTGCCCAGGCAAAAAAACTGCTTGAGCATATGAACGGCGGCTCTTTGGCTATTAGTTTTCCGGATAGGGACAATGAGGCTTTTGCAGAGCTTAGCCGTGAGCTTAGGCTGATTACGGCAAAAGAGATTATGTATGCCGCAAATGTAGATGAAGATGCGCTCGCCGGAACTAATCCCCATTATGAGGCGCTACTAAAATTTGCCGTCGAAAAAGGCGCAGATGTTATCAAGATATGCGCAAAAATTGAGGAGGAGCTTGTCGGTCTATCTGACGATGAGAGGCTTGAAATGCTTGAGGGGCTTGGTGTTGAAGAGTCTGGACTTGATCAAATCATCCGAAAAGGGTTTCATAAGCTAGGCCTTATCAGCTACTTTACAGCAGGCGTTAAAGAGGTGAGGGCGTGGACGATTGAGAAGGGGTGGAAAGCTCCGAAGGCCGCTAGCGTAATACATAACGACTTTGAAAAAGGGTTTATCCGTGCCGAGGTTATAGCCTATGATGATTATGTTGCAAACGGCGGAGAACAAGGGGCAAAAGAGAAAGGGAAAATGAGACTAGAGGGTAAAGAGTACGTCGTCGCTGATGGCGACGTTATGCACTTTAGGTTTAATGTATAGCAAACCCTACAGTTCATAAGACCCTCTAGCGGCTAGGACAGTACGGCGAAGACCTAATCTTGGGCTTCGCTCAAGATTTGAGCATATATCAAAAAAATACGCTAAAACTGGCAAAGCCCGTTTTGCTACGCTAGGCGCTATGCCACTAAAGCTAGCTCCTACGGAGCAGATTTATCGGTAATGCCGCCAATAGAGCCGCTAGCGGCGAGGGCAGTCTGCCGAAGACCTAATCTTGGGCTTCGCTCAAGATTTGAGCATAAATTAAAATATAAGGCGGCGAGGGCAGTCTGCCGAAGACCTAATCTTGGGCTTCGCTCAAGATTTGAGAATTCATCAAAATATATACATAAAGTATCAAATATGAAAAAATTTTATATTCTCCCTTTTTTTACTATTTCGGCATTGTTCGGGTTTGATATGAACGACCCTTTTGCGGTCTCAAACGGAGTGAGGTATGCACCAAAAACTGCCCCTCAAAATATAGAATCCCAAAAGCCGCTCTCTTTGGCACAACTCATCGATATTGCACTCTCGAATAACCCAAACACCGCATACGCATGGGCAAACGCCCTCTCAAAAGCGCAGTCGGTCGGAGCGGCGAAATCTGGATACCTGCCGCAAATCACGGCAACAGGCGGGATCGATGCGACAAAACAAAGCCAAAAAGGTGGAGACTCGTTTGTAAATACAAAAAGCGGCTCCCTTGCTTTGTCGTATACATTGTACGACTTTGGCGCAAGAGAGGCAAATTTGCAAAATGCAAAAATGATTTTGGAGGCGGCAAATCTCTCCCAAAATGCCCAGATACAATCGACCGTTCTCTCCGTAACACAGGCATACTACAACTTGCTAGCATACAAAGCCTCTTTGGAGAGTTTTTTGGAAGCAGAGAGGTCGGCAAAAGAGAGCTTTGCGGCGGCTGAGGCGAAATACAAAGCCGGTACTGCAACTCCCGCCGACAAGCTTCAGGCCAAAACTGCATACTCTCAAGCGACATTAAACAGGCAAAAAGCGGAGGGGGCGCTCCAAAACGGCTACGGAGAGTTGTCGTTTGCTCTTGGGTTTGATGCCGTAAAAAAATTTGATGTGGAGCAGATAGGGTATGACTTTGCGGTGCAAAAAACGCTAGATGACGCAAAAAGGCTAATAGAAGAGGCCAAAAAAACAAGACCGGATCTGGCCGCCGCCGCAATGCAGATAGAGGCGGCAAAAGCGGAGATAGATATTGCAAAGGCATCAGGCAGACCTACCATTTCGCTCTCTTCATCGACCGGATATTCGGATACGAGTATCGGGGCGGCCTCCAGAAGCTCCAGTGCCTCGGTGCAACTCTCTATCCCGATATTTACCGGATTTAGCTCAACGTACAAGATAGAAGCGGCAAAGGTTGAGGCAAAGCTAAGAGAGCTTGACTATCAAAAGCTAGAAAAACAGATAGCCCTCGATGTGTACAAGGCGTACAACAACCTAGGTACACAGGCCGTAGCGGTGGAGAGCTCGATGGATTTGCTTGCAAGTGCCGAGGAGTCTTATAAAAACGCAAGCGGGAGATACAAGGCGGGGGTCGGGACTATACTGGATTTGCTAACCGCCCAAAACTCTTTGGCTAGCGCAAAGCAACAAAGGGTAGAGGCGGCCTACAACTGGCTTATTGCAAGGGCGACGCTTGCGTATGCGCTTGGAAAACTAACGACAGAAAATCTGGAAAACGGAAAATAACATGGGAATATTCGCAAAAATTTTTACAAAAAAAACCGTTATAGCGGCGGCGATTTTGGTCGGTGTCGGCGGTGGGGCGTGGTATTATGCGGCAGCCGGAAAGCAAAAGCCGGAGGAGATGTATAAAACGGCAAAAGCCGAAAACGGCGATTTGGTTCAGACCGCATCGGCAAACGGAACGTTAAATCCGGTTGTCCTCGTTAGCGTAGGTACGCAGGTATCCGGTACCGTCAGGGAGCTTTTGGTCGATTACAACGCCAAAGTCCAAAAGGGGCAGGTATTGGCTGTATTGGATCCGTCGCTGTTTGACGCACAGGTGGCTCAGAGTAGGGCAAACGTAGAGGGGGCAAAAGCCTCTTTGGAGCTTGCCGAGGCAAACGAAAAAAGGATGCGTGAGCTATACGCAAAAGAGTACGTCTCAAAGCAGGAACTGGATCAAAGCGTACAAGCGCTCAAAAGTGCCAGAGCTACGCTATCTCAAATGAGAGCCGCAAATATCAAAGATACCACAAATAAAGAGTATTCGGTTATCCGCTCCCCTGTTTCGGGCGTAGTTATAGATAGACAAATAGATATCGGGCAGACGGTGGCGGCCAGTTTCCAGACTCCGACGTTATTTAAAATAGCACAGGATCTAAAATCTATGCAGATAGATTCAGCTTTTGCGGAGGCAGATATAGGGAAAATCAAGGTCGGACAAGAGGTTACTTTTAATGTTGATGCGTACGGCAATAGGTCTTTTAAAGGGGTCGTGAGACAAATCAGGCTCAACGCTACTACACAGTCGAATGTCGTGACGTACAACGTCGTAGTCTCCGTGGATAATCCGGATGAGATATTGATGCCGGGGATGACTGCATATGTGAATATTAAAACCGCTGAGCGAAAAAATGTACTTTTGGTTCCAAATGCCGCCCTTAGATACAAACCGTCAAACCTTGCCAACGGCGACAAAACAACAAATAGCCAGACGGGGCAAAAAGGCAAAAACAAAGAGGGTGGATTCAAAGGGAGGCCGGCAACGGTATATGTGCTTGAAAACGGGGAGCCGAAGCCTAGAAAAATCATTGCAGGGATTACCGATAACAGACAAACCGAGGTAGTCTCGGGTGAGCTAAAAGCCGGAGATGTAGTAGTAACCGACGAAAACCAAAAAAACAATAAAAAAGCATCACAGCCGCCGAGAATGTTTTGATGGCAACTCCAAAAAAAGTGATAGAGGTTCAAAATCTCGTCAAAAACTACCATACGGCGGCAGGGGAGCTGGAGGTGCTAAAAAACCTCTCTTTGTCTGTAGAAGAGGGTGAGTTTGTTGCCTTGATGGGACCGTCCGGTTCCGGTAAATCGACATTTATGAATATTTTGGGGTGCCTTGATACCGTTACGTCCGGGAGATATATCCTAAACGGGGTGAATGTGGCCGATATGAACAAGGACGGTCTGTCGAAGCTTAGAAATGAGGTTATAGGGTTTGTTTTTCAGGGGTTCAATCTGCTCCCCAGAATTACGTTGGCCGAAAATGTAGCTTTGCCGCTTGTATATGCAAATGTGGATAAAAAAATGAGAGAGGAGAAGGCGCTCTCTATGTTAAAAGCAGTCGGACTGGAGAATTTTGCCGACAGAAGACCCAGTCAGATATCGGGCGGGCAACAGCAGAGGGTCGCTATAGCGAGGGCTCTCGTGAACTCTCCGAAGCTGATTTTGGCAGATGAGCCGACCGGAAATTTGGATACGAAAACTAGTTTTGAGATTATGGATATTTTTGACTCCCTCAACAAGAAAAATGGGATTACCGTGGTTCTCGTGACGCATGAGCCCGATATTGCCGAGTTTGCCTCCAGACAAATACATTTTAGGGACGGTATCGTGGAGAGCGATATCCGAAAAGAGGGTCAAAAATGATACTCCCTATGCTATACGAGGCCAAAACCGCCCTTTGGGCAAATAGACTCCGCTCTTTTCTTACGATGCTCGGGATGATGATAGGCGTTGCTGCGGTGATACTGATGTCTGCCATAGGGGAGGGGAGTAAGCAATCAATCAATGAGCAGATTGCCGCTATGGGGAGTAACCTTTTTATAGTTTTGTCCGGTTCTACTACCAGCGGCGGGGCAAGAGCCGGTTTCGGGGCGGCACCCACCCTCACAAGCGGCGATGCAAACGCCATAGCGGAGCTAGCCGGAGTAGCGGCCGTAGCCCCAAGTTCCAGAGGGACGGCGCAAATGGTATACGGTTCAAACAACTGGAGTAGCAGGATAGAGGCCAGCAGCCCCGGCTTTTTTGATGTTAGGGAGTGGAGTGTGGAGCGGGGGTATCCATTTACCGATGCCGATGTCCGAAATGCCGCCAGAGTGGTTGTGCTCGGGCAGACGGTTGCTACAAATCTATTTGGAGATGAGGATCCTGTCGGAAAAACGATTAGGATCAAACAGAGTCCGTATCTGGTTGTCGGAGTCCTAGAAAAAAAAGGGCAGAGCATGATGGGGGATGATCAGGATGATACGGCTGTAATCCCTCTGACCACAGGACAAAGAAAGCTATTTGGCTCCCAGTTTAAAGATAGCGTCCGGATGATTATGGTAAAGGCGACCTCTGAGGAGATAATGCCGAAAGTAGAGAAATCGATGACGGAGCTACTCCGTGAGAGGCATAGAATCAGAGAGGGGGCGGATGATGATTTTAGCGTCCGGAATTTTTCGGCTATTTTGGCCGCCTCCGCTCAGGCTACCGAGGTTATGTCGATGCTATTGGGGGCTATAGCCTCTATATCCTTGCTTGTCGGCGGAATCGGTATTATGAATATTATGCTTGTATCGGTAACCGAGAGAACCAGAGAGATAGGGATACGTATAGCCATCGGAGCCAGAGAGCGGGATATATTGTTGCAGTTTTTATTGGAGGCGGTGATGATCTCGCTGATTGGATGCGTAATCGGAGTTATCATCGGAGTAGGGGGCGCTTTTATCGTCAAAAGCGTGTTTGAGACTGCCGTTGCAATCACTCAAAGTTCGATAATTATCGCATTTTTGGTTGCGGCAGGGGTCGGAATTTTCTTTGGTTTTTACCCTGCCAGAAAAGCGGCAAAGCTGGAGCCGATAGAGGCGCTAAGGTATCAATAGAGCCATCTGATTAATCCTCACATTTTGAGCAAAGCCCAAAATGAGGTCTTCAGCGTGAGGGCTCTCGCAACTAGTTGCTCTTCGTCCCCCCTGCATCCCCCCATGCGGCTTTAGCGAAATTGCGCAACAAAGTGAGCACAAAAGCTACCATAATAAGCTTTTTATCCCTAATTGCATAAAATTTCACCAAAATAAACTGAAGATGGAAGGGTAATGGATAGACGTGAGTTTTTGATTAAATCTGTTGCCGCATCTTCTATAATCGTCCCTCAGATGGTCAGCGGCTTTGATGTATCTAGGTTTATCTCGAAAGTCGACAGAGAAAAACCGGACAGCGAGACAAAAAGCCACAAAGAGGATAAAGCCTCGGAGAGCAATCCGAATGCAAAAGAGGAGAGATTTGTCTGGCTAACAAGACGGGACAGCGGCGAAGAGTTTAAAGAGATTTTTTATGCCGACGGCAAGTACAACTTTAGCGCCTACAAAAAATTCTGCTGGATTATGAGGGATTTGCGGGGTGGCGATGAGATGATTCCGATGGATGCAAATCTGCTAAATATCGCCTATAAAATCCAAAATACCCTCCTTAGTTTTGATGTCAGAAAACCGATAAATATAAACAGCGGCTACCGTTCACCAAAAACAAATGCAAATACTGAGGGTGCGGCTAAAAACTCGTATCATCTCAAAGGTAGAGCGATAGATATATCGATGGAGGGGATGGATCCATCCCTAGTCGGCTATCTAGGTGTTATCATGGCAAAAGGGGGTGTCGGGTTTTACCCGATGAAAAACTTTATCCATCTTGATACCGGAGATAAAAGGCAATGGATAGTAAATAACAAAAATCAGCTCAAAATGCTGGATAACTAATTTTGAAAGAAGTTGAAGCGATACAAAACGGCGGCCTTATTGTGTTTGCCGTTATGTTGGTTGTAGTTCTATTAACTAAATTTTATATACTCAAAAAGTAACATTTATACCAAAAAATATTCCGGTTAAATTTAAGTTTACATTTTATTAGTTTTTTGCCGATATAATAAAGTTAAAATATTTTTTCCTTAAAAACATAAAACTTATTGTAGGGCAACTAAATGAGAGAGTTCTATAAACAACTATATTTACACACAGGTTGGAGGTGGGCGCTTAGGCATTACTTTTTGTCTACCGTCTGTTTCAACAGAGCTTAATCGGGGATTTTGGCGGCTAACCTAGAGCCGCTCTTTTATTGTTTTTACTATTTTGTAGCTCATATCCAGAGCGACTGCTATTGAACCGCCGTTTTTAAACGCCAAATCACCGGAGATAAACATCCCCCCGATCTCCGTTTCGTATATGTCGGATAGTTTTAGCTCACCGCTTTGCAAATCCAGATCGCATCTTCTGAGAAAATCATTTGGGGTAGAGCCGCCGATCGCATATATCACCCTGTCAAAGTACTCCGGCTCTATCTCGGCAAAATACACTTTTAACTTTCCGTTCTCCTCGTCTATTTTGTAGATATTGGTTCCAAGCAACATCCTGATATTGCCGTGCGAGGAGAGTCTATTGAGGTTTAAAAGGTTTATAGCGTTCAACCTCGTAAAGTTATTTTTTCGGTACGAGAGGGCTACGTCATTTACATCGGATAGGTCAACCGCATATTCGGCCGCAGAGTTGCCGCCGCCGACTATGAGTACGGTTTCGTCTTTGGAACACTCATCCAGATTATAGTGAACCTTTTTTTTTGCCGCACCGGATATCTCTATGTCCGGTTTATTAGGTTTTCCCATCCTCCCTATGGCCAATATGACGGTTTTTGCTTTGTATTCATCTTTGGATGTGTAGATATCGAATGTATCGCCCTGTTTGACGATTTTTTCGACCTCTTCTGAAAATCTGGAATCAATTTCGTGTTTTTTGAGGATTGAATCAAAAAAATCAAGGGTGCTCTCTTTTGTCCCGTCAAAAAAGGTTATCGTTCCGCTTGACTCTATCTTTTGTCCCTGCCAATCCTTGTCTACCCTTTTACCGTCTTTGTAAAAGCTTCTGATTGTCCCGGAGTGATTTTGCCCTTTTTCAATCAAAACGACGTTGTGAAGCCCCATTGCATATGCTTCACAAGCGGCGGCTATTCCGGCCGGCCCCGCCCCTATAACGGCCAAATCATAAATTTTCATAGTGTTTCGTCCTCATCTATGACCACGCCGTCTATCTCGGCTACGGCGGCCCACTCTATCTCCTCTTCGTCGTAGATAATCGCCAGCAGTTTTGTATCAAACAGGTATGAATCGATGATTTTTTGCATTATCGGGGCATCCTCTTTGTTCGCAACAACGTAGGCCACTCCGACATTGCATGCAAAGATCAGCTCTTTTATGTCGGAGACGATTACAGCTATATCTTCGCCGGTGTCAACAGCGCTTTTGTATAGCGGCAATTGCGATTTGTCGAATTTGAAATACCTAATCCCGTCTAACCCGTCCGGTGAGAGTTTTTGGTGTTTGCTAACTTCGCTTGGCCCGCCTATGATAATCATCTATCTTACCTCCGCACACTCTTTTGAGCAGTAAAATTTACCGTCTTTTGCTATAGAATCACCGCTCTCGACAAACGTTCCGCACTTTTCACAGCTAACCATCAGTGCGCCGCCGTCTTTTTTGTAGTTATCCTCTTTTTTTATTTCCGGTTTTGGTTTTTTAAAAAATTTAACGTATATTATGTAGCCTACGATGATTACTACGGCTAGATTGAACAACACTTTTAACACTATTTGTCCTTAATCAATATATAGTTTCTTTTGTCTTTGTTTATGATTTGCGCCTCTAGCCCATAGGCTTCAGCCTCGGCTCTCTCTCCCTTGTAAAACAGGAGATATCCCCCCTCTTTGATAAAAGGTTTGGATAAATCTATCAAAAATTTACTGTCCGCAACCGCTCTGGAGGTGATGAGATCGTATTTTTTATCTTCTAGCTCCTCCACCCGTTTTTTGTGAACCGTTACGTTTTTTAGCCCCAGTTCTATCTTTGCCATTTGCAAAAAAGCGTATTTTTTGATTAGCGGCTCAGCTAATGTAAACTCTTTTTCGTCATACAAAATAGCCAAAGGAATTGCAGGAAATCCGGCTCCGCTCCCTATGTCCATACAGCTCTGAAAATCGGGTAAAAATTTTGCCGGATAGAGTGAATCTATGATATTTTCAAAAAGCCTTTCATCTGTGGTGCTTGCAGTGAGACTATGTGTTTTGTTCCATTTTCGGAGGAGTTCACAAAAATTATGCATTTTTGCTATTTTTGCATTGGTTGCCGCTATCCCCTCTCTTTCCAGTTCCTCTTTTAGTTTCACAGGAGGTGTCCAAACTCTTGTTTAGCCTTGAGATAGTTTTTGTTTAGTTCGTGTTTTTCGGCTATTACGGGGAGTCTCTCCACTATTTCGACACCCTTGATGCTCTCTAGCTTTTTCGGGTTATTTGTGAGGAGTTTGATTTTTTTGATACCGTAATAAGAGAGTATGTATTCGACTATCTCAAAATTTCTCTCATCGGAGGCAAATCCGAGTTGATGGTTTGCCTCGTATGTATTTAGCCCCTCGTCTTGGAGTTTATAGGCATTAACTTTGTTTAAAAGCCCTATCCCCCGGCCCTCTTGGCGCAAATAAATCACCATTCCGCAACCGTCTTTTTCTATCGTATCAAGGGCGATTCCTAGCTGGTCTCTGCAATCGCATCTGAGGCTCCCCAGAGCGTCTCCGGTGAGGCACTCCGAGTGGACTCTGACGATAGGGGTCTCGCACGATATGTCGGCGGTTTTTATGACTAGGTGTTCTTTTTCACCCTCTTTGAATGCCTGAATATAAAAATTCCCAAATTTTGAAGGTAGTTTTGCAACCTCTGAGATATCTATCTTTAAAATCTTAAAATCCTTGAGAATACATTTTGGTCGCATTTTATCTTAGCTAGCGTGAGATTAGGCTAAAATTTAAAAAAGAAACCGACGACGGAGCGAAATAGTGCAAGACGGGGATGAAAAAATAAAAATTTTATATGTTGAAGACGATAAAAATGTCAGAACCGAGCTAGAGAGCCTCACCAAGATAACAAAGCAAAATGCGATTTTTGCCGAAAACGGTAAAGAGGGGCTTTCGATGTTTGTAAAACATAGGCCGGATATCGTAGTCTCCGATATCTCTATGCCGGGCATGAGCGGCCTTGAGATGGCAAAGCATATCAAGGAACTATCCCCTGATACTCCGATAATTATTGTTACGGCGCATAGCGATAGTCACCTTTTGATAGGGGCTATAGAGATAGGGGTTGAGGGGTTTTTGTTAAAACCTCTGGATGTCGAAAAATTGCTCACAAAGCTGGATACTATGGAGCTGATGTTATCCCAAAGGTCAAATCATGCAAAATACACACTGTTGGCGGAGCAGATCAAAACCGAAGCACTACAGGATTTTATAGCAATTAAAGATTAGGATAACTCTTTTGGGATCTCTATCGTAACAGAGAGTCCGTCTGTGTTATTGACGGCAGATATGGAGCCTTGCATCCCTTGTTCGATTATCTGTTTTGACATATAAAGGCCGATACCGCTCCCTTTTCCCTCCTCTTTTGTGGTAAAAAACGGGTTAAAAATATCGTGGATTATCTCGTTTTTTACACCGCCGCCGTTGTCTGTTATCGTAATTGAGACATCGCCATGCGGGGTCTGTTTCCCGACTACTGTTATTTTCCCCTCTCTTACCCCGTTTTCCTCTATCGCATCTTTTGAGTTGCCAAAGCAGACGAGTAGCACTTGCATCAGTTCCCTCTCGTACCCGAAACACTCTATCTGCGGATCGCAAATAATTGATATTTTGATATTTTGACTCTCGTAAGCCTCAGAGACTACGGAGGCGCTGTTTTTGAGACATTGTAAAAGGCTAAAATACCCTTTGGCTTTGTCTGGTTTAAAGAAATTACGAAAATCGTCTATCGTGTCCGACATTTGTTTGACGAGAGATTTGATATTTTGTAGTGAGCTATCCAGATCTTCCTTTTGCAAAATATCTTTTTTGCTTGCATACTCCAGTTTCCCGACCGTTATGCTCACGGCATTTAGCGGTTGTCTCCACTGATGGGCTATATTGTTTAGCATCTGCCCCATAGCGGCCTGTTTTGATTGTTGGTAGATGAGTTGTTCTTTTTGTCTGTTTTTTTCAACCTCGGTCTCCACCCTCTCTTTTAGAGTTGCATTTAAATCTTCAAGTTCGGTCTCTTTTTTGAAAAAATCTACGATCAGAGAGCTTATCTCGCCGTATTCATTTTTTTTAGTTAAATATTTTTTGATAGGTTTCGGGTTTTTTCCTCTGAGGGCATCGGAGATGTCGGAGAGGGGAATTGAGACGTTTGTCGTTGTAAATAAAATCAGGATAAAAATAAACATCAAGGCGACTATCGTGTTTAGGATGAGACTTCTGGTTGCATATTCGTTAATCGTTTTGGAGACCGGATTTTCGTTTTCTACGCATAGGTTTAATATGTGCCTGCCATGCTCGTCTTTTAGGATGATATCGGTGTATATCCCGTATTCATCGGTGTGATATTTCTCGTTTATATCTTCTAGTCTCAGATGCAGCTGCCCCAGATCGCCTATTGTTTTGAGGTATTTTTCATCCCATTTTTTTGCAATCAGCAGATAACCGTACGGTGTTGTTTCCCGTTTTGTATCGGCACTTTTTTGTATCGGAGCACCGAAAAACTCCACGATGCCGACAGGAGTTTTTTTATAAAAATGGGTAAAGAGCGGGTTTGTTGTCTCTATTTTGGTTTTGTCTATAAACTCAAACGGGTTTTTTAGCGCACCCTCTTTTGATATCCTGTAAACGATATTTTTTTCGGTATCCAGAACAAACATAGCGGTCGCATTAAAATCTTCCAGTCCGCTATCCAGATTTTCGGATGCCCATTTTTTGTTTTTGGTATGCAAAAAGTTGACAAGTTCATCCCAATACGAGTAGTCGTATGCGAATTTTCTGTAAAACTCCGATTTTAGGGCTACTACATCCTTGAAAGCCTCTAGTTTCTCTTTTGTCTCTACCTTTGCCGCCTCTTCCGATACGGATCTCTCCTTGTTCCACAAAAACACCTGCATAATGCCGCCCAGCAGAAACAAAAGTACGATAAAAACGATTACAAAAGAGCGGAGCCTCATCCCTTAACCACCGATTGTCCCCTCGGCAAGCGGTATTTTTATTGTAAAGACAGCCCCATTGTCTTTGTTGGCAACCTCTAATAGCCCTCCCATATTTGTCTCGACTATCGTTTTTGACATATAAAGGCCGATTCCGGTCCCTTTCCCTTCCTCTTTTGTGGTGAAATAAGGGTCAAATATCCGCCCGATTATCTCCTCGTCGATCCCTCCGGCATTGTCTGTTATTTGGGCTATCCCGTATACCTCGTCTGCCGTTATCAAAACATCTATCTCTCTGTGAGCCGTTTTGGAGATATCCTCAAAAGCGTCTTTGGCGTTTGAGATTAGATTTAGCACAACCTGACTCAGCTCGTTCGGATACCCTACTACTATCGGTTTGTTTTGTACTTCTGATTTTAGCTCTATCCCGTTTGCCTTTAACATTCCGGATACCATCGACAAAGACTCGGCGACTTTTTTGTCTAGCAAAAAGTCGCTTTTCATCTTATCGGTTCTAAAAAATCCCCTGAAATCATCTATCGTTTTCGACATAAAGCCTATTTGCTTCATCGAGTCTTCTATGAGGGTATCGATATACTCTTTTGAGACATCACCGTTTGAGTACGAAAATCCGAGATCCTGCACCAAAATGCCGAGGAGGTTTAGCGGTTGTCTCCACTGATGAGCTATAGCCCCTATCATCTCCCCCATTGCTGCCATTCTACTTTGTGAAATGAGTAGCTTTTCGCTCTGTTTTTGTTTTTTTTCCAACTCCCTTTTGGCTGTTATGTCCGTGATAGAGAAGACAAAATTTATATCGTTTTGCTTGTCTTTATAGCACGATATATTGGCAATCGAGTAGATTTTTTTGCCGCCTACGTCAAACTCTGCTTCAAACTGTTTGGAGGAGCAGCTCGTACAATCTATCCGCCTCTCGCAGCTTTTTGTAAAAGCGTTTGTGAGGGAGATCACCTCTTCAAATTTTTTGTCTGCCTCTTCTATGGGGAGGTCGTGAATTACGGCACATAGTTTTTTGCCGATTGCGTCTTCTTTGTTTTTTATCTTAAAAATATTGCAAAACTCTTTGTTGAGATCGAGTATCCCCCCTATGCCGTCCGTGATTGCAACTCCGGTACCGAAAATATCAAAAACGGTTGAAAAGGCAACATCTTTTGCCAACCTCTTTTGGGTTTCGTTTTTTACTATCTCTATCAGTTGTCTGTTTAAAGCCGAAAACTTCTCCTGAATCTCCAGTTTTTCGGTCGCATCCCTCATAAAGGCAAAAATATATTTTTTACCGTCTATCTGCTTGAATATCCCGTTTGTCTCCAGCCTTGCGATTGTCCCGTCTTTTTTTCTATGCGTCGCCAAAAAGCTGAGTCTGCCGTCCATCTCCATCGTTATAAAGGTCTGCTTGATAACGTCTATATCTTCGCCAACCTCAAAATCGATGACTTTTTTGCCTACTATCTCATCTTTTGAGTATCCGGACATCTGACAATACGACTCATTCGTATGGACGACGGTTCCATCCGACATATCTACAATCCAAAAACAATCTAATGCGTTTTCGACAATCTCTTCGTAAGGGATATGTATATTGCCTATATTCATTCTATGCGACTCGTTCAGAAATTCTTAAGATGATTTGAATCTGGTATTATTATGTAAGGATTATATAAGTTCCCTTATAGCCCCTCTTTAGAGTGTTTGGAGGCATAAAACTAAGCCGTATGAGCCTTTTTTTGGTACAATTTATTTTTTAATTTTATTTATAAAGGCGTTTGCTTTGGGCTTTAAACGTTTTAGAAGGCTTAGGCTCTCCGAGAATATGAGAGGTTTGGTCAGGGAGACGAGGCTAGAGCCTCAAAACTTTATCTACCCTCTGTTTATCAGAGAGGGGGAGGGTATAAAAAACGAGGTCTCCTCTATGCCGGGCGTATTTCAACTGAGTATTGACAGCGCAGTACAAGAGATAGAAGATTGTAAAAAACTGGGGATAACCTCTTTTATACTGTTTGGGATTCCGACCGTAAAAGATTCCATAGGCAGCGATGCGCTGTGCGAACACGGGATTATAGCCTCTGCCCTAAAAGCCCTAAAAGCGGCTCATCCGGATGTGATGATAGCTACCGATCTGTGTTTTTGCGAATACACCGATCACGGGCATTGCGGGATACTAAACCCAAAGCTTCAAACCGTAGATAACGATGCGACTCTGGATATTTTGGGCAGACAGGCGCTTATCCACGCAAAATGCGGAGCCGATATGATAGCCCCTAGCGGCATGATGGACGGGACTATTGAGTCTTTGAGAGAGGCGCTTGATAGCGGCGGATATTCGCATATTCCGATCATGGCCTACTCCACAAAGTTTGCCAGCGCATATTACGGCCCGTTTAGAGATGTCGCCGAGTCGGCACCTAGTTTTGGGGATAGAAGAAGCTATCAGATGGATCCGGCCAATAGGTTGGAGGCTATAGAGGAGAGTATGGAGGATGCTAGACAGGGTGCCGATATACTGATGGTAAAGCCTGCTTTAGCCTATCTTGATATAATAAGAGACATCAGGGAGCGGACTACGCTACCCATTGCCGCCTACAACGTATCCGGTGAATATGCTATGCTAAAAGCCGGAGAGAAGCTGGGGATAATAGACTATAACAGGGTTATGATGGAGACTTTGCTCTCAATCAAAAGAGCGGGAGCATCAATAATCATCACATACCACGCCAAAGAGGCGGCCGTACTGCTAAACGGCTAACAAAAAGGAAAGACAGGTGAAACATTTTTTGAGCCTTAGGGATTTTTCAAAAGAGGAGCTTTTGGAGATTGTAGATCTAGCAATCTGCATAAAAAACGAAGCCAAAAAAGGGGAGCATATCCCGTATATGGAGGGTAAAACCCTTGCCATGATATTTGAAAAAAACTCCACCAGAACCAGAGTTAGTTTCGAGGCGGGTATCTATCAACTGGGCGGTATCGGCCTTTTCCTCTCAGGCAAAGATTTGCAGTTGGGGCGTGGTGAGCCTATCAGGGATACGGCTAGGGTGATTAGCTCTATGTGCGACATGGTGATGATTAGGACGTATGAGCAGGAAAAAATCGAAGAGTTTGCCAAATTCTCAAAAGCTCCGGTCATTAACGGCCTTACAGACCTATATCATCCGGTTCAGCTGATGGCCGATTATATGACTATGGTAGAGCTTGGACGTGATAAAAATCCGGTAGTAGCATACATCGGCGACGGCAATAATATGGCAAACAGCTGGCTAAATCTGGCCGGAAAACTTGGTTTTGAGATCAGAATAGCATCCCCAAAAGGGTATGAGCCGCTTGAATGGGTGGTGCAACAAGCCGAAGGGTATGCAAAAGCAAGCGGCGCAAAGATTGTCGTCACAAACGACCCGAAAGAGGCGGCAAAAGGGGCTACGGTTCTCACAACCGACGTATGGACGAGTATGGGGCAAGAGGAGGAGTACCAAAAAAGATTAAACGACTTTGACGGATTCATCATCGACGAGGCTCTGATGGCTCTGGCCGACAAAGATGCGATATTTCTCCACTGTCTCCCTGCACATAGAGGCGAAGAGGTCTCCGAGGGTGTACTGGAAGGGGCGCAAAGCCACGTCTGGCAAGAGGCCGAAAACAGACTCCACGTCCAAAAAGGGATCATGGTCTGGCTCGAAAAACACAAACGACAATAGTTCTCTCTCTACTTTCGCCGCAATAGGCTTTTGCCTTTTTTGCGGCTCTCTCTTTAGCTTACGGAGTATAGCGCAGCCTGGCTAGCGCGCCACCTTGGGGTGGTGGAGGTCGCGGGTTCAAGTCCCGCTACTCCGACCATAAAAAGACTAGATATCGACAGAATAAGGGTTCAAGGAAACTACATTTTTTGGAGTAGTAGAAAGAGTAGTAAAA
>ERZ650312.913-NODE-913-length-16656-cov-7.721463_pt1 | contig 16656 bp, 11 predicted proteins | sample MGYA00376248_ERZ650312 | MGnify/ENA primary metagenome ERZ650312 (study PRJEB26733, sample SAMN07839316) | wastewater metagenome | biome: urban; feature: wastewater treatment plant; material: waste water | place: USA: North Carolina | collected 2016-07-28 ... | reverse complement strand
TCGTCCTTGGACAGAACATAGACTTCGCCCGTGAAGTGGGTGTGCGGCGTGATCGAACCGGGCTTAGCCAGAACTTGACCTCGCTCGACATCTTCACGCTTGGTGCCGCGCAGCAGAACGCCGACGTTGTCACCAGCCTGACCTTGATCGAGCAACTTACGGAACATTTCAACACCGGTACAGGTGGTCTTGACCGTGGGCTTGATGCCGACGATTTCAAGCTCTTCGCCGACCTTGACGATGCCTCGTTCGACACGACCGGTCACAACCGTACCGCGACCCGAGATCGAGAAAACATCTTCGATCGGCAACAGGAAGGGCTTGTCGATGGTGCGCTCAGGGGTCGGGATGTAGCTGTCCAGAGCGTCGGCAAGGCGGAAAATGGAGGCTTCGCCAATATCGCTAGTATCGCCTTCGAGAGCCTTGAGTGCGGAGCCTTTGACGATCGGGACGTCATCGCCAGGGAATTCGTACTTGGAAAGAAGCTCGCGAACTTCCATTTCAACGAGTTCGAGCAGTTCTTCGTCATCAACCATGTCGCACTTGTTCAGATAGACAATGATGTATGGCACGCCGACTTGACGGGCGAGCAGGATGTGTTCGCGGGTCTGCGGCATGGGGCCGTCAGCAGCGGAACAGACGAGGATGGCGCCGTCCATCTGGGCCGCACCGGTAATCATGTTCTTGATGTAGTCAGCGTGACCCGGGCAGTCAACGTGGGCGTAGTGACGGGTCGCCGTTTCGTACTCCACGTGCGCAGTGTTAATGGTGATGCCGCGCGCTTTCTCTTCCGGCGCTGCGTCAATCTGGTCGTAGGCCTTTGCCTCGCCGCCAAATTTTTTCGACAGAATCGTCGTGATCGCCGCCGTCAGGGTGGTCTTGCCATGGTCAACGTGACCAATCGTGCCGACGTTTACGTGCGGCTTCGTACGTTCAAATTTTGCCTTAGCCATTTACAGTATCCTCAAAAAACGAAACCTTACTTCTTGTTGATCACCGCCTCGGCGACGTTCTTCGGCGCCTCGACGTAATGCTTGAATTCCATTGAGTACGTGGCACGCCCTTGCGATAACGAACGGACCGTCGTCGAGTAGCCGAACATCTCAGCCAGAGGAACTTCTGCCTTGACAGCTTTGATCCCACCCGGAATATCTTCCATCCCCTGTACGATGCCGCGCCGGCTCGACAGGTCACCCATGATGTTACCCATGTACTCTTCCGGCGTTTCAACCTCAACCGACATCATCGGCTCAAGCAGTGTCGGTTGCGCCTTCCGCATACCTTCCTTGAAGGCCATCGAAGCCGCCATGCGGAACGCGTTTTCATTCGAGTCCACGTCGTGATAAGAACCATCGAACAAGGTGAACTTCATGTCGACCACCGGGAAGCCGGCTAGCACACCGCTCTTGACCGCGTCCTGCAAGCCCTTATCAACCGCCGGAATGTACTCACGCGGAACCGTACCGCCCTTAATAGCATCAACAAACTCGTATCCCTTGCCAGCCTCGTTCGGCTCAAGCTTGAGCCAGACGTGACCGAACTGGCCGCGACCGCCGGACTGCTTGACGAACTTACCCTCCTGCTCAACCGCCTTCTTAATGCACTCGCGATAAGCAACCTGAGGCGCACCGATATTTGCCTCGACACCGAACTCGCGCTTCATGCGATCGACGATGATTTCGAGGTGAAGCTCGCCCATCCCGGAGATGATGGTCTGGCCGGACTCTTCGTCGCTGCGCACGCGGAACGACGGATCTTCCTGGGCCAAACGGCCAAGCGCGATGCCCATCTTCTCCTGGTCAGCCTTGGTTTTCGGCTCAACCGCGATATGGATAACAGGCTCGGGGAACTCCATGCGCTCAAGCGTAATCGGCGCATCGGGGTCACAGAGCGTTTCACCAGTCGTGACTTCCTTGAGACCGACACAAGCAGCGATATCTCCCGCCAAGATTTCCTTTACTTCCTCACGGTTATTCGCGTGCATCTGCAAGACACGCCCGATCCGCTCTTTACGTCCCTTCACAGGATTGAAAATCGTATCTCCAGACTTCAGGACGCCGGAGTAAACGCGAATAAAGGTTAGCTGACCGACATAGGGATCGGTCATCAATTTGAAGGCAAGGGCCGAGAACTTCGCGCTATCGGACGCTTCACGAGTAGCGGGCTTACCGTCGTCATCCTCTCCGACGACCGCGTCGATATCCACGGGCGACGGGAGAAGCTCGATAACTGCATCAAGCATGCGCTGAACACCCTTGTTCTTGAACGCGGTGCCACAGAGCATCGGCTGGATTTCGCAGTTAATCGTACGAGCACGCAACCCCGCGATAATCTCGGCCTCAGTCAGATCGCCCGCCTCGAGGTACTGGTTCATCAACTCTTCCGACGCCTCGGCGGCCGACTCAACCATCTTGGCACGCCACTCGTCTGCAACACCCTGAAGATCGGCTGGAATATCCCGGTACTCAAACTTCATTCCCTGAGACGCCTCATCCCAGATAATGGCCTTCATCTTGATCAGATCGACGACGCCAGCAAAGCTCTCCTCTTTGCCAATCGGGATAACGACGGGTACGGGATTGCCTTTGAGGCGGGCCTGCATCTGCCCGACCACCTTGAAGAAGTCCGCCCCCTGACGGTCCATCTTGTTCACGAACGCCAAACGGGGAACCTTGTACTTGTTGGCCTGACGCCACACGGTTTCCGATTGCGGCTGAACCCCGCCGACCGCGCAATAGACCATGCAAGCGCCGTCAAGCACGCGCATCGAGCGCTCGACTTCGATCGTGAAATCCACGTGCCCCGGGGTATCGATGATGTTGAAGCGGTGCTCCGGGAACTGCATGTCCATGCCTTTCCAGAAACAAGTCGTCGCAGCAGACGTGATGGTAATACCGCGCTCCTGCTCTTGCTCCATCCAGTCCATGGTGGCAGCACCATCATGCACCTCACCGATCTTGTGATTAACACCGGTATAGAAGAGGATACGCTCGGTCGTCGTCGTCTTACCGGCGTCGATGTGTGCGCTGATACCGATGTTGCGGTAGCGCTCAATGGGTGTTTTGCGTGCCACGATAGGAAACCTTTATTGACAAAGAACAAACGCCGGGAGACCACCCCCCGACGAATTCAAACTCTTTAGAAACGGAAATGGGCAAAAGCCTTGTTGGCGTCGGCCATGCGGTGCACTTCATCACGCTTCTTCACCGCCCCACCACGATTCTCGGCAGCCTCGAGCATCTCGGCAGCCAGCCGCTGACCCATCGACTTCTCCGAACGCTTGCGCGCCGACTCACGCAGCCAGCGCATTGCCAAAGCCATTCGCCGACTCGGTCGAACCTCGACCGGAACCTGATAGTTAGCACCACCGACACGCCGGCTCTTGACCTCGACAAGCGGCTTGACGTTATTCATCGCCAACGCGAAGACTTCGAGCGGATCCTTGCCACCCTTGGCAGCAATCAGATCAAACGCGCCGTACACGATGCGCTCGGCAACTGATTTTTTTCCGCTCATCATGAGCGTATTCACAAACTTCGAAACCTCGACACTCCCGAACTTCGGATCGGGCAGAATATCGCGCTTAGGTACTTCACGACGACGTGGCATATCAACCTCTTAGATTTTCAATTCAGCCGAAGGATGGCGCATCTGCGACACCTCCTCCCAAGCCGCCCAAACGAGCGACTACTTACTCGACGACGATCAGGCCGCCTTTGGACGCTTGGCGCCGTACTTCGAACGGCTCTGCTTGCGATCCTTAACCCCCTGGGTATCCAGAGAACCACGAACCGTGTGGTAGCGAACACCCGGCAAATCCTTCACACGACCGCCGCGAATCAGAACAACCGAGTGCTCCTGAAGATTGTGACCCTCGCCGCCAATATACGAAATAACCTCAAAACCGTTCGTCAAGCGCACTTTGCAGACCTTCCGCAAAGCCGAGTTCGGTTTCTTCGGGGTTGTCGTATAAACGCGGGTACAGACACCACGCTTTTGCGGGCAGTTCTCGAGCGCCGGAACCTTGCTCTTGACCTTCACGGCCTCTCTGGGCTTGCGCACCAGCTGGTTAATGGTTGGCATATTTCTATCCCTAAATGCTTGCGGTCACAAACCAGTCGGCCCGTGACAGACGAGAAACCAAGACGCCCACCAAGACGCCTCGGCAATTTTTATAACAGACACGGGCAATGATTAGCCCATGCCGACAAAGACCGGCGATTCTATGGCCAAAGTTCTGCCAAGTCAACCGATCGACGACTCCTGAACACCTGCGGCAGAAACTGACACCTCGGCATCCAGTTCCGCTGTCGCCAGATCGACGCCAGCGGAGTTACTCTTACGCATTCGGTGGAATGCAAGGCCCGTACCTGCCGGGATCAAGCGTCCGACGATGACGTTTTCCTTGAGACCGCGCAATTCATCTCGCTTACCCATGATCGCCGCTTCCGTCAGGACTCGCGTCGTTTCCTGGAAGGATGCTGCCGAAATGAACGAATCGGTCGACAACGACGCCTTGGTAATCCCCAACAGCACAGGCTCGTAGGTTGCCGGCAGCTTGCCCTCGGCGACGATCCGATCGTTCTCGTCGAGAAGATGAGCACGCTCCACCTGCTCGCCGCGGATGAATTTGGTATCACCCGGATCGATGACCAACGCGCGGCGGAGCATCTGGCGCACGATGACTTCAATATGCTTGTCGTTGATCTTCACGCCCTGCAACCGGTACACGTCCTGCACTTCGTCGGTGATGTAGATCGCCAGCGCTTCGACGCCTTGAAGACGGAGGATGTCGTGCGGATCGGGCGCGCCGTCAACGATGAGCTCGCCTTTGTTAACGACTTGGCCATCGTGCACGAGGACATGCTTGTCCTTCGGGATCAGGTACTCATGTGTAGCACCTTCAAGATCGGTGATCACCAGACGCTGCTTACCCTTGGTGTCTTTACCGAACGACATGGTGCCGGTGAACTCGGCGAGCATGCCCGCATCCTTCGGGGTGCGCGCCTCGAAAAGTTCGGCAACACGCGGCAAACCGCCGGTAATGTCACGGGTCTTGGCCGACTCCTGAGGCAGACGCGCAAGAACGTCACCGACCGAGATCTGCTGGCCGTCGAGCACGGTAATAATCGCGCCGACCTGGAACGTGATCGTCACGGCGTGGTCGCTGCCATGCATGCGAACCTCTTGGCCGTCCGCGTCGTACAGCTTGACCTGCGGGCGCAAGCCCTTGGTTTGTCCCTTGCCACCGCGCTTCGGATCGATGACCACGAGCGTGGACAGGCCGGTCACCTCGTCGATCTGCTTGGCAACCGTCACACCTTCTTCGACGTTCTCGAACTTCACCTGACCGGCGTACTCGGCGATAATCGGCCGGGTATGCGGATCCCAAACAGCCAGCTTGGTTCCCGCCTTTACTTGCTGACCATCAGCAACCTGCAGGGTTGAACCGTACGGGACTTTATGCTTCTCGCGCTCGCGGCCGTTGTCATCAGTAATCAAAACCTCGCCGGAGCGCGTGATCACGATCTTTTCGCCCTTGGCGCTCGTAACGTAGCGCATCGACGCGGTAAAGCGAACGACGCCGGCGCTCTTCGTCTCAACCTGACTTGCGACCGCGGCTCGTGAAGCGGCACCACCCACGTGGAAGGTCCGCATCGTCAGCTGCGTACCCGGTTCGCCAATCGACTGCGCGGCGATAACGCCAACGGCTTCACCGACGTTTACCGGCGTACCGCGGCCAAGATCTCGGCCGTAGCACTTGGCACACAAACCGTAGCGAGTGTCACAGGTAAGCGGCGTGCGCACCTTGACTTCATCAACGCCCAACTGATCGATCAGGTCGCACAGGTCTTCGGTAATGAGCGTCCCGGCCTCGATGAAGGTTTCGTCTGTTTCCGGATTGACAACATCGACGATGGTGACGCGACCGAGGATGCGTTCGCGCAACGGCTCGATCACTTCACCGCCCTCGATCAGGGCCTTCATGGTGACACCGTTCTCTGTTCCACAATCCTCTTCGATGACGACCAAGTCTTGCGTCACATCGACAAGACGCCGGGTCAGATAGCCCGAGTTAGCAGTCTTGAGCGCTGTGTCGGCCAGACCTTTTCGCGCACCGTGTGTCGAAATGAAGTACTGGAGAACGTTCAGGCCTTCACGGAAATTTGTCGTAATCGGCGTCTCGATAATCGACCCGTCAGGTTTGGCCATCAGGCCGCGCATCCCGGCCAACTGGCGAATCTGCGCCGCAGAACCGCGCGCGCCGGAGTCAGCCATCATGTAGATGGAGTTGAAGGACTCCTGCTTGACCTTCTTCCCTTGCCGGTCGACGACTTCCTCGTGGCCGAGCTGCTCCATCATGACCTTGGCCACCTGGTCGCCGGTCCGGCCCCAGATATCAACCACCTTGTTATAGCGCTCGCCGTTGGTCACCAAGCCATTGGTGTACTGGCTCTCGATCTCCTTAACTTCCTTTTCGGCCGAAGCGATGATTTCACCCTTCTGCGTCGGGACGAGCATGTCGTCCGAACAGATCGAGATGCCCGCACGAGTCGCCAGACGGTAGCCGTTCTGCATCAGCTTGTCGGCGAATATGACCGTTTCCTTCAGCCCGCAGCGACGGAACGCGGCGTTTATCAGTTTCGAGATTTCTTTCTTCTTCAGCGGTCTGTCGAGGACACTGAACGGCAGCCCTTTGGGCAAAATTTCGGAAAGCAGCGCCCGACCGGCCGTCGTCGTGTAGCGCGTCACCTTCTCTTGCCAAACGCCATCCTGATCCTTGTCAAATTCCTTGATGCGAACCGAGATCTTGGCGTGAACGTCGAGTTCACCGGCGTACATCGCACGGGTGACTTCAGCCAGATCAGAGAAGGCCATCCCTTCGCCCTTCGCGTTGATCCGCTCACGCGTCGCATAGTACAGGCCGAGAACGATGTCCTGCGACGGCACGATGATCGGATCACCGTTTGCGGGCGACAGGACATTGTTTGAAGCCAGCATCAGCGTGCGGGCTTCCATTTGCGCCTCAAGCGACAGCGGTACATGAACGGCCATCTGGTCACCGTCAAAGTCGGCATTGAAAGCCGCGCAGACCAGTGGGTGCAACTGGATGGCCTTGCCTTCGATCAAGGTCGGCTCGAACGCCTGGATGCCGAGACGGTGGAGCGTCGGCGCACGGTTGAGCATGATCGGATGTTCGCGGATAACCTCTTCGAGGATGTCCCAAACCACCGGCTCCTGCATCTCGACCATCTTCTTCGCCTGCTTGATCGTCGTGGCGAGGCCCATGATTTCGAGTCGGTTGAAGATGAACGGCTTGAACAGTTCGAGCGCCATCAGCTTCGGCAAACCGCACTGATGTAGCTTGAGTTGCGGACCGACCACGATGACCGAACGGCCCGAATAGTCGACGCGCTTGCCGAGCAAGTTCTGACGGAAGCGACCGCCCTTGCCCTTGATCATGTCGGCCAGCGACTTGAGCGGGCGCTTGTTGGCGCCGGTCATCGCCTTGCCGCGACGACCGTTGTCGAGCAACGAATCGACGGCTTCCTGCAACATGCGCTTCTCGTTACGCACGATGATTTCTGGCGCCTTGAGCTCAAGCAGGCGCTTCAGGCGGTTGTTGCGGTTGATGACGCGGCGATAGAGATCGTTCAGGTCGGACGTGGCAAAGCGGCCACCGTCGAGCGGCACGAGCGGACGCAGGTCGGGCGGCAGCACCGGCAACACTTCCAGCACCATCCATTCCGGCTTGATCCCGGATTTTTGGAACCCCTCGAGGATCTTGAGACGCTTCGAGAACTTCTTGCTCTTCGTCTCCGAAGTCGTCGTCTCAAGCTCCGCACGCAAACGATCGACTTCGCTGGTCAGATCGATTGAACGGAGAAGCTCACGAATACCTTCCGCGCCCATCGCTGCGTAGAAATCGTCGCCGTATTCTTCGACCTTGGCCAAACAATCGTCCTCGGTCAACAACTGGCCGCGCGTCAGCGGCGTCATCCCCGGATCGCAAACGACGAAGGCCTCGAAGTAGAGAACGCGCTCGATGTCACGCAGCGTCATGTCGAGGACCATGCCCAGGCGGCTGGGCAAACTCTTTAGGAACCAGATGTGCGCTACCGGCGAGGCGAGCTCGATATGTGCCATGCGCTCGCGACGCACCTTGGACAGCGTCACCTCGACACCACACTTCTCACAGATCACGCCGCGGTGTTTCAGCCGCTTGTATTTTCCGCACAGACACTCGTAGTCCTTGATCGGCCCGAAGATCTTGGCGCAGAACAATCCGTCACGTTCCGGCTTGAAGGTACGGTAGTTAATCGTCTCCGGCTTCTTCACTTCGCCATATGACCAAGACCTGATCTTGTCCGGTGAGGCCAAACCGATGGTAATCGCGTCGAATTGCTCCTCTTGCGTTACCTGTCTAAACAAATCAAGCAGTGCTTTCATCTTTCACTCCATTCGGGGTGAGAACCCAATTCTTCGAGCCGCGGCATCCGCGGCGACAACATTTTCACTGCAGCGGCAGTGCTATCAGTAGCGCTCCAGATCAATGTCGATCGCCAGCGACCGGATTTCCTTCACGAGCACGTTGAACGACTCGGGCATGCCTGCATCGATCTTGTGTTCGCCCTTGACGATGCTCTCATACACCTTGGTACGGCCGTTCACGTCGTCCGACTTCACGGTCAACATCTCTTGCAGGACATACGCTGCGCCATAGGCTTCAAGTGCCCAGACTTCCATTTCGCCGAAACGCTGGCCACCGAACTGCGCCTTGCCGCCGAGCGGTTGCTGCGTGACGAGCGAGTACGGTCCTGTCGAACGCGCGTGCATCTTGTCATCGACCAAGTGATGAAGCTTCAGGACGTGCATGTATCCCACCGTCACCTTGCGCTCGAACTGCTCGCCGGTACGGCCGTCGAACAGCGTCATTTGACCCGACTCTGGCATCCCCGCAAGACGGAGCATTTCCTTGATTTCTTCTTCCTTTGCACCGTCGAAGACCGGTGTCGCGAAAGGCACTCCGGCCTCGAGATTCGCGGCCATCTCCATGATTTCGCTGTCGTTCAGCTGATCGAGATCTTCCGGCTTGCCGTTGCTGTTGTAGACCTGTTCGAGGAACGCGCGCACTTCCTTGGTTGCCGCGTTACGGCGAAGCATGTCACCGATCTTGAAGCCCAGGCCCTTCGCAGCCAAGCCGAGATGGACCTCAAGTACCTGACCGACGTTCATCCGTGAGGGAACACCGAGCGGGTTCAGAACGATATCGACCGGGCGGCCATCGGCCATGTGCGGCATATCTTCGACCGGAACGATGCGGGAAACGACGCCCTTGTTCCCGTGCCGTCCGGCCATCTTGTCACCCGACTGGAGACGGCGCTTGACGGCCACATAAACCTTGACCATCTTCTGTACGCCCGGCGGGAGTTCGTCGCCCTGCGTGAGTTTCTTGCGCTTCTCCTCAAACGCGACGTCAAAGTCCTTGCGGGTCTGCTCAAGGCCATCGCGCAGGGCTTCGAGTTGCTGCGCAACGTCCTCGTCCGCCATGCGAATGTCGAACCGGTGATGCGCGTCGATGCTCTCAAGATACTCGGCGGTAACCGTTGCGCCCTTTGCGAGGCGCTTCGGGCCACCGTTAGCCACTTTACCGATAATCAGACGCTCGACACGGGCAAAAGTGTCGCGCTCGACAATACGGAGTTGGTCAGCCAGATCCAGTTTGTAGCCACGCAAGTGATCGTCAATGATCGATTGAGCGCGCTTGTCACGCTCGATGCCTTCGCGCGTGAAAACTTGTACGTCAATCACCGTACCGGCGATACCCGACGGAACGCGCAGCGACGTATCCTTCACGTCCGACGCCTTCTCGCCAAAGATCGCGCGGAGCAGCTTTTCCTCGGGCGTAAGCTGGGTTTCACCTTTCGGCGTCACCTTGCCCACCAGCACGTCGCCCGCCTCGACCTCGGCACCGATGTACACGATGCCGGACTCGTCGAGACGCGAGAGCTGCGACTCACCGAGGGACGCGATGTCGCGGGTGATTTCCTCAGGCCCGAGCTTGGTGTCACGCGCCACGACGGTGAGTTCCTCGACGTGAATCGACGTGAAGCGGTCCTCGGCAACCACGCGCTCCGAAATCAGGATCGAGTCCTCGAAGTTGTAGCCGTTCCAGGGCATGAAGGCGATGAGCATGTTCTGGCCAAGCGCCAGTTCGCCCTTGTCGGTGGACGCGCCATCGGCAACAACGTCGCCCTTGGCGATCTGGTCGCCGACACGGACCAGTGGCCGCTGGTTGATGTTGGTGTTCTGGTTCGACCGCGTATACTTCACGAGGTTGTAGATGTCAACGCCAACCTCGCCTGCGACAGCTTCGTTGTCGTTCACACGAACCACGACGCGCGACGCATCAACGTAATCAACCTTGCCACCTCGCAGGGCCTGAACGGCCGTGCCCGAATCGACTGCGACCGTGCGCTCGATGCCGGTGCCGACAACCGGCTTCTCCGGACGCAAGCAAGGCACTGCCTGACGCTGCATGTTGGCACCCATTAGCGCGCGGTTGGCGTCGTCGTGCTCAAGGAACGGGATTAGAGAGGCCGCTACCGAGACGATCTGCCCCGGCGCGATGTCCATGTACTGAACACGGTGCGGCTCTGCAAGAATCGTCTCGCCCTTCTCACGGCAGGTCACCAGATCGTCGGTCAGAATACCATCGTTGCCGAGAGCAGCATTCGCCTGGGCGATAATGTAGCCCCCCTCTTCGATTGCCGACAGGTACTCGATCTGATCGGTGACCTTGGAGTCGATGACCTTGCGGTACGGCGTTTCCAGGAAGCCGTACTCGTTGGTCCGAGCAAACAGAGCCAGCGAATTGATGAGGCCGATGTTCGGGCCTTCCGGTGTCTCGATCGGGCAGACTCGACCGTAGTGCGTCGGATGCACGTCGCGGACCTCGAAACCGGCTCTCTCGCGCGTCAGACCGCCCGGGCCAAGGGCCGAGACACGGCGCTTGTGGGTGATTTCCGACAGCGGATTGGTCTGGTCCATGAACTGCGAAAGCTGGCTGGAACCGAAGAACTCGCGCACCGCTGCACTGATCGGTTTGGCGTTGATCAGATCATGCGGCATGAGATTATCCGATTCCGCCTGCGACAAGCGCTCCTTGACGGCCCGCTCGACGCGGACGAGCCCAGCACGAAACTGGTTTTCCGCCAGTTCGCCCACGGAGCGCACACGGCGATTACCTAAGTGATCGATATCGTCGATGTCGCCGCGCCCATTGCGCAATTCCACGAGAATCTTGATGACTTCGACGATGTCCCGCGGCGACAGCGTCAATTGCTCGCGCACCTCACCGCTCACGCCAAAGGTCTTCAGTTCAGCGAGTAACGCCTTGGCCGAGTCTTCCGACAAATTCTCTGCAACGGCGCGCATGCCGTACGACAATTCGCCGAGCACTTGCTCGACGGCGTCATGACGGGCGCCGGTGGCCTGAACGATCGCATTGATGGCGCCGTCACGCTTGGTCGGGACGTGCCTGACCATCACCTTGTGTTCGACCACTTCCTTGCGGGCGACACGACGGTTGAACTTCATCCGGCCGACGCCCGACAGATCGTAGCGTTCGTCAGAATAGAACAAGCCATTGAAGAGGATTTCCACCGCCTCTTCAGTCGGCGGCTCACCTGGGCGCATCATGCGATAGATCGCAATCCGGGCCGCCTGCTTCGACACCGTCTCGTCAGTGCGGAGGGTTTGCGAGATGAAACCGCCGCGGTCGAGATCATTGATGTACAAGGTCTGAAGCGTTTCAACGCCCGCTTCGATCAGTTTCGCCAGCAGGCTCTCGGTAATTTCGTCGTTCGCGTTGGCCAGAATCTCGCCAGTCGCAGTGTCGACAACATTCTGTGCGACGACCCGGCCGATCAGGAACTCATCGGGGACGGCAATCTGAGTGATGCCCGCGGCATCGAGCTCGCGGATGTGTTTAGCAGTGATGCGCTTGTCCTTCGGGACAATGACTTTTCCCGCCTTGTCACAGAAGTCAAAGCGCGCCACTTCACCGCGCAAGCGTTCTGGGACAAGATGAAACTCGACGCCGCTCTTGCCGAGCTCGAAGGTATCAAAATCGAAGAAGCTGCTCAGGATCTGCTCCGGAGAAAGACCAATCGCCTTCAGCAACGTCGTGACCGGCATCTTTCTGCGCCGGTCGACCCGGAAGAACAGGATATCTTTCGGATCGAATTCAAAATCAAGCCACGATCCACGATAGGGAATCACGCGAGCCGAGAACAACAGCTTGCCCGAACTGTGCGTCTTGCCGCGATCATGCTCGAAGAACACGCCAGGCGAGCGGTGCAACTGGGAAACGATTACGCGCTCGGTCCCGTTGATGACGAACGATCCGGTGGTCGTCATGAGCGGAATTTCGCCCATGTAAACTTCCTGCTCTTTAACTTCCTTGATCGTATCGGGAACCTCGCGGTCGAGAATGACCAATCGGACTTTTGACCTCAGCGCGGACGCGAACGTCAGACCACGCTGCTGACATTCCTTTACATCAAACGCCGGCTCGGCCAGGGTGTAGCTAACAAACTCGAGTCGCGCGTTACCGCTGTGGCTGACGATAGGGAAGATCGAGGAAAACGCCGCCTGCAGACCTTGATTCTTGCGCGCTGCGGGCGGACAGTCGGCCTGCAGGAACGAGGTAAAGGACTCAAGCTGTGTGGCCAACAAGAATGGGACGTCAAGCACGTTGGCGCGCTTGGCGAAACTCTTGCGGATACGTTTTTTCTCGGTGTAGGAGTAGTTCATGGTCGCTCCGAGCTCAGGAAACAAAATCCTCTAGCGCATACCGGCGAGGTTGCAGCAATGCCGGCTCGCAATGGACAAACGAAAGTACAGACAATTCTTCGACACGGCCAAGAAGGACGGAATCACCCACTTCGACCAACACCAAGAACCGGTGGCTACTTGCGTTTGCTCACTACAACAGCTAATTCAAACGCCAAATCCAGAACATCCAAAGGCGTTTTCAGAAAAGCACAAAAGGGCCGGCTGCCCTGAAGCAGTCGGCCCTGCGCATTAAACGCGAATTACTTGACTTCGACTTTGGCACCCGCGTCCTCAAGTTGCTTCTTGAGCGCTTCGGCGTCAGCCTTGGCAATGCCTTCCTTGACAGCCTTCGGCGCGCCATCGACGAGATCCTTGGCTTCCTTCAGGCCCAGGCCGGTTGCAGCGCGGACGACCTTGATCACCTCAACCTTCTTCTCGCCAGCGCCGAGCAGCATGACCGTGAACTCGGTCTGCTCTTCGGCCGGCGCGGCGCCAGCACCTGCGGCCGGGCCGGCAACAGCCATCGCAGCCGCGGAAACACCAAACTTCTCTTCGAACGCCTTGACCAAGTCGTTCAGTTCCATAACCGTCATGCTGCCAACGGCTTCCAGGATGTCGTCTTTTGTAATAGCCATAATACTTAACTCCTAAATCGGGATATTTGTAAAAGCGGTATGTGAGACCAAGTGCAAGTCTGATTAAGCGGCAGACTCTTCGCGCTGCTTGGCCAGTGCGCCCAACGCGACGGCAAAACCGGATACCGGTGCCTTCATGACACCCAGCAACTTGGCCAGCAACTCTTCGCGGCTCGGGATCGAAGCAAGAGCCTGAACACCAGCCTTGTCCAAAACCTTCCCTGCATACGAACCAGCCTTCAGGACCAGCTTGTCGTTGCTCTTCGCAAAATCATTAAGCACTTTCGCCGCAGCGACCGGGTCAGACGAAATGCCGTAAATCAACGGACCTGTCATCTGCTCAGCCAATTCGGCAAAGGAACTGCCCGCAACCGCGCGCCGCACCAAGGTATTCTTCAGTACGCGCAGGTAAACGCCAGACTTTCTCGCCTGAGCCCGCAGCTTCGTCAGATGAGCGACTTCCAGCCCACTGTACTCAGCGACGACGATTGTCTGAGCGTTGGCGACCTGAGCCGAAACCTCGGCTACAACCGCTTTTTTCTCATCTAGATTGAGACCCATAGGCCCTCCTCTTTTCAAGTCAACACACGCCGTCCTTAAGGAACGACGCACCCACGGCGACCTGAACATTCATGTCATGTAGCACATGACTACACAAAACTCAGTTCTGAACTCACCGTCTACGCAGGCTGATTCCACTTAAGCAAGCACGTTTAGGACTTGCACCTGCGGTCTTTGACGATCTGAAGGCGAGCTTCCGCCTTCAGCCCAAAGTACATTCCCGGAGAAAACCCCGGCGATTAGTTACAGCGATGCCGAATCCACGCGAACACCCGGCCCCATCGTGCTGGAGACGGCGATCTTCTTGAGGTATTGCCCCTTTGAACTCGCCGGCTTCCCCTTGACCAATGCATCAACGAGCGCCTTCAAGTTTTGCTCGAGCTTTTCGACCTCAAACGAGGCACGGCCGATCGTGCTGTGCACGATCCCGCCCTTGTCCGTACGGTATTGAACCTGACCGGCCTTTGCGTTCTTGACACCCGTGGCGACATCCATCGTCACAGTGCCAACCTTCGGGTTCGGCATCAGCCCACGCGGCCCAAGGATCTGACCAAGTTGCCCGACCACACGCATCGCATCCGGCGTAGCGATTACAACGTCGAAGTTGATGTTCCCGGCCTTGATTTCGGCTGCCAGGTCGTCAAAACCGACTACGTCGGCGCCCGCAGCTTTGGCCGCCTCCGCCTTCTCTCCTTGCGCAAATACGGCAACGCGAACCGTTTTTCCCGTACCTGCAGGCAACACCACCGAACCACGCACCAGTTGATCCGACTTACGCGCATCGATTCCGAGACTGACGGCGACGTCGATCGACTCGTCGAACTTGGCCGTTGCCAGTTCCTTAGCCAAGGCCAGAGCCTCGCTGACGGCGTAGTATTTCGCGCGGTCAAGCTTGCCCTGAACCGCCTTCTGACGCTTACTGATGGCTGCCATGTTAGAGGCCCTCCACGGTGATACCCATCGAGCGGGCACTTCCTGCGATCGTACGAACAGCCGCATCCATATCTGCGGCAGTCAGGTCGGGCATTTTCTGCGTTGCGATGGCTTCGCACTGGGCACGAGTCAGGCTTCCGACCTTGTCGGTATGAGGCTTCGGACTTCCCTTCTGAATTCCCGCCGCTTTCTTTATCAGGATTGTCGCCGGCGGCGTCTTCATGATAAAGGTGAAGCTCTTGTCTGCGAACGCGGTAATCACGACCGGGATCGGCAGACCGGGTTCGAGACCTTGAGTCTGGGCGTTGAACGCCTTGCAGAACTCCATGATGTTCAAACCGCGCTGACCCAGCGCGGGACCAATAGGCGGCGAGGGGTTTGCCTTGCCTGCCGGGACTTGCAGCTTGATAAAGCCGACAATTTTCTTAGCCACGGAACTTCTCCTAAAAGCGGGTACAGTCGCGCACCTCAAGTCAAGAAATGCGCTCCCCAACAACGAAATGACCGTACGGTCAACGAACTACGGCGCACGAACAATCGAGCGCCGCGAAAAAACAACGTCAAGCCTTCTCTACTTGACCAAACTCAAGCTCGACCGGCGTAGCACGCCCGAAAATCGTAACAGAGACGCGAAGACGATTTTTTTCGTAATTCACATGCTCAACGGAACCATGGAAATCGGTGAACGGCCCTTCTTTGACTCGCACGACCTCACCCGGCTCAAACAGCACCTTTGGACGTGGTTTTTCGACACCGTCCTGCATCTGCTGCATGATCTTCTCGACCTCCTTTTCGGAGATCGGACTCGGCTTGTTAGCCGTCCCACCCACAAACCCGGTAACTTTTGGCGTGCTTTTTACGAGATGCCACGACTCATCGTTCATCTCCATTTCGACAAGCACGTAGCCCGGGAAGAACTTACGCTCGGAGATGCTTTTCTGCCCCGACTTCAGCTCGACAACCTCTTCGACCGGAACCAGTACTTGTCCAAATAGATCCTGCATTCCCTGGCGCTGAATTCTTTCGAGCAGCGCGCGCTGAACACTCTTTTCGAAGCCAGAGTAGGCATGTACCACATACCAGCGCTTGCTCATGCCCCCCTCCAACCAAGAATTATGTCGTACAGAACCCACTCGATAGTCTTGTCAGTCAACCAAAGGAACAACGCCATGATCACGACAAATGCGAAAACCAAACCGGTGGTCTGCAAGGTCTCCTTGCGCGAGGGCCATACAACCTTTTTTGCCTCAACCGCAGACTCTTTAGCGAAGCCAAAGAACGCCTGACCGGGCTCGGTTTTCCAAGCGACAACAGCGGAAAGCGCCAAACCGGCGAGAACCGCCAGCACGCGGAGAATTGTGGCCTGCTCGGAGAGCAAATAGAAGCCAGCTACGCCAGCAATCAACAACAGCAATGCCAACGCAAACTTGATTTTATCGGCCATTTAATCAGCTTAAATATTTGGGATGGCAGGGGCAGAGGGAATCGAACCCCCAACCTTCGGTTTTGGAGACCGACGCTCTGCCAGTTGAGCTATACCCCTGCAGCAGAGACTAAGGCGCACCAGGATCCGATGCGCCCCGAGTCACACTCCCTTACTCGATGATTTTCGCGACAACGCCGGCGCCGACCGTACGGCCGCCTTCACGAATCGCGAAGCGCAAGCCTTCTTCCATGGCGATCGGGC
>ERZ650312.912-NODE-912-length-16663-cov-9.006684_pt1 | contig 16663 bp, 14 predicted proteins | sample MGYA00376248_ERZ650312 | MGnify/ENA primary metagenome ERZ650312 (study PRJEB26733, sample SAMN07839316) | wastewater metagenome | biome: urban; feature: wastewater treatment plant; material: waste water | place: USA: North Carolina | collected 2016-07-28 ... | reverse complement strand
GTCACAAAATTATTTGCGACGATTCAATTATTAACAATTTGTGGAGTTGGAGGGATTCCAATTATACTTATACATATATTTGATTTTCAGCTATCTAAATACAATCCAATTGAACCATTTACAAAAAAGGGGATGGTTTAGAGGACGGTTTTAAAAGTTCAATAAATAATTCGTACTTCTTCCTCCCGAATCTGATTTTACTAAAATTCCCTTTTCAACCAAATCTTTAATATCTCTTAAAGCTGTATCGGGAGAGGTTTTCGCAATCTTGGCGTATTTTGATGAGGTTAAATTCCCTTCAAATCCGTCAAGCAGTTTTGTCAATATCAGTCTTTGACGTTCATTTGCTATTTTAGAAGCGTTATTTACAAAGAACTGATGTTTTCGGACTACTTTGTCAATAATGAAATTTGAATCGACAATTGCCCCCTTTAAACATTCTAGAAACCACTTTAGCCAATTGGTAATATCTAAATCCCCTTTTTGAGTTCTTTCTAAGACAGTATAATAAGATTTTTTCTCAGCATTGATTCGAGAAGACATACTGTAAAATCTTTGGTTTACACCATCTGATTTTGATAACTGCATGTCTGTAATTGCCCTTGCTATCCTCCCATTTCCGTCATCGAAGGGGTGTATCGTTACAAACCACAAATGAGAAATACCTGCTTTAATTATTGAATCCAAAGACTCTTTGTGATTGAACCAATTAATAAATTCCTGCATTTCTTTTTCAAGTTTTTCTGGGCTGGGCGCTTCAAAATGAACTTTTTCTCTCCCCATTCCGCCAGAAACTACTTGCATATTTCCAGTACGCCATTTTGCAACTTCTATTTTATATAGTCCACTTCTTCCAGTTGGGAATAATGCATTATGCCAACTGAACAATCTTTCTGCACTTAAAAATTTATCTGTGTTTTGAGTTGCATCAAGCATTACATCAACAATTCCATCTATATTTCTGTTGGAATGTTCTATTCCTAAATTATCCAACCCTAGGCGAATTGCTATAGAAGAACGCACTAATTCAGGATTTAAAACTTCTCCTTCTATTTCTGAAGTTTTGACAACGTCTTGTATTAAAGTTTCCAAATTAGCTTCATCTTTTAAATCAAAGCCTAAAAGCTCAACTTTGCCTAATAATCTTCCTTGCAGTTGCCTAACCTCTGCAAGTAGATTTATAAGCTCATCTTGTTCCCAATGAAACCTTGGCCACTGATTTAATTGATGAATATATATTGCCATTTTGAAAAGTTTGCGGTAAATATACGAATTATTCTCCGCATTTTTTGCGAAGAATAGATTAACTATTCTCCGCAGTTAGAATTTTTCATTATTCCAAACTACTCAATAACGCTTGTCCATCTTCATCTTTCGCATCCAATAAATATCTATCTCTAAGTCTTTTGAATATTGAGGAAACTTTTGGATACACTAATTTAGTTTCGTTAAAAAGTAAATCAAAAAACGAGGCTCTATATCTCTCAATACTTCCTCCATCAAAAGCCCCCCTTGTTGTCACTCCAAAACTATTAGAAATTTGTATTTCAAATGCTTGTCTCATTTTATCACTCGCAATATCTCCTTCTAATACATCGTAGATTTCGTCAGGAAAACCTTTGCCTTTTGACATATCAATAGGATACTTTGCTAATAAATGTCCAATATTGATATCAGTAATTTTTTCTCTATGATTAATTTTAGCAAGTTCTTTCACATCTTTCAACCATTTACTTAGAATTTCTCCATTTAATGAACCATCTTCAAGTAAAGTAGGTATCATATTAAACGAATCCATAATTTTCCATCCTGCTTTGTATATTTCTGGATAACTTGGATTATTCTTAATTTTTTCTAATTCTTGCTCTCTCAAACTTTCATCCTCTGGTAAGTATACTTGAGCTAGAATTCCAAAATACTCATCTGGCTTTTCTGACATTAGTTTGTATAAATTTTTTGGAAAATGGGAATCAGAGTTTGCGAATATAAAAATATATTTCATTTCTATATTAGCTCCACGTACAATGTCATAATCATTTCTTGAATATAGCAAATCTAAAATCTGTTCAAATTGATGATGGTCAAGATGAGTTGTATCATCAAAATTTTCAAAACTCAAATCTTCCAATAATTTCAAAATTTCTTCTGACCTTAATTGCTCTTTATGCTTATATACACCCCAACCCAAAGTATTGAGAAAAGTAATAGGTTTGCCAAATTGCTGCAATTTTCCCAAAGCATAAAAAAGTTCTGTCTTATCATCAGTATACAAAAAACCTTGCTTGGATTTCCAAAATAACTTTTCAACCTCTTCATTATTCAAATCAGAAACAAATTTCCATAAACTAATTTTATCCCATAAAGAACATAAAAAATTTACAATACCTTGATTTGAAATTCCAGACTTTATTAATTTGTTTAAAATTTCTGTCTGAACATCCAAACTTGTTTTACTTTCACGACCTCTTATAAAGTTACTTGATAAAGAATAATGTTTTTGATTTTGAGAGTCTATTAATCCATACACTAATAAACTATCGTCGTCAGTTAGATTCGTGCATAACGCTAAAGTGTTTCCATATAAATATGAATGCTCTGTCTCATTTGCCAAATCAAAAACTTTAACTATCCCAAACTTCTTTATTATTTTTTCAACAAACTCTATTCTACGTCTAAGTATTTCTTCATCACTTTTTTTCCAGTCTTTAAACTCTCTCCCTTCTATAAATTCTGGATATCGTTCTTCAAATAAATAAGAATCAGACATTATTTCATCTTTACTTTTGAATTTTAAAGCAACGTTTTCTAATTTTTGTAAAATATCTTCAGGTAATGCCCATACTGCTGTTGGATGACTTCTATGATTTCCAAGTTGCTTTCTAAACACGTTATATATTACATTTCGGTCTGTATCTGAGAAATTTTGCCAAGCATCTTCTATTGTTTTTAGAGCAATATCTATTTTGTCCCAATAAAATTTGTCAAGAACATCAATAAGAACAATTATTCTGTCTAAATTATTTTTGGATAGAACAATAAAATTATCTATACAGAAGTTTCGCATATAGTAAACCTCTTGTTGGGTCACTCTGATTTCTTTAATTTCTGAAAACAATCTCCACTTTGGTCTTGGTGTATGAAAAGCAGTATCAAAACTTTTATCTATTAGAAGATGTAACAATTCAAATACAATGTCGGGATGTTTTTTAATTAGAGTTTCAAGAATTATTTTCCTTTCCTCCGCATTTGCATTTGTTTGCGGATACCAGACTCTGTAAAGACTTTGTAAACTACTTATAGGAGTATTAGAGGTAGGCAGTTTTTCTGGAGATAATTTAATGAGTTCACATAACGCCGTAGATACCCTTAAAAGATGTTCTGGCATCCAACCTATAATATCCAAGCACCATAAAAGAGTGTGTATGTCATTTGCACTTCCCCCTATAAAACTTTTCTCTTCTTCAAAGAAACTTTTTGCAGAATTATCTTTTACTATCCTTTCAAGGTTAGATAAAAAAACATCTGGAGAGGCTTCTGCTAAAATCATTAAGTTACGAGACAATGACCTCCATACAAGAATATTATTTTCAAGTATTTTTTGCACAATTCCATCCACATAATATATAACACTAGGTATTGAATTTAATCCATTCTCTTCTCCGAATACAGAAATTATTGCTAATGTTTCCGATAAACCATTCTTTAGTACTGAAGAATATTTAGACCTATTTTCTGGAGTTTCAAAATACATCTCTCTATTTTCTGGAGGAATAGTATATTTATGATGGGTTTCACTAAGAACCGTTAAACATATTTCTTTAAAAATATCAAGTTGTTCTTTTGTAACATATTTTGCAAAAAATAACCAAATATCAGGAGGAGAGGCTAACTGCCAAATTCCATTAATACTATACACTGGTGAATCTTCCAAAGTAATTAATTCTTTTAGAAACTTCATATACTCTGCAAACGATTTCCCACTCAATTTTTCAATTACTTTTCTATCCCCTTCTCTCTGCTCGGAAAATTTATTAATTAGAAGTATTGGAAGAATATCAGAAATTTCAGCATCTTTTAGATATTTAGGCTTTGTATTGTCATCGAATTGAAGAAGCCTTTTTAATACAGAAATATTTCTACCTGAATTTTTTGTCAAAAGGCGTGCTTTTTCAGAATCAACACCCATTTCTTTTAGTCCATTTTCAAACGTATCCCTTGATACTAATGGTAGTTGAATCTTTTCTGAACCTGTTGGCTCGTCTGACATGCTAATTGGGATAATTAATTTATGTCCCCTTTGTGTTGCTCCAGACAGGTCAGTATTTTCCGCTTTAAATCTTACTAAAATAATGGATGGGGCATCACTTTGAATGAATTTGCTAAAAGTGTCTCTGTTATCAATAACAACAATCTCTTTTTGAGAGCCGTCTTCATTATATTTTAAAAATGCCAAAGGAAATGCTGTTGCCTCATCTATAGTTTTAGATTTTATATATAATTTTTGTTGGTCATTGTTGAGAAAGAATTTCAACAAGTCAATTTCCTTTTCTCTGCTACTGCCTAATAAGATTTCTGGAACTATTTTTATGTTGCCATTTTCGCTCCAACGTCTCCAATATTCATCAAGTGTATAAATACCTACAGTAGGTTTTCCTAATTTCTCGGCAAGCCAGACTTCAACAGTAGGAGACAACTCTAACCATTGCTCAATATCAATAGCATCATAATACCTAACATCTTTCCAAAAGTTATCTCCTTTCTTTTCTTCTACCCACTTTTTTTTATCTCGATATTTTTTTGCACTGACATTTATATAAGTTGTTTCTAATGGCATTTTTCCTAATGGGTCATTTTTTCTTTTATCATAATCATCATTTGCTTTTCCTCCTTTTTTATTGGTTGTACCAAACTCCCATACACTTTCTCCATCAGGAACAAAAATATTACCAACTTCCGTTGAAAGTTCTCCATCATATCCACCAACTTGCACATCTTCTCCATATGGAAACTGGATACTTCTAATTTTAGTTTGGTCTGCGGTTGCCAAAATCAATTTTCTAATTAAATGTGGCAAATGGTATTGACAATCAACACTATTAGACCACATTTCTATGTCATTTGTATTTAAATATATCATAATAAGCAATTTATTTTACAAAATTAATAAACAAAGTATAGATATTTAATTTTACTTATAATTAAAAATGCTAACCTCTAGATTTAGGTTAGCATCTTTATCAAATATATTTTATTGTATTCTATTTTTTATAAGTATAAATATGATTGAGGGGGCATTACTTTAAAATCGTCTTTCAATGAAAGTGGCTTTTCATATTTTTTAATTCCTTTAATCTTAATGGCGTGAGCAATCTCTCTATTCTCAAAATATTCATAAAAAAAATCTTCTGTTATACCCGAATATTTTTTGGTCTTTTTCCATATTTCATTAGGGTTGGAACTTAAAATATCTTCAAATTCTCCAATTACCTTTTGAACAGGAGAGGAAGCATAAACTACTACTGTTTTTACTTTAGGGTTTTTAAATACTACTTTACGAAATTCATATTTTTTTTCACCATCAAAAAAGTTTTACTTTTCGTTTGGAAAACTGAGGTTTGTTTTGAAAATATTCTAACTCAAACAGATTTTTAAATTCTTTCGGCTCTGGATTTCTTTCATAGTCTTCTAGAACCTTATCATACAACTTCACAATTTTTGAATCCATTTCATTCAGCAACGAGTTAATTTTTGCGGAATTGACTTTCAAACTCTGCTTTACCCTCTGTTTTGATTTGTCCCAAAATATAGGTTCAATAGATTGCTTCGTGTAAATTTTTACAGTTTGATTACTATATCGAAATATTAGCACAATTGAAGTCTTTTTTTCCGACTTCGGTTCTTTAAGAACAAAACTTACATGTCCCATAAAAGTCTTATTATTTATCAAAGATACAAAAAGGGGATTTATTGGGGACGGTTTTTTTAAGTTTAGTTGGTTTTAATTGTTTTTAGTCTTTCCTAAAATTCCTGAAAACCCCTGTATTTAAGGCATTAAAAAAGACACCCAAAGGTGTCTAAAATTAATCTCTGTGGAGTTGGAGGTTTTTGAACCTTACATATTTTAACATAACTTAAAATGTGTAAGTGTGCTATTTTTCAGTATTTTAACTATATTTGTATATGTGAATATAATTAGTTTTTATATCTAAATATAGAAGAAGTAGCACCCAAACTGGCACCCAATGAATTACACTTTTAAACTTAAGAAGCCTAGTGAAACTAAGGAAACCCTCATTTACTTCCGTACTTTTTTCAACAGTGAAAATAAGAATTTTATCTATTCTACTGGTGAAAAAATTAAGCCTTCTGAATGGGACTTTGAAAATAGGCAACCTAACGATTTGAATGGGAGATCTAAGCGAGCTGAAATTCATAGAAGTCTGAAAATGCAACTAGATAGGTATAGTAGTTTTTTTACTGAGATAGTAAATCGTTATAAAAATATAAGCGAAGAACTTACCGTAGATATACTTAAACAACGATTTGATGAAAAGTTCAAGAAAATTACTGTAAAAAGTGATTTTTTTAGAATTTATCAGGAATTTTTGGATGAGAAGGAAAATGATTATACAGGAAATTCGATTTCAAATTCGACTTTAAAACGTTATAAATGTAACAAAACTTTACTTGAAGATTTTGAGAAGAATAGTAAAATAAAGGTTACTCTCGGAAAATTTGATGATAAGCTCTATAACAAATTTCTTAAATATTGTATTGAAGAAAAAAAGCATTCTGCGAATACTGTACATAGAAATGTTGGTCTTCTAAAGACTTTTTTGCTTTGGGCTTTAAATAGGAAATATACTTACAATAACGATTTTATTGCTTTCAAGAAACCTGCTAAATTTATTACTGACGAAATTGCTTTGAACTACGAACAGGTTGAACTAATTTACAAGTACGATCTTGCTAAAAATAAAAGATTGGAAAAAGTTCGTGACCTATTTGTTTTTGGTTGCACTACAGGAATGAGGTTCGGTAATTATAGCACAATCTCAAAGAGCGATCTTGAGGGTAATTTTATTAGAGTAATTGATTTAAAAAGCAAATCAAAAAATTTAGCAATTCCTTTAAATAGTATATCTAAATCAATTCTTGAAAAATATGATTATAATTTGCCGAGCATTACAAATCAGAAGATGAACGAATATATTAAGGAGGTATTTAAAGAATTAAAATTTACTGATGAAATAAAGAAGACAATGAAGTATGGTGATGAATTGGTAGACCAAAAAGCCGAATTTTGGACAAGAATTTCCTCACATACTGCAAGAAGAAGTTTCATCACTATAATGAAGAACAAACGAGTTCCGGATAAAGTAATAATGAGTTATACAGGTCATACAAGTCTGGAGGTCTTCAATGCATACTATCGACCGAGCGAAGAAGATAAAATCAATTATATGAATGAAGTTTTTAAATAATCATTAATTTAGATTATGGATCAAAAGAAACTTTATGGACGTTGGAATTTTTGGGAAGAATTTGTAGGTTATCCTATGATGATTTTTTACTGGATCAAAGGTGAAAAAATTTCAAAGATGTTGTCAAAAAGAATTGAAAAAGCCAAACAGAAATCCAGCCAAATCAGTCTTACTGATAAGAAAAGAAATGAGTTTCTTATTCGATATGAAAAGTTAGATAACTTTTTCACTTTCCACTTCAAAAATATAGATGCTTCCCGAAATCACAACTTTGAAGAGAAAATCGAATATTGTTTAGAGCAATATCGAAGAGAATCATTAAGTATTTTAAGCTCAAGCAACCTGATGAAATTACAGGGCAATTTTTTGAATGGAGCTGAAACTACGCTTTTACTATATTTTGCTTTAGAAGGTAAAGTAAAAAGAGAAATTCGCTTATCGGATATTATGATTGGTGAAAACAGTTCGCAAATTTTCATTGCTTTTCTAAAGGGTAAAAAATTCATAGATGAAAATCACAACCTAATCGTAGATCAGAAATCTTCCTTCATCAGAATCCACCGATTCTTAAAAGACAATCATATTATTAATCCGGATTTTCAAGACACCACTATTATTGAGGCTATGGAAAACGAATATAATTCCAATTTTGACAAAGGAACATTTTCACGGGCAATAACTGTGAAACCTAATGATTTTGAGGAAACTATCTATCAAGAATTATCTAAGTTGTTTAATATCAAGTATTAAACTTTACGCAATTGAGTAGAATTGCATCATTAGTTATTCCAATCATACAATTTTGTCTGCAAATAAATATCAGATTATGCAGACAACAAATCCATTCCAAACCATTCTCGACGAATTAGGGGAAGTGAAAGACTTACTCTATTCTCTCAAAAAAGAACCTGACATCGAGTTGAAAAAGAAACTATACTCTATCAGAGAGTGTTCAGAAATTCTAAAACTCGATTATCAAACCGTACGCTCACATATTTTAAAAGGTAACATTAAAGCAGAACAAATAGGAAGATTCTACAGGGTCAACCATTTTGATCTGATGGATGCTTTAAACGAGGTCAAATCACTTAAGTATAGAAGATAGATAGAGACTTTATTTATCAAGCATTCTAATTCACCCTTCAATATTTCCTGTGCGGAATCAAACCTTTAAAATATGAGCGAAAAAATCCCATATCTAAGAGTAGGGACAACCTACTATAAAACTATTGAGAAACCATTAATCTCAGGTGATAAAATCTCAATATTGACTCGATGGAATCGTGAGACCATTATCAGCGATCACGGAAAGATATATGTCTCAAAAGTTCCTAAGTATGATGGTTTCTGTTGTATACCATCCCATTTGCAATACCAACAAATTATCCAAGGATTCTATAATGTTTACAATGAGATTCCTTATCAGCCGATTAAAGAAACACCGGAGCAAACATATCTACAAGAGAAGATTCCATTTTCACTTAGATTTATGGAGCATATTTTTGGAGAACAGTTGGAACTAGGATTAGATTATATCAAGATCTTACTGCAATATCCAACACAGATCCTCCCGATTCTTTGTCTTGTAAGCAAGGAAAGATCTACCGGGAAATCTACATTCATCAAATGGCTTAAATCCGTTTTTGGACTAAATATGACTTACATCAAAGGCGATTCTTTCAGCAGTCAGTTCAATTCGGATTGGACATCAATGTTGATCGTTGCTATTGATGAAGTATTCTTTGACAAAAAGGAGATTACGGAACGACTAAAATATCTTTCCACTACCGATAAAGACAAGAAAGAGGCAAAAGGAAAAGATCGTGAAGAAGTGGAATTTTTTGGAAAATTTATTCTCTGTTCCAATAATGAAGATAACTTCATTCAGATTGATGAAAATGAGATACGATTCTGGATCATCAAGGTAAAATCGATTAAAACGGAGAATACTGAATTTCTACACAATTTAAATAAAGAAATCCCTTATTTTCTTAGATATTTAATTCAAAGACCTTTTCACAGCCGTAAGGAGACACGGATGTGGTTCACTGATTCCCAGATCAGAACCAAAGCCCTTCAGAAATTGGTTTGGAAAAATAACAACAAATTAGAATCTAAAATCGTCGAACTTTTATATGAGTTTTTTGAGAGTACGGAAGACAGCAAGATCAATTTTATTCCACAGGATATTTTCAATATGCTGGTTAAAATGTTCAGTAAACAGTATTGGACGGTAAACGATGTCCGAAAACTCCTGAAAGAAAACTGGAAACTTGAACCTCAGAACAATTCACTGGCTTACATCAAATACGACATCGATTACAGTAGAAGTTTTTACCAACAGAATAAAACAGGACGGTATTTTACAGTAGACAGAAATTTTATTCTTCAAAAATTTGATGAAATGATGAATTAATTGATAATGAAAATAAAATCAATTAGTTATATCTCATCAAAAACCTCATCAAACTTTTAAACCTTGGTTTTTGATGTGAGACTGATGAGAAGAATATTTCTACTTTGATGAGATGATGAGACTTTGATGAGGTTATAAAGTATTGTAATTCAATTTTTTATAAGGCTTTCTCATCAATTCATCAAAAATTAGTCGAAGACAAACTAATCCGCCTTTCATCGACAGGACAACTACTATCTATTAATAAAAACATTAAAATTTACACAATGAACTGCAAACAATTTAACAACATATCGTTGGAAGAAGTCCTCCTTTCTCTCGGACACCTTCCTACGAAACAAAATGAAAAAGAAGCTTGGTATCTCAACCCCTTTGCCAACGAATCCCAAGCCTCTTTTAAAATCAATAAAAGAATAAACTATTGGTACTTATTTTCAGAAGGAATCGGTGGAACGAATACCGACTTTATGAAGAAATATCTGAACGCTTCAGTCAATGAAGTTTTAGTATGGGCAGAAGATCAGAATTTCTCTTCTTTTCAAAAGCAAAACATTCCTGATCAGAAGTTCGAAAACCCGAGTAAAAATTATGAGATACTTGATGTGAATGAAATCCAGCATCCTGCACTTTTGGAATATTTAAGAGAAAGAAAAATTGGAAATCAAACTCAGTTCTTACACGAAATTCGTTACCGAATGAATGATAAAAACTATTTCGGAATTGGATTCGAGAACGATTCTGGCGGTTATGAAATCCGTAATAAATATTCTAAAATCTGTTTGGGTAAAAAAGGTGTTTCAACCATTAAAAATGGTTCGGTATCGCTTCGAATTTTCGAAGGTTTTTTTGATTTTATTTCCTTTAAAAATGTAGAAAATTTTTTAGAAAAAGAACCTTCTGATTATATCATTTTGAATTCCGTTTCGATGATTCACAATATTAAAAATTCATTAGGAAATTATGAAAATATTGAACTTTATTTTGACAATGACGAAGCCGGAAATCTGGCGGTTGAAATGATTAAAAATGAAAACAAAAACGCAGAAGATTGTCGGGTTTTATATTCAGATTTTAAAGATTTGAATGACTGGATGATTCACAAAAATCCATCACCTGAAAGACAAGTGAAACAAAGGCGAAGGTGAGTAAAATAAACAAAGGTAAAATGTGGTGGTATGTTAGTGCAAAAAGTACCCAAAGTTTACAATAAGCGTATCCGCTGATTGCAAAATTGGGATTTTTGATTTCTTCCTATCGTCAGAAATGTTTTTTTTAAATACGCCAAAATTAATACAATGGAAAAAGACTTTTTACAAGAATTTATACACCAGGTAGCCAAAGAAAATCAAGCAAAGATTGCTCAGGAAAAGAGAAAAAAATATTTTCAGGAATTAGGTCGTAAAGGTGGTTTGAAAACCAAAGAAAATAAAAAATTGGACAAAGTTATTTCAATACGAATGACCAATTCTGAATATGAAATTCTACTTCAAAAGCAAGAAAAACATCCGCTAAAATTGTCCACTTATATCCGGAATATTTTGTTCGAAAAAGAACTAAAAATCAATGAATTTCAAACTGATGAAGTCTTACTTCAATACGGAGCCCATTTCAAAAAAATCACCAACCTTTTACGAAATCGGGAATGGAATGCTATTGAAAATAAGAAAGAAATCTTGATGAGAATTGAAAATTTGATCGAATTAATTCATCAATATTTATATATAAAAATTCAGAAAAATGAATAATTCGGCAACCACAAGAACCATTACAAAAATTGCTTTGGAATACAATGCAAACGATAAAGGAACAGCAGAAATGGTTGCTTCGAATTATCTTTTGAGTGACACTGCTGAAGGTCAGTTTAACGAAATGAAAACCGTAGCTGAAAGAAATACCAAAGTGAAGAAATGGGCATTGACTGGTTATATTTCTCAACCGGACGAGATCGGTAGAAAATTGAAGGATGAAGAATTCAAACGAATTGCGATAGAAGCTCTTGCAAAAGTAGGTTTGACAAACAAAAATCAATATCGACTGGATATTCATAACAGTACAAAACATAAGCATATTCATTTTGTCGCCAATAGGATTGATTTTTCGGGAAGGTGCACTGTGAAAGCACACGAAATCGGAAAGAGATTTGGTGAAGCTGTCAGAGAAGTTTGCAAAGAGAAAGGATTATTAACCGATGTTGAAATTGGAACTCAAAAAAAAGCTGAGATGCTGAAAAGCTTGACCGAAGCTATCAGGTCAAAAGATAATTTTGATGATCTGATCTCAGAAATGAAGAAAAAAGGTTTTGAAATTCAATTGTCTTCAAATGTAAAAGACGGGATTTCGGGAATGCGAATTGTGATGGAAAAAGACAAAAATTTTCAGACAGAAAGGATTTATAAAGCTGGGTATAAATTATCTGAAATTTCAAATCAATTGAAAATCTCTGAAATAAAATCTCTATTTAAAATGAAACAAGCTGTTAGGGAAGTACAAAGAAATGCTGACAACTTAAAGGAGTTTCGGGAAAATCTCCAACAAAAGGGATTTTCTGTAAAGATCCAATATAACGGAGACTTTAAAGCTGGTCAAAAAAATCAAATTAAAGATATATGGATAAATGAAATTAATAATAGTCAAAACAAAAACGGATTTTTTTTCCGGAAAAATGTTGGATTCTCTCTTTCTTCAATAGATTCTGACCTTGGTGATCTGATAAAATCATTAAGTCAAAGTAGTGTAAATAATGACGCAGGTAATCCTTTGAAAAAAGAAACAAATGAAAGCTTAATAGAAATTGCAGGCAAATTATTAGGTGACTTCCTTAATCCAACCTATGTTTCTCAGGACGAAGATGAGCTCTGGAAAAAGAAGCGAAAATTAAGACGATAATCAAAAATTAAAAAAAATATGGAAAATGAAAGTAAAGAATCTAAAAGTAATGGAATGGAACTTTTAGAAAACGTGATCAAATCAAACAAGGAAAATATTGAACAAAATATCAAACTTCAGTTTGCCATTGAAGACCATACGACCCTGTTGAACGAAGTACAGATCAGTTTTGAAGATGGACAGTCGACCAATAATGAAACTGTAGCCTTTATGAAAGTAGAGCAAACCAAAAGAGTTGAATTCCTGGACAGTATTCCTACTCAGGTAGAAACAGTTCTTTCAAAAGAAGCTAAAGATTATTTGGACGGTTTTGGAAAGAATATACGATGGAAGAAGAAATTTATTTGGAGCGGAATTGGAGTTTTTGTCTTTGCGGTTTTAGTACTGATCGTCTCCATTAATTTCGCAACTAATTGGTACAAAGAAAGCATCAAAGCCAAAAGTGAATTGCGTCAAGATATTTTAAATGAAATTGCTGATGAAGGAAAAAAAATCTACGATGAAAATGAGATAACAATTTTGAGAGAAAACACTCAAATAATGCAATTATGGATCAAGAACAATCCTAAAAAAGCGGAAGATTTTCTGAGGTTTAAAGATGGATATAACGCAAGTAAGGAAAATCATTAAAGAAATTATCACTTAGCTGGAAAATTACTTTGGAGATTAAAATTAAGGTAAAAACCTTCGGTGAATATATTTTCTAGTATTTGAATCTTTTTGAATTGGATCTCTAAGCTTCTCTTTAGACAATTTATTAAAAAATATTTTGCGAAGCAAATATTATATTGTAATATTGCGATATAATATTTTTTGGAATTATGGGAGCTACTAAAACAGAACATTTTACAGATAAGCAAAATCAAATCGCAACTGTAAATCGTCAGCAAAAAGTAGACACTATATAGTATAAAAGTTAAGGAGTGTTTTCAAAAAAAGAATTAGATTTGATTATGGAAACACCTAAAAAGAAAAGTTCCGAAAAATTCGTAAAAGACATCCGTAAAAATACAAGGAGGATCTTTACAGCCGAGCAGAAAATTTTAATCGTAATGGAAGGGCTTCGTGCAGAAACTTCTGTAGCGGAACTATGCCGACAGCATAATATTGCCCAATCTCAGTTTTATTCCTGGAACAAAGAATTTATGGAAGCCGGTAAAAAACGGCTCAATGGCGATGTTATTAGAGAAGCCACGAGTGATGAAGTGTCGGATTTGAAGAAAGAGAATGCCCGACTGAAGGAAATGGTTGCGGATTTGGTTCTGCGCTATGACATTGTAAAAAAAAGCTTAGACATGCTGGATTAACCCATAAATACAGAAAGTTTATGAGATTATCAGCAAGTGAGAAATACGAAATTATTCAAGAAGTTACTACGAGTGAAATTGGTGTAAAACGAACCTTGAAAAGCTTTGGGATTGCAAGAAGTACTTTCTATAAGTGGTATCAGAAATACCTTGAAAACGGCTACGATGGCTTGGAAACGTCCAAAAGAACATCTAAAAGACAATGGAACAGCATTCCGGAAGAGCAAAAAGATTTGGTAATAGAAATCGCTTTGGAACACACCGAACTTTCCTCAAGAGAACTGGCGCACAAAATTACCGATGAACAAGGTGTCTTTATCTCAGAATCCAGTGTTTACAGGATTTTGAAGCAACGGGATTTAATCCCTGCACCAAATCATTTTTTACTTTCAGCAGCAAATGAGTTTAAAGATAAAACAGAATTTGTGCATCAAATGTGGCAGACTGATTTTACCTATTTTAAAGTTATTGGCTGGGGTTGGTACTATCTGAGCACCGTTTTGGATGATTATAGCCGATACATTATTCACTGGGAACTCTGTGATTCGATGAAGGCTGAAGATGTAAAACGAACAGTAAATACAGCGATTGAAAAAGCAAAGTTGAAGTCTAAAGCCAAACCGAAATTACTCTCAGACAATGGTTCCTGCTACATATCAAACGAACTCAGAACCTATCTGAAAGACGATTTGAAGATGAAGCAGGTTCACGGAAAGCCGATGCATCCGCAAACCCAAGGGAAAATAGAACGATACCACAGAACGATGAAAAACGTGGTTAAACTCAATCATTTTTATCATCCTGAAGAACTTGTGGAAGCTTTAGAAAAATTCGTAGAAAACTACAATAACAAGCGATATCACGAATCTTTGAAAAACCTTCCTCCAGCAGATGTGTACTTCGGAAGATCTGAGCAAATTTTGGAAAAAAGAAGACAAATAAAATCGGATTCAATCCGAAAAAGAAGACAGTTGTATTTTCAACAGAAATTATTAAGTTTATAACCCTAAATACTCCTTAAGGATTTATTCCAAAATGTCCAAGTTAGTTTGAAGACGTACATATCACTTAATTCAAAATATTAAATTTGGCTTAATACTGAAAAATAGTTGGTAAAATTCATTATATCAACGATGGATAAAGGCATAGAAGAAAGTTTTATGAAACGTGTTTCATAAAACTTTTTCTTTGTGTGAAAAATGACTAAAAAAAGCGATGCTGGGCTTGCAAAAGTTTGGATGTTATCCGTTGGGGAAGTCAAGCGGGAAAACAGAGGTTTAAATGCAAAAGCTGCGGAATTTTTTTCACAAATAATCGTCCAGAACAAAGATTAAGAAACAGGTTTGTGTGGTTTAGGAAATGGGTGCTGGAAAGACAGACTTATAAGACTCTTTGCCGAGACAGTGGATACTCCAAGGATACGCTGCAAAGGACTTTTTATCAAATTCTGGAAAGCTCTCCAGTACTAAAAATCATCAAACGGGAAAAAGTCAACTTAAGAATGGATGCCACTTACTTTGCACAGTTTTGTTTGGTGGCTTATCAAGACGATCTCGACGGTTACACTCAATTAATCCGCTTCACAGACGGAGAACATTACGAGGAGATCAAAGAAGACCTGGCCAATCTTTTGTTGTTGGGAGTGAGGCTTGAAAGCATCACTTCTGATGGTGATAAAAGTATTTTGAAGGCGATCAAAAAAACCGACAGGAACATCATCATCCAAAGATGTTTGGTCCATATCCAGAGAATGTGCCTGATTTGGCTAACCAAATTCCCTAAACATATTGCAGGTCAAGAGTTGAGAAAACACGTTCTTTTATTGCTGAAAATCGAAACGCATAACGATCGAATCTGGTGGACACAGGAGTTGAAAGAGTGGTATGAGCGGCATAAAGACTATATCAATGAAAAAACTATTAACACAGAAACAGAACGGTATTGGTACACCCACAAACTATTGAGAAGATCATATTTTACTATAAAAAGGGCGCTTCCCAATATGTTTCATTATTTGGATAATCCAAAAATTCCAAAAACAACCAACGGAATCGAAGGGTACTTCAGTCATCTGAAAAACCACCTGGATCTGCACAGAGGATTAACGCTGAAAAACAGAATTAACTTCATCAAATGGTACATTTATTTTTCTAACGAAAAATAGAGTTTTTTTAGCAATAAGGTTCATCCGATAATTTAAAAAGGGTGAGAAAATCTCACCCTCAAACTATCGTTTTGAACATTAATCCTATTGCTGAAAGGTTGGTCTCCACCATTGCCTTTTTCCTCTTCGGATTAACAGGCGGAATCTAAACATTAATTTTCTAAAATCCACCAACTATTTTTCAGTACATTACCTTAAAAAAACAAAATGCAGCTAAAACTAATTAGCTGCATTTTTATTTTATTGGAAAAGGAATTATACCACGCCCTGTGCAAGCATTGCTTCAGCTACTTTTACGAAGCCTGCAATATTAGCACCTTTCACATAGTTCACATAACCGTTTTCTTCTTTTCCGTAATCTCTACAAGCTTTGTGAATGCCAATCATAATCTCTTTAAGTCTTGCA